>JGI1357J11328_10001830_pt1 | contig 15881 bp, 19 predicted proteins | sample Subgrocontami54m_FD_11328 | JGI IMG/M metagenome (IMG submission 11328)
GTTGCAAGGCATTTTTTGTCGATTTTGTTCAAAGACTAAGGTTGTGCTGGGTACTTTCTGGGTACTCGATTTCAGCGGAAACTATGTGGTGTTATGTGGCATTATGCGTCGGGCAACCGAGCATTGGGCTTAAACGGACGGGCGCATTTACTAAGGCGCATTTACTAAAATGTCGTGGATACGGAGGGTAGGAGGCACTGAGTCTGCTTCACCCCAATGAGCAGACATTGATCGCCACGGCTGGCAAGTCTGTTTGGGTGCCATGAGCGGAAGTGGACAGCCTTATTCGATCACCTCGTCGGCGCGGACTAGCATAGTTGGCGGCCACGGAGAGCCCGATAATGCTAGTGGTACAAATCCGCCATTCGAGTCTTGCTGACCTAACCTGGATTTTTTGAACCAAGCGTTGTGAGAGAATGGCTTGGACCGGCCAAAACCGAAATCATCGTCGGATGAGTTTTTCGGTATGCACAGGCGCCTGGGCAAGATCCGGCGCGGCGGCGGTTGGCATCTTTGCGCATTGGCAGTATCTTCTCACGTCAACATCGGAGTTTGAGTATGGCCAAGGGCACCGTGAAGTGGTTCAACCCGACCAAAGGGTACGGATTTATTCAACCTGCGGACGGGGGTGGGAAGGACGTTTTCGTTCACATCTCGGCCGTTGAAAAGGCCGGTTTAAGCACCCTCAATGAGGGGCAGACCGTTGAGTACGAAGAAGTACCCAACAAAGGCAAGACATCTGCCGAGAATCTGAAGGTCGGGTGACCGGCAGGCGATTGGCCTGACGGATTTTTTTACCAAGCGTTGTGAGAGAATGGCTTGGACCGGTCAAAACTGAAATCAACGCCGGATGAGGTTTTTGGTACGCACAATGATCCGGTCTACCCCCAATAGCAGCCGTGGTGCAGCAGTGCCGCGAACGGCAGAGAAGTGCCAAACTACGACGTGATGGGCCGATGCGCGCCGTGGCCGCTTCCGAGTTCAGAAGTCGGGGCGGCGCCCTCAATAATTCTCGATAAGGGAATTTAACGACTATCTAAAGAAATCGTTGGATCGCAATACCACGGGTCGATCGGCTTGGGGCTGCTCTTCGAAGAACTTACGCGATGCTCGCTCTTCAATTACTTCGCGCAGCCGCATAAACTGATCTACGCGCTGATCTGGCCTCACGTCACGCCTACCTTCAAGATCGTCCATCGCCGCGGTGCTGATCGCGCACAGAATTACCTTGCCCTGATTGAGCATCGTAAACTCAACGACCATCCGATTGAAGTCGTAACCCTGGACCTCGCCTCGCTGCAGCGGCATTGCAAATGCTCCATTCCGGAGGGATTTCATTGTGCCACGTCGATAGGTCGATGTCAGTTTAGCTCCGATGAGCAGACGTCAGTTAGGGCGACTGCCAGCTCCCTTCGGTGCCACGAGCAGACCTCGGCCCATAAATGTGCCTAAGGCTAGGCGGCGGACAGCTTAGAGTCCGCGATCGATCGTAATTCGTCGATTGCTGCTTGGAGCTGCCGCGTGAGGTCAATCGTCGTCCCCTTCCCAATCGGCAACTCCGCTGTTGGGATCGGTGACCCGAATGTCACCTGGACGAGAGGTCGGCGCAGGAGATGCACGACTTGCATCTGCTTCGGGCCTTGAAAGAAGGCGGGCACAAGTGGAACCCGAGCATGAAGCGCAATTGTCGCGGCGCCACGCTTGAAGGCAATATTTTCCTCGCTTCGCGTGCCGCTCGGGAAGATCAGGATGATTTCACCGTGCTGCAGAATGCCAACTGCATTCTTGATGGAACTTGGCGACGGGCCGGCGCGGTCAATCGGAACGGAACCGCCGTGCTTCAAGACCCATCGTGATAGCGCCGAACCGAACAGCTCCTGCTTAGACATATGGCGCAGCTGTCTAGGGTACATGGCATAGGCCATCCATAGGCTGTCCGCCCAGCCAACGTGATTGCAGGCTATGACCGCACCCGTCCCACTCAGCCGAAGAAAGTCCGGCCGATTGAGGACTTCCGGCTTGCCGATGCGCTCGAAGATAACCTTTAGCGTCGGTGAGGTGACCGCGAGCACATTCATACGGCATTTCCTGGCGGGGCAGCGTATCTACATATAGATCTGCATCACCGCGCAGCAGATGCTCCAATTGCATGCGCAGTCATTTAGCCGTTCAAGGCGTCCGCGGTGAATCTCAGGCCCTGCGCCATGTCTCCTATAGGGCCAATAGCTGGTTCCGCGATGTCCGCGATCGGTCCACTCTACGCCAATAGCCGCCGTGATGCGGCAATGCCGCGAGCGGTCGAGAAGTGTCAAGAAGAGAACTCCGGGCCGTCCGCAGGTCTTTCGCCCCGGCCGCGCCATAACGGGTCGTGGTTGACAATGTGCATTGGAGCGGGCGAGCGCAATACTTATACAGTAGCGGGTTTTACCGGCGTACGCTGGATTTCGCGCATGTCCCCATGGTGTACGGTGGCCAGCTCGCCATTGTCCCAAGCGATTGTGACTGCATCCCAACTCATTTCCGCGACACTGCCGCCGTCAGCGGCATCGCCTCGCCAATAAACGCGGCTGCCCTTCTTGAGGCCCTTAGATTCGGCAGCAGTCACCCCCCTCTCCTCATTGTGCCTTCTTATCGCCAGGTGGGCTACTAATCTCGGACGCACGTTCGGCTTTGCGTTGCGCAGATTTTTCGTCTCTCTTTCTCTGTTTTTGCTCACTCTGTGCCTGCGCTGCTCGATTGCGATCAGCGCGCTGCATGCCGTAATTCGACTTAAATGCCATGAGGTTTCCTTTCGGAATAATGCCGCGAACTTGCAAACTAGCTGGGTGCCGGACCGCGGGGGCGCTTTCGCACCGAACGGTGGCCCCCACTAGGAGCGCCGCCATCATCATCCCACCTGTCGATGGATTTCGCGTTGTTATTCGGCGGTTTGGGTGTTTGGTTAGGCATAGAGTTCGTCCAATAGCCCTTGAGAGCCTCTTTTCCTGCCCTATTGGCCGTCACCACAGTGTGAAAAAGGACCGATGACTGCTCTATCGGGCTTGATCTCCCGGCGCGATAAATCTCCCACCTCCACGCGTTCGGAGGGCGTGCCCTGTTCTTCACGACAACCGAATAATCGGTTTGGTCGAATTGCATCGTCATGCCCCGGAATATGCGCCGGGCAGGCCCTAAACGCTAGCGACCGTCAAGATGCCTTATTTCTAAACTGAGGCACTACCTACCCTTGGGTAGTGTCCTAATTTGAATTTTCGGCAGCCTTACAGTTCATACCAGATCGTTACCGCCAACCGTGTCTGCCAGCCTTCGGTCTCGTCTTTATGCTCTGTCATAGCGGTAGATATATGTGTCACAGAGGCATTGGAGCTTATGCTTTTTTGCCAATTGTTGATTTCCGACTCTAGTCCGCCGATCAGCTTGTTGTCCTGCACGCAAAATATTCTGACTGGCATTATCGATTCCCCTCTGCTGTTCGATGCTCTCATCCTCACCGACGCCAGACGCTCGCTAGCCAGGGCTGTTTTTCGCGCGGCAGTCCGGCGGGGCGGTAATAGTGATTAAGCTCAACGAATCCCGCAGCTGACACATAGCGGCGCCAAGTATCAAGATCATGATACACGCCGTAGCGCCCACCATTCCAGCTTTCCTCGTTATGGCCGTGCGGGTTCGAGCTGAACAGAACACTACCCGGTTTCAGACTTGCGTGCAGTTCCAGCAACACGCGCGGTAACTCCTGGCTGGGTACATGAAACAGCGCGGCATTGGCGAATACGCCATCGAAATGGTTGTCCGGCAGATCGAGCTTGAGGAAATCTTGCTGCCATACTTCGCAGCCGCTATGGGCGCGCGCCATCACGGCGAAATGCGCGGCGCCTTCCAAACCTACCGCAATGTGACCGAGTTCGGCAAACACCTTGAGGTCGCGGCCGGGCCCGCAGCCAAAATCTAGTATCGTAAAAGGCGGTTCACCCTCGATGCATTGTAACAGCGCAGCGATGTTCTGGTTGACGTTGTGATCGCGCGTGCTTTCCCAGAAATCTTCGGCGCGTTCGTTGTAATGATCCAGCGTGAGATCGGTGATTTTTTCCAGGTCTTGCGGGTTCAGTTTCATGTTCGATCTAGGTCGCGTACTCGTTAACGAACATTGGTCAGTAGTGGCGCGCGAATTTCCGCTTCCGAGCCGTAAGCGGCCTTCCTTCGACCATTACGCCATGTCGCAGAGGTGCCCAGAAGTCGACGTAAGCCGCGTCAATCACCCGCGCCAGGATTTGGCGAGAAGTATTGGAGTTTGTCGGGCTTCCCCTCCCACTCCTTCCAGTCGGGCGGGGGCGTTTTTTTGACGGTAATATTTGGCCAGATTTTCGCGTATTCCGCATTCAGCGACAGCCATTTCTCAAGCCCTGGTTCGGTATCAGCCTTGATGGCATCGACGGGACATTCCGGTTCGCAAACGCCACAGTCGATGCATTCGTCAGGATGGATGACGAGCATGTTCTCGCCCTCGTAGAAGCAGTCCACGGGGCACACCTCCACGCAGTCCATGGTTTTGCAGCGAATGCAGCTATCGTTCACGACGTAGGTCAACTAGGCGTCCTTCCAGCAAATTGCAGAGGTCAACTCATTCACCATGTGCGCCATCGCGGTGCTCGTTCATTGGCTGAAAATGGACGCACAGAAGACCTACGTCCTCTGGCTGAATCGGAACACCGAGGAGCAGGCATTCAGCGGCCGAGGGGCCCGTGCTCGGCAGGTTGCCGCACATCTCCCTGCCAAAGTGCGTGCAGTCCTGGCAAACACCGATCCGCCGATGCGCACCACTCGTAGCTAGAGTGGACAGTACTTGGCGCAGGGCGCGGCGCATCGCAGTTCGCTCTTTCGCGTAGAGCGAGTCCACGGCACGCACCAGAATTTCGAACGGATCGCGCGCAAGCGCTTTTTTGCCCTTGCTCGTCAGTCGCAGACTTACGCTTCGCTTGTCCGCCTTGGATGGCTGTCGGACCAAGTACCCACCCGCCTCAAGCGATTTGATGGTTTGCGTTGCGGTGCCACGGGTGGTCGCTTGAAACTCCGCGAATGCCGACGGGGTCCTGGAGAACGAGTTGGCGCGGGCGAAGAAGCGCAGCGCCATCCATTGGGCGGGGCTGAGTTCGCCGTCATAGCCCTCGGCTTGCACGAGCCGGCCCACCAGCAGCAGGAGTTCCGCCGTTTCGCGCGCTGACATGATTGCCTCTTCGAAACTATAATAGTGTTTCGAAATCAACTTGACAACCGATCGGAGGCTGATAATTTTGTTTCGAAACTAGTTGGAGGGCTTGATCATGGCCCGCACCGCGGCCCTGCCGATCCTTACGGCCGAACCCGGCCTCACCCATTATCTTGAGGAAATCCGGCGGTTCCCGATGTTGGAGCGCCAGGAAGAATACATGCTAGCCAAGCGCTGGCGCGAGCACGGCGATCGCGACGCGGCGCACAAGCTCGTCACCAGTCATCTGCGGGTCGTGGCCAAGATCGCTAGGGGCTATCGCGGCTACGGCCTGCCGATCTCCGAGGTGATCTCCGAGGGCAATGTAGGCCTGATGCAGGCGGTCGAGCGCTTCGAGCCGGAGAAGGGCTTCCGGCTCGCCACCTACGCCGTGTGGTGGATCAAGGCGGCGATCTTGGAATACATCCTGCGCTCGTGGTCGCTGGTGAAAATGTGCTCCACGGCCAACCAGAAGAAGCTGTTCTTCAACCTGCGCAAGGCCAAGAGCAAGATTTCCGTCTTCGACGACGGCGATATGCGCCACGACCAGGTTGAGACCATCGCCCGACGGCTCGGCGTCACCGAAACGGACGTGATCTACATGAACCGGCGGCTCGGCGGCGACGCCTCGCTCAACGCGCCCATCCGCGAGGACGGCGATTCCGGCGAGTGGCAGGATTGGCTGGTGGACGAATCCCCGGACCAGGAGACCACGCTCGCCGCGAGCGAGGAGTTCGACAACCGCCGCAAGGCGCTCGCCTCGGCGCTCACCGTGCTCAACGAGCGCGAGCGGCACATCTTCGAGACGCGCCGGCTCGCCGAGGAACAGATCACGCTCGCGGAGCTGGCCGAGGAATTCGGCGTCTCGCGCGAGCGCGTGCGCCAGATCGAGGTAAGCGCCTTCGAGAAGGTGCAGAACGCGGTGAAGCACCGCGTCGCGGCGATGGGGACCCCGGCGCCTCTGCAGGTGCGTTAGCTTCCAACCCTCTCCCGTGGTGGGAGAAACTGCCGATGGACGTGTCGCTATGGGTACGTTTTACGGCAACCGAACGACACGAGAGGGGCGCCGCTCACCGGGTGCTGATCGAGCCCTCGCTCGACGATCCATGCACGGCACTTTGCGTCATCGATCAGGCGCCTAAGCCGCGCGCTGCAGATGGAAAGTTATCCGAAGTTTCACAATGAAGTCGGGGTGCCGATCGTGCGCATTGGCTGCCGCGAGTTCAAGTGCATTGGGGATAAGCCGCCGCAAGATCACCCACACATCTACCTCAATATGGGCGATGCCGGTGAGATCGTCTGCCCCTATTGCTCTACGCTATTCCGTTTCGATCCGAGCTTGGGCGCACACGAAGCTGATCCGGCAGATTGTGCTTACGGTGACATGGACTGAGTTGAAAAGCAGCAACGCCGCTTCTCTCGTCATGCTGCCCGCAGCCAACCAGCGCCATGCGCTATCGTCCCGCAGTCTCGGGGCGGTTCACGATGGCCACGAACGATCCGAATTCGGCAGGATGCAAGCGTCACGACGACGATCAATGCCAATGCCACGCCGACCTTCGCGATCTTCGGCACTGCCAGCGCGGCGATCGCGAACTCACCTGCGGTCAACCGCATCTTCGTTCGCTTTACCGACGTTGGCGGCGTCACGCGCGGCTCGACCAGCGTCGCCGTTCAAACCCAATAGCGCGCGCCGCTCACGTTTGAGCGACCGTCTTTTACTTCCGCTTCGGGTCAGGTTGAGAAGGCTCGGCGGCAGAATAGTGGAGAGTCTCAACCGAGCCGGCAGCAGGCCAAGCCTTGATTATTTCTTAGCGGGAACCTGTTGCTGTGCCGGCGTGGTCTTAGTCATAGCTTCCAGGTGCCACCGGTATACATGTAGAATCCTACGACGACGATGACGATCACTACGGCAGCAATCAGTAGATTCCTGTTCATGTCTGACATGACAATCGCTCCCCTGTTGTTCGCGTCAGGGGGCACTGTAGCACTGTTTCCTTTGCGCCATCTGCCCAAAACGCCGCGCTGATCCCAAGCTCGTGCTTATTTCCGCTAAGGGTCCAAAAGCGGAAGCAACGCTCTCTAATATTGATATCTCCTCTTACGCAGAAAGCAGACATTGATTGCGGCGCTTAAAAGTCCGCTTCGTGCAAAAACCGGCCGTCGACATAGCCGATTTCGCTCAGGCCCTGACGGAACGCGGCCGTGTTTGGGTCCGCCAGGCGCGTTCCGTCGAGAAACCCGACCACCAGCATCGCCGGCTGTTGCGCGCGCTGCTAAAGGCCACGACACCGCCGCCGAGAAGCGTGGTGAACTCGCCCGTTTCATTCAATCACCTCGTCGGCGCGGGCGAGCAATGTGGGCGGAATCGTCAGGTTGCTGGGCACCAACTGGGTACTTTCATCACATTCATAGGGTCCAAAAACGCGAATGAAAACAATAATGCACTCTCAATTTTGAGTCAGAGCATCAGACTTTGGAGCGTTGTTTTGCAAAGCGGTTCTCACTTCATAAGAGGTTGAGAATTAAGATGAAGTGGCCGTCTCGGAGGGATTCGAACCCCCAACCCCCAGATTCGAAGTCTGGTGGCAAGAAGAAAATACGGCCGTGAAATGGGCGTTTGCTGTCGGCTGGGTACTTTCTGGGTACGTTGGCGACCCCGGAGAGATTCGAACTCCCAACCCTTAGCTTCGAAGGCTAATGCTCTATCCAGTTGAGCTACGGGGCCATGCGTGCGCTGACAATGCGTTCGTACACGATGACAGTTGGCGCAGACAAGACGCTTCCGGGCAGCGGATTTTGATTTCGTCGGGCAGCGCAAGAAACATCAATGTCGCACGTGCCACGAGCGCGTTCGGGCAGCTTGGGAAGCTGCCGTTCTACCATTGAACTACGCCCGCAAATGCACTTTTTCCAAGTTTTTGCTCCGATTTGGCTCCGGCATCATGATCTGGCTCTTGGCAGAATGCAAACAGACGCGTTGGATGGAATAACTGACGCAGCATGCTGATTTGGCTGGCTACCTCGATAGTATTTTCGCGTGCCGAGATACGGGGAGATCGCTATCAAAAAATTCAAAAAAATTGCGTATCCTCAGGCCGGGGAGACAAGGCATTGGTGTCAACTTGCCACGCCAACGTCTTGGCTGTTTGCCTGATCTACGTAGCGCCCCTCTTCTATGTGTCCCGGGCGCTGCCGCGATCATGTATGAAATTGAGCTTCTAACCGGGCTAGCAGCGCCAAGGTCATAGGAATATTCTAATACAACTTGGTGATCTTCAGACTTCACGAATAGTACAGACACCTCACGCGGGCTTTCATGGGCTTTAGGGGCGGCAAGAGAAGGTCCGATCGCGCTTCTGCTAAAAGTAGGGCGACGGTGAGTCATGCGAGAATCCTTCATCGCGATAAAATATTGTGGCGTGCTGCAATCGACTCTCTCGCTGACATTTCTGACTTACCACTTGCAATACTGAAAAGACCGCCTGTTGCGGAGGTCTTTGAGTCTTTGTGCCAGAAATCCCCGTTTTTCGACAGTTCATTTCAGAACATTGACGAGTTCCTAAAGTTCGTTGCAACCGCAAATACCGATCCTGTTTGGATCATGCGTCGCTTAAGTGGTTCCCCGAGCCAGTGGAAATCAGTGTTTGAAACATTATCGCAAGAGGTCACAATCGGGCCTGCTATGCGACAAGAACCTGTGTTGCGTCTCTTGCGTTATCATTGGAGCTGGCGTTGGACGGAAATGCTGGCAGTTTGCGATGTCTTGTGGGGCAGAAATGCTGATCGCGGCATACGCCGATTTTATGACTATTTCGCGCAAGATGCTTTGCTGTGCGAATTTATTGAACTTGATAATTTCACCCTTTTGATGGTTGGGCCGATCAAAAACAAACACATTCCGCCTCAGTTGTGTGCCGAAAAATTGACGGGCCTTGTAGACAAATATTACACAGTTGGCGGCAAACAGTTTGACCCAGTCCATCCGATAGAACGATATGAGCAGTTTTTCTATGACAGGCCTGGAACCTATTCGCCCGACCTGCAAAGCCAGAAAAGGATTTTGCAACACGCCATTCGACTATCGAATTCAATCGAGTGGCCAAACAATCATGCAGTCGATTATTTCGACATAACTGCAGTCTCGGAATTCACATATTGCTTAGCTGACATCGCACACAATCCATTAGCGTATGCATTCAATCCGTATCGAACGGAGCTATCCATCTCATGCAATTATCCTCTGTATTTAGCGACAGACCGAAAGAAAACACGTCAACTCCAGTATCGCGCGGTTGAAACTCCCGCCGGGTATGATGAGTCGATCAAATTTGAAAATACGCAAACTGTACCGAATGAGACGCCACTGTTTTCTATCAGAAAAACATCGACGCTGGAGGACGGCAAACAAAAGCGGGCGATAGATACTTATCTGAATCGGCATTTTGAAGAGGGCGCTCGTCGCAGACGAATTACGCAGTCACAACGTTTTCTCGAAGAGCTTCTGATATTGCGCTATCGGTTGGCTGATAATTTCGGTGTTTTGACTTCAAACTACAGCGAAGACGCGGGACCTTCTGGGATAGACTTTAAATTAGGTCGGCGAATTTCGCGAACTGTCACCGAAGTTTGCCATTCTGATTCGGCAGTAATCTACCGGTATGATCACCTGAACAATCTTTTATATTCGGTCGGCGTTTCAGTTGACGATGGCATTGCGAAACCACTGGTCCGACAAGATTATCAGTGGATGGAGGACGTCGGACGAAATGAAGCCTCTAGAGGCAGATCGGTCGCGTATACAGCAACGGAGCTGGACCGCACCGTACAGTTTAATCAGAGTTTGGAATTCGTGCCGCTCGCGCACAGCAAGTCTACGAAAGTCAATCCACCGAGAGGTTCGCGGTTAATACCCGGAAAATCCGTTGTCGCGCTTCCAATTCGCGTTTTTGGCCGGCTCTGGGGAATCTTTGAGGTGCATAGCAAGCACGTGAATGCATTTTCATATCCTCATTTAGAATGGCTTGCCAAAGTTGCCGATTTAATTGGGCCTTACTACCACGAACAAATCGTAATGAATTCGCTCTATAGAATCGCGAGCGCGAACCAAACACTCGGAGATCGAGATAATCAGTTTAATGCGCTAGCACGGCAAGCCGCGGGAATCTTTTTGTGCAATACAGCTTGCGTTTGGATCAGAGACATCGTCAACACAGATCAGTACAATTGCGTTGGATTTACTGGACGGAGCGACCTCGAAGAGCGCGTCAAGGCACGGCAGCCATTGCCCTCATTCAGCAGTGAAGGTCAGAATTCGGTAGCGCGGGACGCGATTGACAAGAAAAAGATCTGGGTTGCCGGATCGATCGGAGTCGAACCCTTTGATAATAAGTGGCTGAATAAGGAACATACTCGCAGTCTTAAATTCTTGGGCTACAAATACATTGCAATTATGCCGATTTACGACCTCGAAAGAAATGCGATAGCGGTCATTTCTGTTTACTCCAGACATCGGCCATTTTTGTCGAAATGGGAAAATTTGGCGACATATATTGGCAACTACATGGGCGTCGTCATTACGCGTATACACAACGCAAAGGAGATCGAGGCTCAGCTGAGGAGTCTAGTTGCTCACGAAATCACGAATGCAGCTGAGACCATCAAGGACGCCACGACAAACTTTTCTGCGTTCATCAGCCGCCTCCCGCGCCGAATGCGGCCGCGTGATGCATCCAACTGGATTTCAGACATTCAGACTCATGTTGGAGACATTGAAACGGCGGTCAGTGATTGGGTTGCCGGCCGGGAAACGAAAAAAGCGCGCCGCTCTCAGGCAATGTTGCTTGCGACAGCGCAACAACGATCAAAGATCGTTCCAATCCCGGTTAATTTCAGAACTGAATTCAACTCTTGTATTGCCCCTCTGCACCGACAGATGCGTCGACGCGGCATATGGTATGACATTGATATCCCAAGAGGCGGCCTTTTGCTGAAAATACATGCCGAAGATTTTCGAATGATCTTTAACAATCTCGTGCGAAATGCGGTCAAGTATTCTCCGAACAACCAACGCATAAAGTTTGAGTTCGCAAAACAGGCGTTTGGTACAAGAATTTCAGTGAGCAATCTTGGGGCGACGTTGGCTAAAGGCGAGTCGTTACGCGTCTTTGACCTCGGCTTTCGCGGAAGGAATGTGAAAGATAAATACCCGGGAAGTGGACTCGGACTGTATATCGTTAAGAAGCTATGCGAATTCTATGGCTTAGGCATACGGTATGAGAGCGCCGAGGATGACGAGCAGGGCCGTTTCGTCCAGCACCGAATCGATCTTGATTTTCCCGCAAAAATGGTGATGGTTAGCAACTCAACCGGCTAGGGGGCCGGCAGAAAATATTTTGGGGCGGAGCGCCAGAATGACTGGCAATGTTGTTGTTTGCTTGGAAAATAATCCTAGGTCGATCGAAAAATACATACCCGTAATTGAAGAATACCAACTCCACGCGGAGATATGCCAGCGTCCGTTGGCGCTCGGCAATTTTTGTGATGAGCTGATGAAGAAGCACCGACCTGACTTGGTGAAAGCATTTGTATTGGACATGCACGATCGGAACGTCACCGACTTATCCGAGATAAACCTACCAAAAGTGAGCACGTTGAATGGCGCAGCCGTCGGCTTTGCTGTCGCTGAACAGTATATTAGAAAGTTGGATTCTCCATTTCGAAAAACCCCAATCGCGCTACTTACTCGCTACACTATTCCATCTCAAATCGAAGATCGAATTGAGAAACTAAAGAAAACGAATCACTTCGAAGTTTTGAAAAAGCAAACTGGGCTGCCTCGATTCAGGCATTTCATCGAAGAGATCGCCCAATCATCACAAGTGAAGAAACAAAAGCGCGACGCAACGACGGAAACCAGTCCTACCCAGAGCGTGGACAAAGATTTCATACTCGACATTCGCGAAGGCGTCGATGTCGTCGTCAAGATGCTGGACGAGCTCGAGTTCTCTGCTGCCGACAAGGCAGCAGCCCTCGGCTACAGTCTGCAAGATGCGGCCGATCTGCCCGCGATCTTACGACGCGCAAGATCGCGCACAGATATTGACATCTTTGATCGCCTCGATTTTCTCATTGACATCAAGTCAAAATTGGATGCGCTATCCAATGATGATCCTGTCGTGCAACGGAAATGGCTGAGGACAAAGCAACCATTCTTAGAAAACAAAAGACCCCTCGAACTTATTAGGTCTCGCCATCTAGACGAGTTGGTTCATGTGTTCTCCCTCCTGCACGATACGACCGGTTGATCGGGAGTTGCACGGGTGCGACATAGAACCATAAATACAGTACGATGTGCACAGGGCAGCACAAAAAGTCGCTCACTCGCGAGGTTCGGTGCGTCTCCGCGTCTTATTGCTCGAAAGGTCGGTGCCGCAACCGCTACGTTTCTCTCCAAAGCGGCCGAAAACTTTGAGGCAGTGTGGCGGGGCAAACGTCGCCGTTCGCCTTCACGTTATTCGGATGGCTCATATCGCGTCTTATATACAGCGACCAAACCTGAAGTAGCAAAAGCCGAACGTTTTTATCGGCTGATAGAGTGGTTCAAAACATCAGGGATGTCTTATGCATCCGACTTCTTTGTTTACTCGTGCACCGCAAGGGGCAAATGCATTAACCTCACGAAGAACTGGAAGAAAAATAAGAAGCTGGTTCATCCAAAAAAATACGACTATTGCCGATCGCTCGGCGAGCAAGCTCGAAAGTCAGGTGTAGACTATTTAGTTGTTCCGTCTGCGCGGAAGCTTGGCGGATGCTGCGTGCCAATATTTAAAAGGACGTCAGCCGCAGTGACCGCTGGCTCGGCCTCCTTTGACGTGCACTGGGATAGAGGTGCCCGTAAATGTTACACTGTAAATGCGAAAGGCAAGCGACAGTACACCACCATCGATAGGGTTTTCAGTCTGGTCTAAGGAAAAGCCTCGTGCTCGCACGAGGCTTTAGTTTTCTCAACGGCCGCTAGATCGATGTTTGGGCCGATTCGCTTCCGGCCGCGGTGGTTTCGCATCGTGCTCCTCGTCGTTCTCCCTAATCTCTCGACATACAATTTTTCCGTCGAGCGGGAGAACCTGAAGTATGATGTTGAAGCCTCCACTGTCTTTGTGCGGGAATACAAGACCAACATTCAGCCAGTAATCATCTTGGCCTTCGCGCCGAACAACCGAGTAGGCACGGTGCGTCGGTTGGCGCGGCTGCTCCTTGTCCGCCATTGGGAACTCCTATCAAGTGGGTTGCGATGTCCTGCGTGAGCAGGCGCCAGGGACGCACGGCCTGGTGCCTGCCAGCGCGGATCGCAGCTCGGGGATTGGCGGAGACTAGCGACACGATACGCGGGAATGGCTACTTGTCAACGAACGCCGGCTCGACGCTCTCGGTTCACCGGCAAAGATATAAAGCAAACATCGCGGTTGTCAGTTTCGTGCGGCGGCGATTCGTGTCGGTAGATTAATTCATTTCGGCTCATTCCTTCTTTGGAATGCCGAGATGGTCGGCGAGTATGGGTAGACCGATCCAGAACGCTTGATCCAAGTAGGCGTTTGCCATTTTGCCGGCGAGGTGCGACATGGTGCCATCGTCTACCTTGGACACGTCATACCCCAAACCCTCCAAATCAGAGTGGTGAATTCTGGTGATGGGGAAGTATCCGTCGTTTGTTTTGCTCATATGTTTTTGTTTGCCATCCCCTCGCCTCCGCCATCGAGACGACGGAGGAGGCAAGAGGCTCGACGCTAATTCTTGTAATATTTTTTGTAGAGCGCCCGGCCGATAACCTTGCTCGCTGGCTTCGGCCTGTCTACGTTGGGAACGTACCCGACACAGAAGCAGTCTCGGTTTTGGCAACGTCCGCGCAGTCTCGCCACTTTCCACTCATGGTGTGAGCCGGAGTGCGGGCAGTTCGTGCAGAGCGGCATGGTTATGCGCCAATATATTCTGCGATAGCATAGGCAATTGCTCGTGCGAGCTTGCGGCGCTCCCATTCAACGTCCATGCACAATCCGTCGAGTTTGTCACATTCATTGAGAGCAATTGCGAAGAACGCCGCGCGCTTGGTTTTGTCTTTCATTGGTCTGATGGTTAGCTACTAATTCGACAGGCGCTGTATTCGCTTGGCGGCTCTCCTGACGTGTATGTGTTGTGGGCATGTGGGGAAAGTCAGTGCGCGTCCCGGCGTGATCTGACATTCGCCGTTTCTGCATTTCCCCCAACTGCCCGCAACTGATGTCAAAGAACGAGATGCTTGGTGGACGGCGTGTTTTATTCTGGTTCGCGCCAGAGCCGGAGACTTCAATCCGTTCCGCTTTATGGAACCGCCCGCCTTGCATCTGCGTGCATTGTTACATGCCGCAGAAAACCTGCAAGCAGGTTATCCACATTTAACTGTTCGGCGTTGATTTGGGCTTCTTGTCAAGTCGCGGTCTGCCGCCCATGCGGCCTATTTCGCTGAGTCGCTCTTGGGAAAGTTTCCGTGCGCGGGCTTTGCCGCCCATGCGGGCGAACTCGGTGATCGTGAGCTTTTTCATGCAGCCACTGTACCATACCTGCAAGCAGGCTATGTCCACAGGTGCTTTCTGCGTAGGCAACGTGCGGTGTCGCTTCTCTTAGTCCGTTCCTCAAATCAATTGAACGTCGCGGCCGTTTCCATCGCTCCATGGGTGGGTGAGAGGGTCGCTTGTGCGAAGCTCGTCGCGGGTCGCAAAAAGGAACAGGGGAGCACCCATGCTGTGCGGAACGTGAAGCTGCCGCAATGCTTCCTTCATAGAATGAGTGCGGTGATGGTCGGTCGTGATTGTAAGCACACGAAACGTCTTCCAGCCGAAGTGCCGTTCGTGCTGCTTTGCCGCGTGTGCGGTGAGATAGGCGCGCATTTTCCGCTCGAAGCTTGTCTGTCGAATGTCGCTGCGGACAACCGGCATGGTGCCGCGGTCGATCTCGACCATGAAGCAACGGCGCGAGCCGTCGGGCAACATAAGGCCGAAGACAAGATCGGCCACAAGTCCGATGTCATGCAGAGCGCCCTGGTGAGAGACCTGCACGCGGAGCGCAAAAGGATCGCGTGCGCTGAACGTCTGATCGGGGAAGGTGGCGACCATCTCGTCCGGATGAATAAGGCGAAGGTTTCCGCGATGGCGGACGGCGTATTGGAGCGCCATGTAGAAATCGACGACCTCGATCTGATGTTCGATGAAGGGGCGGCCGGCTTCGCGGTTCTTGCGGCTCCATTCAACGTTGGCGAAATCGATACCGTCGCGTTGGATCAGGAGACGTGCGCCGCGGTCGGCGAGGGCATAGACCATGGGTGCGGAGCCAGAGGTGGGGTAATAGTCGAGCTGCGCGCGCGGGCGGTCGATGTGGCCGGCATGAAAGAGCCGAGAGAGCCGATCATTGGTGCGGTCGAGCGAGCGGCCGACGAGCGCGGCGATGTGGGTGGATCGCAGGAACCGATGCCGCGCCAAGTGCCGCACGATTGCTACATCATCATCGGTGAGGCGGAAGGCCGGCGGCTCCGACGCACGGCGGAACCGCGGCCGGCGGGTCGGTTCGGTGATTGCCGCAACATCCATGCGCCCATTATACCCGCTCG
>JGI1357J11328_10001838_pt1 | contig 15808 bp, 19 predicted proteins | sample Subgrocontami54m_FD_11328 | JGI IMG/M metagenome (IMG submission 11328)
CGTGCGGAGGTCATGCACCTCAACCGCGAGTGCCGTCACCCCGACCTCTCGAACCTGTTCGTGCGCGAGAACGTCACGTCGCTGATCCGCTCCGCGCTGCGGGCCGTGCCACAACAGGCCGGGGAGCTTCTGTCGACGTTGGCGGGTCCGCTGCCGGAGGTCAAGACCGGTCCGCACTGCACGACGCCGCATGCCTGCCCGTTCATCGAACGATGCTGGCATCCCCTCCCGGATCATCACGTCAGCACGCTCTACGGGATCCGTAAGGCCAAGGCGGAGGAGTACGTCGCCAACGGCTACAAGACGCTCTTCGATCTGCCGCGCAAGTTCGCTGCCTCACCCGCAGCGCGCCGGCAGATCCATAGCGTCCGGACGGGCGAAGTGATCGTCGAGCGCGGCCTTCGCCGTGCGCTCGCTTCCCTGGCTCCGCCGATCGCCTTCCTCGACTTCGAGACCGTGAATCCCGCCATCCCGGTCTGGCCTGGCTGCCGCCCCTACGCCCAGGTGCCGGTGCAGTTCAGTTGCCACGTACTCAAGGCCGACGGAGTCGAACACCGCGCATGGTTGGCTGAGGGTCCCAACGACCCGCGTGAGCAGTTCGCGCACGCGCTCATCGCGGCGTGTGCGGGCGTCAACACGGTGCTCGCCTACAACGCGCCATTCGAGTGCCGGTGCATCGACGGACTGATCGAAGCGCTCCCGCACATGGAGGGCGAACTGGTGGCGCTCTCGCGCCGGATCCGCGATCTTCTTCCGATTGTGCGCGACCACGTCTACCACCCGGACTTCGGGGGAAGCTTCAGCATCAAGACGGTACTGCCGGCGCTCGTACCCGGGCTCGGCTACGACGACCTCGAGATCCATGACGGCGGCACGGCGGCGGCGGCACTCGAGACGCTGCTGCTCGGCGCCGACACCCTCACCGCGGAGCAACAGCGGAGCGTACGGCGCGAGCTGCTTCGCTACTGCGAGCGGGATACGCTCGGTATGGTGCGGCTGTACGAGAGGCTGCGCGCACTTGCGGGGCTTCGATGAGTGCTTCGATCTTGTCCCGGCTAGCCAACCCGGGGCACCTTCGGTGCGTGATCGCCTGCATGGATCCACCGAGCGAACCAGACGATGCCCAACGCGAAGAGAAGCTCACGCAACTGCATGTGTAGATTCGAGTAATCCGTGGCATGCACGATCATGACCGTAAACGCCGCAATAATAGTGTCTGTCCCTATTTTACCCCCCTACCCGAAGCCATTCGTGGGAAACTATGGCTATGGCGCCGTATTGGTTGGGGTTCATGACATCCCCCGCAACCTACGCTTCCGATACAGCGTGGGTTGAACGAATATCTTCAACAACTCTGGTAACGAGCATGAGATCTGATCCTTGCCTATCGCCGATTGAGTTGTCTGGGAGACCAGTACGCGCTTGTCCGCTCCAACCAGATCTGCCGCACGGTTGAGGCTGTCAAAATCTTGTAGGGAAGGATGCGATGTCAGCTTTACTTCAATGGCCCACAAGCTATGATCCCACTGGAACAAGAGATCGATCTCGGAGCCGTCAGCCGTACGGAAAAACCATGGATCCACCGGCCGTCCGGTGGCATTCAACGTGTCCAATATCTGCTCAATAACAAAACCTTCCCAACTGGCTCCTACCCACGGTTGGTTCAAGAGCGCGTCATAATCCTGAACGCCGAGCAAACTGTGGAGAATGCCCGTATCACGCCAGTAACACTTGGGGCTTCGGACGAGCCGCTTCCTCAGATTGGCCGACCATGGATGGAGCTTGCGAATGAGAAAAGCCCCTTCCAGAAAATGGACATAGCTGTTGACCGTGTGGTACGCAAGACCGAGGCTTTGGCCAATCTGCGAGGCATTCCACAACTGGCCATGAACGGCTGCTAACATCTTCAGCAGGCGCTGCATCACGCGTGGTTTGGCGCTCAGCCCCCAGTTTGGCAAATCGCGCTGCGTCAGGAGGTCAAGATAGTCCTTTTGCCATTGGGGGTAACGGGCAGGCGTCAATATTCCGCCATCAGGGAAGCCGCCTCTCAACCACAGTTCCGTCGGTGGGGTGTCAGCAAGCTCATTGAGACTAAAGGGACTTAGCTCAACCAGCGAAAGACGCCCCGCCAGGGATTCAGACACGTGTTTCATGAGCGATGGGGAGACGGAACCCAACAGCAGGAAGCGGTTATGCCGCTTGCGTTCCTCGTCAATTGCCCCACGCAAACGTGGAAATAATTCCGGCCATGTCTGGGCTTCATCGAGCACGATGAGACGTTTGGTCTTGATCAACGACGGCCATTGCACGTCCAGACGCAGTCGTTCCGGTTCTTGTTCCAGATCGAAATAATCAGTCGCCAAAGAGCGGGCCAGCGTGGTTTTTCCGGACTGACGAGGTCCGATTAACGCCACTGCCGGATACGATTTCAGGCGCTGTTGTACCAGCGTTGTGATCCTTCTTACGATCATCATGCAAAATAGAATAGAATATCTATCTTGCAATTAAAAGGTATTTCTACAATGGTTGCGAGGAGTACCCGCCGGTGCGCAGTGGAAGATCAAGGGTCGGTACTGGGGCGTGAGTAGTATTTCGGCCTCGCTCCATAACGCGCTCGCGCTCTACCCCGGGCGATCCCGCGGCCTCTGCCGCCGTGGGGATCGGCCCCCACGATCACGGGGCGTCCGCGAGAGGCCGGGTAATCGCGCTGCTCCACAGAGGCATAGAAGGCGTCCATGTCGGTATGGAGGATCCACCTGATCTGCTCCCCTGTTCGATCGCCATAAGCCTGCATGGGCCTCACTGCTCTCCTCGGCGGCAGAGCCCTTCGCGCGGCCTTCCATCCCCATCACGGTCCAGAGACCGTACCCTGCACTACATCAGATCATACCGCGCCTCGGTGCAGCTTGTCATCTCGCTGCAACCACCCAAGAGCAGCGATAGACTTCGCAACCACTCGATTCTTCCCGTCATTGCGAGCACCCGAAGGTACGTGGCAATCTCAGCGTAATAATGCGAGATTGCTTCACTGCGTTCCCAATGACGACTTCCTATCTCTGTGCTTGGAAACCACACATCGCGCCACAGCGCCGGGCGAGTAAGTCGTGCCGAGCTTTCCGCTCTGGCCCGGGCAGCGTCTCAGTCTCCATGAATTTCTTCCTGGCCGCTGCGGCGGGTAGCGCTCTAACTCAGCATGCGCGATACCAACATAAAGCAGACGGAGTTGACTCGTCGATTGGGCTGCGACGAGAAAGAGGTGCGGCGAAGGCCAAGCTACTTGCGCTGCTGAGGCCCCGCTCTGTCGATGACAGAGACCTGCGTCCCCTAGCGCGAGGCAGAATGCGTGGCGGTAATTCGGTCCACCTTGATCTTCGCAGCGTGTCGTTCTGCCTGAGCAAGGTCATACTCCATCTGTAGACCGAGCCACACCTCTGGGCTGCTGCCGAAGGCCTTAGAAAGTCGGATCGCCATCTCCGGAGAGATTCCGGCCTTTTCGTTCACCAGGTTGTTAAGGGCCTGCCGCGTTACACCAAGGCGTTTCGCTACGTCTGTAACAGTCACTCCGAGCGACTCGATGCACTCCTGGCGGACAATCCTTCCGGGATGGGGGGGATTCTTCATGCGCATGCCGTCTTCTCCTTTTTCCATACTAGTGGTAGTCGATCAGATCTACATCATATACGTCGCCTTCCTCGACATCACCCTGTTGAAACAGCCGCCTCAACCCCTTATGCTTGAAGCGTTGAATCATGGCTAAACGTAGCATGCATAGTGACAAGTGTCAATTGTCGTGCCGAGACCCCATCTTACCGTGACCCGCATCCCCTTCTGATCGCTGGAGCCGCCGCCAGAGGTAACCCGCACCTGGAAGTCGAAGGAACCCGCAGCCGTGGGCGTACCAGACATCTGCCCAGTCCCAGGATCAAAGATAGGCCCCGTGGGAGCGTCCCGCCCATAAACCTCTCCAACGCCTTCCGCTCCTTCAGCCCGATCGTATCCAACGCCAGTTGCACCTGCTCCTCCGCTAAGCTTCCCGATTGGGCAAGAAGGTCGCCGTCGGCAAGATCACCAAGTCGATTCTTGCCGCCCAGCAGCCGGCTAGCCAGCCAAGTCCATTCACCGATACTTCTGACCAGATGGTGCGCCACGTCGGTCGCGAATTAAGCACTAAGAAAAACGGCAGCAGAACCTGCGGGACCGCGAAGTGGGTAGCCAGCTCATTGAAGACATCGGCCGCTATGCGTCCCATCCTCGCTGCAAAGTGTTAGTCTGTTTTGTCTATGACCCAGAAGAAAGACTTCAGAATCCACGTGGGCTTGAAAACGATTTATCCTGTATAAGGGACAATCTCGATGTCCGAGTGGTGATCGAGCCCAAGTATTATTACGGGGAGCACAATATACCTTGCCATCAGATCGCCGCATACTGGACCGAATCTTTGTGAAAATAGCGGCTGACAACATTGGGTTGGCGTTGACGACCACAGAGGAAGCCCCGCACGACCGAAAGCAGTTCCGACGGGGATCCGGCACGTCGACGGCCAACGGCTCCCTGCTTGCCTCTTACAAAAAGGTGGTACATCTGATCGATGAGTTCTTGCCTCCCGTATGCCGCCTCAAATCCCCGTAGTGCCTTTTTCCTCTTCCTTGTGGTATTCTTCATCAATGGCTCCTTTCTGACGTTGATTTTGGTTCCGTGGATTATGCCAGGGGGGAGCCACTCTTTGCAATTTCAACTAGAAACAGTATGACCTCTATATCGCGGCGAGGAACCCAAACGCGGTGAACAACGCGATGTCCTCTTTTGCGTGGCTTGATTTCAGCGAATCTGATCGTCAGAAAGCACTTGACGTTATCGATCTCTTCCGAGAAAAGGGAACGGTAGACGAGCTGGGCATCGGTACGGTGCGAGATACGTTCGCCGACCTGCTCTTTCCGGGAACGAGCACAATCATGACGCGTGCTCGGTACTATCTCTTCGTGCCTTGGATGTACCAGCGACACGAACGGAAGAAGACCCCCTCCAACGAAATCACACAGGCCTCGCGCAAAGATGAGATCGCGCTGATCGAGGCACTTGCGAAATCGAAAGACATTCGAGGCGTCATCGGCATCGAAGCTCGCGCTAGCCTCAAACGGCTTCCGAGCACGATCTACTGGCAAGGGCTCGGCCAACTCGGAATTCGTCGTTATTTGGGCGCCCTTGAGGGCTACCATCGCGCGCTCGATGCGTTCTACCGCAATGGCGGAGACTCAGTTCGGGGCGATGACGGGCATGTGATCGCCGGCGGGAATCTGCGCAACTGGGACCCCGCACTGCCGGCAATTCCTAAAGGATTCCCCTGGGAAGCCACGCTACAACTGCGCCAAGGAGAGGCAGACTACCTTCGCGAAAGGATCATGCAGTCCGCGCCTCACAGTCTATTCGCATTCCTGGTAGATCATCTGGTCGACGATTCAGCCATCGACTTTCCCTGGGAGCATCCGCTGTATCCGAGGATGTCGGTCAGGAACAAGTCGGAGTTGCAGCATGCTCGGAATTTCTCCGAAACGATGCACGGCGCTGCCTTGCTCTACAATTTGATGCTCGGTGAGAAGAAGAAGGACGAGGAACGCGTAAAGCAGTACACCGACCTGTTCGATGATTGGGCAGTACGGATGTCAGACCGCATGGCAGAGCTGGAGGCGTGGTCTCGCTCCGACTTCTGGGCACTCGTGCGAGCGACGGGCGCCCGCCTAGCCATGACAACGGAAGCTTTCATCAGCACATGGCTGGACAACGCCATTGCCAAGAATCCCGGCGCGTTGCGAGCATCCAAGACGGCCCGAGATCTGATCGCGCGGCGTGAACACGTCCTCAAGGGCCCGCTCGCGCGATTGGAAAATGCTCACGCGCTGGGTCTTTGGGGAGGTGCGTCATCGAGTGGCCGACTGGACTACCGCTGGAATCGGTCCGTGAAAAGCATGCTGGCTGACATGCGCAATGCGTTGGAGGAGCCGTGAGCTTCCTGACTCCCCAGGATCGGACGCTACTGCTGGAGAGCTTAAGGCCGCCAGCGGATTATCAGCTCGAGACGGCGATCGGGACGACCTACTCTCTCGATCTGATTGCGATGATGGTGGCTCCGGTCGGATTTACCTTCTTCGACGTTGATCCGAATGCGCCCGACTTCCTACAGAACGATCCGTTGGAGATTCTCGAGGCGATAAGACGGCATGCGTCGCAGATTGTCTTATTCTGCGAGGCGGGCCGGATCGCGGTTCCGAGGCATCACCGCCCTCTCCTCACGTACCTCGAGGAGAGGGTCGTTCAAGCGAAAGCACCCACACACGGACACGCGTTTCATCCCAAGGTGTGGATCATCCGGTACGTGAATGCAACGAAAGCGAAGGAGGTGGCGTATCGACTTCTCTGCCTGAGCCGCAATCTCACGTTCGACCGCAGCTGGGACACGGTTCTCACGCTTGATGGGCGTCTCAGAAATGACCGGGAAAAGGGATTCGGCGAAAACGCCAGCCTACGGGAGTTCATTGCGGCGCTGCCGGGTATGGCCGTCGCAAAAGTGGCTCCCGGTATTCGCAGCCAAATCTCAACGGTGGAAAAGGAGATCAGCCGTGTCGAGTGGGACATAAAGAACTTCCCCTTCGACAAGCTCTCGTTTTGGCCGCTTGGGCACGCCGAGCGGAAGACCTGGCCTTTCAAAGGGCGAATTGAGAGACTGCTGGTCGTATCGCCATTCGTAAGCGACGGTGCGCTGAAGAAGTTGTGTCAGATGGGAACGGACAACGTCCTGATCTCACGACGCGAGAGCATGGACAAAGTCTCAGACGAGGCGCTTCAGGATTTCCATGAGTGCAGTCAGTTAACTAGCCAGAGCACCACGCATGAGCCGGAGGACGGCGATGCACTGCCAGCCTCCGAGGTGCCGATGCAAGGATTGCATGCAAAGCTCTACGTGGCAGACGACGGTTGGAATGCGCGGGTATGGACGGGCTCGGCGAATGCGACAATGAGTGCATTCGATGGCAACGTCGAATTCCTCGTTGAGCTCGGAGGGAGAAAGTCAGCAGTGGGCATCTCCGCGTTTCTGGAGAAGGTGAAAGGAAGCGCCAACTTTTCTGATCTGCTCGAACCTTATCAACGCCCAGAGAGCCTTGAGAGGGACACCGAGCTCGAAGCACTCGAACGCGAGCTTGACGATCTACGCCTACCTATAGCTTGCGCGAATTGGACGATTGCTGTCTCCGCGGGAGAGACGGTACAGACATTTGTACCGAGGGTACGCTCCGCTTTGAATCTACCGCACTGGGGCGAGCACATCTCTATCTCGTGTCGGCCGCTGTCCGTCGCTGAAACGGCTGCGCAGGCTATTACCTCCGGCGCTGTGGCGGACGTGGTGTTCGGCGCCCTTGCCTTGGAATCTTTGACCTCGTTCCTTGTGATCGAGATTACCGCTCGGCGAGCCGGGAAAAAGTGCGGTCTGCAATTTGCGGTCAATTCCACCCTTATCGGTGCACCGGCGAATCGGAAGGATCGGATACTCCAGCACATGCTTCGTAATCAACGCGACCTGATGCGCTTCTTGTTGCTGCTCCTCGCGGATGTTGCTGATGATCCGATAATTGCGGCCAGTGGGCAGGCAGCAAGCTGGAACGCGGCGTCGCGCTCCGCCGAAACGAGTGAGGCGCTCCTGGAGCCGCTGCTGAGAGCCCTCGACCGTAGTCCGGCCAGGCTCAACGCGATTTCGAGCCTACTCAAGGAGTTGGGCAATACTGAGGATGGCCAGAAGCTCATGCCGGATGGTCTGCCCGCGCTCTTCGCAGCGATCTGGGCTGCCAACGCAGAAAGCACGTCATGAGCGACGAAAAGATCAAGCGACCGAACGTCGATCAGGAACTGAAACGTCTGAAGGATTTTCAGCGTCGCACGCTGGATACCGTCTTTCAGCGGATGTACTTGGACACGAAGCCGTCCCGACGTTTTCTTGTGGCGGATGAGGTGGGCCTTGGAAAGACGCTTGTGGCTCGAGGCGTGATCACACGGACTATCGACCATCTGTGGGACAAAGTCGATCGCGTCGATGTCGTATACCTGTGCTCGAACAGCGATATCGCGCGCCAAAACGTGAGCAGACTCACTCCAGACGGCATCGCCGGAGTCTCTATCGCCTCGCGGATCACGCTGCTACCCCCTGCAGCGCATGATCTTAACAGCCGGAAGGTCAACGTTATTGCCCTGACTCCAGGAACGTCGCTCGATCTCAAGGGAAACCTAGGGGTCAAGCGCGAGCGCGCGCTGTTGTTTCACATGCTTAGCAGCCATTGGGATCTCGACTTCACCGCGGCATGCCGTCTATTCGCAGGCAACGCGTCGCTGCAGAAGTTTAAAACTCAGGTGCGCGAGTTTGCCGCGACCGAGAAGGTTGACGAAGATCTGAGAGGGAAATTCCTCGACGCGGTAGATACCATCTGCAACACAGCGAAGGATCGAGGGGAAACGACACTTCGAGAGCGAGTCGAGGCACTCGTCACGGAATTCAGAACTGATCCCAAGCCTACCAATGACATTCTACTGCAACGAACGATCATTATCGGCGAGCTTCGGCAAGTGCTTGCGAGGAGCTGCATCAATGCTCTCGAGCCTGACTTGATCATCCTCGATGAGTTTCAGCGATTCAAGGAGCTTCTCGATGGGCAGGGTGCCGCCGCCGAAATGGCAAAACAGCTTTTCGAGTACAAGGACAAGTCGACGGAGGCACGCGTGCTCCTGCTTTCTGCCACCCCTTACAAGATGTACACGGTCCCAGACGAAGCGAGTGGAGAGGACCATTACGCAGACTTCGTTCGTACCGCGAGTTTTCTCCTGGGCGAGGAAACAGGGCTAGCGGAGCAACTCGCTGGCTTTCTGAAGCAATATCGACGGGAATTGTTCCGGCTTGGGCAGGGAGACGGCTCGGGGCTGGAGGTTGCACGGGCGGGCATCGAATCCATCCTGCAAAGAATCATGGTTAGAACAGAGCGACTCGCCGTGACGCCGGATCGGAATGGAATGCTGGTCGAGAAGCCTTCAAGCGGGGTTGGAGTAGCCCCAGATGATGCGAGGAGCTACACCCAAGTGCAGCGACTTGCGCGACTCGTCAAGCACTCAGACACGATCGAGTATTGGAAGTCGTCACCGTGGTTGCTCAACTTCATGGACCAGTACAAGCTGAGCCGAGACATTGGTACGCTGATCGAAGATGGCAAGCAGTCACGCGAGTTCGTGAAGGCGGTTGAAGGCGCCGGGCGATCGCTGCTCCCATGGGCTGACGTAGAAGCATTTCGTCGACTCGATCCGGCGCATGGCCGCCTTCGCTGGCTGATTGACCACACGCTCGGCAGCGGCCTGTGGAAGTTGCTCTGGCTACCGCCAGGCCTGCAATATTACGAACTCGGCGAACCGTTTCGCGAAGTCGCCAGTCACTCGCCTACCAAGGCGCTCCTATTTTCGGCATGGCGTGTCGTTCCTCGCGTGGTTGCATCGATTCTCAGTCATGAGGCTGAGCGGCGGATGTACGAGGCGTCAGAGGGCGATGGCAAGAACCTTACAGACGCTCCGGATCGGCTCGGCAACCTACTGCAGGTATCCCGAAAGGACAGCCGCGTTACCGGCTTGACAGTGCTGTCCGTGATCTACCCATCAAGTTGGCTCGCACGAGCGTGCGATCCGATGTTGATCGGTGCTGAAATCGTCAGGTCGAAAGGGCGGGCGCCCACAATCGACGAAATACTGGAGGAGGTCGAGAATCGGATTCGGCCGTCGCTCAAGCGACTCACGGACGCTGAAGTAGCGCGAACTACGCCAGATGAGTCATGGTATTGGGCCGCACCAATACTCCTGGACCGCCTTCAGCACGAGTCAGCGACAGATCAATGGTTCGCAAGGGACTTGCCCACTCTCTGGGGCATCAAGGCTGACAAGGCACCCAACATTCAGGAGGATTCCGATGAAGAGAACGGGGCTCTTTCGGAAGATTCTGACGGTGATGGCGACCAGTCCGCCCTGAGTGATCTCATCGATCGCGCACGGAGGACTTCCTCGGGCAACCTGATGCCAGGAGGAAGTCCTCCGAAGGACCTCTTGCGCACCCTGGCGCTTATGGCAGTGGCTGGGCCTGCAACAGTCACGCTTCGCGCATTCTCTCGGGTGGCCGGGCCGGAGGCGATCGACAGTCTCTCGGCAAGGGACAATGCTGCAAAGGTGGGAGCGAGTTTCCGTACGCTATTCAATCAGCCTGACTCAACCGCGATCGTCCGTGCAACGGCAACGGAAGCCGGCAGAGGAGGTGATTATTGGATGCAGTGTCTTGAGTACTGCACATGCGGATGTTTGCAGGCTGTCCTCGATGAGTACACCCACCTGCTAGTTGAGGAAGCGGGCGTGTTCGGGAAGAATCCTGAGAAAGTGGTGTCGAGTATTGCCGAATATGTCATCGCGACCGTTGGGCTTCGGCGTGCGAGCGTCGGCGCGCAGGATATCTCCGTGAGCAATGGCAAGGTACGAAGTCGCAGCAAGAAGATGCGTAGCCGCTTCGCTATGCGGTACGGAGAAGAACGCGCCGACGAGTCCGGCGACAAACTGCGAGCAGACGATGTACGCAGAGCCTTCAATTCACCATTCTGGCCATTTGTTCTCGCGACGACTTCGGTTGGGCAGGAGGGACTGGATTTTCATCTTTACTGCCACGCGGTCATTCACTGGAACCTGCCACCGAATCCGGTAGACTTGGAGCAACGGGAAGGCAGGGTGCACCGCTTCAAGGGGCACGCGGTTCGAAAAAATGTCGCGAAGCAGCATGCCAGCATCTGGCACTCGATTAAGCGGGGAGATCCGTGGGAGGCGACATTCGAAGATGCGAAAAAGGGACGGAAGAACACCGACAACGACCTTGTACCATACTGGGTCTATCCTGTGGTTGATGGTTCGGCGATCGAGCGGCATGTCCCTATGTACCCATTGAGTCGCGACGTCGAGCGCTTCAAGGCACTCCGTGAGTCGCTTGCGCTGTACCGAATGGTGTTTGGGCAACCAAGGCAGGAAGAGTTGCTTTCGTACCTCTCACGGACCGTGGCGCCTGAACGAATTACGGAACTGAGCGAACGCCTCAAAATCTCGCTTGCACCCTAAACTGGCCCCAGCAATTGCCTATTAGCCCGTTATTTTCGCCGGTCGACCCTCCTTGTTTAGAGATCCAAGGACGGCGAGACAACCAAGAGCTTCCCGGCGCTGGACTGGAAAGCAATCGACGAACTTAGAGGTAAATTCGGAGATCTGGATCATGTATTCATCAAAACGGTAGAATACGATTTGGAGGACACGATCACCTTTTTTGTGGAAGTTAGCGGGAGCCAAAACCCTTCCGATTAACCTCTACCCGAACCCTCGTGCGGCCCGCCCTTTCATGGTATCGGCGTCTGGGCATGGAATTGTCCCCTCCCGGTCACAGCCTGTCCGAGTCGATCAATACCCGGCCGTAGCCATGCTCCTCCAACCACCAGTAGGTGAAGTGCTTTGAGAGCCAGCTCGCGGCGCGCTCCGTCGCAAGATCCTGTACGGTAGAAGCGTAGATGACAGGGATACCGAACTTTGCTTCGATCGCGTCCAGGGTTCCGCAAATAGAATTGGGATGGACCTCGGAGGGGATGTCGAACTGCCGGAACCCGCCCTTGATGTCTTCGCAGGTTGCTTCGACCAGAATGGCCTTCCAGCGAAACCGAGCGAGCCGACCGCAGGTGGCAATAAACCTCCGCCGGTAGGTTACCGTGCACGCCACTAAGTCCGCTAGGCTCTTTCGCTCCAGCGAGAGGAGGCTCTCCATCCCCTCCAACGTGTAGTCGCCAGTTTTCAGCGTGGCCCGCCTTTCCCCGCCAATCCAGTTCGGGTGGTTCGCGTGGAGCGGAAAGGGTTCCCGCTCCCGCGTGTCCACCAGAACGACCGGCTTGGGAATGCGCGCGCTACGGATGATATTCCCTCCGTCGCGCATCACTCGCAGCCGGCCGGTGGTCGGCGCGACAAATCGAGCGTTCCCGTTGCTCATTACATCCGCCTAAAGTGTTTCAATGTATCCCCCAATAGGATTTCACGCGAAGCGGGTCGAGTATTGCGCGTACGATAGTAGCTTATTGAAAGGGTAAGAACTCCACTCGATTCGCCATGTCTGTCGGCTCGCACGCCGTGGCGATCAGTTCCAGACGGCTAATACATTCGCCGATCGCGATTCTGACAGGCAGGATGGGCGTACACGAGGCCGACAAACACAATCTATTCGCGTTGGTGTCGCGAGGCGGCGGTCAGCGGGTTCATGGCCTTGTTAGCCCTCTTCGTCGCTTTCGGCCGTGAGTTCCATCAGTGCCACTGACTCTTTGCGAAGCAGCGGAACATCGTGTTTGATGATCGCCCACACAAGAGCGTTATCCACGGTTGGATACTCATGGGTAAGCTGGTTCCGGAAGTCCACAATCCTGCGCGCACGCGTGATGGAATCGAAGGTGCTCTGGGCGACATGGGAAAGAGCTGCCATCGCCTCACCGATGATGATAAACTCGCGCTCGACTGAGGAGCGCACGAGGCGGTTGGTTTCGTAGTCCTTAAGTTCGAGGCCGCTCACTGCAACGGCGATTGCGTCGCACGAGTCAATGATGTCCGCCAGATAGGCGCGCTCGTCACGCGGCATAGAGCACTTCTTTCGTTCGCTCGATTTCTCGAGCAATGTATGGGTTCTTGACCGCTCCTGCCATGACAAGGTCGACCTTCACATTGAGCAGCGCCCTGAGTTCCTCAAGTATACCGAAGTAGGCATCGACTCTTGCATACGGCTCCATAGGTGCGAACTCCACAAGGAAATCCAAGTCGCTCCCATCGGGCTTGAAGTCATTGCGGAGAGCTGAGCCGAAAACGTGCAGCCGCGCCACATGGTACCGCGCGCAGGCTTCCGCAATCTTTTTGCGCTTGCTTTCGAGCATTCCGATCATACCGAACCTCCTGCAGGCATCTTACACGCACACGCTAGCTGAACCAAACTCAAGCAAAGGCCACAATCCGTTCGGGCGTGTCACCTCTAAAAATAGCCAACGGCTATCAGCCTGAGGCTGATCGGCCTACGACGTCTCTGGAAATCCAACGACTGCCGCGATTCTCCAGCCGTTCCAAGGACTTGTCAAGGGTTTCCACTTGCCACCGTTGCCGACGAACGCTGGTCAATCTTCAGCCTACGTTGCCTTGGTTGTGCGCTGATGGCTCCCATTGCGACCTCAACCATGAGCGGCTTCAGCGTGCAACTTCAATCCTAACGCTGCAACCACTTTGAGAATGGTGTCAAAGCCGGGGCTGCGTTCGCCCGACAGCGCCTTGTACAAGCTCTCGCGGGAGAGGCCGGCATCTCGGGCGACCTGTGTCATGCCCTTGGCGCGCGCAATGTCTCCCAGCGCTTTGGCGATGAAGGCTGCATCGCCCTTGGCCTCCTCAAGGCACGCCTCAAGGTAGGCTGCCATTTCTTCGGGGGTTCGAAGGTGCTCGGCCACATCGTAGCGACTGGTCACGGTTTTGCTCATCGTCTGCTCCTATAGGTTGCGTGCGAGGCGCACGGCGGCTTTGATATCGCTGGCTTGAGTGCTTTTGTCACCGCCTGCCAGGAGAATCACCACCCCACCGCTATACTTCTTGAAGTACACCCGGTATCCCGGTCTCTACTCGATCCGCAACTCCGAGTTGCCTCCACCAACCGGCCTGGCATCCCCCGGGCTTCCCGCCGACAGGCGCTCGATCCTGGCCTGAATGCGCGCCCTTGCATGCATATCGCGCAACCCGTCGAGCCACTGGGCGAACAGATCGATCTTGCGAAGCTCCATCATGTGAAGAGTGTAGCCCGCCGGCTACACATTGTCAAGGCTATGATATGATGGGCGACAGCAATAGGAATTTGGCGTCCCTCAGGTTTTTCTTTTCGTTGTCTTCCTTTGTGGCGCTCTTTTCACATTCTTCTTGGCGGTTCTCTTGTGGCCCTTCTTTGCTGCGATCGCCTGCTTGCTCTTCGTCGGGGCCCGGCCTACTTTCGTCTTTGGCGTGGGGGCCTGAGCTTGCGCATCCGCGATGCCGAAGAGCGGGAGGGAGAGACTGAAGGCAGCCGCCAGTAGTACCGCAACAGCTTTGTTCTTGTCCATCAATGTGACCTCCTGAAAGTCGATGAACGCCATGCCAACGAGTAGCCGTCAAGTCTAAATCGCGTAGTCAGTAGCCGTATGGAGTGCAAGCATACCGGTAGTAGCCGAAGATCCAGTTCCCGTAGGGGTCATAGTACCCCGGGGTCCAGACCTGTGCGCAGGACGGATAGGCCCGGTAGACCGGCTGGTGGTAGCCACGCGCCGGAGCGGGATAGGGGTAGGCCGGTGGGTAGTAAACCCGCGAAGGAATATAGCGTTTTAGATCTTCATGGTGCGGCAACTGCTTCTCCGGCCCGCGCCGGGGCAATCCGGTGAAGGGACAGGTCAAAACGACACGCTTGAAATAGCCCCCCGCGCAAGATGCTGCCCCTTTTTCGTTGACGCTGTGGGCGGTTGCAATTACGATAAACGTGAAATGTATGCGCGGTTGGTTGTACCGGCTGCTACAAGATCATATGTCTCGAACATGACTATGCTACTGACCGATAGGGTAATCGATGGGTATGAACCTGATTCAGAAGATTTTTGAGGCCCACCGGGTCGCTGGGGGGCTGATCCCTGGCAAAGAGGTCGCGATCCGGATCGATCAGACACTGACGCAGGATGCCACCGGGACAATGGCCTATCTGCAGTTCGAGGCGATGGGCATCCCGCGGGTCAGAACCAAGCTATCGGTCAGTTACGTGGACCACAACATGCTGCAGACCGGTTTCGAGAACGCCGACGATCATCGGTTCCTGCAAAGCATTGCGGCCAAGTACGGCATCTACTTTTCGCGGCCTGGGAATGGGATCTGTCATCAGGTCCACCTGGAACGGTTCAGCACGCCAGGACAGACCCTGCTCGGCTCCGACAGTCACACCCCGACCTCCGGCGGCGTCGGGATGATCGCCATCGGGGCGGGCGGTCTGTAAGGAATATAGGGACAGACACTATTTATTGAAATCCTTTCTTGGTCTTCCACTCTGCAACACGTGTATTACTCGTCCAGTTTCCTGCACACCTCCCAGATGAACCCGTCTCTTTGCAGTGGCCGCTCTGTCATCGTGTGCCTTCGAATCGCTGTCGTTCCGACAGGCCGCCTGGTGATCATTCCCTCGTTGTATTACATGCTACGGGTGGCCGGGTGCAACGGCTCGGGGAATCCGTGGCATGCACGATCATGACCGCGAACACCACAAATTGTCACGATAATAGTGTCTGTCCCTATTTTCACTATTTTCCTATTTTCATTTTCGGGCGCAAGCCCGAGTGGTGCACTGCCTCAAGGCCCTGCCAATCGCCCAGCGCTGCGCCTAGCGCCAGGAGAAGTATGAGGGGCGCCCGCCTGGCTAGTAGCCGAAGACCAAGTACCATGAAAAAGGAATATTCAGTGTTTGATTTTCATGGTATACTCCGCACATGATCAAACGGCCGCTCACCCTCTCACGGATCCGGCGCGCCTTGTCGCGAAGCCGCGTGGTGGCGCTCATCGGGCCGCGCCAGTGCGGAAAAACAACAATCGCCAGGCAAATCGTCCCAGCGGATTCCCTTAATTATTTCGACCTCGAAGACCCGGCAAGCCTCGCACGGCTTGCCGAACCGATGACAGCACTGGCGGCTCTGCGCGG
>JGI1357J11328_10001839_pt1 | contig 15799 bp, 17 predicted proteins | sample Subgrocontami54m_FD_11328 | JGI IMG/M metagenome (IMG submission 11328)
CTCCTCGAACTGAATAAAAAAATCGAGGCTGCCCGGCGGGACGGCAAGCCGCCGTTTCTTTCCGACTACCACTGGGAGCGGTGCAAGTCAGTACCCATTTCACCCGAGGAGTGGGATAGCCACAGCCAGGGCATTCAACCTTGGCACCTCAAGCAGGCGGAAGAACGCCTGCGCCTGCTGACTGTGCCGCCCACAGAGGAGGAGCTCGCCCAACTCGCCGAGGGCAAGCGCCGCGTCGAAGACATATGGCGGCGCAACGAAGCTGCAGGTCGGTATAAATATCTCATCTGCAGCAAAAGTATCTCTGGCAATCCTGATTCGTTCCACGTCACCTCGGGGGTTCTTCCGGGTCATAAATGGGGCGAAATCTCCTTCGGCGACTTGGAGGCAATCCAGTTCCTAGAGGAGGTGGCCGATCGCGAGATCGGCCGGGAAGCTGGGAAGGAGCCGCAGAAAAAGACCGCGGCTCCGATAGTTGGCGAACGCGCGAGCGCCAGTCAGATCGAAGCGCTGCACAAGCACTTCGGTAAGTAAGAGTCGCGCAGATGACGGAGATGACGATCTCTTGATGAGCGGCTCGTGAGTTCTTTGGCGAAGCGACGGCTTTGCTCTAACATTTGCGGATTCGTCCGCCGTTTGGTTGCCGCTGGTTTATGGCAACTGGGGATGTACGTCAACATCCCACACTCGCGGAGTGCGTGCTCCGCCTGATGAGTCCAAAAGGACGAAAGTGAAAATAGTAAATTGAAGTCCCCACAAAGCTGCAGGTCGTGCGACGGAATCGAATCAGGCAACGGTTGTCTCTAACCACCATTTCTTGATTCGCATAATTTCAGTCGTCATGGTCTGTAGCTTTGTGGGGATTTTTGTATTTGTAAACGCCGCCCCCACAAAAAACAGGAGGCCGGAGCATCCGTTCTTTTCCTCATGCTTGAAAAATCGGCGGGGGAAAATGAATGGGCAAAGAACGGATGCTCCGGCCATCCACTTGGGGGCGGCGTTCGGCGCGCGAGCATACGCGCGCCGGAGAATCACCACGCGCTCGGAGCGTACTTGGCGGGTTCAAGTCACCACGCGCGCGGAGCGCGCGAGTCAGTCGGCGTTAGTGCTAAAATAGGTTCGAGCAGCGTTGTAGATACTCACCAAAACAGAACTAAGAGGCTCTGAACGAGCCAATGCGTGGGCGTGCCGAAGGCACGCCCACTGTGTTTCGCCTGAATTTCGCCCAGAATCCGCAAGGGAATCCGCCAAAAAAGAATCCGAATTCGGCGCGCTTGCGCGCACCTGTTTTTCGCCAAGAAGCAGGTTCGAGCCAAAGATTTCTTTGGCTTTGACCTTTTTTGCAAAAAGGTCATCATCAGAAGCAATTTTGTCCAAGGATTGTGCGTCTTTTATCCATTCTTTCATCGGTTCGAGCCAATCATTCTGCTTGTGTGAAAGATTGGTGATTTCTTCTTCGAGCGACTTCTTTTGTAAAATCAATTTTCCTTTTTCAACACGATATATTTCTTTCTCAATATCTTGGTCGAGATAACCCGAAAGAAGTCGCTCTAGCTTTTTCGACAAAGAAGAAATCTTTTCCTCTTTCTCTTTCACACTAGCAGTCAAAGACGGGGCGGAATTGTTGAAATCTTTTTCTGCCATTTTTAACAATTCTTCCGCCCAGTCTTTGGGCAAAGAAACTTTTTTGATTAGAGATGATAACTGGCGATTCATTTCTTCTTCTCTAACGGCAGATTCTGAACAGTGAAAATCTTTTCTCTTTTTCGTACACCGATAATATGTATATTCGTGGACATTACCATTTTTCTGCCGTTTGAATTTGTGTTCGCCAGTTATCATCATCCCGCATGAAGCACAGGAAATGAGACCACAGAAAGGTTGAGGTTCGTTTTTAGATTTACGCTCAGGTTGTCCACGAAGTTTAAGCATTTCCTGTGCTTCATCAAAAAGTTTCTTTGAAATGATTGGCTCGTACTTTCCTTCGTGGCGTTCACCACCATATTTGAATAAACCGACGTAGAAAGGATTGGACAAAATGAAAGTCGCACGGGATTTGGACATTCTCTTTCCGGAACGCGTGGATATTCCGTTCTTCGCCAAAAAGTTTGCGATGTCCTCTAACCTCTGACCACCTTTGACATATCGTTCAAAAGCCAAGCGGATGACACGAGATTTTTTCTTGTCCACCACAATAGACTTAGTACGAGAATCATTTATATACCCCACTGGCGCTTGGCTTGGATAATCTCCGTTACGGACTTTTTGGCGAAGTCCACGCTTCGTGTTCTCGGAAAGAGAATCTATATAGTATTTGCTTTGTCCGAAAGCCATGTTGAGCATGAACTTTCCTTGAGATGTGGAATCACACCAAAAAGTTGGAAACTTCAAGCTCGCAAGTTTCCCTGTGTCGAGGAGATAAATCACCCGACCTCCGTCCACCGAATTGCGGGCTAAACGATCTGGATGCCAAGCGAGAATACTTCCGCCGAATTTCTCGATGTCATTCAAAAGTATATTAAAAATTGGACGACCTGGAACTTTCGCAGATTGTTTTTCCACTAATTCGGCGGAGATTTCGATATTCTCTCGCTTGGCATACTCCCGCAATTCGGTGAGTTGTGCTTCGATAGATAACACCTGCTTATCCTCGACATCAGTGGACTTGCGAGCATACAAAAAGAATTTTTGCATAATATTTTTGGAACAGGAATAGCTACACTGGTGCTCACAATTCAACGTTAATCAAATTGTTACCAATGTAGCTATTCCTGTTGATTAACTAATAATTATTGTGAGCAATATCAGTATACCAAAAATATTTCCGACACAAAAATTCTTTTTGTATTCAAAGCAAATACTATGTCAAAATTGCTTCTGATTTCGAACCTGCTTCTTGGCGAAAAACAGGTGCGCGCAAGCGCGCCGAATTCGGATTCTTTTTTGGCGGATTCCCTTGCGGATTCTGGGCGAAATTCAGGCGAAACACAGTGGGCGTGCCTTCGGCACGCCCACGCATTGGCTCGTTCAGAGCCTCTTAGTTCTGTTTTGGTGCCGGAGGTGGGACTCGAACCCACACGAGCTTTTCGGCTCACAGGATTTTAAGTCCCGGGCGTCTGCCAGTTTCGCCACTCCGGCACGAGGGAGGCCTGCTATTTTATAAAAAGATCATTACGGATTGAGGAGTGGTGGGCCCACCAGGATTCGAACCTGGGACCGACCGCTTATGAGGCGATGGCACTACCGCTGTGCTATGGGCCCACTCATGATTGCCTATCCGTAGTATTTATATTATATCAATTTTTAGATTTAATGTCAAATCTAAAAATTGGGAGGTTAAAGACGCTCAAGAGCCTTCAGGTTCTTATCGGGAATATAGAGTATTATTATTCCGATAATAATACCAAGAATTGCCGTTACAATATGGTTGCCTCCAAAAATCAATCCATCAATCATATCTAAAATAATCCAAACCCCCCGCCAAATAATGATGATTCCGATTGCTACTGATATGTTTTTGGTAAAATATTTTAGTCCAAACTTTTCCATATATTCATTGTAGTATACATTTTTATTAATAACCAGAGATAAATACTTGACATTAATTTTAGAAGTTTTAGAATATAGGCAACCTTTTTGCATTGTTGGTGGCAAAAATGTTACAGGTTCTTTATTATAAATTTGCTAAGCTTTATATTGGCTTAAAGTGGGCTATTTTGAAAGGATATTATTTGCGACTTGCCGTGCAGGCACGATATCTTTATCGTTCTAGTCAACTTTTTAAGGATAGATGGCAACAGATTGATCTTGATTATGCTGAACAAAGTTTTGAGAATGATCTTAGTGGTGTTGGTCGGTATTTTTTTTGGAAAGCACAGCATAGTCCTTGGCCCATTAAAAAACAAATTATTCTTGATTGGCTCTTGAATAGATCGGAACAACCTTATGCAATAAATGATTAACAATTATGCGGCACATAGCCGTTTTTGTTTGATTTTTTCATACTCCAGAGTATAATTATTTAGGATATATAAACTGTAGTATGAACAAATGGCAAAATCAAGACTAAGATTAAAGGCTATAGAGTTAAGACAAAAAGGGGAAAGCATTATCGTTATAGCTAAAAAATTAAACATCTCTAAGGGTACCGTGAGTAAGTGGTGTCGAGACGTAGTTTTATCTGAAGAACAGATACTTAAATTGCTAAATAATAAATCTTTGGGACTTAAAAGGGCTCAGCTTAAAGGGGCTCTGGTTCAGAAAACAAGAAGACTTGCCCGAATAGAAGGATATGTGCGAGAAGGTTGCAAAAAATTTGAAAAATTTACTTCCGATCAGTTTTTTGTTGCAGGATTGGCTCTTTATTTGGCCGAGGGCCGAAAAACCTTGAGAGTTGTATTTACAAATTCAGACCCTAGAATTATTAAATTTATGTTAAAATGGTTTAAAGAATTTTTTAAAATTTCTTCAGATCAGATTTCGTTTTATGTTTACATAAACGAAATCCACAGAAATAGAGAAAAAATTGTTGTTGATTATTGGTCAAATTATTTAAAAGTTCCACTACCTAATTTCAAACGAGTAACATTTATAAATTCTATACGGAAAAAAATTTATGCTAATCATGATTATCATTATGGGACATTGCATTTTGAAGTCTTGAAAAGCAGTGATTTGTTGTATAGAATAAAGGGATTGATTGAGGGATTACTGCAACACAAAATGCTGGCGTAGCTCAGTGGTAGAGCAAACGTTTCATAAGCGTTAGGTCGCAGGTTCGATCCCTGCCGCCAGCACCATAGAAATTATGCAAGAAGGTTTTAAACATCATTTTCATCAATTTGATTCAGGATTGAGACTGATTACTGTCCCGATGGAAGGAACAAGAACCGTGACAGTTTTGGTTTTGGTTGGCACTGGTTCAAAATACGAAACAAAGGAGATTAACGGCATCTCTCATTTTTTGGAACACATGATGTTCAAGGGTACCGAAAAACGACCTGGTAAGATGGATATTGCCAGAGAGTTGGATGCCATTGGCGCAGAGTATAATGCTTTTACAGGAAAAGAATATACCGGTTATTACGCAAAGGCGAGTATGGAAAAATTAGATACAGTTATGGATGTTGTTTTTGATATTTTTTTAAACTCAAAACTTGCTCAAGAAGATATTGATACGGAGAGGGGCGTAATTGTTGAGGAGTTGAATATGTATAGGGATATGCCTCAACGTTACGTGGGTGATTTGTTTGAGAAACTTCTTTATGGTGACCAGCCAGCCGGTTGGGACATTGGCGGAGAAAAAGAAACCGTAATGGGTCTTAAGAGGGAACAATTCGTGAACTATTTCAATTCTCATTATGTCGCCAAGAACACAATTATTGCTGTTGCCGGAAATGTTGACCATGAAGTTGTAAAAGAAAAAACCGCCAAACATTTTGCCAATATCAGACAAAGCGATTCGGTTAATAAACTGACTGTTATAGAAAAACAATCTGAACCGGCACTTTTAATTCATTACAAAAAAACAGATCAGACACATTTTTATTTAGGTTTTCGTTCTTTTGATATGTTTGATGAGCGTAAATATGCTTTAGGTATTTTAGGAACTGTTCTGGGTGGGGGAATGAGCTCAAGGTTATTTGAGGAGGTGCGCGATAAAAGAGGGTTGGCCTACTATGTTGGGGCTGATAATGACTCGGCGACTGATACGGGGTATTTCAAGGTTAAAGCCGGAGTAAACAATGAAAAAGTTTTTGAAGCGATTAGGGTCGTTTTAGATGAAGTCCGAAAAATAAGAGATTCCGGAATTACGGCAGAAGAGCTTCAGCGTGCAAAAGATAATATTTCCGGTTCAACAGCACTTGGCCTTGAACACTCCGATTCGGTGGCAAATGCCTATGCCGGACCGATTCTTTTTGAAAACAAAGTTTTGACCCCGGAAGAAGAACTCGTTAAAATAAAGAATGTGACCCTTGAACAGGTTCATCAGGTCGCTAAAGATGTTTTTGATAATGCCAAGTTGAACTTGGCTGTCATCGGGCCGTTTGAGGACGAAAAGCCTTTTAAAGAAATATTAAAGATTTAAATAAATAAAAATGCAAGACCACATACATGTAGATATTAGCACCGGAACCATAATGAAGGTGGTTTTAGTTATTTTGTTTTTCTTTTTCCTCTACGTCCTAAAAGATGTTTTAATCATTTTTATTTTCGCATTGATAATAGCTTCAGCCATTTCACCATTTGCTAATTGGTTGGACGAAAAAGGATTTCCTCGTCTTTGGGGGGTGCTACTATTGTTTTTGGTGGTTTTGTCTTTGATCGTTGGCCTTTTGTCTTTGATTATCCCTTACGTCTCTCAAGATATTAGCCAATTGGTTTCTACATTACCTCAACTGGTGGCCAAAGTTTCTACTTCACTTGAACGAGTTCAACAAGGTTCTCCGGAATACCTTGACTTTATAAGTGAAATACAAAATATTCTTCAAGTTTTTTCGGATTACCTCCAGCAATCTTCGCAGTCAATATTTGGACTTGTGGTTAGTATTTTTGGAGGTGTAACCTCTGCCATCGCTATTTTAATAATTTCTTTTTATCTCTCAGTTACAAAAAGAGGTATAGAAAATTTCTTGGGTTCCGTTGTTCCAGAAAAACACGAAGAATATGTTTTAGATCTTTGGAAGAGGTCTGAAGTTAAAGTTGGTCTCTGGCTTCAGGGGCAGTTGCTTTTGGGTTTGGTGATGGGGTTGCTTGTTTATGTCGGCCTGTCTTTTATGGGCATTAAGTTTGCTTTGATTCTTGGTTTTCTAGCTGCCATATTTGAAATTGTTCCCATGGTTGGCCCGGTTATAGCAGCAATACCGGCAATATTTCTTGCATTCCTTCAGTCACCGGCACTAGGTCTTTGGGTGATAGTATTTTATGTGGTTGTTCAGCAATTGGAAAACCATCTCTTGGTGCCAGTTGTTCTTGGAAAAACGGTGGGATTAAATCCTATCGTTGTTATCATTTCGTTGTTGGTCGGACAACAATTGGCAGGAATTCCTGGTATGATACTTTCGGTTCCGGTGGCTACAATAATTGTAGAAATGATGGATGACTTTGCTAAGCACAAGGATTCAAAACGTCAAAACTCATAGCATGTTATACATAGTTGCCACCCCTATCGGAAACCTTGAAGATATTACCTTGAGGGCGATTAATGTTTTAAGCAATTCAGATCTCATTCTTGCTGAAGATACTAGGGTTACAAGGGTTTTACTTGAGAAATATAATATAAAAAAAGATATTTTAAGTTATCATCAGCATAGCGGTTTTAATAAAATTGATCGCATAATTGAATTATTGAAAGACGGTAAAAATTTAGTCCTTGTGACTGATGCCGGAACTCCTGCAATTAATGACCCCGGGAATTATTTAGTAAGCGAGGCATTGAAGGCAATTCCTGATTTGAAAATTGTGCCGATTCCTGGGCCAAATGCCGCGATTACAGCATTGAGCATCAGTGGGTTTCCGACAGATGAATTTGTTTTTCTTGGTTTTCCTCCACACAAAAAGGGCCGTCAGACATTTTTCAAAAACATTGCCGAAATAGAAAAAACTATTGTATTTTATGAATCAAAACATAGAATATTAAAAGCGCTGGACAATTTGGAAAAACTTTCTAGATTAGGCGATAGAAAAATAATGATTGCTCGTGAGCTAACAAAACAGTTTGAAACTATTTACCGTGGAACATTGGCTGAAATAAAACTTAAATTAACCGACAAAAATCTTTTAGGAGAATTTGCGGTGGTGATTAGTAGAAAATGAAAAATAAATTCTATATAACAACAGCAATATTATATACCAATGGACCGCCCCATATTGGGTTTGCTATGGAATTGATACAAGCCGATGTTTTGGCGCGATATAATCGTCTTATAGGAAACGATGTTTGGTTTTTGACCGGAACAGACGAACACGGAACAACTGTTGCAAGGGCGGCGGAAAAATATGGCAAGACACCGATTGAACTTGCTGATGAGATGTCGGGACTGGCTAAAGATTTGATATTAAAATTGAACATTACTAACGATGATTTTATAAGAACCAGTGATCAGGTAAGACATTGGCCATCGGTAATAAAACTTTGGAATAAGTTGGTGGAAAACGGTGATTTGTATAAAAAAGAATATGAAGGTTTATATTGCGTCGGACATGAAGCGTTTATTAAAAAAAGCGATTTGGTTGACGATCTCTGTCCGTTACATAAAACAGTACCCGAAAACATAAAGGAAGAAAATTGGTTTTTTAAACTTACAAAATATAAAAAAGAGATAAGAAAAAGGATTGAATCAGATGATTTTAAAATAGTCCCTGAAACAAAATCAAAAGAGTTGTTGAATCTTTTAGATGATGCCGAAGATGTCAGTTTTTCAAGACCGGCAACGACATTGAAGTGGGGAATACCTGTGCCGGGCGATGAGACCCAGACTATGTATGTTTGGGCCGATGCTTTGACCAATTATATTTCTGCGCTTGATTACAAAGACGAGGGAGAAAAATTTGAAAAATTCTGGCCGGCCGATGTTCATTTGGTTGGAAAAGATATTCTTCGTTTTCATGCAATGATTTGGCCGGCCATGCTTTTGTCTTTGGGTATCGAGTTGCCGAAAGCGATTTATGTTCACGGCTTTATAAATGTTGAAGGCCAAAAAATGTCTAAAACAATTGGCAATGTAATAGACCCATTCGGAGTGGTTGCGAAATATGGTACCGATGTGGTGAGATATTTTCTTTTGAGGGAAATTCCATCAGAAGAGGACGGAGATTTTTCTTATAAAAAACTGGAGGAAAGATATAATGGTGATTTAGCCAATGGATTGGGAAATTTAGTTCAGAGAGTGGCAACTCCCATTGAAACTGGTCTTGATGGGGAATTAGTGTATAAAAAAGAAAATCTTCTTTCCGGAGTACCCGAATTCAGCAAAGAAGAATTCGGCAAACACATTGAATCTTTTAAACTTCATGACGCATTGGGATACATATGGAAATGTATCGGCGATGCCAATGTGCTTGTTAATGACAGAAAACCGTGGAAAGAAGTAAAAGAAAATCCCAAAGAGTTTTTAAAAACAATTACCACGCTTGTAAAAATGATTCACGAGATAGTTTGGATGCTTCAGCCTTTTATGCCGGAGACATCTCAAAAAATCGCCGCAAAGTTTGGATCTGATTTATTAAACAAAAAAGTTCCTGAAAATTACAAATTTATTGTAAAAAAAGGCGGGGGTTTATTCCCGCGGATGTAGTTTGTACTTTTTATAAACCTCTTGAACGACTGATGGGAGTTGCACGAAGCAGTGAATAGTAGCAAAAACAGAAAGGAGCAGAAAAACTACGATTTCAGCTATAGAGTGAATAACTCCAGCAATAACCCACTCATAGACATAACTCCAATTTAATTCCGAATCTTCAAATTGATCCCTGATTCTGGTTAATAAGTTGCCAAGGTTTACAATGACAAAAACTACATAGAAAAATCCCAGAAGATATGCGAGGTACATCGGTAGCCTCCTCTAAAAAACTGGTAAAATAATATTATAAAAACAAGAACATGTCAACTATTTTTGACTCACACTGTCATCCGCAGATGGCGCAATACAATAGTGACCGAGATGAGGTAATAAATAGAGCCCTGAAAGAGGGCGTTTTAATGATTTGCGTCGGCACTGATTTAGAGACATCTAGGCAGGGGATTGAATTGGCTCAAAAACACGAAAACATTTGGGCATCAGTCGGGCTACATCCGAATGACATTGAAGAAGTTTCTAGTTTACAGTTTATGGTTTACAGTGAACTGATAGAGAAAAACAAAGTTATTGCAGTGGGAGAAATTGGCCTTGATTATTACCGGACGCCGGAGCTGGAGAAACAAGAAAGACAAAAAGAAGTTTTTAAGCAATTCTTAGATTTAGCGGTCCAACATAATAAGCCCGTTGTTCTCCATGCCCGTGATGCCGGTAAAGGAAGTACGGGCAAGGTTCATTCAGATATGCTGGAGATTTTAATTTCTGTAAACCGTAAACTAAAAACCGTAAACTCTCCCCTACGTGGCGTGGCACATTCTTTTACCGGTTCTAGTGAGGATGCAAAAAAATATATTGAGCTAGGTTTTTATCTTGGATTTAACGGTATAATAACCTTCGCGCGTCAGTACGATGATATTGTCCGTGAGACACCATTAGAAAAAATTCTTCTTGAAACAGATGCGCCATTTTTAACCCCAGAACCCTACCGAGGAAAGCGAAATGAGCCGGCTTATGTTATTGAGGTCGCCAAAAAAATTGCAGAACTAAAAAACGAGTCTTTGGAAAAGGTTATTGAACAAACAACTCAAAATTGTAAAAAATTATTTGGATTGATATGATTCTCTCATTCGCTCAGTTCTTTGGAGAATTTAATGAGGCTTGTTCTCGGCAGTGATTTTCACGGCTATCTGCCAAAAAGTATCCCTGAGGGTGACGTTATGATTTTGGCTGGAGATATATTGCCAAATGATGATGTTCATTCTTTCGTCAGAAATCAACTCAATCCTTGGCTTTTGAATGCTCCTGTTGGTCGTGTTGTTATGACTTGGGGTAATCATGATTGGGATGCTTTCAATGAAAGAGTTGGCATTATGTATGCATTTGTTTTGGTGGAAGAATCTGTGATGATAAACGGAATTAAAATTTACGGCTCTCCATGGAGTCTGCCATTCAATAGATGGGCATGGATGGCCCCGGAGAGAACTCTTAAAAAGATATATCAAGAAATACCCGATGATGTTGATGTTATCGTCAGCCACACGCCACCATATGGGATGTGCGACAAATCTAATGGTGGACAATTTTGTGGCAGTCGTTCGTTGTTGGCAAGGATGAAGTCTTTACCAAAATTGAAATTGCTTGTGTGTGGACATATCCATGAGGCGAGGGGAAGAGATGGAATTGTTGTAAACGCCAGTTCCGTTGGCAACAGAGAGGGATATTATTATCCCAGACAGGACCCGTGGACCGTGGTAGATATTTAATCCCGTTAAGCCGGGATTTTGATTTTTAAGGTACATTTAGATAAGATTAATCAAGTAATGGCGAAATATAATCCAGTCAAAATAGAAAAAAAGTGGCAACACTATTGGGAGACCAAGAAGTTTTACAATACTAAGGACAAGCCACCTTCGCGAAACGCTCTCGCCTCGCCAAAGCCTTCGGCGAAGCGCGGGTCGGCGAGCCGAAGTAATTTTATGTTGCTAACGGAATTTGCCTATCCTTCCGGTAATTTGCACATAGGGCATTGGTTGGCATTTTCTGTGCCGGATATTTTGGCGAGATATTTAAAGATGAACGGTAATAACGTTTTGTACCCGACAGGATTTGATGCTTTCGGTCTGCCTGCTGAAAACGCTGCCATTCAGAGAAACATAAATCCACGTGATTGGACCGAAGACAATATTAAGCAAATGACCAAACAGCTCAAAAGCATCGGAGCCATGTTTGACTGGTCCCGCAAGGTATCTACTATTGATCCGGCATATTACAAATGGACTCAATGGATATTTTTAAAATTGTATGAAAAAGGTCTTGCTTACCGCAAAAAGACTTTTGTAAATTGGTGCCCCAAAGACAAGACAGTTCTTGCTAATGAGCAGGCTGAAGGGGGAGTATGTGACAGGTGTGGTTCTGAGGTTGAACAAAAAGAACTTTTCCAATGGATGTTTAAAATCACGGACTATGCGGACAAGCTCATTGATGATTTGGAGGGCGTTGATTATCCTGAAACAGTAAAGATTGCTCAAAAAAATTGGATAGGTCGTTCAGAAGGGGCAATTGTAAAATTTTTAGTTCCAAATTCCAAAGAATATATAGATGTTTTTACAACTCGTGCTGATACTTTGTTTGGTGCAACGTATCTTGTCCTTGCCCCTGAACATTCGATGGTGACAAAACTTACAAAAAACGAAAACTTGAATGCCGTAAATAAGTATCTGGAAGAGGTAAAAAATAAAACGGAAATTGAGCGTTTGCATACTGATAAGACTAAAACCGGTGTGGACACCGGTGGTTATGTAGTGAATCCAATAAATAATGAAAAAATTCCTGTTTGGGTAGCGGACTATGTTCTTGGTTGGTATGGAACTGGTGCTGTTATGGCGGTTCCGGCACACGACGAAAGAGATTTTGAATTTGCCAAGAAATATAGTTTACAGATTAAACAAGTAATTGAGGGTGGAGATTGCAAGAAACAGGCATTTAAAGAAGACGGAAAGCTCATTGACTCGGATATTTTTAGTGGAATTTCTTCCGGTCAGGCCAGAAAAAAAATCGTAGAAAAATTGCAAGAAAAAGGTTCGGCTGATTTTAAGAAAAATTATAAATTGCACGATTGGGTTTTGTCTCGTCAAAGATATTGGGGCGTGCCAATACCGGTGACTCATTGTAAGGATTGCGGATATCAGCCTGTTTCTGAAAAAGATTTGCCGATTGAGCTTCCAGATCTTGAAGATTTTAAACCCACAGATGATGGCAGGTCTCCTTTGGCGAAGGCAGAAGATTGGGTGAAGACAAAATGTCGCAAATGCGGACAAGAAGCTGAACGAGAAACAGACACAATGGATACCTTCGTTGATTCATCGTGGTATTTTTTACGTTATGCCGATCCAAAAAACAAGAAAGAGTTTGCCAATGAGGCGAAACTAAAATCTTGGCTACCTGTGCCATTGTATATCGGAGGAGCAGAACACAATACAATGCACCTTTTATATTCAAGGTTTATTATTAAAGCCTTGAATGATTTGGGTTATTTGGAATTTTCAGAACCGTATTTAGCGCGTAGGAATCATGGATTTGTTCTTGACCCGACTACTAATCAGAAAATGTCTAAGTCAAAAGGAAATGCCGTTGATCCCGATAAGGAGATTGTTAAATACGGAGCAGATTCAATAAGAATGTATTTAGCATTTGCTGGTCCTTATGATCAAAACATAACCTGGAACTCGGAAGGGTTGGTCGGGGTTTTTAGATTTCTAAATAGAATTTGGAATTTTATCAGCGAGCCAGAGGAACCCAAATCCACTGACAAGGAAATTGATAGAATACTAAACAAGGCAGGCAAAGAAATAGGGGATGATATCAAGAACTTGAAATTTAATACGGGGGTCAGCGGATTAATGAAAGTGCTCAATGCTATTGAAGATAAATGGCTCACTAAAAAACAGTATGGAACCTTTCTGAAATTGCTTGCTCCATTTGCTCCCCACATTTCTGAGGAACTTTGGTCCCGATTGTCTTCGCGCAAAAGCGCGACTAGACAATCGAGGATCCGCGATTCGCGAAGCGAATCGGGACAGATTCCTAAAAATTATAAGTCTGTACATTTACAATCATGGCCCAAATATGATGAAGCCTTATTGTCAGAAGATAAGATTGATTTGGTGATTCAAATAAACGGTACAAAGCGTGATGTCTTGAAAATTACCAAAGGATTATCTGAACAAGAGGTAAAAAATATTGTTCTAAACAATGAAAATGTCAAAAGACATCTTGTCGGCAAGGAAATTAAGAAGTTTATATATGTCAAAGATAGGATTGCGAACCTGGTTATATGAATCCCGTTAGAAGTATCTCTAGTGGGGTTGAATGGCTATAATTACCAATTAATATAAAATACCTAGTGGATAGCATCGCACGGTGGCGATAGGTGCTTTGCACTACTTCTAACGGGATGAAGCAACTCATAGGAGCGCTCAAAAAAGAGGGGATAGTTAATAAGGGTAGTTTTACTTTGACTAGTGGTGAAATATCCAATTATTATTTTGATGTAAAAAAAGCTGTCGGCAATCCCGAGTTATTGGAAATGATGTCTTCACTTTTGGCTGTGAAAATTGGAGATAAGGTAACCTGTATAGCCTCAATAGGTTTTGGTGGAATTCCTTTGGCAACGGCGGTTTCCTTAAAATTAAAGCTACCATTGGTTATGGTTCGTAATAGTGCCAAGGGGCATGGACTGGGAAAGATCATTGAGGGATATGTTCCGGGTCCAAAAGATAAAGTCGCTGTTGTTGACGATGTTTTTAGCTTCGGTACAAGTCTTGAGCAGATATTAATGCAAATTAACAAAACTTCCGCAAAGATTTCTGGATGCTATGTCGTCATAACATGCTCGGATAAAAAAACGCATGCCGGCATACCTATCCACCACTTGATTAAAGCCGAGCAGATTGAGGATTGACCCATTCGACAAAACTTCAGGGTCAATACTGAGCGAAGCCGAATGCATTGACGAACGTCATTATTTGGAGTAATATATTAAGTAAGAAAAGTAATAAGGGTCCTCGCGGAAAGAAAGCAGGACTGGTCGGAAGTTTTAAAGATAAATATTTAAAAATGAGGTGGGCTATCCTCCTTCGCCAAGGCTTCGGAGGATGCTCATATTTGTAGCTATTCGGCTACGCCTCATAGACAAATATGGCACAAGATAAAGATAGAGAGTTTGTAGAATTTATCATAAAAGAAATCGTCAATAATCCCGATGCCGTAAAGGTTGAAAGGACTGTTGATGAACTTGGTGTCTTGTTGACGGTCAAAGTAGCCCCTGAAGATATGGGATTGCTTATTGGAAGAAGCGGTTCAACCGCTAAGGCCGTCAGAACTTTGGCAAGAATTGTCGGAATGAGAAACAATGCCAGAGTAAACCTCAAGATTGAGGAACCGGAAGGTGGCAGAGTTGCGCCAGCTGGAAAGACAAAGAATGTTGATGATGTGATGGATGAATTAGGGAATCTCTAACACAAATCAAAACAGCCCTTGTGGGCTGTTTTGATTTGTGTTAGAGTATTGGTGATAAAATTTTAAATAGGATTTTTTAATGAAACTATTTGGTGCCGAAGTATTAGTTTCAGCGATGGAGGCTCATTTGAATGGGTATGGTATAAAAATGGAGTTTCCTCTTTATGCTTCTCAGTTCAACAATTTTACGACAATGGAGGCACAGGAGGCTTTGACAGAAGTATGTCGTCGGAGAAATCTCAATGCATGTTTCAGTCATGGTGGAATCAAGTTTGAATTTTGTTAGGAATCTAGGGCGAGCTGAAAGCTCGCCCTCAACTTTATGAAATTTGATATTATAACAATCTTTCCAAATATTTTTGATGGCTTTTTGAGAGAAAGCTTATTAGCGCGGGCGCAGAAGAAAAAATTAATAAAAATTAATACTCATAATCTAAGAAAGTGGACCGACGATAATCACAAGACCGTGGATGGTCGGCCATATGGCGGGGGAGCCGGCATGGTCCTGAAAATAGAACCTATTTTCAGGGCAGTTTCCAGTTTACAGTCGTCAGTTTACAGAAAACCTAAATCAAAAACCGTAAACAGTAAACTAAAAACTAGAGTAATTCTGCTTTCGGCAAAGGGTAAGACGTTTACACAAAAAGATGCTCGGAGATTGGTAAAATATGATCAGATTATTTTTATCTGTGGACGGTATGAGGGCGTGGATGAAAGAGTTGCAAAGCACATCGCCGATGAAGAAATATCCGTCGGGAATTATGTCTTGTTCGGAGGTGAAGTTCCTGCCATGGTAATTATTGAAGCCGTATCACGATTGATTCCCGGAGTAGTTGCCAAAGAAGAATCGGTAAAAAACGAGAGTTTTTCGGCAGGTAACTGTAAACTGGAAACTGTAAACTGGAAACTGATGAAGGAGCATCCTCATTATACCCGTCCCGAGGTGTTTGTTTTAAATGGAAAGAAGCTAAAAGTGCCCTTAGTTT
>JGI1357J11328_10001845_pt1 | contig 15762 bp, 14 predicted proteins | sample Subgrocontami54m_FD_11328 | JGI IMG/M metagenome (IMG submission 11328)
CGTTGCGGGACGACCGGTGTTGATGGAAAACATGGGCATGATGATCAGCGCGGTCCGGCCGGCCTTGCGTAACGAGTCTTCGTCATTTAACCATACACGAATGATACTTATCAGCGGCCAAAACGAAAATCCCGATGATAGCGATAGACCGGCACCATTTTCACGATCGCCCGCTGCACCGGAGCGGCAGGCGCGTTATTGCGGACGGGAAGACGGATACAATAACCGCCGGCTCGCGTGCGTTCCTGGAGGAATTTGTGTCTGTCGCGCATGGTCTTGACCGACTGCGTCCGCCGATTGCGGTGCTGATCCTTTACGCCTGGACGCTGGCATGGCCGCAGACAGCCGCAGCCGACTCCGCCATCAGGATCTTCGCGGGAACCGGCAGTTTCGTCTTCGTCGATGAAAAGGGCGAACGGTCGAAGCCGATCACCGTTTACACCTATTTGCCCAAGGGACTAGCGCCGGGGGCGGCACGCATCGTCTTTGTCATGCACGGATTTGGCAAGGACGCGCAGGGCGCTCGCGACACCTGGGTCGAGCACGCCGACAAGCATGAATTCATGGTCGTCGCACCGCGGTTCGACGCGGAACAGTGGGGTCGCGGCGCGTATGCCTACGCCAGCGTCGTCAACAAGGACGGCACGCTCCGCGACGCATCGCTGTGGTCGTTCACCGTCATCGAACATCTCTTCGATGTCATCAAGGGCGCAACCGGCAACCGCAGTCCCACGTATTTTATCTATGGCCATTCCGAAGGCGGCCAGTTCGTGCATCGTCTTGTGCTGCTGCTGCCGGAAGCCCGCTATGCAAGGGCAGTGGCCGCCAATCCGGGGTGGTACACGATGCCCAGGTTCGACGTCAGGTTCCCCTACGGACTTGCCGGATCGCCTGCCGACGAAGTGTCGCTGCAGAAAAGCCTGGGACGGCAATTTGTTCTCATGCTAGGCGATCAGGATACCGATCCCGGCCACGCCAGTCTGCGCAAGACGCCGCGAGCCATGGCCCAGGGCGCACACCGCTTCGAGCGAGGGCAAAACTACTTCAACGAAGCCGGGAACCGCGCCGCCGAACTGAAAATCACGTTGCGCTGGCGGCTTGAGATCGTGCCGGGAGCAGCGCACCAGAACAGCCGAATGTCGCGGCCCGCGGCGGCGCTCCTCATGGAGCGCTGATTCACCCGAGGCATCGCGTGTTTCATTATGTTACGGGTTCTTAGATTCTGGTTTGTCGGTATCGGAAAACCCGTCGGTACTGTCCAGGAAACCGGCCGCATCCTCTTCGCTGATTCTGCCCTGCGCCACCAGCCCGGCCAGCGACTGGTTGAAACTCTGCATCCCGATGCCAGCACCGCTTGCGATGTGCGAATTGATTTCCCGGATTTTACCGTCGCGGATAAGCCGCGCGATTGCCGGGGTCCGCAGCATCGTTTCGCAAGCAGGAACCCTTCCACCGCCGTCCTTTAACGGCGCCAGCTTCAGCGATATGACGCCCTTGAGCAAAATCGACAATTGATCCTGAACCTGATGGTGCTGATGCGGTGGAAAAAAATTGACTATCCGTTCTATTGCCTGAACGGAATTGACGGCTTCAATGGCGCTAATGACAAGCGCCCCCGTCTCGGCAGCCGTGAGCGCCGCGGACATGGTCTCGCAATCGCCCAGGTTTCCGATATAAATCACATCCGGGCTGTGCAGCGCAAAAGTTTTTAAAGCCGCCGAATAAGACGCGACATCCTTGTTCAATTCCCGCTGGTTGATAATCGAATTCCCGTCCTTGAAAACATACTCGACGGGCTTTTCCAGCGTAAGTATGTGTTTATGAGTGTTGCTGTTCATATACTCGATCATGCCGGCGATGGCGGTTGATTTGCCCGAACCCATGGCGCCGGCAAACAGGATCAAGCCGCTGTTTTCGAGCGCCAGCTTCTCGAGCACCTTGGAGGGCAATCCGAGCGCATCCATGCTTTCCAGGACATCGGGCACGTTCCTCACGACTATCGAGGGGGTATTGCGCTGCGTAAAAACACTGACGCGGAAGCGATGGTCGAGCTCCGGGCAGTAATATCCAAAATCAACATCCAGATTTTTCTTGAAATACGCCTCGGCTTCATCCGTGAGAATTTGCTTCAATGCCAGGTTCATATCGTTCATGTTTATTATGTCTTCGGTAACGCTGATGACTTTACCGTTCACACGGAAATGAACAGGCCCGCCCGAACGGTAGAACATGTCCGAAGCGTTTTTATCGACCATGATTTCCAGGTAATCATTGATTTCCATTTAATCCTCCGGTGATCGGGTCTTTCATTTCCTCTATACGCCAGGCCCAACCTAATTCCCGCCCGCAATCTCCATCGCCAGCGCAAACACTTTCGCGGCGGCCTGCCTGTCGCCCGCCGCCTGCAGGTAGCGTGCGATGTTACTAAACGCCTCGATTCGCTGCTTTGCAATTTCACTCCTGACGACGGAGTCGGGCGACTTGGCCGCAACGCCGCTGACGGCATTCAGCGCCTGCAGAAACCCGGTCCTGGCCTGCGACTTGTCACCCTTGACAGCGCGAAACTTCGCCGCCGCGGCGAGGGATTCGGCTCTGGCCTGCGCAACCGCCGCACCCAGCAGTTCGCTCTGCTTCGGCACGAGTTCGGCCAGTTTCACAATCTTGCCCACGAAAGCTTCGATCGTCTCGGCGCCGCCCTGCGCCTCGGCAGTGATGCGCGCGAGCATCCCCCACGCCCGCGCCTTCTTCAGCGGATCGATCAGCTGTTCGGCGTCTTTTTCGGCCTGCTCCAGCGCAGGCCGGGCGGCGTAGGCGCCGCCGGCGATAGTCAGCAGGTAGCTCGCGACGTTGCCCGCGGCCTCCAGACGCCGCTGCCGAACGGCGTCTGTCGCCCCGTCCCTGTCGTCCTCCTTGGGTACTGCCGCGGCTTCCTGCATCGCTTTTTCGAACGCGCGCTCCGCTGCGCCGCCTACGTCGTTGCCGGCCTCGGCGAGACCCCTGGCAACATCGGCACGCGCGATTGCGCGTTTGCGCGGTTCCGGAATCGTATCGACCGTTTTCATCGCATCGAGGAAGATCAGGGCCGCGCCGCCATAGTCACCCGCCCTGGCACGCGCCCTGGCGAGTCTGCTGCGCGTGAGCACGGCCTCGGGTACCGTCGTAATTTCGCTCGCCACGCTCATTGCCCTGGAGAACGCCTTGTCGGCGGCGGGACTATCGCCCCGGGCGGCCCTGCTCCGGGCTTCGTTCGCGAACACCTCGAACTGCGCAGCGGCCACGGCACTCACCTTTTCGGCACGCTGCCTGTCGTCCCGGATCGCATTGGCGCTACGCGTCAACATCGTCAAAGCACGCTCGATCTGCTCAAGGTTTCCGCCAGCGGCCATGCTTTTCGCGACCTCGACCAGACCGATCGCCCGATCCCCCTCGCCCAGCGCGCCTTTCACTTCGGCATTGCCCGCCGCGGCCGCCAGCATGTGTGTCACGAACTCGGCATCCCGGTCACCGGCTGGAAACAGTTCCTTGCCCGTAATGTCCCCGTCCCCCGCCTCGGCCGCGGGCTGCGCCGCCTTCTCGGCTTGCCGGGCGTGCTGCCTGGCAATATCCTCGGCCGTAATGCCCGAGGGCGAAATTGCCTCACGCGCAAACCATCCCACTGCGAGCGCCGCGACGAGCACGGCTGTGCCGATGATGCCCCTGGTAACGGGTTTGCTCAGTCCGCGCGCCTTGTCTTCAATTTTCCTGCGAATCCCCGCGACGTCTACATTTACCCGTTGCGGCGCCGCTGCCGCAGCTTTTTGCTGCTCTTCGAACGCGCGCATCCGCGCAAGCCGGTTAAGCTCCCTCTGGACGGCCTCGCGCTTTTTCCGCTCCTCGATGAACTTGTGGGCGAAGACACCGCACTTCTCGCACTGTTCCGTGTCACCCTTCCTCTCCTGCTTGTGCCCGCAGGCCGGACAGGTGACAGTCAACACCTCCTCGACTATGGTGAGCACCTCGCTGGCGGCCGTCACCAGCCCCACCGCCTCCCATTTCTGCTTGAGCTCTTCGAGCTTCGCCGCGTTGACCGCCTTTTCCAGCAGTACCGGGCCCTTTTCCGCAAGATGATCGAGCAGCTCCCGGGCATTCTCGGGCTTGACCCCCATGGTCCGAACGAGGCCCGTCTCGATTTCCGTGCGAGCCACCCCCGGCCTGGGCTTGACGACGATGAAGTCGAAGCGCGGAGCGTAGCTCACGGTCATTGCTTCCCTCCCTGGATCGAGCGCAGCTTCCCTGCGAAGCATCGCGCAGCGGCGGTGCGCGATTTCGCAGTGACTGCAAGGTGTAAAACTATTATACGTCGGATAACGCGAGTGAGACCCGCTGCCCGCGGGCAACCGCTGCCGGTGGCGGGCGCGACATGACTGTCATGTGAAGTCACGAGCGCCGGCGCGCGGAGGCCACCTCTCGCCCGGCAGCTGGAGCAGGGATAACGGACCACGCGCTGACGGGCTGGCTCAGCGGTCTGCCCCTGCCGGCTTCAGCGGATCTTCCTCGAGCCGGTTCATGGTGTCATCCACTTTCTCGGTCTTGACCGCGGCCGCTTCCTCGCGCAGATGTTCCGGGAACTTGGTGGCGATCGCCGGGAAGGCGACGATCAGTGCGATCGCGATGCACTGCAGGATCATGAACTCGAACATGCCCTTGTAGATCGTCGCGAGCGACCACGCCTTCACCACCTGCCTCAGGTAGTAGGCGGACATCGCCACCGGCGGCGACAGGAACGCGGTCTGCAGCGTCACCGCCACCAGAGCGCCGAACCAGACCATCACGAAATCGTCCGGGATGCCGAGCGCGGCGCCGAGCGCGGGCTTCAGCGCCTCCATCACCGGGTAAAAAATCGGCAGGAACACGAGCACGATTGCCGGCCACTCGAACGGCCAGCCGAGCAGGAAGATGAGGAAGATGACGGCGACCAGCATCACCAGCGGCGGCAGCGGCAGCGCGAGCATCGCATCGGTGATCCAGCCCGCCGTGCCGAGGCGCGAGAACACGGCGCCGAAGATGGTTGAGGTCACCGCGAGCAGCAGCACCATGCTCGAAGTCGTGGTCGTCGCCAGCACCGCCTTCTTGATGCCGGCGTAGGTGAGCTTCCCGTACCCCGCGGCGAGGAATATCGCGCCGAGCGCGCCGATCGCCGAAGCCTCGGTCGGCGTCGCGAGGCCCGCCAGGATCGAGCCGAGCGCCGCCGCGATCAGGCACACGAGCGGCACCACTCCGATGACAACCTCCTTGATGATCACGGGTACGCTGTGGATGCGCTCTTCCTTGGGGACCGGCGGGCCGAGCTTCGGGTTGAAGAACGCGCGGCCCAGCAGGTACACGAGGTAGATGCCCGCCAGCAGGAACCCCGGGCCGAAAGCGGCGGCGTAGAGATCGGCGACCGAGACACCGAGCACCGGCCCCATCACGATCAGCATCACCGACGGCGGGATGAGGATCCCCAGCGTGCCCCCTGCGGTGATCGCGCCCGCCGACAGGCGCCCGTCGTAGCCCGTCTTGATCATGATCGGAGACGCCATGATGCCGAGCACGGTCACCGCGGCGCCGACGATGCCGGTCGCCATGGCGAAGATGGTCGCCGTCAGGATCACGACCGCGAACAGCGACCCCCGGATCGGGGCGAGCAGCAGCCGCAGCGCGATGAACAACCGCTCCATCAGGCCCGCCTGCTCGGTGACATACCCCATGAAGATGAACAGCGGTACCGCCGCAAGCAGCTCCTCTTTCATCAGGCCGATGGTCTGGAAGTAGGCGAGGCTGAATACCATCTCGCCGAGGCCGAAGTAGCCGAAGGCAAGCGCGAGGAACAGCAGCGTGAACGAGATCGGGAATCCGATGAAGATGGCGAAGATCATGACGATCAGCATGATCAGGCCGAGCAGGGAGAGGCCGGTCATACCGCCGCCTCCGACCGGTTGTCGTTTAGTTTCCGCGCATGACTGTCGGCGGCCCGGAAGTAATTGTGTCCGTCGCACCCCCGCAAGCGGGGCCCCTGCTCGGCACTCATACTGCCACCTTCTCCTTGTGCTCGAGCTCGATGCCGGTGCGCGCGGCATAGACGCTCTTGATGGTCTCCGATACCCCCTGGATCATCAGCAGCAGGCAGGTGAGCGGCACCACCCATTTGAACGGCCACAGGATCGGCCGCCACGGCGTCTGCTCCGAGGTTTCACCGATCTCGAACGCGTACCAGCCCTCGGCGCCGCTCACGATGAGGAACATGAACAGCGACGGGAAGAAGAACACGAGGTAAGCGGTGGAATCGATCACGCCCTGGGTGCGGATGGACCATTTCTCGAAGAAGAAATCGGTGCGGATGTGCGCTCCCTTATGCAGCGCGTAGGCCGCGCCGAGCATGAAGATCGTGCCGTACAGCATGTAGGTGACGTCATACGACCAGATCGTGGGCGCGTTGAACGCGTAGCGCGAGACCACTTCGTAGCTCACCGCCAGCACCAGCGGAACGTTGAGCCAGGCGACCCAGGTACCGGTGGTGTCGGTGAACTTGTCGATCGCGCGGACGATGCGGATATGGAGCGGCGCCGGGCTGGCCATTACTGACAAAAATTCGCGACTTGTGACTGGTGACTGGTGATGCCGGAAGAGCGTGAGTCGTGGTTGCTCATCCCGCAATAAGAAAAAAGGCGGTCTCGCCGCCTTTTTCCAATGCGTTGCACCATTATTTCTTCTTTTCGGCCTTCGCAGCCGGCTTCGCTTCGGGCCAGTAGTAGTTGGCCGCGAAGGAATAAGGCGGGAACATGAAGCGCTTGGCCGGTATTACCTTCGAGGCGTAGGCGCGCTGCGAGTCGAGCACCTTCTTGAAGAACGGGTTCTTCGCCGACTCTTCCTTCGCAATCTCGTCCCACGCCTTGAAGAACGCGATCAGGATGTCGGGCGGCGTGCGCAGGAGCTGGGTGCCGTACTTGGTGCGCATCTCCTCGATCGCATCGGCGTTCTGCTTCTGCCACTTCACGCCCCAGCGCACGAACGTTTCGGTGGCCGCCGAGCGGATCGCCTCCTGCTGCTGCGCGGTGAGGTCCTTCCACACGTCGGTGTTGATGATGATCTCGCCGATCGAGGCGCTCTCGTGCATGCCGGGTGTGTAATGGTACTTCCACACCTGCGGCAAGCCGAGGCGCAGGTCCTCGATGCCGCCCACCCATTCGGCGCAGTCGATCACGCCGCGCTGCGCGGAGGGCACGATTTCGCCGCCCGGGAGGTTGACCGTTTGCATCCCCATGCGCTGGTAGATCTCCGCGACGATGCCGGTCTGGCGGCACTTCATGCCCTTGAAATCGGCCAGGTTCTTGATCGGCCGCTTGAACCAGCCGAGCGCCTGCGGGCTGGAGGGGAGGATCGGGAAGGCGATGACATTGAGCTTCAGTTCCTTTTGATAGAAATCCCACCACAACTCGAGGCCGCCGCCTTCATAGATCCAGCCGAGGAAGTCCATGTGGTCCATGCCCGCGATCCCGGCCGGGGTGTTGGAGAACAGGGTCGCGGCCTTGTTCTTGCCGACCCAGTAGTACGCGATGCCGTGGCCGCCGTCGATCACCTTCTTGTGCGTCGCGTCCAGAATTTCGAACGGCGGCACGATCTGGCCGGCGGCGAGCGCCTCGATCTTGACCTGGCCGGCGGTCAACTTGTCCACCCGCTCGGTGAAATAGCGGAAGTTGTCCTGTAACGTCGAGCTCGCGGGCCAGGTGGACTGGAACTTGAGGTTCTTCACACCCGGCGGCTGCTGCGCGCCTGCCGGGACCACAAAACCCAGTATGGCCGCGAGCGTCGTTACCGCAAAGGTTGTTCTCAAAACTGTACGCATCGGAAGTCTCCTTGTGAGTATAGTTTTCTACGGGCAGGAAGGCGATACTAGGAGTTTGAATTTGCAATGTCAATTCGCCAGTTCCGCGCGCACGATCCTGGCGCCCGCCGCCAGCGCATGCAGCTTGCCGAGCGCCACCGCGCGCGGCAGCGGCACCATGCCGCAGTTGGTGCACGGGAAAAGCTTGTCGGGCGCGACGAACTTCAACGCGGCGCGTATCGTTTGCGCGACCTCCTCCGGTGTCTCGACCCGCTCGGTCGCAACATCGATGGCGCCGACCATGACATCCTTGCCCTCGAGCAGCCCGATCAGCTCGAGCGGGACTTTCGAGTTGTGGCATTCGAGCGACACCTGGTCGATTTTCGAGCGCGCGATCACCGGAAAAGTCCGCTCGTACTGGCGCCATTGCGAACCCAGCGTTTTTTTCCATTCGATATTGGCCGCAATGCCGTAGCCGTAGCAGATATGCACCGCGGTCCTGCATTTGAGCCCGTCGGCCGCGCGCTCGAGCGCCTCGATGCCCCAGCTCCTGACGTCGTCCCCGTAGGCGTCCACGTTGAACGCCGGCTCGTCGAACTGGATGACGTTGACGCCGAGAGCTTCAAGTTCGCGCGCTTCCCGGTTCAGGATCCCCGCAAATTCCATCGCCAGGCGCGCGCGATCCTTGTAGTACGCGTCGTGCAGGGTATCGACGATGGTCATCGGGCCCGGCAGCGTGTACTTGATCGGGTGCTCGGTCTCCGCGCGCAGCAGGCGCACGTCGTCCGAGTGCACCGGGCGCGGCCGCACGATCGGGCCCACGACCTGCGGCACCTTGGCGTCATAGCGCTGGCGGATGTGCATGTTGACCAGGTGCTCGAAATCGATGCCCTGCAAGTGCTCGAGATAACCGGTCACGAAATGGCGGCGCGATTGCTCGCCGTCGCTCAGGATGTCGATGCCCGCGCGCTCCTGGTCGCGGATCGCGAGCCGGGTCGCATCGCGTTTGGCCTCGATCAGGCCCTCGCCCTGCGGCAGCCACGGCGCCCACAACTGGTTGGGCTGCGCAAGCCAGGCGGGTTTGGGAAGACTTCCGGCTATCGTCGTCTGCAGCATCGCCTTGCTCATGGGCGTTCTCCTCCGTTGCGATCAGTCTCCGGCCACCGTCATGCGCTCGATCAGCACCGATCCGCATTGCCTGGAGCCGCGCCTGACGATGTCGTTACCGGCCGCAACGACATTGCGAAACATGTCCTTCAGGTTACCGGCAATGGTAATTTCCTGCACCGGATAGGCTATCGCGCCGTTTTCGACCCAGAATCCGGCGGCGCCGCGCGAATAATCGCCGGTCACCATGTTGATGCCATGCCCCATCAACTCGGTTACCAGCAGTCCGCGCCCCATCTGCCTGAGCAATTGCGACCGATCGAGCCCGGTATCGCGCAGCACCAGATTGTGGCTGCCGCCGGCGTTGCCGGTCGATTTCATGCCGAGTTTTCGCGCCGAGTAGCTGCTGAGAAAATAACCCCTGACGACTCCCTTTTCGACCACGTTGCGGCGGTGCGTCGCCACGCCCTCCTCGTCGAACGGGCTGCTGCCAAGGCCCTTGGGGATGAGCGGGTCGTCGCTGATATCAACCAGCGGCGAGAACGCCGGCTGCCCGAGGCTGTCGAGCAGAAACGATGACTTGCGATAAAGGCTGCCGCCGCTCACCGCGGACACGAAATGTCCGAGCAATGTTGCCGCCACGGGCGCTTCATACAGCACCGGTACCTGCACGGTGGCGATTTTTTTCGCGCCCAATCGCTGGATCGCGCGCGTCCCCGCGATCCTGCCGACCGCCTCCGGCGTGTCGAGTTCGGCAGCGTCGCGCGCCGAGGTGTACCAGTCGTCGCGCTGCATCGCATCGCCCTTGCCGGCGATCACTGCGCAGCTGATCCAGTGTCGCGAGCTCGGGTAGCCGCCGAAAAAGCCGAGCGAATTGCCGTAGGCAAAATGCGATTGCTGCAGCGAAACCGTCGCACCCTCGGAATTGGAAATGCGCTTGTCGACCGCAAAGGCAGCGCTTTCGCAGGTCCGGGCAATTTCGATCGCGCGCTCAACCGGCAAATCCCACGGATGACACAGATCGAGATCGGGAATCTCCCGCGCCAGCAGATCTTCATCGGCAAGACCCGCGTAGTCGTCGTTGGCGGTGAATTTCGCAATCGAAAGCGCCGCATCAGCAGTGGCACGCATCGCCTGCGGCGAAAAATCGGAAGTGCTCGCGTGGCCGCGGCGCTTGCCGACATATACCGTGACACTGATGCCCTTGTCGCGATTGTATTCGATGGTCTCGACCTCGCCGCGGCGCACGGTGACGGTCTGGCCGACGCTTTCCGATACTTCCGTTTCGCACGCAGTAGCACCCTGCTCGCGCGCATATTTGAGCAGGTCGGCCACGATCTGCCGCAGGTCTGCCGGATCGTGCGAAAACTGAATATTCGATGCCGGCCGTGTCTCGAGCTCGGTAGTCATTTTAGTTTGGCGCCGGAAAAGCCGTTATCATACCAGCATGCCTGTCCGGACCTGACCGCATGGAACAGCCGCAACGCCCGAGCAAATCGCAACGCAAACGCGAGATGGAGGCCCTGCAGGATATCGGCTCGCAACTGGTTGAGCTCAATGCCGTCCAGCTCGCGCAGATCGGGCTGCCGGAATTCCTGCTCGATGCGGTCCTTGAAGCGCAGCGCATCCGGGACTTCGAGGGCCGCCGCCGCCAGCTGCAATATATCGGCAAGCTGATGCGCGAAGTCGACCCCGCGCCTATCCATGCCTGCCTGGAGCAATGGCGCGGCGTCGCGCGCGGGCATACCGCCTTGCAGCACCTCGCCGAGCGCTGGCGCGAACGGTTNCTCACCGAGAACGATGCGATTGCGATGTTTGCCGCAGCTTATCCGGACCGCGACCTGCAGCATTTGCGCGCGCTCGCGGCCAGCGTCAAGCACGATCAGGCTTCCGGCAAGCCGTCGAAGAATTATCGCGAGCTGTTCCGCGCGGTGCGCGAGATCATAGCCAAGCTATAATTCGCGCATGAGCGACCAGCCACTCCTGATCGGCCTCGTGTCGATCAGCGACCGCGCCTCCAGCGGCGTGTACGAAGACAAAGGCATTCCGGCGCTGCAGGAATGGTTTGGTGCTGCGCTCGCGAGCCCCTGGAAAATGGTGACGCGGCTGATTCCCGATGAGCAGCCGGTGATCGAACAGACACTTAAGGAACTCGTCGACCGGGAACGATGCCATCTGGTGCTCACCACCGGCGGCACCGGGCCGGCGCCGCGCGATGTGACGCCCGAGGCAACGCTTGCCGTCGCCGACCGGGTGATGCCGGGCTTCGGCGAGCAGATGCGTCAGGTCAGCCTCAAGTACGTGCCGACTGCGATTCTTTCGCGCCAGGCCGGCGTGGTGCGCAAACAGGCGCTGATCCTGAATCTGCCCGGACAGCCCAAAGCTATCAAGGAAACCCTCGACGGCATTTTCGCGGCGGTGCCGTACTGCATCGATCTCATCGGCGGGCCGTATATCGAGACGCACGAGCACGTGATCAAGGTTTTTCGGCCGAAGTCTGCGCTTCGGCCGAAGTGAAGGGTGAATGAGCGAAGAGTGATCCCCCTCACCCTGCGCCCGCGGAGGGCGGAACAGGTTCCGTCGGCTTGCCGATGGATGTGACCCCGCAGCGGGATGCAAGTCGCCGGATATCCGCGTGCCATTGTGCGCCTTCACGGTCGCATCCCGTAAACGGGTCCCTGCTCCACGCTCCGGCGCACCTCTCCCCCAGTGATGGGGGAGAGGGTGCTCCCTTCACCCTTCACCCTTCACCCTTCACCCTTCACATCATATGACCCAACTACTCGACGCCATAGCAATCGAAACCGCGCCTAATCCCACCGCCTCCATCATCTGGATGCATGGCCTCGGCGCCGACGGCAATGACTTTGCGCCTGTCGTACCCGAACTCGGTCTTGGCGATCTACCCGGTATCCGCTTTATCTTTCCGCACGCGCCGATGATGCCGGTGACGATCAACAACGGCCACGTGATGCGCGCGTGGTACGACGTGACCTACGATGACCTCGAAGGCACGTCGCGCAAGAAACCGGATGAGAAAGGCGTGCGCGCCTCCGAAGCCGGGATCGACAAGCTGATTGCGCGCGAGATCCAGCGCGGCATTGCCTCGCGCAGCATCGTCCTCGCGGGCTTTTCGCAGGGCGGCGCGCTCGCCCTGCAGACGGGTCTGCGTTATCCCAAGCGGCTCGCCGGCATCATGGCGCTTTCCACCTACCTGCCGCTCGCCGACCGCGTACCGGCGGAAGCATCGGCCGCAAACAAGGATTTGCCGATTTTCTTCGCGCACGGCACCCATGACGCGGTAATACCGTTCGAGATGGCAACCCGCTCACGCGACACGCTTGCCGGGCTGGGCTACCCGGTGCAGTGGCGCGAATATCCGATGCAGCATTCGGTGTGCGCGGAGGAAATCGCGGACATCGGTATATGGCTGCGCGGCACGTTGCGCTGAGCGTAGCGCAAGGCGTCAGGTTTCTGTACTGCCGGCGAGCGCCGCGCTGCGGCCGCGTTCGACATCCACGCCGGCCAGTATCATCAACCCGAGCACGAAGTAGCCGCCGATCAGCAGCAGCGCCAGGCGATGGTCGCCGCGCGACATCCAGCTTGTCAGGCCGTAAGTCAGCGGGCCGAGTATTGCCGATAACTTGACCGCCAGTCCCCACAGCCCGAAAAACTCCGCGCGCCTCGCCTCCGGACTCAGATAACCGATCAACGCGCGCCCGGCCGACTGGCTGGAGCCCAGGCACAGGCCGATCAGGTTCGCAGCCACCCAGAACAGCGCCGGTCCCTGCGCAGCCCAGGCGAACACAATGGCGACCATCCAGCCCAGCAGCGTCGCGGCCAGCGCACGCTTATGACCGATGCGATCCTGCACATGGCCGAACAGGAATGCGCCGATCGCCGCAGTGAGATTCACCACCAGTATCAGCAACAGTGTTTGCGCCGTGGTGAATCCCATCGCCTGCCCGGCATAAATCGCCGCCAGCGCGATCACCGCCTGGATGCCGGCCTGGTAAAACACGATGCACAGCAGAAAGCGCGCGAGGTCGCGGTAACGTCCGGCCTCGCGCCACGTTGTGAGCACGCGACCGAACGATGCCGCAATCAGGCCGCGCGGCTCCAGCCGCGGCACGGCGCGCTCCTTCAGGAACATGAAAGTCGGCAGGCTCGCGAACGCGAATATCAATGCGGTGATCAACATTGTGACCGGCACGAATTGTGTAGCCGCCTCGCCACCCGCCTGCGCCCATGTTACGTAAGCAAGGCAGATGCCGAGCGTGAGCAGTCCGCCAATGTAGCCGAGCGACCAGCCCCACCCCGACACGCGCCCGAGCGCCTCGCCGCGGGCGAGTTCGGGCAGGAATGCTGCGCACAGGTTTTCGCCGCTGCCGTAAAAGAAATTTGAGGCGATGATCAAAACAACGGCAAGCCACAGTTCACCGCTGCCGACCAGCGCCAGCGCCGCGGTGAAAGTAACGCAACCGACGGTCGTGATCAGCAGCAGCCGCTTCTTGGCGGCGTGCGCGTCGGCCCACGCGCCAAGGAGCGGCGCGCTCAACATGATCAGCAGATAGGACACCGCGAGCGCCGCAGTCCACGCGAACGTAGCCCACTCCGCGTTACGCGCCACGACGCTGACGAAGTAGGCATTGAAAACCGCGGTGATGACGACCGTCGTGTAGCCGGAATTGGCGAAGTCATACATCGCCCACGCCCAGACCTCGAGCGCACTCACATCCTGCTGCAGGCAGGGTGCTGCGGGTGGTGACAGGTTACCCCTCACGCCTCACCGCTTTAAAACGGTTTTGCTTCACTCTGCGCCGAGCGGCACATGCGCATAACACAAGCTTCGCTGCGCAAACGCCCTTCATTTGGGCTTGCGGCCGGGAATGGGAACGATCATCGGCACATCTTTGCGGTACTGCTCGAAGGCGTCGCCGTGGAAGGCGGCGAGATCGCGCTCCTCGAAGAAGATTCCAATAAAGATGTAGCCCGTCGTGGCAGCCGAAAAGAGCAGATGCCCCAGCGTCATATGCGGAGTGGCCCAGAAGGCGATCAGGAATCCCAGCATGATGGGATGGCGCACGAACTTGTACAAAGCGTCAGCCTTGAATCGCACGTGCGTGTATTCCACGTCACGCAGCCGCAGATAAACCTGGCGCAGGCCGAACAGGTCGAAATGGTTGATCATGAACGTCGACCAGAGAACGATCAGCCATCCCAGCCAGAAAAGAGCATTCAAGCCCATGCGGCCAGCCTGATTCTCGACGCTCCATATCACGCCGGTCATTGCCTCCCACTTCCAGAAGAGCAGGGCCAGCAACAGGCTTGAGATCAGGACATACGTGCTGCGCTCCACCGATTGCGGGACAATTTTCGTCCACCAGGTCTTGAACGCCGCCCGGGCCATCACGCTATGCTGAATAGCGAAGAGGCCAAGTAACACGACATTGACGAGAAGGGCCTCGCCGAGCGGCCCGGACGGCCCCGAGTCGATCGACTTCGGAACGGGCAGGTTGCCGACAAAACCGATGGCATACAGGAAGCTTGCGAGGAATACTGCGTAACTGATCACGCCGTACAAGAAACCGGTCATTCTCATGGGTTCTCCTCTCCTATTTGCTTGTTGAAAACCCCCTACAACTCAGACACCCGGAAGGAGTGCCTCCGAACGTTGTGTTATGCGGCGTGCCACTGCCGACGCCGATTTTGGCGCGGCGCTACCGGCACGTCTGCCCGAAAGTCAGGGGCGCGGCACTCATGGCGCGGCTTTACCCGCCTCACGCCCTGCCTCAAATAATCCCGCGCTCCTTCAGTTCCTTCTGCGCCGCCGCGTCGTAACCGAGCGCGGACAATATTTCCGCATTGTGCGCGCCGAGTTCCGGGCCCAGCCATGCCGTTGCGCCCGGCGTCGCGGAAAGTTTAGGCACGATGCCCGGCAGCTTCACCGGCTTGCCGTCGGGAAGTCGATGCTGCTCGATCATGCCGCGTGCAGCAAAATGCAGATCATTGACGATGTCGGCCGCGTCGTAGACTTTGCCGGAGGGCACTTCCGCTTTCTCGAGCGCTGCCAGCACCTGTTCGAGGTCATGCTGCCTGGTCCAGTCGGCGATTGCACTGTCAAGCTCCTCCGTGCGCGGTACCCGTCCCGCATTGGTCGCGAGCTGCGGGTCGCCGGCGAGGTCCGCCCGTCCGATCGCCGTCATCATGCGTTTGAAGATCGAGTCATTGTTGGCGCCGATGATGACGAACTTGCCGTCGCGCGTCGGATAGGTGTTCGACGGCACGATGCCAGGCAGCGCGTTGCCGGCGCGCTCGCGGATAAAGCCGAGCACGTCGAATTCCGGTACCAGGCTCTCCATCAGGCTGAACACCGCCTCGTAGAGCGCGACATCCACCATTTGCCCGCGGCCACTGCTGCCGCGATGGTGCAGCGCCATCATGGCGCCGATTACGCCGTAGAGCGAAGCGATCGAATCGCCGATCGAGATGCCGAGCCGCACCGGCGGCCGGTCGGCGTAGCCGGTCACGTAGCGCATGCCACCCATCGCTTCGGCCACCGTGCCGAAACCGGGACGGTCACGGTAAGGGCCGGTCTGGCCGTAGCCCGACAGCCGCACCATGATGAGTCGCGGGTTGATTTGCGAGAGCTGCTCCCAGCCGAGATTCCACTTCTCCAGCGCGCCTGGACGGAAATTCTCGATCACAATATCGGCTCCCGCGGCAAGCCTGCGCACGATCTCCTGCCCTTCCGGCGCGCGCAGGTTGACCGTCACTGATTTCTTGTTGCGCGACTGCACGTACCACCACAG
>JGI1357J11328_10001854_pt1 | contig 15736 bp, 11 predicted proteins | sample Subgrocontami54m_FD_11328 | JGI IMG/M metagenome (IMG submission 11328)
CACGCCGCCAATTCGCGCCGGCCACTGACGTTGGGCGCAATGGTCGGCATCGGCCCGCGTGTCGCCACTTGCAAGAAGCCCCGAGTCGCCGTGTCGCCCTTGTTGTGGAAATTGCCGCGCAGGCAGACATGCATGTCGGCGATCTTGTCGCCTTCGCCGACGGCCATCGCGATTGGCCGCTCCGGCGCCTGCGCTTCGAGCCGCTTCAGTTCTGCCTCCAATTTTTGCAGAGTTGTTTGTTGTTCTGGCTTGCCGTTTAGCGCAACGAGTGGCCTATCATCAATCTTCTTCAAGTCCTCTTCACTGAGAAACTGCACGGCATCGGCGACCACGTGCCCATTGGCCCCGTCGGTGGTCACCATCACATACCACTGGCTGCCTTCCTCAAAGCGGTATTTGCCCAACGAAATCCAGCGAGCGGCGATCGGCGGCGTCTTCTTTTGGTTCACGTAAATCGTCGTGTCGCCGTCGGTGTGGAAGATATGCACCGCGACCTTGTCGGCGCGATTCTCGAACGGCACGTACGACAATCTCACCTCATAGAAGCCGCTCTTGGTGAATTCGGGCTGAAACGTCACCGTCTTCTCGCCCTTCATCGCGCGGTCGTCGTACAAGTAGCCCTGGCCGACAAAGTGATTCGTAAACGTCGATACCTTCCACTTGCCGACGATCTTCGCCTGCGTGTCGTCGACGACGATGCCCGGCAGATCGGCAACGGTGATCGGCGTGCCCTTTTCCGGCGTGGTCCCGATGCCCGCCTTGGCGAGCTGAGCTTTCGCTTGCGTGATCTGCTGCTTGAGGGCAGCGACCTGCGTTTCGTGCTTGCGAATCGCCAGTTCGTCTTGAGGATTCAGCATCGGCAACGGCTGCGTCATCCATTTGGAGACGTTGTCGTGCACGATGAACTTGGTGCTCTTGAAGATGCCGGCCAGGGCGTAGTAATCGCGCGTCGGGATTGGATCGAATTTGTGATCGTGGCAGCGGGCGCAACCGATGGTCATGCCGAGGAATGCCTTGCCCATCGTATCAAGCTGCTCGTCGATGACGTCCATTTCGAGCGTCGGCTTGTCCTGGCGCTCGAAATTGGTCGGCCCGAGCAGCAGGAATGCGGTGGCAATGAGTTGCCAGTAGCGTTCTTCCGGCGACTTCGCTTCGAGCAGATCGCCGGCAAGTTGCTCCTGGGTGAACTGGGCGAACGGCTTGTCGGTATTGAAGGAACGAATGACGTAATCGCGATAACGCCAGGCGTCCTTGCAGATCAGCGAGCGGCCGCCGCCGGACGATTCGGCGAAGCGGGCCACGTCGAGCCAATGCCGGCCCCAGCGCTCACCGAAGTGCGGCGACGCGAGAAGTCGATCCACGGCGCCGATAATCGCTTGCTGTTTCGCGCTCGCGTATGCCTTCACAAAATCATCGATCTCCGTCGGCGTCGGCGGCAATCCGATGAGCACGAAGTACAAACGCCGCAGCAGCACCGCCGGCTCGGCGTCGCGCGTCGGTGTCAATCCTTTGCCTTCGAGCTTCGCCAGAATGAAGCGGTCGATGTCGTTGTTGGCCCAAGCCGCGTTCTTTACGGTTGGAATCAATGGCAACTTCGGCGGCTGAAACGCCCAGAACTTGCGGCCTTCTTCCACCGTGGGATATTTGTGTGCCGATTTGACGGCGCCGACGCGCGGGTCCGGCGCGCCGAGACTCACCCATTTTTCGAAATCGGCGATGACCGCATCCGGCAGCTTGCCCTTGGGCGGCATGCGCAATTCGGGATCGTCGTAGCGCAGCGCCTTGATGAGCAGGCTTTCCTTGGGCTTGTGCGGCACAAAGGCGGGGCCGGTGTCGCCGCCTTTGAGAAATCCGGCCTTCGTATCAAGCAGCAAACCGCCGCGCTGTTTCTTCGCGTCCGCCGAATGGCAGGAAAAACAGTGCTCGGCAAGGGCGGGACGGATCTTCTTTTCGAACAACTCCACACTCTGATCGCCGGCGCTCGCCGAGGAACCAATCGCAACAGCCGTGAGCAAAAAAGCCAAAACCGCAATTCGGCGCATGGTTCGACTCCTTGCCGTCATTTTAGAGCCTCTCCGCACGCCGGAATGCAAAAACCCGGTTTCTTCGAGAAACCGGGTTTCTGGGGTTGGTCCGATCGGCCGTTACGCGAACTGCGCCCACTTCTGCTTCATGAATCGCAGGCCCTGCGTGTAAACTTCTTCCGGCGACGGGAACAAATCGCGCCACACCTTGGTCGCGGCGGCCAGCGCCGGCAAAGCGCGGCCAAACGCTTCGATCACGAGCCAGCCGTCGTACTTCACCTCACGCAGCGCCTTGAACGATTCGTCCCAATGAACCATGCCGGTGCCAGGCGTGCCGCGATCGCTCTCGCTGATGTGCACGTGGCCGAAGTGCGGGTGTAGCCCCTTGATGGCGCTCGTGGGATTCTTCTCTTCGATGTTGGCGTGGAAGGTGTCGTACATCGTCTGGAACGACGGATGGTTGACGCGCTGCACCAGGTCTTTCGCTTGGGCCGCCGTCGTCAGGAAGTAACATTCGAAGCGGTTGAGGTATTCGATGCACAGCTTGACGTTGTGCTGCTTGGCAATGTCGGCCGACTGGCGCAGAACTTCGACGCAGCGATTCTTCTCATCCTCAGTCGGCGGTTCCCCAGAGAAAACCGCGAGCGGCGAATGGAACGGCCCCGCCATCAGCTCGCCGCCGAGGATTGCCGTCATTTCGATGGCCCACCGGTGCCGTTCGACCGCGGCTTTGCGCACGGCCAGATTGGGGTCGATCGGATTCGCTTCCGGCCCGATGCAGGTGACCGTCGTGCAGCCGAGTCCCTGCTTTTTCAATTCCGCAGCGATCTTCTTGTAGTGATTGGCATCGCCTTCGAAGAGCGGAATCTCGACGCCGTCGAAACCGGTTTGTTTCAGCTTCGCCATCAGCGGGAAGAGTTCTTCGGTGACATGGGTGGTCCAGAGCAGCAGGTTCATGCCGGTTTTCATGGTGTTGGTCCTTGGTCATTAGTCATTCGTCATTGGAAATCGAGGGCACTCCGTCAATTGCGAATGCTACGCCATGCGCCTGCTGCCATCAAGAGGTTACAATGGAAAACGAACGCGGCAACCGGCAAATGACCAATGACAAATGACCATGGACGAGATCATCTCACGCTCGATCTTCAGCCCCGCCACCGGCTTCATTCAGCGCGGCGGGTTCGACTGGACCTGTAATCCGTATCTGGGCTGCTCGTTCGGCTGCGTCTACTGCTATGCGATGTTCCTGCCGCAGAACCGCCGGCCCAAGGAAGATTGGGGCAAGTGGTTCCAGGCGAAAGCGAATGCAGTCGAGCTGGCGAAGAAGCACGGGCCGAAGATTGCCGGTCAAGCGCTGTACCTGTCAAGCGTCACGGATCCCTACCTGTCCACCGAGCGCAGTTTGCAACTGACGCGCGGCATCCTCGAAGCGATTCTGCCGCATCAGCCACGCTTGCTCGTGCAAACGCGCGGGCCACTGGTGACGCGCGATCTCGATCTCTTGAAGCAATTTCGCTCGTTGCGCGTCAACATGTCGATCCCCACCGACAGCGAGGCCGTGCGGCAAGCCTTCGAACCAAAAGCTCCGCCGCTCGAGCGCCGCTGGGATGCCATCCAACAGGTACGGGCTGCGGGCGTGCCGGTCGGCATCTGCGTGACACCGATGCTGCCGCTCGATGACCCCGCGGCATTCGTAGGGCGGCTGGTTGCGTTCAGGCCCAATGTGCTGGTGGTGCAAGACTTCCACGACAGCCACGGCGGCTTCGGGGCGGACACGGGACCGCAGGCCCGGCGCTTGTTGGCCGAGTCTTCGTGGTCCATCGCCGACTACCGCCGCGTCCAAGCGGCCCTGGCCGAAGAGGTCGAAGTCTTCGAAGGTGAAGCCGGCTTCTTTCCACCTCGCTGAATCCTCTTCAGGCGCGTTGCCGCGCTGGGGCGAGTTCGGGCGGCACCGTGGGGTAGACATTCTTGTCTGCCGAGGCAATTCGGCCGAACCAGATCGGAATTTTCTCCCATTGCTGCGTTCGGCGGCATTACAATGACGGACGCTTTGACCGTTCAAACCTAAAGCGTTAAGGTCCGCCCATGAATATCCACATCAACTGCCCGCACTGCAAGAATCCCATCGAGCTGGTGAAGGTTGACCCGAACCAGGAAGTCACCTGCACGGCTTGTGGATCGAGCTTCCGCTTGGAGGAGATGTCCACCACCGGCTGGACGCCGGGCGGCACGATGATCGGCCGATTTGAGATCGTCGAAGAGGTGGGCCACGGTGGCTTCGGCACGGTCTTTAAGGCCAAGGATCCGCAACTCGACCGCACCGTGGCCCTCAAAGTGCCGCGCCGCAGCAACATCGGCGACAAGCCGCAGGACCTGGAGCGCTTCATCCGCGAAGCCCGCAGCGTCGCTCAATTGCGGCATGCCTCCATCGCGTCCGTTCACGAAGTCGGCACAGTCGATCCGCCCCCCTCTCCCCTCGGGGGAGAGGGGCCGGGGGTGAGGGGCGAACCCATCCCGTATCTTGTGAGTGATTTCATCGAAGGCGTGACGCTCGCTGACTTGCTGACCGCACGCCGGCCCGCCCCGCGCGAAGCCGCCAAATTGATTGCCGACGTGGCCGAGGCCTTGCACTATGCCCACCAGCAAGGCGTAGTGCACCGCGACGTCAAGCCGTCGAACATCATGATCCGCCCCGACGGCTCGCCCGTGGTCATGGACTTCGGCCTGGCCAAACGCGACGCCGGCGAGATCACGATGACCATGGACGGCGAAGTCCTGGGCACGCCCGCCTACATGAGCCCCGAACAAGCCCGCGGCGAAGCGCACAAAGTCGATGGCCGGAGCGACCTCTACAGCCTGGGCGTGATCCTGTACCAACTCCTGACCGGCGAACTCCCCTTCCGCGGCAACAAACGTATGCTGCTGCACCAAGTGATGAACGAAGAACCGCGCTCGCCGCGGAGTTTGAACGACCACATTCCGCGCGATTTGGAGACGATTACTCTGAAGGCGATGGCGAAGGAGGCGGGGAGACGTTACGCCTCGTCAAGGGACCTGGCGGATGATCTTCGACGCTTTATGAACGGCGAGCCGATCCACGCGCGGCCCGTTGGGCGTCCAGAAAAGGTCTTGCGCTGGTGCCGAAGGAATCCGGCGGTGGCCGGGTTAACGACATCACTTGGCATGATCATTCTTGGCAGCCTAATCGGTTTAACGATTCTTTATTTGGACGCCAAGAAGGAACAAAAAAGAGCTAGGGAAGCAGAGTTGGATACTTTGACTGTTCTCAGTTTTTTGCAAAGATCTGTATTGAGTCCTTCCAATGACCAAAAAGAAGGGGAGGAACTTTTTGCAACAATTCGCACGGTCGTAAATCGGGCCGAACCAAAAATAACGGAAGAATATAGTCGAAAGCCTAGTGTGGAAGCGTCGCTTCGCCATGTTTTTGGGCAAACATATTTTGACCTGGGTGATTGGGATTTGGCGATCCATCAACTTGAAAGAACTGTAAAACTGAGAAAAGAAAACCGAGATGGCGTGGACCCAGTGCAGGCGATGGGAAACCTCGCCGAAGCGTACCGGTATGGTGGCCGGATAGCGGATGCTGTGGCCCTAATGCGGGAGGTATGGCTCACTCCATTAAATCTGCAACATGCTGGTATTGACAGCTGACGGCTGAGTTCGCTCTAACCTCAGCATGAGCCAAGGACGGTATTCTACGTTGGAAATGCGTGAGCGCGCAGTGCGTGCTGTGTTGCAAGGTCAAACGCATGGGCAAGTGGCTGACGCATATGGCTTTGATCGCACGACCTTGTATCGGTGGGTGTGTCGGTATCAGGCTTGTGGGAATGGAGGACTCCTGCGGAAGACCGGCAGCGGTCGGCCTCGGTTGTTGGCGGCGTTCGATATGGAGGCTCTGAATGACATCGTCTTGGAACCTGCTTCGTTTTTCGGCTTTGAAACGGATTTGTGGACCGTTGGTCGTTTGCGATGCGTTCTTCAGGAGCGCTATGGGATCACCCTCTCGTCCAACACCGTGTGGCGGCGTTTGCGCGATGCGGGGTTCACCTATCAAAAGCCGGAGCGTCGCTATTTTGAACTGAACGAGGAGGCCCGCGCGGAATGGTTGCGCGACGAAGTTCCGCGGATTCGCGCCGCCGTCAGGAAATTCCGGGCGATTTTGTATTTTCAGGACGAATCCAATGTGTCGTTGACGGCCTTCTTGGGGAAGACCTGGGCCTTTTGCGGCCAAACGCCCAGCGTGCGTGTCACGGGCAAACGCGGCGGCGTCACCGCCATGTCGGCTTTGAGTGGACAAGGCCGTTTGTTGTTTCGATTGTTCAAAGAACGAATCGCCTCGGATCAGGTAATCGGTTTCTTGGGACAGATGCTGAAACATCATCCCCGGCGGCACCTGGTAGTGGTGATGGACCAGGCGCCGCCACACATGTCCAAGAAGACGATGGCCTACATTGCCAGCCAGAGGCGGCTCCACGTGTTCCATTTGCCGAAATACTCTCCGGATTGGAACCCAGACGAAAAGGTCTGGAATCACTTGAAACATCATGAACTGAAGGGACACCAAGCGAAAACGAAGGAAGAACTCCAACACCTGACGCAAAGAAAGCTCGATTCCATGGCCAACAATCCGTCATTGCTGAAGGGTCTATTCTTCCGATGTTGTGTTGCAGATTTTCTCGAATGAGCCATAGTCCTGTCCTTTCGTACTGAGCTTATACAGCTTCTGCACAAGCCCGCCGACGTTTCTTGTTCGATCCGTTTCCTGCAGAATGCCGTCTTCGACCAGGTTCAGCAGCAGGATGTCCATGTCCACAAACCACCAAAACTCGTCGGTCGTGCGGTCCTTCACAAATCTGCGGATCACTCGTTGCTCCAGGTCGCCGTAGCGGCTGTTCACCAGCAACAGATTCAGCTTGTAAATTCGCATCGACTTGCGATCGATCTCACCGCTATCGTACCGCGTGTGGCATGTCGGGCAAAGTGCAATCAAATTGTCGAATGTATGAGTCTTGCACCGGGTCCACGGGACGATATGGGCAACTTCCACGGGGACCTGCCGGCAAGTTGGAATTGCGCAACGGTGCCCACACTCGATCAAAACAGCTCTTTCGAGGTCGGCAGGGATCGGTGGCCGGTTTCCCATCGCTGATCCATTCGTTTGCCAGCCGCATCATGAAGCTCGCTTCATCATCGCGGCTTCGATCCAGGCAGTCCGTCGAGCCGTACTTACACCAATTCCTCAATCACCCTTCCCTCATTCAAAATCGGTATCGGCCGCTGTCCCGCGTCCATGAATTCGTGGCGGAAGTTGATGCCGAGGACGTGGTACGTTCATCACTTCCGATAACGTAGCCCCTCATCGGCCAGCTTCGTCAATTCCGCATCCGTCGGGGTTGGCGAGGGAACGCCACTCGTCGGCACGTCGAGCTTGGTCACCCAGGCGACGGCGTTGAGCAGCAGCGTGCGGAAGCTGTCGTCCTTGAGGTTGTCGTAGCGGTGATAGCCGGTGAAGCCGAAGCCGCGGCCGCCGTCGGGCCGGACGAACGCCCAGGCCATGTGTTGCGGCATACCGGCGGCGACGGCTTTATAGACGTCCGGGTTGCCGCCGTGCGACGTCGATTTTTCGCCGCCGCCTTGAATCGTTTTCAGCTCGGGCAGGGCGGTCAGGACCGGCGTGACGCCTTTCATCTCCGGAGCGAAGCGCATGTGGTAGTACCATTCATCGTGGGCGGTGAACGGCTTGACGCCGCGCGTCGTTTCGTGTTCGGGAATCTTGTCGTACTTCGCGGTCCAGTGCGGGTTGACGGACCAGAACGCTTCGAAGTAACCGCCGATCCATTTCAGGAATGCGTCGCCCTGCTTGCCCTTGCTGACTTCGACGCCGTAGTGGACGGCCATGAAGCCGGTGCCGCGCTTGACCGCCGCCTCGACCGCCGGATTGACCGCGGAGCCGCCGTGGTTGAGCAGCACGATGACGGCGTCGGCGTGCGCGAGATCTTTGGGCCATTGATAATTCGGATACACGACGGCGTAGACGTTGTCGTAGGCCTTATTGAGCGTGCGCGCCATGTAGATGGAGCCGGCCATGAACTCGTGATTGCCGCGCGGCCCGTGCGATCCCGGGTCGGCGACGAAGACGATCTTTTTGACGTTTTTGGGCGCGTCCTTTTGGGCGATGTAGTTGAAGATGTCCTTGGCTTGGTCCTTTTCATCGGCAGATGCGGGTACGATAACCGCACCCGAGAGCAGGCCAAGCACGGCGAGGCGGAGGAGAGTTCTCATCGGCGGGATTCTCCAGAAAGCGTGTTCGATCTCTCAAGAAATCTCGGCGGTTACTGCTTGCGATTATAGCGGCTGCTTGGCACTGGACCAGCCAACGTCACCGCGTCGCCAGGCGCCGACGGGTCAAATTCTCTCGCGCCAGGATGACTGCTTTGCGCAACTTTCGTGCCAGCAGCGCCCGCGGCGGCAGTTCGGTGAGGTACTCGGCCACGCGAATGCCGCTGTTTTCCAGGCTGAGCAGCTCCACGTGTTCGGTCGTCTTGCCGGCGCAGAGGATTAAGCCCAGGGGCGATTCCTCATCGGGGCGTTGCTCATGCTTCTCCAGCCAGCGAAGATACAACTCCATCTGGCCCTTGTCGCCGGCTTGGAACGCTTCCAATTTCAAGTCAATGGCAACCAGTCGGCGCAGGCCGCGATGGAAGAAAAGCAAATCAAGGTAATAATCCTTGCCGTCGATGATGATGCGTTTCTGCCGGGCGACGAAGGTGAAATCGCCGCCCAATTCCAAGACGAAGGCTTCGAGCTCGCGCAGGATGGCGGCTTCGACGTCCTTTTCGGCGTAGCTGTCTTTCAAGCCGAGAAAATCGAGAAAATACGGATCGCGGAAGACCAGGTCGGGCGTGAGCCGGTTGTCTTTGCGGAGCTGGGCCAATTCTTGCTTGATGAGTTTCACCGGTTTCTTGGAGAGTGCGGTTCGTTCGAAGAGCATGCTGCCAATCTTCTTGCACAACGTGCGCACGCTCCAGCGCTCCATGCGGCACATTTCGGCGTAGAAATCGCGTTTCAACGGATCATCGAGGCGAACGATCTCGACGAAGTGGCTCCAGGTCAATTGTGTAGCCAGCGTCTGCACATTCGGCAGCTTCGGGAACACCTCGGCCATGCGCACCATTTGAAAGAGATTGCGGCGACCGAAGCCACGACCGTACTCGGTGACCAATTGTGCAGACAGCGTCTGCACAATCTGCTCGCCGTAGTCGGCGCGCTTGGCTTTGAGGATTTCGCGTCCGATCCGATCGCCGACCTGCCAATAGACCAATGTCAGCGTGGCGTTGACGCCCTGCGCCACTTGGTCGCGGGCCGCTTCGATCAACTGACGGACATCGCCCAACAGGCGGCGTGCGCCGACTAACGGTTTTTCTTTGGCAACCAAAGCCTGGCGACTTCCCCGTTGCAGCTTCATGATGAGTTGCACCAACTTTCACGGCCGAAGCGCCGATTGTGCAGACGCGTCTGCACAATCGGCGGCGAACCACGCATTACAGCTCCCATCCCTTGCGATACTCTCGCCGAATCAGCGCGTTCGCCTCCGGTGCATTAGTGCAGCGCAAATTGGTCGCGTCCCATTCCAGCTTCTTGCCGAGCCGATACGCGATGCTGCCCAGGTGGTTCGCTTCCGTCAGCCAACCCGAATACTCGAAGTCCGCCGAGCAGCGGCCGCCGTTCTTGCAGGCGTTGATCCACTCGCCGTGATGGCCCGGCACACGCGGAATCGTCGCCTCGGGCCGGCGGAAATCGCGGAAGTCGTTTTCGGGCAGCAACACATGGCGGTCGTAGTTGGCGAGGATCATCCCCTTGGCGCCGATGAACAGACAGCCATCGGGCCACTGCGGGATGCCGCGGTCGCGCCAAATCTGCGGCTTGTTTTCGCCCTGGTGCCACGTCAGGCGCACCGGTGGTTGCTGGCCGCGCGGGCCGTATTCGTAGGTCGCGCTCATCGACGCCGGGGCGATCTCGCGGTGCGGCGGCGGCCCGCTGCCTTCGATCGTCAATGGCGCACGCAGGTCAAGCGCCCAGAACGGTAGATCGACCCAATGGCTGCCCAGGTCGCTCATCGTGCCGCTGCCGAAGTCCCACCAGCGATACCAGCGCGGACCGGGAACGTAAACCGAATGGAACGGCCGATGCGGCGCTGGGCCGAGCCACAATTCCCAATCGAGGCCCGCGGGCACCGGCAGCGCTTGCTTGGGCCGATCCTGGGTGGAGATGATGTCGCGATGGCGTTTGGCGTCTTCCGGACTTTGCCAGCCCCAGGCCCGCGAAACCCAGACGTGCGCTTCACGAATCGGCCCGACGGCGCCCGAGCGCACCACTTCGACCACGCGGCGATAGTTCTCCGTCGCATGAATCTGAATGCCCATCTGCGTCGCGACCTTCGTCTGAGCCGCGACTTCGCGGATGCGGCGCGCTTCCCAGACGCCATGCGTCAACGGCTTCTCGCAATAGACATGCTTGTTGTGCCGCAGCGCCAGCATCGTGGCGAAGGCGTGCGTGTGCTCGCAGGTGCTGACGACGACCGCATCGAAATCGCGCGGCCGATCGAACAGCCGGCGAAAGTCTCGTTCCTTGCGCGCCTTGGGGAACTTCGCCCCGGCCGCGTTCAGCGCCGGCTCGCTGACATCGCAAAGGGCGACGATATTCTCCGAGTTGACGCTGACCAGGTTCCCGCCGCCGCGGCCGCCCGAGCCGATGATGGCGATGTTGAGCCGGTTGTTGGCGTTCTGCGCCCGCAGCGACGCCGGGGCGAGAGCTAAGGCGCCCACGCCGGCGGCCAGGAATTGACGACGCTGAATTCTCGTTGAACGCATGGCTGTATCCTTTGCAGGGAGGGTGAGCAAATCGGCGACCCAAGGCGAACCCGACGGCAGGTGAGCGTATTATGCCATGGCGAAACCCTGTTGTCTATCGTGAGAAACAACTGTCCTTGAAACCGGGCCGGTTTGCGCGAGTATCATCTCCCATGGCCGAGTCTTGTGAGCTAAAGATGAGTATGACCGAATCCCGCGATTCCCAACTTCTGGAGGCTGTCCCCCGTCGGCAAAAAGCGGCGTTTGAAGTCCTCCTGGACCCGGCGCCGGCGCTCGCCGACTTGGCCACTTCCGAAAAGATTGGCTTCCGGCGCAACGTATTGCAGCGCATCGGTCGAGTGATCCGCGCCATCGGGTCGATGCTGGAATGGCTCTTTGGGGCGATGGTCCTGCCGCTCGGACTGGCGGTGCTCGCGGCTCTGCCCGTGTTGCAATTCCTCAGCCTCGGTTACCTGCTCGAAGCCGGCGGCCGGGTGGCGCGCTCGGGCCGACTGCGCGACGGGTTCATCGGCGTGCGCCTGGCGGCCCGGCTGGGCGGAGTTGTCCTCTTGAGTTGGCTGCTCTTATGGCCGGTGCGGCTCGTCTCCGGGATCGCACGCGCGGCCCAAGTGATCGAGCCGGGCGGCGAAATCGCGCAGGCCTGGCGCGTTGGCTTGTTCGTGCTGATCGCCGTCACCGCCCTGCACATTGCCGCTGCCTGCGCGCGCGGCGGCCGGCTGCGCTACTTTGTCTGGCCGTTCAACATCATCTGGCTGCTGCGGCGCGTACTGCGCGGCGGCTACTACACCGAAGCGCGCGACGCCACCTGGAACGTCGCGGTGTCGCTGCGGCTGCCGTACTATTTCTGGCTGGGCTGCCGTGGATTCGCCGCGGCCGCCCTTTGGCTGGCGATCCCCGTGACGCTGTTGGCCCTGGGTCGCGCTGTCCCTTTGATCGGCTTTGTCGGCGCACTGACGCTGGCCTGGGTATTGCTTTACCTGCCGTTCCTGCAAATGCGGCTGGCGACGCAGAATCGGTTTGCAGCGGCGTTAGAGCTGCGGACCGTGCGGCGTGAATTCTGTCGGGCGCCCTGGGCCTTCAGTTTCGCCTTCGTGGTAACCCTCCTGCTGGCGCTCCCCTTGTACTTGCTGAAGATTGAAGTCGTGCCCGCCGATGCCGCCTGGCTGCCGAGCCTGGTGTTCATCACGTTCATCTTTCCAGCGAGGCTGTTGACGGGTTGGGCAGCGTCGCGCGCGCGGCGGCGTGAATTGTCGCGGCACTGGTTCTTCCGCTGGACAGGCCGGCTGCCGCTGGTGCCCGCGGCTTTGTTCTACGTGCTGATCGTTTACTTCACGCAGTTCACGAGCTGGAACGGCATCTGGAGCCTGTACGAACAGCACGCCTTCCTGGTGCCGGTGCCGTTTTTCGGGATGTGATTGAAGTACAAAGAAGTGATCCGCAGATTTCGCAGATTACGCCGATAAGAAAGGGAATCTTTGAATTGCATCTGCATCTGCGTCATCTGCGAAATCTGCGGATTGATTCTGATTGAGGTCCTTTATGTGGTGGCGTGATCTGCTATTTGTCGGCTTGATGGGCGGCGGGGCCGTTGCGCTCGGCATCAACCTGATTCCGCCGCGCGCGCCGACGCCGATTTCGTCGTATGACGCGAGCGCCTACGCTGCGACCGAATTTCGCAGCACCGTAGGCCGGGTCGATGCCTCGTTCCGGCAGCAATGGTCCGAGCAGAAGATTTCGCCCGCGCCGGTCGCGCCCGACCTCGTCGTCGCACGCCGGCTGGCCCTGGGGCTCATGGGCGCCATTCCTTCGCTGGAGGAAATCCGCCAATTCGAGTCGCTGTCGGCCGAGGAGCGCTTGCCGTGGTGGATCGACCACATCTTGCAGGATCGCCGGTCCGCGGACTACCTCGCCGAACGATTCGCCCGCGCGTTTGTCGGCACCGAGGATGGGCCGTTCATCTTCTTTCGCCGCCGCCGCTTCGTCAGTTGGCTGAGCGATCAGTTGCATCAGAATCGGCCCTACAATCAAATGGTTCACGACGTCATCGCTACGCAGGGGTTGTGGACCGATCATCCCGCGACCAACTTTGTCAGCGTGACCGCCAAGCAGGACGACCGCAACCAGCCCGATCCGGTTCGCCTCGCCGGCCGAGTGACACGCGGCTTCCTGGGCCTGCGCCTCGACTGCGCCCAGTGCCACAATCATCCGTTCGCCCCATGGAAGCAGGCCGACTTCCAAGGTTTGGCGGCCTTCTTCGGTCAGACGCACATTGGCTTTACCGGCGTGTCCGACGGCGACGGCGAGTTCGAAGGGACCGACCGCAAGACCAACGAGAAACGCGTGGTCGCGCCGCGCGTGCCCTTCGCCGCCGAACTGCTGCCACCCGACGGCAGCCGGCGTGAGCGTTTGGCCGCCTGGGTGACCCATCCGAAGAACCCTAGCTTCGCCCGCGCTGCCGTCAATCGCGTGTGGGCGCTAATGTTGGGCCGGCCGCTTGTCGAGCCGGTGGACAATATCGAATCCGACGCCATGCCGGCGCCGCCCGCTCTGCAGATTCTTGCGGACGACTGCGCCGCTCATGATTTCGATTTGCGCCGGCTCATCCGCATCATTGCCGGCACCGAGGTATTCCGCCTCGACAGCGCCGCCGATCGCGAAATCACCGACGAAGACGACAAGGCCTGGGCCGCTTTTCCGCTGATTCGCTTGCGGCCCGAGCAAGTGGTCGGCGGCGTCATTCAGGCGTCGTCGGCGACCACGATCGACCTCGATTCGCACATCATCACCCGCTTGATTCGTCTGGCCAACCAGAACGACTTTGTCAAACGCTACGGCGACAGCGGCGACGACGAGTTCGATAGCCGCAGCGGCACCATCCCCCAGCGGCTGCTCATGATGAACGGCACGCTCATCCACGACCGCATCAAAGACAATCCCTTCAACGCATCCACGCGGATTTCATTCCTGACGGCCAGCGATGCCCACGCGGTGGAAGCCGCTTACTTGACCGTCCTGACGCGCCGGCCGACGCCCGAGGAAGCCGACTACTTCCAGCGGTCGCTCGGCGACCGAAGTCTCAGCAAGGCCCAGCGGCTCGAAGACTTGTTCTGGGCACTCGTGAATTCGACGGAGTTCTCATGGAACCATTGAACCTGCACGCTCCTGCCGACCGCCGCCAATTCCTGGCGCGCGCGGGCCTGACCGGCGCGACCTGGCTGACGATGGCGAGCCACTTCCTGGCGCGCGCCCAGGAGACGCCACGCGCACGCCGCGCGCCGGCTCGATCGATCATCGTCCTCTGGCTGGAAGGCGGCGCGAGCCAGCTCGAAACGTTCGACCCGCACCCCGGCAGCGACATCGCCGCGGGCACCGGCGCCATCGCCTCTGCGGTTCGCGGCGTGCAGTTGGCGCCCGGACTGCCGCGCACCGCTGACGAACTTGGCTCCATCGCCCTGGTTCGGTCCATGGTCAGCCGCGAAGGCGATCACGAGCGCGCGTCCTACACGATGAAGACCGGCTTTCGGCCCGATCCAACGGTGGTGCACCCGTCGATCGGCGCCGTCCTTTGCCATCAACTGCCCCAGGCCGGCGCCGACATCCCGCGCCACGTCAGCATTCTGCCCGGCCAGTGGCCTGCGCGCGGCGGCTTTCTGGGCGATCAGTTCGACGCCTTTCGCACCGGCGATCCCGCCGCCCCGGTGCCCGACACGACCTCCCCCGCTCCGCCCGAGCGCGATCAAAATCGCCTCCGCGACTTGGACGTCGTCGAACGCGCTTTCGCGCGCCGCCGCCAGGGCCGCGTGGACGGAACGCTGCATCGCGCGACCGTTGCCGCGGCCCGGCAGATGATGAGCTCCGAACAGCTCCGCGCCTTCGACGTCTCCGCCGAACCCCTGGCGCTGCGCCGATCGTATGGCGACACCCCGTTTGGCCGGGCCTGTCTGGCGGCGCGTCGGCTGACCGAAGTGGGCGTCCGCTGCATCGAAGTGACTTTGGGAGGTTGGGACACGCACGCCAACAATCACGCGTTGCATCGCAACCTGCTCGAAATCCTGGATCCCGCGTTGAGCGCCCTGATCCGCGACTTGCGCCAGCGCGATCTGCTCGATAGCACCGTCGTCCTGTGCGCCGGCGAATTCGGCCGCACTCCAAGAATCAACCTCGCCGGCGGCCGCGACCATTGGCCCAACGGCTTCAGCGTCGCGCTGGCCGGCGGCGGCATTCGCGGCGGCACCGTCATCGGCTCGACGGACGCGGACGGAAAAAAGGACCCGACCGACCCCGTCAGCGTCGCCGACCTGCATGCGACCGTGCTCAGCGCCGCCGACATCGACATTGCGCGCGTGAATCAGACGCCAATCGGACGCACGGTGCGCTTCAGCGAAGGCACGCCGGTGGACGGATTGATGAATCGGAATTGAAGCGTCATGCGTCGGCGGACCTCAGCCCCAGGGAAGTGCCGAAACGAAGAAACCCTGGGAGATTCGCGGGTTGCGTGGCATTCCCAGGGTTCTCTCGCAAGGGTGAGTGAGGGGATTTGAACCCCCGACATCCAGAGCCACAGTCTGGCGCTCTAACCAACTGAGCTACACCCACCACAACTCGGCCGGACTTGGCCCATCATAAGCACAAAACTGGTTTTGGGCAAGCCGTCCCGGACCGGGCAGCGCTGCCCGATTGCTGGGTTATTCTAGCACCCGCCACGCGCTGGCTCAACGGGGGCGCACCTCCTAGTACTCTGTCACGCATGAATTGATGAGTCGCCAGAAGTAAGAGCCGCGCACGAAGTAAGCGGCCCACTCGCAGCCGCTTACTTCGTGC
>JGI1357J11328_10001856_pt1 | contig 15733 bp, 12 predicted proteins | sample Subgrocontami54m_FD_11328 | JGI IMG/M metagenome (IMG submission 11328)
GATCCCCGCGTGCGGGGCCGGGGCCTGCGCCGGCTTCGGCGGGCCGGTCTCCGGACCGCCGTCGGGGTTCTCGAATCCCAGGCCCGTGCCCTCAATGAGCCGTTCATCACCCGGGTCGGCCGGGGCCGGCCATTCGTCACGGTGAAGATCGCGCAGTCGCTGGACGGCCGGATCGCCGATTCGCAAGGTCAATCCCGCTGGATCAGCGGGCCGGCCGCCCGGCGATGGGCGCATCGGCTCCGCTCGGAGCAAGAGGCGCTGCTGGTCGGCGTGAAGACGGTGCTGGCGGACAACCCGCGGCTGACGGTAAGATCCAAATCAGAAGGCAGTAGGCAGAAGGCGGTAGGCAGGGAACCTCTGAAAATCATTCTGGATTCCTCTCTTCGCACGCCGCCCGGCGCGCGGCTCTTCTCCGGAGGGGGGCGTGTTTTGATCGCCACCACGCGGCATGCCTCTCGGGAGCGGGAAAACCGGCTGCGCCGGGCCGGCGCTGAAATCATCCGCCTGCCCGCGGAGAAAGGGCGCGTTCGTTTCAACGCGGTGTTGAGGGAATTGGCGGAGAGGGGGATTTCCAAGCTGATGATCGAGGGAGGCGGCGAAGTGACGGCCTCCGCATTCAAGGCGGGCGTGGTGGACCGGGTGGCCTGGATCATCGCCCCAAAGATTTTCGGCGCCGGCGGCTGCGTCCCGGCGGTGGGCGGCCCCGGCATCCGCTCCCTCAACCGTGCCGTCCGGCTGAAGAATCTCCGGGCCCGCCGGCTGGGGGAGGATTGGGTGATGACGGGGGAGGTCCGGTGATGCGCGGGGGGGCGGGGATTCTTTTCTTTTTGATGTTTTGGGCCGCTTCCGCGGTCCGGGCTGAGGAGATGGACCAGCTCCGGCAGGATATCCAGCAGAACCATGCGATGCTGGAGGAGTTGAGGGTCTCCCGTGAAAAGATAGAGAAGAGCGCCCCTTTGGCGGTCCGCGCTTTCGAGCTGCTCAAGGCAGGCCAATACGATGAGACGGAGCGGGCCCTCGCGGAATGGGAAGCGGTGGATCCGGAGGATTCGCGGCTGCCTGGCTTGAAACGGCTGGTTTCGAAGCTGAAGGTCGAGCCCGATCCGGCCCGGCAAGCCGACCTGTGGACCGAATATCTCAATAAGACATTGGAAGATCTTCAACCCGAGGCGAAAAGCAACTTTGTTCACCGGGATCGTTGAAACCACCGGCGAGGTGCTCGCCCGGAAAGCGGGCCTGCTCCGGCTCCGGCCCGCGCGGCCGCTGAAGGGGCCGGCGGCGGGCGAGAGCATCGCCGTCAATGGCGTCTGTTTGACGCTGGACCGCGTCATGAAAGGGGAGCTGGAGTTCCGGCTGCTGCCGGAGACGCTCCGGGCCACCACGCTGGGGGGGTTGAAGCCGGGTAGGCGCGTGAACCTGGAGCGGTCGCTGCGGGCGGGCGGGCGAGTGGGCGGCCATTGGGTGCTGGGCCACGTGGATGGGAAAGGGCGGGTGGCAACCCGCCGGCAGGTGAAGGGGACGCTGACCCTGGAGATCTCCTTGCCCCCGGCGCTGGGTGCCCTGCTGGTCCCCAAAGGGCCCGTCACCGTGGACGGTGTCAGTTTGACGATTGATCTTCCGGTACCGGGTACCCGCAGGGTACCTGGTACCGATGTTCGGTTTTCCGTCCACTTGGTTCGCTATACCCTTTCCGCGACGACGCTGGCGGAGAAAAAACCCGGCGACGAGGTCAATTTGGAGATGGATCCGGTCGCCAAGATTTTGAGGGGCATGCTATAGTGGGCCGCGTGAGAAGCATGAAAAAGTTTCCGGTCTGGGCCGTGGTCTTGATGCTGTGCGCCGTGGCGCTGGCCCGGGCGGTGGAGCAGAAATCCGAGCCGCCGGTCACCGCGGCCGTCGTGGAGCGGGCGGTGGACGGCGACACCGTGGTGCTCGTCGGCGGCGAGCGGGTGCGCTACATCGGCGTGGACACGCCGGAGCTGCACCATCCCCGGAAGCCGGTGCAGCCCTACGCGCGCGAGGCGATGGAATTTAACCGCCGGCTCGTGGAGGGGAAGAAGGTCCGGCTGGAGTTGGACGTGGAACCGCGGGACAAGTACGGCCGCACGCTCGCCTACGTCTTCCTGGAAGACGGCCGGTTCGTCAACGCGGAGCTCCTGAAAGAGGGCTACGCGCAGCTGCTCACGATCCCGCCCAACGTGCGCTACGCGGACCTCTTCGTCGGGCTGCAAAAACAGGCGCGGGAGGCCAAGCGCGGGTTATGGGGAAGGAAATGAGAAGGCAGAAGGCAGTAGGCAGTAGGCAGTACGTTTACGTCTGTTTTCTGCTTACTGCTTTCTGCTTACTGCCTACTGGTTGTGTCAAGCGGACGATCCTCATCGAGTCGGACCCGCCGGGAGCGAAGGTTTGGATCAACGAGCACCCGGCCGGCGTCACGCCGGTCAAGCGGGAGTTCATCACGCACGGCCGCTACAAATTCCGCTTGAGGAAGAGCGGGTTCCGTGAGGTGATCGCCCGGGAGATGGTCCGGGCGCCGGTCTACGAATGGATCCCGTTCGATTTCATCTCGGAGATCCTGCTGCCGGTCCGTCTCGATGACAAGCACCGCTTCCTCTATAAGCTGATCCCCGAGCCCCCGGCGGCGCGCCTGCAGGAGGAGACCGAAACCGATGTCCAGGCGGATCTGGAGGCCCTTCACGATCAGGACCCGGAGAAACGCCGCGCCGCCTGCTTCAACCTGGCCCGCCGGAGGGATCCCTCCACGGCGGACGCCGTGCTTGCGGCCACGCGGGATCCCTCCCCCATCGTCCGGAAGTTCGCGATCCAGGCCCTGCGGGCGATCCGTGGCAAGGAGGTGTTGCCCCGGCTGATTGAGGTTCTGGCGCGGGACCCCAGCCCCGAAGTGCGCTGGCAGGCGGCGGTGGAGCTGGAGGCGCTCAAAGATAAGGAAGCGGTCCCGGAGCTGATCCGGGCGCTGAAAGACAAGGATACGCTGGTTCGTGCGGGGGCTGCCGAGGCGCTCAACGGCATCCCCGATCCGCGCGCTCTCACTCCGCTGATTTCCACTCTGCGGGACAAGGACACCACGGCGCGGCGGGCGGCGGCCGAAGCGCTCGGGAAGCTCGGCGACCGGTCGGCGGTCCGGCCGTTGATGCGCGCTCTCTTCCACCATGATTTCCAGACCCGCCGCCGGGCGGCGACATCGCTGGCGAAAATCGGCGACCCGGCCGCCTGTTTCGCGCTGGCCCGCTCGCTGGACGATTGGGACCCCAAACTGAGGCGCATCGCCGGTGACGCGCTGATCCAGATGGGGGACCGCCGGGCCGTGCCGATGCTGATCCGCTACTTACGCTCCTGGAAGCCGACGACGCGGCAGGAAGCGGCCATCGTTCTGGGCGGCTTGAAGGACCCGAGGGCCGTCGAGCCGCTGGTCCGCGCCTTCTCGCGCGAGCCCAACCCAGTCACCAGCCACGCCATGCTGGAGGCCCTCAAATCCCTCGGCGCCCGGGTGGACCCGAGCTGGGAGGCGGTGGACCGTTACCGCCTTGAGATCTACCAGCGGCGGATCTCCAAAGAGCGCAAGGAACAGGAAAAGAAGCGGTAAAATACTAGTTTCTTCCGGGGCGTGGCTCAGCTTGGCTAGAGCGCTTGGTTCGGGACCAAGAGGTCGCGAGTTCAAATCTCGCCGCCCCGATACTTACGTCATAAGGGGTTACGTCATTCCGGCGTAATCCCTTTTTTGCCCGTGCTAAGACTGTGCTAACAAACCCAGCCGGGGTAACTGGACAGCAGCGAGGGAAATTTCTCCGCAACCCTTAGAGGGGAGCGGGTATACTTGATTTGTACTCCCGAAAGGGCAAACCACCTGAGAGGGTGGGGCGCAAAACCAACGGGTCCTTCTGTTGTTCAGGACGGCCGGGTTGCCGAAGGGAAAAGGGCAACCTGGCCGTTTGTTTGTCTTGGAGGGAAAGATGCCAGACGTTATTCAAGGGGCTATCACGGGGTCCAATGGCGAGTAATCGTTTCTCTCGATCCCTGGCCCTTTTCTTAACTCTGGCGCTTATCCTACCCGCCCCTGTTTCTGCTCTGCGCGAGCCGTCTGCAACTGAAAAGAAAAAAGAGGTTTTAGCTGGACTCGTGCTCTCAATGGGCGGCCTGGAAGAGAAGAAGATAACGGTCGATCTTCAAGGTCAACCTATTCAGAAACCCGGCGTGGTCTTCTCGGTGAGCATCCCAACGCAGGATGGAAAATACCCAGTCGTTTTTCTTATCCACGGGCTTGGTTCCGGAAGGATGAACCGGCGGATCGATGAACTGGTGCAGCGACTGATTGCCATGGACAGATTCGTCGTGGTTAGACCGGATCTGCGAAACCACCAAGTCCAATGGGAACGCTGGGGAAACGACGCGAACGAAAGCGCGGGGACATTGGAACAGTTGACTCTGGACGGACAGTTTGACGACCTGGCGGCCGTTGTCCGATACCTGGAACAGAATGAGCCGAAAGCAGACCTGGCACACACTGCTCTCTACGGTGTCAGTATGGGAGGGTTCGTTGCCAGGCGTGTAGCGGCACTTTCCTACCAGGGAGATTCTCGCTTCAAGGCACTGCGCGTTGAGGCTGTTGTGGACAACGCCGGGAATTTGGACCTTCACAGCCAGTATTTGCGCGACAAGATTCTTGAGCACCTAGCTGAGCCGAAGGACTGGCTAAAGGAAAGGAACCTTCAGTGGCATCGGGATTGGGATTCATGGGAGGGCTACGATCCTATCCAGGACTTGAATGTCTTGCCGCTTGCGGTCCGCTACTTCTACGCTCTTGGGGAGCAAGATCCCGTGATTCTATCGGGATCTGATCTGTATCAGGGAGTGCCTGTTTCCACTCGAACGAAAGCTTTCTTTGAAAGCCTGCAACAGCGGGGGATGCCTCCGTGGATTGAAAAGAACATGGCTCACTCGATTCACACATTGGCCGATACACAGAAAGAAGAATTTTACGGACGTCTCTTGAAACCGATCTTGCAATTGGGTTTCCCTGAACATGCAGGTCTGGAAGAAGTTGTAGAGAAGCTGCGGAAGACCCGTGCCTCTTTGCCTGAAGAATTTGAGCAGCTTCAAGCCAGGACAGATGATGTGGCTGTCCACGCAGAGCTGACCCGCACCCGAGAGATGATGGAAGCAAACTTGGGGAGGATCATCAAAAAGGTAGAATCTGGGCAGATTGATCCCACTGTCCAGCTTCGTCTCTCGGAATCGGATCCGCCGGTTTCAGCCCCACCGTCGAAACGGCCTGTGCGTCTCGGCGTGCTGGGCGGGACCTTCGATCCGTTGCAGATGGGGCATCTCGACTTTATTTTGGAAGCCATTGCTGCACTGGACCTGGATGCAGTGATCGTGCCACCGCCAGGCAATTATCCAGGATACAAAGACCAGAAGTTGGACAAGATTCACCGCCATGAGATTGCCCGCTTGGCGTTGGAACCCTTTTCTCCTTTGATCCGTTATTCTTCCTACGGATTGGATCATGATGAAACTGGGCCGGTCTCATTGGCGCTGCCATTCTTCGAGCTCAACCCACAAACAGAGACAGGCCTTTTCTATCTGGCTGGTTCTGATGCTTTGAGCGGGTCGGCACGAAACTTGGAGCGAGGCGCTGTGGAGTTTGATCTGACACGAGAAGACTTTAATCGAATCCGGCTTGTTACCCGCGCCCGCCGGAACACCCCCCTGGAGGAAGCTCCCTACGATTATGAGCGGCTGGAGAAGCATCCCGATGGTTCTTTGGGGATTGTGCGGGGTTTAACACAGGAGTTCCTCGTTCACGAGTTGTCCCCCGATGAAGGGGGTATCGCCTCCACCCAAGTCCGATTGGATCTCCGAAGAAATCCTTTTGTTTCTTTGAAAGGGTTGGAGTATATCGATCGGCACGGCCTTTACGCTCAAGCACCTTCGCCGCCTGTTTCCAAAACGCCGGCCGTCTCTCATCGGCTTGGCGACGAATTCTTCTTTGCGTTGGATCGAGTCCCGGATTTAAGTGAGCGGGATCGGCTGATCCGACAAGCAGCTCAGCAGGGGCCGGCATCTGAGTCTGCGGAGGTTTCTTTCATTACCGCTCAAGGCGTGGTCAGGAAAACGGTAATTCCCATTGCACTTGAAGCACGAGAGAAGCGCCAGATGATGCAGCATCTGACTGCTCTCGGCTTTAATACCGCCCTTTTTGGTGGGACACCGTTTCTGATCGTCCGAGCTTCTGGACGCTTGGAGTTGGAGCGCGAGATAACCCAGGCGATTCAGGAAGAATTTGACGGGCGGTACCAACGATACCTGTTGGGCAACGTCAATCCAGGTCAACCGGTTCGGGTATTGGCTGCTTCCTCACAAGAGGGGCAAGCAGCACTTCAGACAGTTCAGCCATTTCGGCTACCTAAGCAGATGTTGTTTGATCCGAGACATAAAGGATTTTTTCTCGGACTTGATGTCGGAAGCGAGTCGATTCGTGTGGTCGGCATTAAAGATGGGACGGTTGTCTATGAACGCTCAGGGATTCCTACTCAAGCCAAAAATGGCGGACAGGCCTTTGTGGAAGCGGTGACACAGTCGATACGGGACACCATTTCCAAGGTTGGTGAGGAACCAATGCACGTGGCTCTGGGCGTTCCCGGCCTTGTGGCCAACAATGACATCATGGAATTCGGGTTTGTAGCCGGGACTTGGAACGAGACGGATCGGCAAGTCGCCCGTGGTCTTCATGGAGCACTATCGCGGGAATGGAAAGACCGGTTCGGAATCTCCGTCCATACAGATGTTAAAGGCGCAGCTACGGCGATTGCAACGGAGGAGCCGGAAATCTCGAGCGCGTATGTCCTGTGGTTAGGTAGTGGAGTAGGCGGAGCCGTGGTGATCGACCACCAGCCCTATTTGGAGCCCACGCAGTTTGGGATGCTCAAGGTTGCCATGTTGAATGACCGCGGGGAACATGCCGGCCGCGTGGATCATGTTCAAAATTTCGCCTCAGGTGTCCGGCTTCGGGAGGAGGCAGTCCGCCTCGGGCTATCCACCGATGTTCAGGTGACTCAGCTTTTACAAACCGCCTCGCAGGCAGTTGACAAGCAAGGGGCAAAAGTTCCACAGACGAAAGAGGAGGTTATCGCCCGGCGACTCGTGAATCGGGCCGCGGAGTTTCTGGCCAAAAACATCGTTGAACAGTACCAGATCACAAGTCTGTCTACCGTGATCTTAGGCGGGGGACTTGTGCAGGGGACGGGTGGCGACCTGCTCCTGCGCCTGATTCAGGAGAAGCTCCGAGAGCGAGTTACCGGCGTTTCGTTTGAGCTTCGCCGAACGAAACTTAATCCGCAGACTGTCGGTGCCTTGGGATTTGCCCGGTTGGCCAGCATAGAGAACAAGCTCCAGCGTGATCGAATCCGGCGAGAACGAGTGAAGCAGCGAATGGCGCTCATGGATGCGCAAATCCACCGGCTGGCTGAGAAGGTGAAGCGGGAAGGGCCGGCTGACATTGTGGTGATGATTCCAATGCACCGAGCCGAGCCGGTCGGCCTTCAGGTCATTCAGCGCACAGTAGAAGGACTGGCTATCCATTATCCCCAGTACCGCTGTTGCGTACTCGTGGTCGGCTCTGACGATCGCCCCACCGATTTTCAGCAGCAGGTGGAGGCGGGCAAAAAATTCCAGACCGGCAATGTCCGCGTGCTTGGTTTTCTCAAACAGGAAAAACCGCATCCCTATAAGGCCTGGGCACTGCGGGCTGGAATGAAGTTTGCACAAGAAATAGGTGCCCTGGAGAACCCTCGGCCGATTTTTCTGGCGGTCGATAGCGACATCCGGAACCTAACTCCCGATTGGATAAAGGCGCTCATTGATCCGATGCTTGATGCTCAAGGTCCCAAATTGGTTTTCTCCAGCTATACCGTTCGGGAATACAAGGAAGACGATCGCCCGGTCAAAGACCATTTCAATACACCTTTCTTAAGCGCCATGGTGGGCCTGGATGTCTTGGAAGCCGAAGGGGAATACGGCATTGTTGTCGGCCCCCTTCTGACCGCCCTTCTAAATGACGAGAGTGTTTGGGCGATCCAGTTCCCAGAGTTTTACTTTATTCCTAAGGCAGTGGCGATGAATCAACCTGTTGCCGGGGTCAACTTCAATAGGAAAGACCACCACTTTGTGCGCTATGCCGTTGGGCGCGTTCCAGAATATGCCCGCGCGTTCTTTGATCAGCTCCAAAGCCAGCCGTTTTTAGCGGAAACCGACTCGCTCGTACCCGTCACCACGCACGATCTACCACCAGATGCCCCCAGCAGTATCTCCGTTAACATTGATCCAGAGGAGTATCTGGGGCGATTCAAGGAGGATCTTCCCCACCATGAAACGACATATCAAGGATTAGTCCATGACGGAATTCTCCCCGCTGAAATCCACGATCAAATCGAAGCACTTTCCAATCCTCTGGTGAGCGTCAAAGGTTTGGGGCAGAATCCATTGACGGACAAAACATGGGCTCAAATCATCTTTGCATTTCTGGATGCCTATCAGCAGACGTCGGAAAGCGAGAAGGCTTCTTTGCTGGGAGCGCTGGTCCCCTTGCTTTATTTGAGGGTCGCTTCCTTTGCCCTCGAAGTGCACGATTTAACCTTTGTCCAAACCCGGCAGGTTCTTCAACGGCAGACACAGCGATTTACAGAAGCCAGAGATACGTTTCTGGAAAAGCGGCGAAAGCGGTTGCAGAACCGTCTGGTTGAGGCGAAACACCTCGAGGAAAAACGTCATGTGGTTGAAGAGCTCAGATCGGCGGCCAACAGCAAGGACCTCATGGCTGTAACCATGACGTTTCATGATGCCAGTGGAGTTTCGCACATCGAATCTGCGGCGATCCCACGACAGGTCCTGCAAAACGCGGATGGTTACAATGCGGCGCTTGAATATCTCGCCGATTTGGTAAGGCAACACACCGACCTCTGGGAAGTGGCCAGTGTGGACTTGGCCGTGAATCAGGCCGACATGGAATCATTCGGGAATAAACTCGTAGCAGATATTCAGACGCGATTTCAGCTTACTGCCGAAGGAGAACGCCCACTGACCTGGCGTTTGTTAGCATTGGATGACCAGGCTATTCATTACGTACTGACGCCCGGCTTGTTTGGCAGCCAGACGGCACCTGTGGTGGAGGGTTTTGAAAATCCAGAAGGTCCTTCAACGCAAACCAGCCAACCCAGATTTCTGTATCCCCCCACGCTCCAGTTTCCTCAGCAGGCCACACAAGGGCCTGTAACGATAACGGGCTCGACCGGCTTGATTGGACGAGTGTTGGTGGAGCACATGCTGGTTCAGGGCCATCCTATCCAAGCTCTGGTCCGATCCGGTTCTCCTCGTGTTCAGCAGCTGCCTTCTTCAGGAACCCCGCTGTTGACGACCATGGAAGGGGATCTGTTGAGCTTGAGCACCCTTAGAGAGGTTGCCAAACAGCCGGGGACTGTTTATTTATTGGGAGCCATCACTGATTTGCCTTCTCATACGCCGGAATCCGAAGCTCAACTGATTGCCGTCAACGGCCTCGTTCCGGGACTTGTTGCCTATTTGCGGGATACGGAAGGTTCGAGCGACAAGACCCGCCTCGTTTTTGTTTCCAGCCATGTCGTTTATTGGATTGGCCCTCAACGCCTCCAGGAGATCAATGAGAATACCCCGGTTGAATTAGCCGAGCGTGCTCCCGAGGTGGCCGATTGGGTTCGCCGCGTTGCAGACGAGTTTCGGAGTGAGCTTCCCAACATTATCCATGAGGAAGATTTGAACCGAACTCTGGTTCCGATCGTTAGAAGGTTTCTGGATGAGGAATACGCCAAGGGGACGGAATCGATCTTTCAGAAGTATTATCCCCATGTCTATCCCTACAAACTGGCCAAATGGCTTGGGGAGGAGCTGGTAAGGGACAGAGAGAACCTCGTTGTCGTTCGGTTCACCAACAGCTACGGCCCAGGACACGACGCGGAATACCAGTCTCAGGTAGCCGTCTTAAACGGGTTGTTAAGGGGTTGGACGCGGCATTATCCTGCGCGGACTCGAGACTACGTTTTCATCGGCGACACCGTGGAGATTCTGGAGAAACTTTCCACTCTGCCTGCCATCGAGCATGGACTCACCGACGTCGTTCACATCGGTTCAGGTCAAAATATTCCTCCCAGCGACTTCAAACAGATGGCCGAGCGGATGATTCCGGGGTCTGGCAAGGTCCTTCTGGTACAACCCCCTGCAGTTTTTGAGCCGCCTCGCTTTAACGTGGCTAGAGCAGAGGCGCTTTTAGGTAGGAAGATGACCCCGTTTGAAAACGGACTGGCCCGGCATATCGATTGGCTGAAGCAAGGCTTCGGTGAATTTTCCTTTTCGGGATTGGAAGAAATCAGATTGCCCGCACAAATTTCCAAGAACAGTCTCGTGATCTTAACTCCTGCTACAGCGGATGCGTTGGGAGACTTGGCTTGGTTGGGCAGAGGAGGTGCTCCACTTCAAGTAGGCGTGATCGTTCAAGACGATGCTCAGGAGGCTCGTATTCGAGCTGGGTTAGAAGAAGTCGGTGGGGCATTGGCCCTCCGAGGAATCATCAATCTTTCGCGCACAGGGCAGACGCTTGGGGAAGCCGTCGTCGCCTTCCAGGTAAAGGCGTGGGCGGAAGCAATCGAGGTCTTTGTCATAGAGAAGTTCGAGCAGCTCAGGGGACTGGGCCGGTTACTCAAGATCCCCGACATCTCCTTCCGCTCCTGGCTCAATTGGGTCCAGCGTCGGTTGGAACAGGCGGCCTAACCGAGCCTTGTCAGCTAGAAATCAAACATTCCTTTTGAGGTTAGATCCGGTCGAGGACTTCCTGGGTGGTGTACACGACAACACGATGCTGCTCTTTAAGGGGAGCGTCATTCGACCAAAGCGGGAGATTCAGATGCAGCGCGAGGGCAAGGTAAGGGACATCCGCAGGGTCCGGGGCTATTTTCTTAGCCTCGGGCAGATGTGTTTGGTAGGTTTTCTCCGGAAGGGTCTGGACGTTGCTTGCGGTAGTGGCTAACGCCAGTTTTATCTGCTCGGAAGAAATCTTCCCGAACCTCCGTTGAATCCGGGGATACAAAAGGACCCGTTCGGTTTCAAGAAGGGCGTATTCAGGAGCCCAGAGGGTAAGCCGCTCATCCAGCAGCAACTCGCGGGTCGCGGCCGCGCGAAGGAGTCCGGCAACTAAGATGTTCGCGTCAACAACAAGTTCCACTAGCGGTGTTGATGCCGTTTCCAGACACGCTGTTTGACCTGTCTGCCGATCTCTACGGTGTCTTGCTCCGTGAGCGTGCTCTTCGAAAGGAGCCGGTTGAGCTGCTCAAGCTGCCGTGTTTTCTGAAGGATCGCCTGCCGGGCGACTTCAGACCAGTTGATTTCGGGGAACTGCTTCATTTTGACCCGCAGGTCTGCGGGGATTGCCAGGGTCATACTCGACATTTCGCGCACCTCCTTAGGGGAATCACTCCTTACATATATAAACATATCATACATAATGTACGTGTGTCAAGTTCCCGTCCTCCGTGCTAAGGTGGTGCTAAGAAAACAAGCCCAACCAGTAGGAAACGCCAGCAATCATCAGCAAAACGATCCTTCAGCAACGCCGGTTTCGTTTGGCGTAACCCTCACCCACAACAACGGATAGCAATCCACAGCAAACACCAGTAAAATGGGCGAATGGGACGGGATTTGAACGGGCTTATTTCGGGACCAAGAGGTCGCGAGTTCAAATCTCGCCGCCCCGATACTCCTCTTGGGCGATAATAAAGGTATGGAGCGGCCGATGCGGAAAATCTTAAGCGGTGCGGTGGTTTCCCTGATGTTGGCGGCGCCTGTTTTGGCGGAGCCGCTGGTTCAGGGCAAGCCGGGAGCTCGGGCGACGCTGGTTGATGCCGGCGGGAAAGAAGTCGGCGCCGCCACGTTCGAGCAGGTTCCCGGCGGGCTCCGGCTGTGGCTGAAGGTGTCCGGCTTGCCGCCCGGCTTCCACGCCGTGCACATCCATTCGGTGGGGCTCTGTGAGCCGCCGGATTTCAAATCGGCGGGACCGCATTTCAACCCGTACCACAAGAAGCATGGGAAGCAGAACCCCGAAGGGCCCCATGCCGGCGATCTGCCGGATCTCTACGTCGGCAAGGACGGCTCCGGCGACCTGGATCTGCTGGTGCCGGCCGTCACCCTCTTGGGCGAGGGGGAGACCTCCCTCTTCCACCCGGGCGGCACCGCCCTCGTGATCCACGCTTCTCCCGATGACAACAAGACCGACCCGGCCGGCCAGGCCGGCAACCGGATCGCCTGCGGTGTCATCGCCCGCGTTCCTTAGCCACAAAGCACAACGGCACCTTTTAGCCCATCGCTGATTTTTCCCCCGAAACGGCTTCCACCCCGGTGTTCCTGTGATACCCTTCGGAGTGGTGCACAGATGACACCCTTACGATTTGCGCTTTTAGCGGCGGCACTTTTACTCTGGAGCCCCGGGCCGGCTCGCGGCGACACGGCCGAGGAGACCGGCTGGCTGGCTTACCAGCGGGGCGACTACGGCCAAGCTATCCGGATTTACGAAGACCTTTCGCTGGATTCCCCTGAAGACGCCTCTCTCCGTTACGATCTCGGCTGCATGTACGCGCTGGAAGGTGACCTGGCGAAGGCCCATCAGAACCTGCTGTGGGCCTTGGAGCTGGACCCGAAACTGGCCGGCATTTATGACGCGTTGGGCCAGCTCTACGAGCGGTGGGAACGGCCCGCGTGGGCCAAGGATTTTTACGCCGTCGCGGCCGAGCTCTCACCCCAGGACACGCGGTTGCTGTGGCACCTGGCGCGCATTCACATCCGTTTCGATGACCCGGTCCCGGCAAGCCAAGCGCTGGAGCAGATGCTGCTCTTTGGCCCCGGCAACGCGGAGGTCCGCTACCAGCTGGGTGTGCTGCAGCTGCAGACCGACGAGCCGGAGAAGGCGCTTCACAACTTCCAAGACGTGCTCGACCGGATGCCCACCCACCTGATGGCTTTGAACGGGCTGGGGCTGGCTTACATCCGTTTGGGGAAGGCCCCGGAGGCGGCGGACGCTTTGAACAGGGCCAGGGCGCTGCGGCCGAATCATCCGACCACCCAGACCAACCTCGGGATCCTGGCGGCCCGCCAGGAGCTTTGGAAGGAGGCCGCGATGGCCTGGAACCGGGCGCTGCAGTCCAACCCTGATTTCACGCCGGCGCAACGCAACCTGGAACGCTTCAAAATGAAGACCCCTTCAAAACGATGAAAAACCATCACGCGCGCGGGTTCACGCTGCTGGAGATCCTGCTGGTCTGCATCATCCTCTCGCTGCTGGCCGCGGTGGCCGCGGTGTCGTACGGCCGGTTCGTGGAGCGGGCCCGCCAGGTCGAAGCGATGCAGAACCTCGCGGCGATCCGCACCGGCGAGATCATGTACCACGAGGAACACGGGAGGTTCGTCGAGGCGCTGGACGCGCCCGCGATCAACACCCTGCTCGACATCGGGATCACGCCCCGCTACTTCAACTACAAGGTGACCGCCACCGGCCCCAAGACCTTCCTGGCGATGGCTTCCCCGGAGCAGGAAATGACGGTGGAAAAACCCTCCTCCCTGATCATCGCGATGGACCAGGAGGGGAAGCTCAGCTTTTATTACCCGCCGCCTGCCCAGCCGGGCGCGGCGCCGCCCCCCGGCTCCAGCGGGTTCGGCAGCGGCGGTTTGCCGGGCGGCGGCGGCACCGGAGGGACCGGTCTGCCGGGCGGGGGAAGCGGAGGGAGCGGAGGGAGTGGAGGGAGCGGGGGTTCCTCTGGCGGCGGCGGAGCCACGAACATCGGTATCCCCACCGGTGAACATTCGGACGGCGGGGACGGCGTGAGCTCGACGGCGACCGGGGATTCCGGCACCGACACCACGACGACCACCACCACCAGACCGCTGGAGTACGTCAAACCCGGACCGGACAACTGGACCACATGGCCGGATGTCTCCTCGCCCAAATTGAATATCACCGGGACGATCGGGGTGGGCGTTCTCACCGAGGCGTTCACCCTCTTAACCGCTTCGGACGCCCACTTCATCACGGACGATTTGCTGCGGAAGGGGATCGAGATTTATTCCTCCGAAACCCCACTCCTTCCATTCGAGGACGGGGAGATGGCGCACTTCGTTTTCTTCGACACCCAGGTCCACGCGGGCTCTCCCATCCGGATCCCGGTCATCGAGTTCAACCCGGATTACATGAATGAGCCGGCCCCTGTCGTGGCGGCCATCCTGGCCCACGAGGGGACCCACCACCTGCAATTCCTGACGGGATCGAACTTGGGCGGCAATTACGGAACGGACACTGATTTCACGGTTGGTGTGGAGCATCCCGCGTTTCAGAACGCCGCCGCGTACTGGCAAACGGTGCGGAAGCAGTTCTCATCGAGCAATACTCCCGCGGTACAATCCATGGAAGCGACTTGGGCCGCCGCGCAGCAGGGAGAGGGCGCCTTGCGGGAGCTGATCCGGTCGATTTACGGCTGAGGGAAAAGATGAAGAAACAAGTTGCGGTTTGGATGATTCTGGGCATCGGCTTGCCGGCGGTTCAGGGATCTGCCGTCCTAGCCGACCCCATCCTCAAGGAGGCGAAACCGGTGCTTTCTGAATTTCACAGCGAGGTTCCTGCTTTCCCGCTCAGCTTTGAATACCCGAAGGAATGGGGTCTCGAAGAGGAAAAGGGGACTGTGGAAAAATACCACTCGGTCCGGCTGTTGGGGCCGCGCAATCCCGCCGACACCTACACCAGCACCATCTCGGTCACGGGCATCCCCCTGAAGAGCAAAGGAGGCAAGTTCGAGAGCTTGTCCGACATCGTCAATAATTACAAGGAGCACCAGCTCAGGGGGGCCCGTTTTGACGAGGAGAAGGTCACCGTAGTGGGGGGCCAGGGGGCTGTGGACCTGACGGTCACTTCCGTGATCCCGCCCCTGCTGCACAAGGGGCTGAAACCGGCCAAGATCTCCGTGCGGACCCGCGCCCTCTTCACCCAAAAAGGGTCCACGCTCTACCGCATCACCTACTCGGCCGATGTCCGGATCTACGGCCGCCACCTGAAGAAATTCAACCGCCTGCTGGAAACGCTGCAGTTCGAATAAGACCCGCCCCTCCGTAGTAGAATGATTTTGTGAGGAAACGCCTTTCTGTTTTCTGGTCGGGCCGCGTCCAGGGGGTCGGCTTCCGCTACACCGCCGAGTCGGTGGCACTGGAGCTGGGAATCACCGGGTGGGTCCGCAATCTGCCCGACGGCCGCGTCGAAGGGGCCGTCGAAGGGCCGGAGAAGACCCTGAGGGTGTTCCTTGAGCGGATCGCCTCCGGGCCCATGAAAGGGTATATCCGCGGCGTCGAGACCTACTGGGAGAAGCCCGCCGGCGAGTTCGATGACTTCCAGATCCGCTTCTTCTGACGCCCGCAAGGAAGCGGAGCGGCTGCGCCGGCTGATCCGCCACCACGATCAGAAGTACTATCTTGAAGCCCGCCCGGAGATCTCCGACCCCGAATACGACCGGCTGATCCGGGCTCTGCAGGATCTTGAGCGGCAGTTCCCCCGGCTGATCACGCCCGATTCCCCCACGCAGCGCGTCGCCGGGAAGCCGCTCGAGGGTTTCAAGACGGTGCGGCACCGGGCGCCGATGCAGAGCATCGACAACACCTA
>JGI1357J11328_10001873_pt1 | contig 15636 bp, 17 predicted proteins | sample Subgrocontami54m_FD_11328 | JGI IMG/M metagenome (IMG submission 11328)
CGTTGGCAGTGAGGACGACGAGCTAGGGTGGGGTAGTGACGATGCAAAGCTGTTTTACAGAATGACGCGACGCCCGATTTCGCCCACGCTCCTGACGCCGCACAGCGCCATGCTGGTGTCGAATTCCTGATGGATGATTTCCAGCGCCTTGGTAACACCGGCTTCGCCCATCGCGCCCAAGCCAAATTCGAAGGCACGGCCGATCATTGTGCCTTGCGCGCCCATGGCGAGTGCTTTCAGCAAATCCTGGCCGCTGCGGATGCCGCCATCCATCCACACCTCGATCTTGTCGCCCACCGCTTCGGCAATCGGCGGCAGCGCTTTGATGGATGACAGCGCACCGTCAAGCTGGCGGCCGCCGTGGTTGCTGACCACGATGGCATCGGCGCCTGTGGCGGCGGCGATCTTCGCGTCTTCGACATCCAGAATACCTTTCAAGATGAGCTTGCCGCCCCATTCTTTTTTGATCCACTCGACATCGTTCCAGTTGAGCGTGGGATCGAACTGGGCGGCGATCCACTGCGAGAGCGCGACGAGGCCGTCCGCGCCCTTCACGTGCCCGGCAATGTTGCCAAACACCTTGCGCTTGGCGCCCAGCATGCGCAGGCACCACGCCGGCTTGGTGGCGAGGTCGATCAGGTTGGAAAGCATGATCTTGAGCGGCACCGTCATGCCGTTTTTTAGATCCTTGTGGCGCTGGCCGATGATTTGCAGATCAAGCGTCAGCATCAGCGCCGAGCATTTGGCGGCCTTTGCGCGTGCGATCAGGCGTTTGACAAAGTCGCGGTCGCGCATCACATAAAGCTGAAACCAGAAGGGCTGGGTGGTCGCTGCGGCCACGTCCTCGATCGAGCAAATGCTAAGGGTCGGGAGCGTGAACGGCACGCCGAATTTTTCCGCCGCGCGCGCGGCGAGGATCTCGCCATCGGCCCATTGCATGCCGGTCAGGCCCACCGGCGCCAGCGCCACCGGCATCTTCACCTGGTGCCCGATCATGACCGATTCGGTGCTGCGATTTTCCATGTTAACGCCGACGCGTTGACGTAATTTAAGCGCCGCCAAGTCGGCGCTGTTGGCGCGGTAGGTGCTTTCGGTATAGCTGCCAGCGTCTACATAGTCGTAAAACGCCTTGGGGGCGCTTTTTTTGTGTAACTCGCGCAGGTCTTCGATGCAGGTAATGACGGGCATAATAATTTTTTCCACTTTATCGGAAGATCACGTTTATTTCGGCTGCGGCGGCTCACTTCATGGATAAAGTTCTCCCGCGACAGCGGGCTAAGGCGCGGCAAACTGGGTCTTTCGATTCGAGTAGCACTTTTCCATCGCCAGGTTGGCTGCGTGCGTTTCGGTAAGTTTCTCGATCACCGCTTCCCATTTGTCGCCGGGAATGGCCACATACATTTCTTCGTCCGGTAGGCCGGTAAATGTCCGGTTGCCTTTACAACCGAGCGAGATCGACGTCTGGCCGTTGGTAGTTGTTAGTGGCAGGACGGCGCAGGCCGGACGACCCAGGGCGTTCGTTAGAGCGCTACCTGCACCTGCCTTGATGGCTGCTTCGTAAATCAGCATGGCCTGCGCCGGTTTCGCCGCAATCAGCACCACATCGGGTTTGAAGCCGGCCCCGTCCACTGGGCCGTAGGCCACAGCACCCGGGGATTTGGCCAGGGTGGGGATGCCCGGCACTTCGGAGGCGGCGACGTAGTTGTTTTCAGCCATGAACGCAAGCGTGTCATTCAGTTCGTGCGCGCGCTCCGCCGGCAGTGCGATCTTGTGGGTGTAACTTCCGACCGCGCAGTTGTAATGATCGGATGGAACCGTATAAAAGGTCTGCCCGTGCATGGCTTTGTCCCAGAAGACGCAACCGGCAGCCACCGACCCGCCTTCCCACCGAGGGACCCCTGCGGGCGGCGACTCGAAAAAGCCGATAGCGATCGGCGGTTTGCTAAGTCGAAGAATTTCCGCTGACCTCGATGCTTTGCTCATTATTATCTCCTTAGTGGTATTGAGAAATGCCGAACTTCAACGCCCGGCAGCCGAAGCGGATCAGGATACTTCGGCTGAAAGATTCTTCGGCAACGGGAAAGTCACGCGTTCGGTGATGCCGGACAACTCCGACACCTCGCTCGCGCCCAATTCTTTCAGGCGCGTAACTATTTCCTGCACCAGCACTTCCGGTGCCGAAGCGCCGGCGGTGACGCCGATGCGCGCCTTGCCGGCTACCCACGCGGGCTGCAACTCGCGTGCATTGTCGACCATGTAGGCGGTAACGCCCTGGTTGGCGGCGACTTCGCGCAGCCGGTTGGAGTTGGAGCTGTTGGGCGAGCCGACCACAATCACGACGTCGCATTGCTGCGCGAGGGTCTTGATCGCATCCTGCCGGTTTTGCGTCGCGTAGCAAATATCGGCTGTCTTGGGTCCCACGATTTTCGGAAAGCGCGCTTTCAGCGCCGCGATGATCTGGCTTGCGTCGTCGACCGACAAGGTGGTCTGGGTCACGAACGCAAGATTGTTTTCATCGCCGACTTTGAGCCGGGCGACATCGGCGGGCGTCTCGACCAGATACATCCCGCCTTGCGACTGGCCCATCGTGCCCTCGACCTCGGGATGGCCGTGATGGCCGATCATGATGATTTCGCGCCCCTGCTCGCGCATCTTGGCGACCTCGACGTGCACCTTGGTCACCAGCGGGCAGATTGCATCGAACACCTTGAGGCCGCGCGCCTCGGCTTCGCGGCGCACCCCCTGCGATACGCCGTGCGCGCTGAAAATCAGCGTGCTGCCGGCCGGCACCTCGCTCAGGTCTTCGACGAACACCGCGCCTTTCGAGCGCAGGTCGTCGGTCACGAATTTGTTGTGCACGACTTCATGGCGCACGTAGATTGGCGCGCCATGTATCTGCAATGCGCGCTCGACGATTTCAATCGCACGATCGACACCGGCACAAAAACCGCGGGGTTTGGCGAGCAGAACCTGCATGCGAAAGTTATCCTATGAAAGGCGGCGGATTAAAACCCCTTGCCGCAAAGGCGCGAAGGGTCACAAGGGCCACTAGGGGCGCAAAGATGGATGAGAATTCTGCGCTTTGCCCCCTCTGTGAGAACTAACTGGAATCTCAGATTGGATATCGAAGACCAGCCGCTGATGCGCTTGCCGCAGCGCAGACTCAACCGCGTCCGGGGATATTCCGCGAGCGAAGATGAAACCCAGGTAGCTCGCGCCTTCTGGCGGAGGGGCAATGGTCTGGCCGGGGTCGGCGGTAATCTGGATGTCGCTGATATCGGCGACTCGCAATGCGTCTTCGAGGTGGCGCACGCCTCGGAAAATACCGCGTCTGGGGATAGGGATCATCATCACACCAGCAGCGTCGTCAAACTGCGCTTGCGGCAATGGCAGATTTAAAGCGTGGCGCAGAATTAACTCTTCCAGGCTCATGCCGAGCGCATGCCGCAGCATCCTGCCGCACAGCCCGCCGATGGAGCGCGCGGCGATTTCCAGCAACCATATTCCTCGTTCGTTCACGCGCATTTCGGCATGGACGGGGCCGCTGGTGAGCCCGGCCAGTTCACAGGCGCGTTGCACTGTCTGCGCGATCTCCTCCTGCTGTGCCTGTGGCAGGCGTGACGGCGTGACGTACAGGGTTTCCTCGAAATAGGGGCCGTCCAACGGATCGGGCTTGTCGAACAGCGCCAGCACGCGCAACCGCCCGTCGTGCAGCAGCCCTTCCAGCGCATGTTCGCGGCCGGGGATGAAGCTCTCGACGATGAGGCCCAGCCGGGCGGCGTCACGGTCGGCTTTGGCCTGTATACCGCGCACCCAGGGCACGGCCTGCGCGTAGTCCTGCGGCGTGTCGGCGCGTATCACGCCGCGGCTGGCGGCAAGCCGGCGCGCCTTGACGACCACCGGAAACCGAAGCGGCGGCAGCAGTATTGCGGCCTGAGCGTCGTTGCCGAGGTGATAAAAATCCGGACCGTTAAGACCGCCGCTTTGCAGCAAGCGGCGAAACGCCAGCTTGTCGCGCGTCAACCGCACCGCCGCGGGCGGATTGCCCGGCAAGTGCAGGCGTTCGCGCAGCAGCGCCGCCAGTTCCAGCCCGCTGTCGTCCACCGCCAGCACCGCGTCCGGCTTGCGCCCGAGCGCGGCCAGCACCTGCTCCACCGCGACTTCAGGCTGATCGAACGGCACCGATTGAATCGGGCTCATGCCCCACAGCGGCGCGAGTCGATGGCAATGATCCGCGGCAGCGATGATTTCGACATCGAGTTTTTTTGCGGCGGCGAGAAAATCGGCGTTGCGGTAACTGGCAACCGGCAGCAGCAGCAGAACGCGCTTCATGGCCGGGCGCTCAAAAGCTTTGCAGTTGCTGCTCGGTGGGCTCGGCGCAGCAGTACCAGGGCTCGGACAGGCGTGCGATGGGTTCGCCAAAATCCGCCTGGGCGAGTGGCGGCGCTTCGATGCCGAGCGCGTCATGCGCGAGCCGCCAAATCCGCGCGAAGACGTCGCTGCGCGACCATCCCTCTCGATCGCCTTGCGCGGCACAGGCCTGCACCGCCTGCTGCAAAGCGTCCACGCGGGGATCGGCGTGCCGCCACGGATAGCCGAGCAATTTCGCATCGAACGTCGCTATCATTTCCAGGAAACCGGGCAACCGCAGCAAATAGGAGCCTTCCGGCACCAGCAATCGGATGCAAAGCTGAATCGGCGGCACCGCCTCCGCCAAGCGCAAACGCACCAGCGTGCGCAGCAGGTCGAGGTAGCCTTCCAATGTGGTCCAGGGCGTGAACGGCACGAACGTCGGCGCCAGGAATATGCCGGCCTCGCGGCACAGTTGCAAAGCGCGTTCGAAATCGGTGCGCGTGTGGTTTTTGGCGAGGTAATCCAGCACCTTGTCGTCCACCGACTCGACCGCCGCGGTGATGAACAGACAACCCGCCGCCCTCAGCCGGGGAAGCAGCCCGGCGTGGTCGATGAGGTGCTGAATCTTGATGGTGGCATCAAAGCTCAGGTCGGGAAATTGGGCGTGCATCGCCGCAACCACTTTCATGGCATGGCCCGGGCCGTTGAAAAAATCCGGGTCGCCGAAGGAAATATGCGCAGCACCCTCCGCCACTTGCTGCTCGATGTCCGCCAGCACCACCTCTACCGGCACCACGCGGAACTTGCCCTGATATACCGGCACCACCGGGCAGTGGCGGCACAGGTGCTTGCAGCCCCGGCTTGCCTCAATGAAGCCAACCATTTTTTTACCGCCGTCCGGCAATATCAAATGAGCGTAGCGTTGCAGGTGCGGCAGCCCGGTGCGATCGGGCGTGATAAATGCGATTTTGGAAAGGTTCACCACCGGCTCGATCTGCGCATCACCCGCGTCCCCGGCGCGCAGCCGCTGCGCCAGGCTCACCAGCCCCGGCTCAAACTCGCCGCCCAGTATGGTTTTCACGCCGAGGCCGCGCAGCAGCTTCTGGTTCATCGGCGCATACAGGCCGTACACGCACAAATGCGCGTGCGGCGCCATTTCACGGATGCGCGGAATGGCCTCGACCGCGATGCGGGTGGCGGTGTGCATGCCGACATAAAGTGCCGCGAGCTTCGCGCCCGCGAGCATTTCAGGATCGAGTTTTTGCAACGACAGGTCGATGCACTGCACCTCGAACCCGGCGTGCTTCAACCATGCGGACGGCTCGGCGAGCGCAAACGGCTGCCGCCCCAGCTCATAGGGGTTGATCAGCACGACCTTGAACCGTGCTGCGGGATCCGGCCGCGTTTCTTCGCTTACGCACGCCGGCGCGCGGGAATCGGTGCAGCTATCCACGTGCGGCTACTTCGACTTGGGCCGTTCGACCGGTGCGCCCGGCATGGGTTCGCGGCTTGCACCCGCCTCTGCCATGCGCTGCAGGTAGCGCTGCCACAATTCGTCCTGATTCAGGCCCAGGCTGTAAATGTAATCCCAGGAGTAAATGCCCGTATTGTGTCCGTCCGAAAACAGCGGCTGCACCGCATAAGTGCCGACCGGCTCGAGATTGGTGATCTCGACATTCTGCTTGCCGATCTGCAGCACTTCCTGCCCGGGCCCATGGCCGCGCACTTCAGCCGACGGCGAATAAACGCGCAGGAACTCGTACGGCAATTTGAAGAGCTTGCCGTCGGCGAAAGCGATCTCCAGCACGCGTGATTTCTGATGCAGCTTGATTTCAGTCGGAACAGGAGCGTTATTGTCCAAGCCTGTCATGCGTTTTCCTTTTCATCAATCCCAGCGGTCGTCGCGCACCTGGAGTTCGCCGTTTTCAATGCGCACGGGGAAAACGGCGGTTGCTTCGTACGCAGGTGCTGTCAGCGCGGCGCCGGTCCTGATGCAGAAACGCGCGCCGTGGCGCGGGCATACGATCTCGGCGCCTTCGACGCTGCCGCCGGTCAGTTGACCGCCGTCATGGGTGCACACGTCTTCTATCGCGTGATACACGCCGCCGAGATTGAACACCGCGATCTGCGCGCCGTCGACGTCGACAACACGCCACTCGCCCGGCGCGAGCTCGTCGGCCCGCGCGACGCTCACCCAGTCACTCATTTAAACCGCAATGACTTCGATATCGGGCTCGATCGACTTCACCAGGTTCTCGATGCCGGCGAGCGTGCCCGAGATCGAACTCGGACAACTGCCGCACGCGCCCTGGTAATGCACCGACAGCGTGTTGCCTTCGAGACCGAGCACGTGAAGATCGCCACCGTCGCCTTGCAGGTACGGGCGGATCTGCTCGTCGAGCAGTTCATTGATCTTGTCGAGCCGTAACTGGTCCTCAGGGCTGAGGTTGGCGATCACGGTAGCGGACGCAGCAACCGCAGCAGCCGAGTGATCGTCAGCCGCCGGCGCGGCACGGATCGGTTCGGCGAGCTTGCGCGTCAACTCATGCCAGTCGGCGCCGCCATCCTGGGTGACCGTGATCCAGTGATCGACGTAGAACACGTTGGTCACGTGATCGATTCCGAACAACGCGGACGCGAGCGGATCGCCCTGCGCCTGTGCGGCATCGTCGTACGAGCGCGTTAACCCCCAGGTCAGCGGTTCCTTGAGGATGAACTTCATCGCGTTCGGATTGGGCGTGCCTTCTATTTCGGCGATTTTCGGCATGGTCTAAGCTCCGCCGATAGGCGCATGCATCGGATCGTCCTCCGCCTCGGTCGAGGTGCTGGCGACCGAATTGAGCGCGGCGTGCAGCGTGTGCCACGGCAGAATCGCGCATTTGACGCGCGTCGGCAGATCACATATCCCGGCGAATACCGTTAGCCGGCCGAGATGGTGCGTTTCACTCTGCGGGTCAAGCTTGCCGGTCGCCATATCGCGAAATTCCCGGATCAGGGTTTCGGCGTCCGCACGCGATTTGCCCTTGACGTTCGTGGTCATCATCGAAGCCGACGCCTTGCAGATCGCGCACGACTCTCCCTGAAACACGATGCCGCCGATGCGCTCACCGTCGAGATCGAGCCCCACGCTGATGCGATCTCCGCACAGCGGGTTATGGCCCTCGGCCCTGTGGCTGGCGTTTGCAAGCTGGCCGTAATTACGCGGCTTGCGGTTGTGATCAAGGATAACCTCTTGATAGAGTGCCTTGGAATCCGTCATTACGAAAACACCTTCTGTACCGCGCGAATGCCGGAGATCAACGCATCAACTTCGGCCAGCGTGTTGTAGAACGCAAACGATGCGCGTGACGTTGCCGGCACGTTGAAACGCTGCATCACCGGCTGTGCGCAATGGTGGCCGGTGCGCACCGCAACACCCTCCTGATTGAGCAACGTGCCGACGTCATGCGGATGCACGCCATCGACCGCAAACGACAATACCGCGGCTTTCTTCTCCGCAGTGCCAATAATGCGCACGCCCGGCATGCGGTTCACCTGCGCGGTTGCGTAATCCAGCAATTCGAGTTCATGCGCGGCGATATTGTCCATTCCCAGCGCGGACAGGTAATCGACCGCGGCGCCAAGCCCGATCGCGGCGGCGATCGGCGGCGTGCCCGCCTCGAACTTGTGCGGGATCGTGTTGTAAACGGTTTTTTCGAACGTCACCGACAGTATCATGTCGCCGCCGCCCTTGAACGGCTGCATTTTCTCGAGCAAAGCCGCCTTGCCGTAAAGAACACCGATGCCGGTCGGGCCGCACACTTTGTGGCCGGAGAACGCGTAGAAATCGCAGTCGAGGTCCTGCACGTCGATTTGCATATGCGGCGCGGCCTGCGCGCCGTCGATCAGCACCGGCACGCCGCGCGCATGCGCGAATGCAGTCATGTGCCTTATCGGGTTGACGGTGCCGAGCGCGTTCGACACGTGCATCACGCCGACAAACCGGGTGCGCTCGTTGAAAAGCTTCTCGTATTCGTCAACCAGCAATTCTCCGGCATCGTTGACCGGCACAACCCGGATTTTTGCGCCTTTCTCTTCGCACAGCATCTGCCACGGCACGATGTTCGAATGATGCTCGAGCGTAGTCAGAATAATTTCGTCGCCGGCGCCGATGAATTTGCGGCCATAGCCATGCATCACCAGGTTGATCGCGTCGGTGGTGCCGCTGGTGAAAATCACTTCGCGCTCTTCGCTCGCATTGATAAAGCGCGCGAGCTTGCAGCGCGCTTCCGCGTATTCGAAAGTGGCGGTCTCCGAGAGGTAATGCACTGCGCGGTTGATATTGGAGTGCTGCGAAGTCTGATAGCGCACCAGCCGGTCGATCACCGGCTGCGGCATCTGGCTGGAGGCCGCATTGTCGAGATAGACCAGCGGCTTGCCGTCGATCCGCAGTCCGAGGATCGGAAAGTCGGCGCGAATGCGCTCCACGTCGAATTTGCCGGGAGTGCGGGCCGGGGCAACGTTACTCATCTGCGTATCTCACGCTTCATGGCTGGTGCGTGGTTTGCGCGAGTACCGTCTGTGCGAGGTGCTGCCGGAGCGAAGCGACAGGTATCCGCGCCAGGATTTCGGCGCCGAACGCGTAGGTGAGCAGGTTGCGCGCAGCGACGTCCGCCAGCCCGCGGCTCTTCAGATAAAACACTTCCTCGGCGTCGAGCTGGCCCACGGTCGCGCCGTGCGCGCACTTGACGTCATCGGCGAAGATTTCGAGCTGTGGCTTGGTATCGACGTGCGCCCTGCCGGAGAGCAGCAGGTTGCGGCTTGATTGCGACGAGTCGGTGAGCTGCGCCCCCGCGCGCACCATGATCTTGCCGTTGAACACCGCGTGCGCGGCGCCGCCGACGATGCATTTATGCAACTGGCGGCTCACGCCGTGCGGTTTGGCGTGGTCTATCGAGGTATGCGTATCGGCGAGCTGGCGGCCGGAAATCAGCGCCAGGCCGTCGACTTCGCATTCGACGCCCGCGGCCGCCTGCACCACGTTCAGGTTAAATCGTGAAATCCGCGCACCAAGCGCCACGCTGACCGATTGAAAGCGGCTCGAATCCGCCAGAGTTACCGTGCAATTTGCGATATGAAACGCCTTGCCGCTTTCGCGCTGGACCCGGATGTGGCGAACGTGTGCTCCGTCACCGGCTGCGATTTCGGTCACCGCATTGTTGAAATAGGCCTCGTCCTGCAAGGCGACGAAATCTTCAACCACGGTCACGTCACTGCCGGACCCGGCGATCACCAGGCAGCGTGGGTACGCAACCACATCCTGCCGCGTAGCAATAAAAAGCAGATGTATCGGCGCCGCAACCGCTGTGTTGCGGGGCACGATGATCAACGCGCCATCGTGCAGGAATGCGGTGTTGAGAGCGGCAAACACGTTATTCCGGAATTCGGCGTGGCGCCCGAGATGCGGCTCTATCGTCGCGCCATGCGCCATCACTCCGGGTGCGAGGTTCTCGACCACCACGCCGGTTTTATTGAACGACAACTGAGGCGCATAGACACCATCGGCAAACACCAGGCACGCTGCGGCTTCGGGCAATGCGTAGCGCGCGATGTCGGCCGCCTGCAATATGGGTGCACCGCGCGCCGGCTGGAACGATATCCGCGTCAGCGGCGAAATATCGGTAAAGCGCCAGTCCTCGTCGCGCGTCGTCGGCACCGTCAGCGCGCTGACGCGGTCAACTGCATCGCCGCGCAGACGGTTGAGCCACGCAACCGCCGGCGATGGCGGCTGCGGCTGCCCCTGAAGCAGGGCCTCGAGATAGCTGGTGCCGGCGGTAACACTCATGCTGTCGCGCGCGCCGCCTGCCTGAATTCGGCGCCGACCCAATCGTAGCCGCGCGTTTCGAGCTCGACCGCGAGTTCCCTGCCGCCGGTCTTGATGATGCGGCCACCGTCCATCACGTGCACGTAATCGGGCACGATGTAGTTGAGCAGGCGCTGGTAGTGCGTGACCAGCACGATTGCGTTGTCCCGGCTGGCAAGCTGATTGACTCCGCCGGCGACCACCCGCAAAGCGTCGATATCGAGCCCGGAATCGGTTTCATCGAGAATCGCGAGCCTCGGTTGGAGCAGCGCCATCTGCAGTATCTCGTTGCGCTTCTTCTCGCCGCCCGAAAAGCCTTCATTGACGCTGCGGTCGAGAAAATCCGGATTCATTTCCAGCAATTTCATTTTCGCGCGCACAAAATCATCGAACTCGAGCGGATCGAGCTCGTCCTTGCCGCGCGCTTCCTGCAGCGTGTTGTAGGCAAGACGCAGGAACTGGCTGTTGGCAACCCCCGGAATCTCGATCGGATACTGGAAGCCGAGAAATATTCCGGCGCGCGCGCGATCCTCGGGCGCAAGCTCAAGCAGGTTGCGGCCTTCGTATGCAATGGTACCGCCGGTCATGGCATAGGCGGGATGGCCGGCAAGCAGCTTGGCAAACGTGCTCTTGCCCGAGCCGTTCGGCCCCATGATGGCGTGCACCTCACCGGTCCTGACCGTGAAGTCGATGCCTTTGAGAATTTCGATTCCACTCACGGTCGCGCGCAGCCCGCGCACCTCAAGCAGTGTCTTGGCGCTCTCAACTATCATCCGACGCTTCCTTCGAGCTTGAGGCCGAGCAGCTTGGTCGCTTCGACCGCAAACTCCATCGGCAATTGTTGAAATACGTCCTTGCAGAAGCCATTGATGATCATCGACACCGCTGCTTCGGCGCCAATGCCGCGCTGCGCAAAATAGAACAACTGATCCTCTCCAATCTTGGACGTCGACGCTTCGTGCTCGACTTTAGCGCTGTTGTTGTGCACCTGGATGTAGGGAAAGGTGTTGGCGCCGCACTGCTGGCCGATCAGCATCGAATCGCATTGTGAGTAGTTGCGCGCACCGTCGGCCGTGGGCGCGATTCTGACCAGCCCGCGGTAGCTGTTGTTGGAACGGCCCGCCGAAATGCCCTTGGAGACGATGGTGCTGCGCGTGTTGCGGCCGAGATGCACCATCTTGGTGCCGGTGTCGGCCTGCTGATAATGATTGGTGAGCGCCACCGAGTAGAATTCACCGACCGAGTTGTCGCCGCGCAGCACGCAGCTCGGGTATTTCCAGGTGATCGCCGAGCCGGTTTCGACCTGCGTCCACGAAATGCGCGAATTGACGCCCTGGCACAGGCCGCGCTTGGTGACGAAGTTGTATATGCCGCCCACACCGTTTTCATCGCCCGCATACCAGTTCTGCACCGTCGAATACTTGATATCGGCGCGGTCGAGCGCGATGAGCTCCACCACCGCCGCGTGCAACTGGTTAGAGTCGAATTTGGGCGCGGTGCAGCCTTCGAGGTACGATACCGACGCGCCCTCCTCGGCGATTATCAGCGTGCGCTCGAACTGGCCCGACGATTCGGTATTGATGCGAAAGTAGGTCGACAGGTCCATCGGGCATTTGACGCCCCGCGGGATGAAGCAGAACGAGCCGTCGGTGAATACCGCCGAATTGAGCGCAGCGTAGTAGTTGTCGCCGGTCGGCACTACGGTGCCGAGATACTTGCGAACCAGGTCGGGATGCTCGCGCACCGCCTCCGAGATCGAGCAGAAAATGATGCCGACCTCGGCAAGCTTCGCCTTGTAGGTGGTCGCCACCGACACGCTGTCGAATATCACGTCGACCGCGACACCGGCCAGCGCCGCGCGTTCATTCATCGGCACGCCGAGCTTCTCGAACGTGCGCAGCAGCTCGGGATCAACTTCGTCGATACTGGCAAGCTTTTTCGGCTTCGGCGCCGAGTAATAGATGATGTCCTGGAAATCGATCTTCGGATATCTGACGTTCGGCCACTTCGGCTCCTGCATCGTGAGCCAGTGCCGGTAGGCCTTGAGCCGGAATTCGAGCAGCCAATCGGGCTCGCCCTTCTTGGTCGAAATCATCCGGATCGTGTTTTCATTCAGGCCTTTGGGCGCGACATCGGACTCAATTTCGGTGACGAAACCGTGCTGATAAGGCTGATTGACCAGATTTTGCAGTGAAGCGCTCATGAACTAGGCACCCGCCGCAGGCGTTTTCACGCTGAAACTCTCGCCGCAGCCGCACACGGCATCGACGTTCGGATTTTCGAACTTGAATACCTGCTTGAAGCCTTCCTTCACGAAATCGAGCCGCGAGCCATCGAGTACCGACAGGCTTTCGGCATCGATCACCACCCTCGCGTCATGCGCCTCGAAGGACTGGTCTCCCGCGCGCACTTCGTCGGCGTAATCGAAGGTGTAGGCGAAGCCCGAGCAGCCCACTTTCTTGATGCCGACGCGCAGGCCCAGACCCTGCCCGCGCTTCGCGAGCTGAGCGCGTATTTGTTTCGCCGCATTTTCAGTCAAAGTAATTGCCATAATTCAAACTCCAAATTCGCCGCGAATCACACCTGGTTCTGCGGGAAAACTGTTTGCTTTCACCCGCGAGACCCCGGCGCGCACTGGCTGGTCATTATCAAACAGCGATCGCCGTCAGCCGCCGCAACCTCGCGACCGTCGCCGACAGCACCTTCAGGAAATCCTCGACCTGTTCAGGCTGGTTGTCCCTGCCCAGGCTCAGGCGCACCGCGCCGCGCGCGAATTCCGGTGCGACTCCCATCGCGAGCAACGTCGCCGAGGGTTCGGTACTGGTACTCGAGCACGCCGCACCACTTGCAAGCTCGAATCCCGCCTTGTCGAGTTCTATCACCAGCGTTTCGCCCTCGATGCCGGGAAACGCAAAGTAACTCGTGTTCGGGACACGCGGCGCCTCAGCACCAAAGACTATCGCGCCCATACCACTGAGTCCGCGTTCAAACGTATCGCGCATCGCCGCGAGCCGCGGCGCCACCTCGCGCAAGCGCTGCCCGGCAAGCTCGCACGCGACGCCGAAACCGACTATACCCGGCACGTTCTCGGTGCCGGAGCGCAGTCCCTGCTCGTGTCCGCCGCCGCTCAAAAGCGGCTTCAGTTCAATGCGCTTGTCGAGCACCAGCGCGCCGGCGCCTTTCGGGCCGTGGATCTTGTGCGCCGACAGCGTCATCGCGTGCACGTTGAGCGCGTTGAAATCGACCTCGATCTTGCCGAGCGCCTGCACCGCATCGGTATGCATCCAGGCGCGCGCCGCGCGCGCCTGCTCGGCGACCGCGGCGACATCCTGGATTACGCCGGTTTCATTGTTGGCCAGCATGACCGAGACCATCCCGGTGGGATCCTTGAGCGCTTGCGCTACGTCGGCGGGATCGATGCGGCCGTCGCGGCCGACCGCGAGCCTGCGCGGTTTCCACCCGGCGCGCGCGAGTTCCTGCGCCGGCTTTGCCACGCAGGGATGCTCAATGGCACTCACCACGACCTGGCCCGGTTTCATCATGCCGGCAGCGCCCTTGATAAAAGCGTTATTCGATTCGGTCCCGCCGCTGGTGAAAATAACCTGCGCCGGCTGCGCGCCGACGAGTGCGGCGACCTGCTCGCGCGCCTGATTCACCGCCTTGCGCGCCAGCGTTCCGGACCCGTGCCGGCTCGACGCATTGCCGTAGCGTTCGCGCAGGTACGGCAACATCGCCGCCAGCGCCTTTTCGTCGAGCCGGGTGGTCGCGTTGTGGTCGAAATAAACGCGTGTCATCGCCGCGGTCAAAAGGCTCAGGCCGGCACCGTTGTCGGCTGGCGCCTCGTGAGGGACTCACGCATGTCGTGTACCTGCGCCACGCTGCCACGCTCCTGTTTCGATTTCTGCTCGTCGACCAGTTGCTTCAGCGTGACCGCGCCGAGGTAATCGAAAATGTGCTGGTTAAGGTTGGCCCACAGGTCGTGGGTGATGCATTTCTGGTCGTCGTGGCAGTTTTCCTTGCCGCCACATTGGGTCGAATCGATCGGCTCGTCGACCGCGACTATGATATCGGCGACCGAAATCCGTGCCATGTCGCCGGCCAGGCAGTAGCCGCCGCCGGGCCCGCGCACACTGTCGACCAGCGCGCGCCGGCGCAATTTGCCGAACAGCTGTTCAAGATACGAAAGCGAAATTTTCTGGCGCTGGCTGATTTCAGCGAGCGTCACCGGGCCACCACCATGGCGCATCGCGATATCCACCATCGCCGTCACTGCAAACCGCCCTTTAGTCGTCAGCCTCATGGAAACCTCTCTTGGTTATCAAGCACCTGAAGCAAAAAAGACAATACACGATTAATTTTGTCAACTATACTAAACCCGATTAATTTAGTCAACAATTTTGTTCAGGCAATTCGGGTCCAACTTGTCCTTGGGATCGGCGCCTCCGCACTCCATCCCCAGCCGTTTGAGTTGTTCGGAAATCTGGTCAATGCGCTGGTCGGTGCTCACGCCATGTTCGATCAGGTTGCGGATGGCCTGGACCATGGGATCGTTCATACCCGCGCCGACCGCATAGGCGGAGAAGCCCGATATTTCGCCTGATTCTTTTTCGAGAATGTGTGCCGGGATACCGATCGCGGTGGCGCCGGGCGGCACGCTTTTGACCACGACCGCGTTCGAACCCACGCGTGCGCCATCGCCAATAGTGATGGGGCCGAGGATTTTCGCGCCGGCGCCGAGTACCACGCCGTTGCCGAGCGTAGGATGGCGCTTGCCCTTGTTCCATGATGTGCCGCCGAGTGTGACACCATGATAAAGCGTGCAGTCGTCGCCCACTTCTGCGGTCTCGCCGATCACGACACCCATGCCGTGGTCGATGAAAAAGCGACGGCCGATACGCGCGCCGGGATGTATTTCTATGCCGGTCAAAAAGCGGCCGACATGCGATACCAGGCGCGCCAGCCACTTCAGGCCCGAGTCCCAAAGCCAGTGCGCAAGCCGGTGCACCAGCAACGCGTGAAACCCCGGGTAGCAGGTAATCACCTCCCAGGTATTGCGCGCCGCAGGGTCGCGCTCGAAAACGACCGCTATTTCTTCCTTGAGCCGTGAAAACATGATCGGTTTTGAAGAAAGGAACTGGTAATTTTACTTTGTCCTACTATTTCCATCAACTATTCCGCCCTCCGACGGCGCGCCTGCGAGCAGGGAGCAGGGTTCCCGCTTGCGGGATGCGACCGACCGCGAGTCGGGCGCAGCGCCGTCGAGCGCAGGCGTTGCATCCGTCTCCGGGGTCACATCCCCTGAAGGGGCCCCTGTTCCGCCCTCCGACGGCGCTCAGCGCCGCAGCTTTTCCACCGATTTCAGGAACCCATGCAGAAAGTTGACCTCTTCGACCTCGAGTCGCGCGCGCGCCAGCAGCCGGCGCAGCCGCGACGGCAGACGT
>JGI1357J11328_10001882_pt1 | contig 15609 bp, 13 predicted proteins | sample Subgrocontami54m_FD_11328 | JGI IMG/M metagenome (IMG submission 11328)
CTTTTTTTACACTTTCAGTTGTTGGTTTTTTTAAAGCAGCACTTAAGGCCTTTTTAAGCCCTGTTTTTAAAACTGAATTTCTTTTTTCTCTTACTTTATCTTTTCTTAACTTTTTTTTTGCTGACTTTATTACTGGCATGGCGCTATTTTAGCATGTTATACTGTATAAAACAACATATGCCAAAAGACTTTTTCAAGAAAAGTTTAAACCTTTTACTTAAGCGACAAAACAACATTTTATCGGCGGCCATTGTAATAATGGCTACAATAATTTTTTCACAAATACTTGGTCTTATCAGGCAAAGGCTTTTGGCAAGTATTTTTGGAGCTTCAAATACTTTGGGTGTATATTTTGCTTCAGCTAAAATGCCAGAGTTTTTATTCCAGCTTATTATCGCAGGAGCTTTGTCTTCTGCTTTTATACCGGTTTTTTCTGACTATCTTGCTAAAGGAAGAGAAAAAGAAGCTCATAGTGTCGCTTCAACGCTTTTAACATTAAGTCTTATAATTTTTTCCTTTTTTGCTGCATTAGTATTTATATTTGCTCATAATATTTCTGCAATTATTGCTCCGGGATTTAATCCAGGGCAACTTGATTTAATGACAAGTTTAATGAGGATAATAATTTTTGGTGAAGTTATATTTATTATAGGAAGTTTTCTGTCCGCAATGCTTCAATCATACAATCATTTTTTTATTCCTGGAATTGCTTCTGCTTCTTATAACCTTGGGATTATTATGGGAATTGTATTTTTGCATGAATTTTTTGGTATTTTTTCTGCAGCTTATGGTGTAGTTTTGGGAGCTTTAATCTTTGTTTTAATACAGATTCCTCTTGTTAGAAAATTAGGATTTAGTTTTAAGCCTACAATGTCGCTTGATTTTATAAGAAATAGTGCAGTTTTGGATGTTTTTAAATTAATTTGGCCAAGAACCTTATCTATCGCTATTTTCCAACTTGGTACTTTAATAACCTTAACTTTGGTTTCTTATCTACAAAACCCGGGTAGAAATTATGTAATCTTAGATTTTGCCCAAACTCTTGCTTTTGCCCCTGTTGCATTAATAGGACAATCAATAGCCCAAGCTGCTTTTCCCGTTCTTTCTAAAGAAAAAGATAGACTTGTCGATTTTAAAACCACTTTTTTAACAAGTTTTACACAGCTTTTTTACTTAATTCTTCCGATCTCAATCCTTATTTTAGTTTTAAGAATACCTCTAGTTAGGCTTGTTTATGGTGCATCGGCATTTGACTGGGAGGCAACAGTTTTAACTGGTAGAACTTTGGCATTTTTTAGTATTTCTTTATTCGCCCAAGCTCTTGTTTATCTTGTTTCAAGAGCCTTTTATGCTCTTCATGATACAAAGACCCCTTTAGTAATTGGGTCTATAACTACTTTTCTTATGATTACAATGGGCGCTCTTTTTATTTTTGTATATCATTTTGGGATTGAAAGTATTGCTTTTGCATTCTCTGTTGCTTCAATTTTAAATTTTCTCATTATGTTTATATTCCTTGATATAAAAACTGGTGGATTTCCCAAAAAAGATTTTTTAATAAGTGTTTCAAAAATTTTACTAGCGTCATTTTTTACAGCGTTTGCATTATATATTCCGATAAAACTATTAGATCAATTGGTCTTTGATACTACAAAAACAATAAATCTTATTCTTTTAACCGGAATATCGAGCTTTGCAGGACTTTGTTTGTATTTATTCTTAACCTGGGTTTTTAATGTTAAGGAAGCAACAATGTTTATTCTCCTATTTAAAAAGATTGGAGACTGGAGACAAATTCTTAAAAAATCAGAAGAGACAATTGACGGAACCAGACTTAACCCTTAGAATACTCTTTCTATGTCTTACAAAAACATTCGTAACTTTGCGATAATAGCCCACGTTGATCATGGAAAGTCTACTCTTGCCGACAGATTTTTAGAAATTACTAAAACTATTTCTAAAGAAAAGCTTAAAGAGCAGTTTTTGGATCAAAATCCAATTTCAAGAGAAAGAGGAATTACGATAAAACTAGCGCCCGTAAGAATGAATTACTCATTAAAGGGGCAAGATTACATCCTTGATTTAATAGATACTCCTGGGCATATGGATTTTTCATATGAGGTCTCACGAACTTTAGCAGCGTGTGAAGGAGCGATTCTCTTAGTTGATGCAACAAAAGGAATTCAAGCCCAAACTGTTGCTCATTTTAATTCTGCCAAAAAAGAAAATCTTAAAATAATTCCTGTTATAAACAAAATTGATCTTGAAAGTGCGAGGGTAGAAGAAGTAAAAAAAGATTTGATTGAAGTGTTTTCCTTTAGTGAGCAAGATTTATATTACATTAGTGCAAAAACAGGAGAAAATGTAGAAGAGTTACTAGCGGCTGTTATAGAAAGACTGCCAATGCCCAAAGTTTTAGAAACAGATCCTTTTAAAGCATTAGTTTTTGATGCTGTATTTGATGAGCACAGGGGTGTAATTATTTTTATAAAAGTAGTTAGTGGGAGTGTTAAAAAAAAAGACCAAATTGAGTTTATACAAAGTAAAACTAAAGTCATAGTTTCAGAGGTTGGTTTTTTCTCTCCTAGTTTAGTCGCTAAAAGTGAATTAAGCGCAGGTGAAATAGGCTATATTGTCACAGGAGTAAAAGATATAAGACAAACAAGAGTTGGAGATACAATTAAACACACAGGTTTTGAAGTTGAGTCACTTTCGGGTTACTTAGTCCCAAAACCCATGGTCTTTTTTGGAGTATATCCTAAAACTTCCAATGAGTACGTTCATTTAAGAGAGGCATTAAGTAAACTCTCCTTAAATGATGGGTCTATGACCGTAGCAAATGAATATTCTGCATTTTTGGGAAGTGGTTTTCGGGTAGGATTTTTAGGACTTTTACACGCTGAAATTGTTAAAGAAAGACTCTCTCAAGAACAGGCAGTTACCCCCTTACTTACAATGCCAAGAGTATTATATAAAGAAGAAAACGGAGAAAACCTTGAGCCGTATATGGTTTTAAATATTTTTGTTCCATCTAGTTTTGTTGGAGCAGTTATAACTGTAGCGCAAAACAAAAGAGGAACTTTACTTGATATTTCATACCATAAAAGTAATGCTATCATAAAATATGAAATGCCATACTCAATGTTTATACGAGGTCTTTCATCAGAACTTAAAAGCGTTTCTCAGGGCTTTGCAAGTTTAGATTACGAAATAATGGGATATAAAAAAGCAGATTTAGTCAAAATGGATATCTTAATAAACTCAAACGTAATAGACGTTTTATCTGAGCTGGTATATAAAGACGAAGCAGAATTTGTCGGAAGACAAAGAATTGAAAAATTAAGCCAAAATCTTGACCGCCAACAGTTTAAGCAAATAATTCAAGCTGCCATTGGTGCAAAAATTTTAGCAAGAACAGAGATAGCTCCATATAGAAAAGACGTTTTGGCAAAGATGTCAGGAGGAGACAGAACAAGAAAAGATAAACTCTTAGAGGCTCAGAAAAAAGGAAAATCAAAACTGATTAATGTTTCAAAAATAGAAATTCCTCAAAAAGCGCTTTTATCTATGATAGAAAGCTAAAGCGCAAGAAGTAGTATTGCTCCTATAAATGTAAGAAGTACTCCAATAGCTCCAACTGTAATAAGACCTGTAGGTCCTGTTGGAGGAAGAGGTGATGGGCTTGTAATAGTTTCAGTTGGCGTTGCCTCGCTTTCTCCTGAAACGGAAATTGTAGCAGTGCATCCCCCGATGTTTGTATTACCATCTTCATCTGTAACAGTAGCGTTTGCTTTAAATGTTCCGGATGAGGCATAAGTATGAGATGTTAGAACACTAACTGAGTTAGTGCCAATGCCACCGGCATCAGTAACATCTTGTGTTTCCCCATCCCCAAAGTTAAAGGAAACTTGCGTAATTGCGCTATTCGTACTTGATCCTGCTGCTGTTAAATTAACAGAGAATGGCGTAGTACCAGTTGCTCCTGGATCTAATGATAGAGAAGAGCAAGATAACCCACTAGCTCCACTTACTGTAGTAGGTGTAGGAGTAAGAGTTGCTGTTGCTGTGCCAGCATCCTCAGTTATAGTTATAGTTTTAGAGCATCCTGAAGCCTCATTCCCTTGGTCATCGGTTATTGTGGCAAGCGCTGTATATGAACCCGCTGTATCATATGCATGACTTGCAGAAGCTGTAGCAAGAGGAGTTCCATAGCCTTTAACTCCCGAGTCTCCGTCCGCAGGACTAGCGTCTTGACCGTCTCCAAAATCAATTTTTATTCCGGAAACGCTTCCATCAGAGTCTTTACCTGTTGCCGTAAATTTGAGAGTATAAGGGGCTTTTCCGCTAGCTGATTTGTCTAACTTCATGTCTACGCAAACTGGATCTGCAGTTGCTACAGAAGCTATATTTACAGATCCAGGTGAGGTATTGGAAATAAGATTAGATCCTACTTCATCCGTGCCACCTGCACCACCGAGTGAGAGAAGTTGGCTTTGATTACCAAATGTTACTTGAGTAGGAACGTTCTCTTCGGTTTTCGCGATTGCCTTAAAAGTAAGGGTTGCTACTTTAGTCCTTGTTTTTAAAACATTCTGGGGACTTCCTCCAACAGACATAGCAACTGTTACTGTGCCAGGACTAAATTCAGGCCCAATTGGAATACTTGGAGTAAAGCTTGATCCATCAGCAGCTGGCCATTGTGAAACGGCAAAAGTTCCCTCGGTCGTTGCCAGCTTGGTTGAATCATAAGAAAGTACAAGTTTTACAAATGCAATTTCATTTACATTAGAAGGATCAACATAAACGTCAAAACTTACCGTGTCTCCAACATTTTTACTTAGTGGGGTTGGAAGTAGGGAAAGTGTAGTTGCAGCTTCAGCTGAAATTTTTGTTTTTTGTTGTAAGCCGACAAGATAGACAGTAACAGGGATTGCGACCAGAAGCACGATAATAAATCCCAGTAAAAGAAGTTTTTTGCCAGATAAAAAAGACATAATAAGTTTAACTTTATCGTATAGAAAATGTAGCTTTGTGTCAAGGAAAAGATAACAAAGTGTTGACATTAAAAAACTTTTGTTATATAAATAAGCAGTCACTTACACCAAGTGATATTTTTTAGGCAAAATATGGCAAAAATCAACTTAAAACCATTATTTGATAACGTTTTAATAAAACCTTTAGAGGCACAGGAAAAAACAGCTTCAGGGATTATTCTTCCTGACAGCGCTAAAGAAAAACCTCAAATGGGAGAAGTAATTGCAGTAGGTACTGGTCATATTACACCTGATGGAAAGACTCTTCCAATGATTATTAAGGTAGGACAAAAAGTAATGTACAAAAAATGGGGAGGAAATGAAATTAAATTAGAAGGAATTGAATATACGATTGTTGAGCAAAAAGATATTTTGGCAGTTGTAAACTAATATGGCAAAACAAATTTTATACGCACAAGATGCAAGACAAAAATTACAAAGCGGAGTAGACCAGCTTGCAAAAGCTGTTGCAACAACGCTGGGTCCTAAAGGAAGAAATGTAGCTCTAGATAAAAAATGGGGAGCACCAAGTGTAATCCACGATGGAGTGACAGTTGCAAAAGAAATAGAACTTAAAGATCCATTTGAAAACATGGGAGCCCAGCTTGTTAAGGAAGCAGCTTCTAAAACCGCAGACGTTGCAGGAGATGGAACTACTACGGCAACAGTTTTAGCACAAGCAATTGTTGATGAAGGAATTAAAAACATAACAGCAGGAGCAAATCCAATGCTTTTAAAAAGAGGACTCGAAGAGGCAAGTACTGCGGTAGTTGAATTTATTAAATCTAAAGCAAAGACAATTAATATTAAAAACAATGCTGAAATCTCACAAATTGCAACAATTTCTGGTGGCAATGAAGTAATTGGCAAACTCGTTGCAGAGGCACTACAAAGAGTAGGTAAAGATGGAGTGGTTTCAGTTGAAGAAGGAAGAGGTTTGACTACGGAAGTTGAATATAAGGAAGGAATGGAATTTGATAAAGGATATGCTAGCGCATATTTTGTTACTAATCCAGACAGAATGGAAACAGAAGTTGAAGATCCATATATTTTAATAACAGATAAAAAATTATCTAATCTACAAGAGTTTGTTCCATTTTTAGAAAACTTAGTTAAAGTCTCAAAAAATCTTGTAATAATTGCAGATGACGTTGAAGGAGAAGTATTGGCTCTTCTTGTTGTAAATAAATTAAAAGGAATATTAAATGCAGTTGCAATAAAAGCTCCAGGATTTGGAGATAGAAGAAAAGAAATGCTTGAGGATATTGCAATTTTAACCGGGGGAACTGTAATAAGTGAGGATACAGGAAGAAAATTTGATTCAGTAACAGTTGAGGATTGCGGAAGGGCAGATAAAATATGGTCAGATAAAGAAAACACAAGAATAATTGGTGGAAAAGGAAGCAAAGCTGCACTTGCCGCAAGAGTTTCTCAAATTAGAAAAGCAATTGAGAGCTCTACCTCAGATTTTGATAAAGAAAAACTTCAAGAGCGATTAGCAAAACTCTCTGGTGGAGTTGCAGTTATAAATGTTGGTGCAGCAACAGAGCTTGAAATGAAAGAGAAAAAAGAAAGAGTAATTGACGCAGTTGCAGCAACAAAAGCAGCATTAGAAGAAGGTATAGTTTCAGGTGGAGGAGTAGTGCTTCTTGAAGCAATTAAAGTTTTAGATCCAAAATTATTAAAAAATATTCCTTTAGAAAGTGATCAAGCAACAGGAGTAAGTATACTTAGAAAAGCATTAGAATCTCCAACAAGAAAGCTTGCTGAAAATTCAGGAATAAATGGAGATGTAGTGATTGATAATATTGCAAAACAACAGCCAGGATTTGGATATAACGTTTTAACAAATACATATGTTGATATGATAAAGATGGGAATTATTGATCCTGCAAAAGTTACAAGAAGTGTAGTTGAAAATGCTGTTTCAGTTGCAACAATGATACTCACAACTGAAAGTTTAATTACCGACATCCCTGAAGAGAAAAAAGAAACCCCAGGAATGCCTCCAGGCGGAATGGACTACTAAGTTAATGCAAAAACCGCAAACTCTGCGGTTTTTTTATTTGATCTTTTAAGATATAATAAACCACATGAGAAAAATACTCTTTGTAGTAGTCTGCTTTTTAATTGCAGTACTAATCTTTTCCTTAGTAGTTTATTTACTGGGACAACGTCCTGAAAAAGGAGCATTGCAGATTACGTCATCTCCTAAAGCACAAGTATATATTAATGGTAAACTTTTTGGAGAAACTCCACTTTGTCTTTGTGTTGCAAAAGATATGTTGGGTACCGGCGAATATACAATTAGACTTGTTCCAAAAGAAGGAAGTTTTGAACCATTTCAAAGAAAGATAACAATTAGCCCAAAGGTTTTAACAGTAGTAGATAGGTCTTTTTCTCAAACAGCTCTTTCCCAAGCAAGTATTATTACTCTGTCAAAAATAGAAGATAGTAAAGATGCACAAATTTCTGTAATTTCATTTCCAGCAGACTCTCAGGTATATTTAGATAGTGATTTGGTTGGACAAAGCCCAGTTCTACTTAAAAATATCACAGAATCAGATCATGAGATTAAGGTCGTAAGACAAGGTTATAAGGATAAAATAGTAAGAATAAGAACTGTTTTAGGATATAAACTTGAAGCAGTAGTTTATTTAGGGATTGATCCACAGGTTGCAACTTCTTCTGCAACTCTAATCTCTTCTCCTTCAGCAACGCCCTCAACAGGAAAAAAGACAGTAACTATATTAGATACTCCAACAGGATTTTTAAGAGTTAGGGAAAATCCATCAGTTGGATCAATTGAAGCGGGAAGGGTAAACCCCGATGAAGTATTTGATCTTTTAGATGAGCAAACTGGTTGGTATAAAATAAAACTTAAATCAGGAGTTGAGGGTTGGATAAGTGCTCAGTATGCTAAAAAGCAGAGCTAGGGGCTTACAAAATATATTAACACTACGACCATAATCGCCCAAATAATAACTGATGCAAGTAACGGCTTGTCTGATAAAAGTACTCTTTCCGGACTTTCTCCTTCATGCTTTTCGTAAATATCTTGAAGATATCTCATAAGACCATAAACAACTGGAAGAATGGTTATCATTAGCCATTTTCTTTCAAAAAATGCAGACAATGTTTCAGGAACCAAAAGGCTAATGTTTAACCTAAATCCCCCTGGGTTTTCCAAGAAAGTGAAAAGTGAATAAGCGATAAACGTAGAAGTTGCAAAAATAGAAGCATATACGTCTAAAAGCCTATCTGAGTAGTGCGATAAAGATTCTCTTGTTGCAGCAATATCTGCTTCTTTATTTGCCGATAAAAGCGTAAGCTCTGATCTTCTTTTTCCAATTGCAAGAAAAAGAGAAATGGAAATTGTAGTAAGTAAAAGCCAAACAGAAATATGAAGTCCAGTTGCGAATTCTCCTCCGTATACCCTTAAAATATAACCGCTTGCTATAGCTAAAATATCAACGACTGCAAGAGATTTTAAAAATATTGAATAAAGAAATTGGATAATTAGATAAACTATACCAATTGCAAAAAAGGTTGGCGTAATATTTTTTGCCAAAAAAAGGGAGGCGACAATAAGTAAAATTGCAAAACTTATTCCAAAAGAAACAGGTATATCTCCATGGGCAATTGGCCTAAACTTTTTAAAAGGATGGAGTTTGTCTTTTTTAATATCAAAAATATCATTAATGATATAGGTTGCCGAAGATAATCCGCAAAAAACTATAAATGCTCCGATTGCGTTTGTTAGAGTAGGTGCGTCAAAAAGTCCTCCGGCAAAAGTAATAGAGGCAAATACGGCAAGATTTTTAATCCATTGCCTTGGTCTTAAGAGTCTTAAAACATTAAAAGCGAGTTTTATCATTTATTTTTCTTATTAAAAGATGTAAAAAAAGTATCGCACCTGATCCAATAATTACTAGCATTATTATAGCAAAAAGCTTTCCTTTACTTGATAAAATTAAAGAAAGTGTTCCTAGAATCGCTGAGATTGCCCAATAAAAAATAGCAATACGTCTTTGGCTAAAACCAAGACTTAAAAGCAAATGATGCAAGTGTTTTTTGTCATGCCAAAAAGGTGATTTTCCGCTTAAAATTCTTCTTAATATTGTAAAAAGCCCATCAGTCATAGGAATTCCCATAACCAAAATTGCAGTGGCAAGCTTTGCGCTTGAAAGTATTGATACAACAGCCAAAAGTAAATATATGGCGGTAGCGCCATACCCTGGGAAAATTTTTGCCGGATGGAAATTATAAATCAGAAACCCAATAGACGCTCCGGCAATAACAAAAGATAATGTTGCTGCAGTAATACTGGATTGATCTGCGATTGAAAATCTCAAGCTTAAAATTCCTATTACTATTGCAGAGATTGCTACGATTCCCGGCATTTGCCCGTCAACGCCTTTACTCCAATTTAACATGTTCATAACCCAAACTATCCAAAGCACTGCAATTAAGTCGGACAAGATTGAGATTACGGGAATATTTAAAAAAGGTATTTGAATCGTATTCAGATATAAAATTCCACCAAACGGATTTGTAATAAAAGGAATATTTGCTCCCATATAAACAACAAAAACTGCACATCCGATATTAATTGCAAATCTAAGATAAGGAGATATATCGTATTTGTCGTCTATAACCCCTGCAACAAGTGATACCAGAGCAGCAACGAAGGCTGCAATAATTACTTTATCAAAAGGAATAAGGATTAAGCTTGCTATAAAAACTCCGGCAAAAAGCGCAATCCCTCCGCCTCTTGGGATTGGATTTTTATGAATTACTGCGGGATGTTTGTGTTTTTTGGGATCATCAACGACTTTATATTTTTTTAAAAAATATAAAGAAATTGGAACTCCTATAGCAGTAATAATTAAAGAAATTAAAAAAGGAAAAAAAGCAACCTGGTTTAAGTCTAGCATTATGATATAAGCAAAATAGTTTTAAATATAAATATAAAATTCATAACGGAAAGCAAAAGATTAACGGATGCAATTATTCTAGCAAGTAGAGGACTATTTTTGTTATATAAAAACGCGCTAAAGATAATATTAAAAACAAAAACAAAAACATATAAAATTACTGGAATAAAAATTCCGTAACTTTGTGTTAATCTTTCATTTCCCCAAGGCAGCTGATTAAAAATTGGAATAAAAGGGGGAATATTTTTATAATTAAATAAAATAAAAAGAAGTGTAAATATAAGTACTAGAAGACTTAAGGAAAATACTCCCACTGTAATTCTATCTTTTTTAATATCACTAAAGAATTTTCTCATATATATTTGTTCCGTTTATATTCATCTTTTGGGTATATCCAGAAAGCGAGAACGGAAATTTAGAAACATTTTCCATTATTATAATAAACTTTGGTTTATTTTTTTCTAGACCTTCTTTAGTATTGGGGATTCCGTCTTGATATCCGGTAATGTGATAAGCGACCGTGTATCTGCCTGGAGGAAGTTTATCGGTTAATTTATAAACCTGTGCATTATTTCCCCAAATAAAAATATTATCTGTTTTTCTTGCAACTCTATTTATATAGCCTGCAAGTTCATAATCATTAGGAGTATTGCCATCAAAAAATCTTTGATATTGATAAGTATTTTTTTGTCCTATTATAAAGGAAATAAAGTTTTGATAATAAAATGCTGTTTTTATATAAAAACTAAAATTTAGGAAAAGCAAGACAATGACAAGCGACAAAGATGCAAAATTAAATATAAAACGTTTGTTTTTCGTTAAAACTAATCCCAATAAAAGACAAAGAGAGGGAATTGCAACTAAAACATAATGGGTATATGGTCTTTGTGAGAAAAATGCATTAAACAAAGAAAATAAAACCCAAATATAGATAAATAAAGTTGCAGTATCCAAGGCTTTTCTTTTTAAAAATATAAAAGTCAAAGAAAGTGTTAAAACTCCTAATTTTAATATTAAAAGTCCTTGGGGAATAATAAATCTATTTCCATATCCAATGTAGCCAATATTGTTTGCAAAAGTAGCTCTAATAAAATACTCATACCCACCGCTAATTAAAAAATAGACAAAAACCAGAATAATAGGAATAATAAAGCCCAAGATATATGGAAAAAGATTTTTCAGTTCAATTAAAAGATTAATGGGTTTTAATATGTCTTTGAAATTTTTGGCAAAATTTACAAAAAATAAAAATGTTAAAAATGCTACAAAATCAAAAAGACCGACTATTTTAAACAGGAAAGAAATACTAAGAATCAGCCCCGCAAAAAACAAAACAGCAAACCTTTTATTAACATTTAAATCAAGAGATTTAATTACTAAAAGTCCTCCGGCAATATTAAATAAAAGCATAAAGTTTTCCGCGTTTGCAATATTTCCCTCAATTAACGGAAGTCCGAAGAAAAGGGCAAAGAAAAAAGTTGCAAGATATGAAACTTTTTCGTTTTCTAAAATCTTTTTACATAATTTAAAAAATAGAGTTAGTGACAAAACTCCAAACACTAAAGATGCAAGACGAAGCAAGAATTGATCTGAGCTAAAGAACGCATAGAGAACGTATAGAAAAGGAGGTTTATTGTCAAAAATGTCTCTATATAAAAGTCTTCCGTTATCAATGCCAAGACCTAGTGTTTGATAAATTCCCTCATCTCCATACCAATAGGGTTCAAAAAGAGAAGGAAATCTTAAGAAAAAGAAAAAAAGGGAAATAATCAGAAGAAACCAGAAACTTCTACTCTTCTCAAGTTTTTCCAATAATTTCATATTAAAGTTTTTCAGTTACTTTATATTCTAACCTTTTTCCAAGCATTAGTTGAGTATGAGAAATAAGAGCTGGTAAAGCTGAGAGGAAAAAGCCAACAATTGGAAGAAGTAATAGTTCAAGAGGGAATAAAAGCTGTCTTTTCTTAGAAACTTTATGGTGTTTTGGTCTTTGCCTAAAGTCGATAATTATCATTGCAATGGTAGCGATTAAACAGATTGTAAGAATAAATCCGGCAAGGCGTGGAAGGTTATAGCCAAGAGCGGTTCTTGCAAATACTGGATTTACAAAAGGCATAATGTTTGCGGCAATAGTGATAATAAACCAGTTTACCGGCCAAAGGAAATGATCTAATAAAACATTTGTAAGAAGTAATGTTTTCCTGACAAAAGGAACACCTGGAACTGTAAGAGCCCATTTAATAAATAACGGGTCATCGGAAACACCCCAGCTCCAGCGCCGCTCCTGCTGGTATTTGTTTTTTAAAGATTTTATATATGAAGAAGAAAGCGGCGCATCCATAGAAGTTTTTAGAAATATCGGTTCCATCCAAACATGGCCTTTTTTTCTAAAGAATGCTTTAAAGAATATTCTATAATCCTCAGGTATTACGTCTGTATCCCAAAATCCTATTTCTCTTAGCAATCTTAAAGAAAGGGAATAGGTTGAATTTGAAACAAGCCTGTCTTTTTGTACCAAAAGACCAGTTCTCCAAAGGCTTCCAAAAAAGGAAATAATTCTTATTGGAGCTGGTACGTTCCAGAAATTGTTATAGTTTACATTTGCTGATTGCCAGAACTTGTTATATTTTAATTCATCTTTTAAAAAACTATAAGAAAGATAGGAAAAATACTGAGGGTCAAATATGGAATCTGCATCAACGGATGATATCGTTGCGTAATCTTCATCAATGATACCTGTCTTTACGAGCTTTTTATATGCAATTTTACCTCCATAGGCTTCATTGCTTGATTTTCCTTTTACCTCTCCTTCAATATCAGGATGGTATGTCGCAAATATATCTCCAAACGTATCTTTAAATTCATTAATTAAAGTTTGAGCTCTAGATTTTGCTTCTTTTTCTCTTTTTTCCATAGCAAGAACAATATAAATTCTTTTAGTTGGAAAAGTTTGTTGAGCTAAGCTTTGTATACCTACTCTAATTTTATCTACATTTTCTTGGTAGTTTGGGATAACTAGAATATGCGACATCTTTTCAAAATTCTCTAGTGGCCTTGCAAGTTCGAGCCAGTTTTGGCTTTCTGCTTGTTTTATTTTTCTTGAGGCAACAAATGCGGTTATTGCTAAAGAGAATGATTTATAAAACCAATATACATCAAAAAAGAGAATAAAGTACGCAACAGCCAAGGGAATAAAAAAAGATCCCCAGACAGGGAAAAGAATCAAAGACCATGAGACAAACCCTGGAAGAATCTCCAAAGCTCTTCTTGTTTTAATAGGATAAGTTGTAAAAATGCGATCAAAAAAACTTGTCATATATTAAAAATTCTTTTTGCGTTCTCAGTAGTTTTTAGATCTACTTCATTTTGGGAAATAGCTTTAATTTCGGCAATTTTTGCTCCTGTAATTATAACATAGGAGGGCTCATTCCTTCCACCTCTATGAGGCTCAGGGCTTAAAAATGGAGCATCAGTTTCAGTAACTATTCGATCAATTGGAGTATTTCTGCAAAGATCAGAGAGGCTGACTGTTTCACCTGGAGCTAGTCCTTTATATGTAATATTTCCGTCAAAGCCAATACAAAAACCTAAATTAAGAGCTGATCTTAATACATCAAGACTTCCTGCAAAACAATGAAGCATGCCGGGAGCCTTTGGTAAAACATTTTTGTGAGCTTTAAGTATTTCGATTATATCCTCCCCTGCGTGTCTATTGTGTATTTGAAGAGGAAGGCTAAGTTCATGAGCCATTTGAATTTGTGTTTCAAAAACTTTTCTCTGTATTTTTGGATCAACAATACCATTTGACTGATAACTATAATAATCCAGACCAATTTCTCCCATTGCGACTACTTTTTGACTTTGTGCAATTTTTTTAAGTTTATCTTGCCAATCTTCTTCTAGTTTATCTGCGTGATGCGGATGAATTCCGACAATTGCGTAAAGATTTTTATATTTAGCTGCAAGCTCAACAGCTTTAAGGCTAGTTTCAAGCGAAGTCCCAACGTTAATTATTGTAGAAACTCCAGCCTCTTTTGCTTTTTTTATCATCCCGTCAAAGTCATTATCAAAAACCTTAAAGTTTAAGTGGCAATGAACGTCAACCATAAAAATATTATAACAATATTTTAGGTGATATAATTGATTTAGTGAGAAAGTTTCTTTTATTTTTCTTTTTTCTATTTTTCTTTTTTAAGCCCCCAAACGCATTTGCGGAAGTAATTCATTCTTTTGATGTAAATATAGCTGCTCATAAAAACGGAGAAATGGATATTNTTGAAACAATNAATTATGATTTTGAAGATCTGTATAAGCATGGAATTTATAGATATATTCCTTTGTATTCAAAAGTGGGGGATTTATACAGNGTTATAAAAATTAAAAATATAAATATATTAAGAGATGAAAAGAAAGAAAAATTTACCGTTTCAAAAAATAAAGAGCAAATATATTTTAAAATTGGTGATGTAGATAAGACTATAAACGGAACTCATGTCTATAAAATTTTATATACAGTGGAAAATGGGATCGGAAGTAACTTCCCCAATCATGACGAGATTTATTGGAATGTAACCGGAAATAATTGGCAAGTACAAATAGAAAAAGCAACAGCTACTATATCTACAGATTTTTCTGCAAAACCAACAGATTTTATTTGTTTTGAAGGACCTCTTGGATCAAAGAATCAGGCATGTAAAACTTCAGCAAACACAGTGTCTTCATCTCAAATTCTTTACCCAGGATACGGCCTTACAGTAGTTGCCGTTTATCCAGTTAATACATTTCCCAAAAGTATTTTATTAAGAGAACTTCCTAAAACTATTGGAGAAAAGTTTATCGGTTGGTTTTTAGCAAATCTTTACTTAATTTATATTTTCTTTAATTTTTTTTTTTTTTTTTTTCCAAAAATAAAAAAAGATTTGGAGCCCCAGTTGTTAATTTTGATATACCAAAAGATGAAAAAGGGAAAAGACTTCCTCCATCTCTTGCCGGAACAATAGATACTGCAAGACTTGAAAGAGATGATGTAATGGCAACCATTTTTGATCTTGCTATTAGAAAATACATAAGACTTGAAGAAACTAAAATTACAAGAACACTTCTTCCAGATAAATCAGAACAAAAAATTATTAAACTAAAGGAAGATGATGGAAAGCTTTCCAATTTTGAAAAAACTTTATTTAATAGGCTTTTTGAAGATGGGGATACAGTTAAAGTCTCTGATCTAAAACTGGATTTTTATAAAACCTTTTCCGAAATGGAAAAAGATGTATTTAAAGAGTTAGTAGATAAAAAATATTACATTAAAAACCCCAAAAATCAAAAAGCATTTCTTATTGTATTTGGAATGTGGGCACTTTTTACTCTTAATATCATTTTGGCAATTACATTATTTTTGCTTGCCAAAAAACTAAACGGAAGGACTGCCAAAGGTGATGAAATAGATTATAAAATTGACGGATTAAAATTATTTTTAAAATCAATGGACAGAAATTATAAGTGGCAGGCTGAGAAGTTTTATACTGTTGAACAAATGATTCCTTATGCAATGGCACTGGGTTATATAGATAAATTTATGGAAGCATTAAAGATTATAAAGCCAGACTATAATCCGAGTTGGTATAGAGGATATAGTGGTA
>JGI1357J11328_10001896_pt1 | contig 15561 bp, 16 predicted proteins | sample Subgrocontami54m_FD_11328 | JGI IMG/M metagenome (IMG submission 11328)
CGGCGGCGGCGGCTACCGCGTGGCCACGCGGCTGCTCAATCCCTACGCCGGCCTCGCGGCCGGCTCGGCGCTGCTGGTCGACTACGTGCTCACCATCGCGATCTCGGCCGCGGCCGGCATGGACGCGCTGTTTTCCCTGCTGCCGGTGGGGCTGCACCGCTTCAAGCTGGCGGCATCGATCGCGATGGTGCTGGCGCTGCTGGTGCTGAACCTGCGTGGCATGAAGGAAGCGATCAAGGTGCTGATGCCGATCTTCCTCGGTTTCGTGGCCACCCATGCGGTGCTGATTCTCTACGGCGTGGTCGCGCATGCGGGCGGATTCGTGGATCTCATACCTGCCAGCTTCGAGGAGACGCGGCAGCTCGGGCAGAGCATGGGCTGGAGTTCGCTCGTCGCCTTCGTGCTGCTCGCCTATGCGCAGGGCGGGGGCACCTACACCGGCCTGGAAGCGGTGTCGAACAATGTCAACGTGCTGGCCGAACCGCGCGTGCACACCGGCAAGCTGACCATGCTGTACATGGCCATTTCGCTCGCCTTCACCGCGGGCGGCATCCTGCTGGTCTATATGCTGTGGAAGGTGGTCCCGGTGGAGGGCATGACCTATAACGCGGTGGCATTCGGCTCGGTGCTCTCCGACATGGGATTCTCCAGTCCGGCCTCGAACAGCACTGCGCTCCTGGTCGTTCTGGCGTTCGAGGCCGGATTGCTGTTCGTGGCCGCGAACACCGGGTTTCTTGGCGGGCCCGCGGTGCTCGCGAACATGGCCGCGGATTCCTGGGTTCCGCACAAATTCCGCTATCTCTCCTCGCGCCTGGTGAGCGAGAACGGCATCGTGGTGATGGGCCTGGCTGCGCTCGCCATTCTGTGGGCCACCGGCGGCAGCGTGACCCTGCTCGTCGTGCTTTATTCGATCAGCGTGTTCCTGACCTTTACGGTGACGCTGTGGGGCCTCGCCCTTTACTGGTGGCGGCACCGCGAGCAGAAGCGCTGGCTGTGGCGCCTAACCCTGTCGCTGACCGGATTTCTGGTCTGCGCGGTGATTCTGCTGCTGCTCACCTACAACCGCTTCCTGGAAGGCGCCTGGGCCTCGCTTGCGATCGTCGCGGGCATCGCGACGCTGTGCATCGCCATTCGCAACCACTACTTCTGGACCAAGACCAAAATCCGCCAGATCGACGAGGAATTCGAACAGATTCCATTCGGGTCGGTGTCGCAGCCGCCTGCGATCGACCCCGAGGCGCCGACCGCGGCCTTCATGGTCGGCTCCTCGCGCGGCGGCGGGCTGCATGCGCTGCTCTGGGTGCAGCGCATGTTCCCGGGTCACTTCCGCAATTTCGTGTTCATGAACGCGCGCGCGGTCGATTCGCAGAGCTACGGCGGCAAGGAGGCGATCGAGGCGCTGCAGATCGAGTCCAACGTGGCGCTGCGCTATTTCGTGAATTTCTGCCATTCCAGAGGCATGGCGGCGAAATCCTATCTTTCCTTCGGCACCAATCCGGTGGATGGCTACGTCGAACTGTCACAAAAAGTGCATGCCGACTTTCCGAACTGCATCTTTTTCACCTCCAAGCTGGTGTTCCGCCATGACAACTGGTGGCTGCGCCTGCTGCACAACCAGGGCGCTCTGGTGCTGCAGCAGCGGCTGCACCACGATGGCATGCAGATGGTGATTCTGTCGATGAAGCTGGACTGACGGCGCTCCGGTGCACCTGAAACATCCTGATGCCACGGCCGCCACGACGCTCGTGCGCGAGCACCGGCGAGGAGTCGCGCCTACGAGCCTGCCCGGGGCGACCCACTATTCGTGGTGCGGGCAGAACGCGCGTAGCTAGCGTATCCCGATCAGCACCTTCAGATTATTGCGCAGGATTTCAGTGTTCTTCGCATGCTCGCGGGGGCCGGGACTGTCCAATCCTCCCTTGTGCGAGAAAACATTGTGGCCATCGTTGTAGAAGCGATACTGCGGTCTCTTGTCCAATTCCAGTCCGAGGTACTCGCTGTCGGGGATCGACTTCTGGTAGGGCACGGCGAGAAAGACGATCGCCATGTCCCGTTGTATGCCATCCCGGAAATTCTTCGCCATCCATCCGCTGGCGCCCGCCACGTCGCTGCCTTCATAGAAGAACCCGACCACCTTGCCGGTCTTGATGCCCGTCTTGTATTCGGCCAGGGTAACGATCCTGAACGGCGTCGCCTTCAGGATATCCTCGACAGCCTTGTATTCGGCGTCCGCGGCCGATGCCGCCGAGAAAGCGATACTTGCGATCCAGGGTAACGCGGCCCTGAACAATGTTGAAGTCCTCATTTGTAGTTGCATTCCCGAGACGACGAAATCTCCGCGCCCGGAGAACGTGTACCCAAACATTGACACGCGGTTCGCTCACAAGACCTGCCGGCGCCGCCGCCCGATCTTGGGCGCTGGCGTGGCCTTGGATTCTCGCCGCCTACGCCTGTGCGACCAATTTCGGATTTTCGGCGCGGCGCTTGGAGACACCGGCCCGGTCCGCCGTCTTGCGGGAAACCTTGCCGTCCCGGTAAAACTCCAGATATGCTTGGTTGAACAACTCCGGCTGGTCGGTCTGGCCCTGGTGGCCGCATTCACCCGGGTAGAAGAACTGCACGTTCGGCAGGACATCCTCCTGCATGTAGCCGTTTTCCACCGGCAGCAGCACATCGTCCTTGCCGTAGAGACAGATGCCCGGAATGGTCAGCCTATCGAATCGATTCTTGGTGCTGAGTGCCTGGGCCAGGTTCGGGTCGCTGGTCTGTCGCTCACGCCCCTCGTTCATGGCCGCCAGAGACTCCCTTTGCAGGATCGAGGACTGGGTGCGCATCTCGAGCAAGTCCGGGCCGATCGCTTCGGTTCGATAGATGATGGATTCCATCATATCCTTCATCGCTTTCACCGTGTAGTCGTACTTGGCCATCGCCGCCGTCAAGCTGTACGAGCCGGTGATGGCCTTGCTGGGGTCAATGAGGTCACCGATGCGTCCGGCGATAATGGCGAAGCTCAGTATGCGCTCGGGATGCGTGGTGACGTAATGCACCGTGTTGATGCAGCCCATCGAGTTGCCGCCGATGTGGAATTTCTCCAGGCAGAGCGCGTCCGCGAAGTCATTGATGAAATGCACGTGGCTGATCGTGCCCAGTCTCGGCCGGTACACCTCTCTGGTATCGGCCAGGCCAAAGCCCGGCTGGTCGGGGCAATAGACCCGGAAGCCGTTGGCACCCAGGAACGGCGCCATGAAGCGCCAACCGGCCGTGCCGGAGGAACCCATTATTCCACCGTGGAGCAATATGACCGCCGGGCCGGTCTCCCCTGATGTCATGTAATGTGCCCGCGCTCCATTGGCCAGCCGCACCCAGCGGCTAAGCATCCCAGGAACGGCAATAACGCCCTCTTCAGTCAATGCCATGCTCCGTGCTCCTTTCGTGCCGCGCGCCAGACCAAGCCCGGCAACCTCGCCAGCGCCGCAACGCTAACGTCGCCCCGACGTATTGTCAATCCGCGCGTTGGGGGTGTGCGGGCCTATGAGTTGTCGGGGCTTGTAGCGCGTGATTTGAACTCCGAATCTGCTATGTCACCCGGTTCTAAGCTGCAACCCGAATCTGCGAGACAGAAGAACCACTCCCAACGCGATGAGGCTGAGAATTATGCCGATTATGGCCGCAGGCTCCGGCTTGCCTCCTACAGCGTACTCGAATGTGGCCGAACACTGGACAACTACTGTGCAAACGCTGTGCAAAGACTGTGCATTTGGTGTGCAATCGCCAGCCATCGCGACCACGACCAATACACCCACTAGAATTTGGCTGAGCTACTCTCTTTCTGGAGCAAGCAATTCCAGCTTCGGGAAATAATCGCTGTACCGTCGCGCGTCGCGCGTGAGTAGCGGAATGTCGAGCACTGCGGCGTGAGCGCCGATGAAGAAATCCGGCAACGCCCCGGTACGCGTGCCCCCGCGTGCCTTGTAGCGTTGAAACGCCTTTCCGGCGAGAAACAGCGCCTCGCGAGGAATTTCCTCGATGGCGATCTGCGTCTTCGCCAGCACCGCCTCGACTTCCTCAATGCGGCGAAAGCCGATTGACAGCTCGGCGTAAACGACCGCATTGATGGCAAGCTGGTCCTTGAGCGCCGCCGCTTCGAGCCGACGCTGTGACCAGTCCGCCCACTGCGGGTCGTTGGTCACGACGTCCAGAAGGACGTTGGTATCGATCAGAACCAAGACGATCCCAGGCGCCGGTCCGTGCCTAGTCCTCGCCCCTAGTGAGCGCCAGGATTTCCTCGGTCCGCAGTTTGACGGTCGCAGTGCCGCGAACCGCAGCAAAGCGGCTGCGGGGGCGCGAAAGCCTCGAGCCGCGCCCAATCTTCCGTAGCACTACCTCGCCTTTCGAGCCGACCTCGAATTCGACTCCGCTGCCTGGCTTGATGCCAAGATGATCGCGCACCCGCTTGGGAATAGTGACCTGGCCTTTGACTGTAACTTGGTGCGCCACGGTATTTCCTTAGTATTACTTCAGTACTCCATAGTAATACTTCTTGCCGAAACGAACAACCGCGCAATTTGGGCACAGCCTGCTGCATGATCCAGTCGTAGCGGGCCTTCTCAGGCAGGTACAGCGAGCGGCGCGCGATGTAGTCGGCGGGCAAGACCTTGCGCTTCGGCATCTTGCCGCTCTCCTGGTCGGCCTCGATCTGCCGCTTGGCGGCGTCGAAGCGATTAGCCGCGTGACGCAGAAAGATCACGCCAAGCACCGGCATGAAGTAGTCGCTCGAAGTGAGCTTGGAATTGGCGCGGAGGTTATCCGCGGCCTCCCAGAGGTCACCCTCAAGTTTCTCAATATCTTTGAATGCGTCGTTAGTCATGGCCTGCAGACTTTATCCTTGTAATTCGAGATACCTCGACCATGCACAGACGTGACTCGACCCGAATACGTCGCCATGCCCCTTCCCCCAATGGTAGTGCCATTTTCAGCTTGACAACTCGCGCGCCAGATTCCCTGTCACGCGGTTGCTAATCCTCGACGCGGGCCCCCGCGTCACTGTTAATCTCGAAGTCCGAAACGCGCCGCACAGCGCGGCGTGTAGCTACTCCCGCTCGCCCCTTGGGAGTGACTTGCCGCTCGCTTGCGGAGTTTGATATCATGATATCGTAGTCATTCCAAAGTTATTCAATATTCAGCCTACGGAGAGCAGCCATGGCCCAGTTCATCGTTCGTCACCTGGAAGAAGACGTAAAAGCGCGCCTCAAGCGCCGTGCCGAGCGCTATGGGCGCAGCATGGAGGAGGAGGCGAGGCACATCCTGCGCAATGCCCTCAAGCAGGCGAACCGGCCCGAGCCCAGGCTAGGCTCGCGCATCGCCGCGCGGTTCGCAAAAACCGGGCTGACTGCAGACCTGCCGGAATTACGCGGACAGTCCGCGCGCTCGGCGGACTTCGGCAAGTGATCATTCTCGATACCAACGTGCTGTCGGCGTTGATGCGCCAGACGCCCGAGGCCCCCGTGGTGGCGTGGCTCGATGGCCAGCCGGCCGAGTCAGTCTGGATCACGAGCGTGACGCTGTTCGAAGCCCGTCTCGGCCTGGCCCTGCTGCCCAAGGGCCGGCGCCGGCAGGCGCTCGAAGCCGCCTTTGACCGGCTGCTGAAGGATGACCTCGAAGATCGGGTGCTCGATTTCGACAGCGCAGCCGCGACCGAGGCCGCCCTATTAGCCGCCGAACGGCAGAAGCACGGCCGGCCCGTGGATATGCGCGATACGCAGATCGCGGGCATCGCGCTCGCGCGGCGCGCAACGCTCGCGACGCGGAACGTGCGGCATTTTCGCGATCTGAAAGTCCCGGTGGTCGATCCGTGGCAGGCAACGGTCCGGTGAATCTTCGGCGACTCCGATAATGGGTAGCACAGTCAAGGACGCCACCCAAGCCAGCGCACTGCGGAACCGGCGTAGTACAAGACCCATTCCAACTCAATAGGAAATCACCCCCCAGCTTTCCTAGTGCCCTGCGCCGCAGCTGCGCCTACGCTATGGCCATGGGACTGCGCAAAAACGTGACGATCGGTCTTTCGCCGGAGGAATTCCTGCGCGTCCAGGGCGCGGCGGCGGTTGCCGGTGTGCCGGTGACGACCTACCTCAAATGGCTCTTGCGCGGAGGGGTGGAAGGCTATCGAAGTCGCCACTTAACTTATTGTAAATGCGGAATAGCAACCAGCGCTGTTTTCGAAATGCCCCCAATAGTGCCCCCAGACCTTCGCGGCCCACAGATCTTGCTCGGAAACGCTGCTTAGTTGACACCCCACTTCCGCGGCACCTCCTTGATACCCTCTAAGAGGTCTTCGTATAACTTCCCTTCGCCAGTAGAGCCAGGCAGATATCTCTCGGCGGTGAAATCATCGTCTTTCAACTGGATTTTCTTAAACAAGCCGAAGTAGTCTGCTTTTGTCGGAAGCGAACTATTTTTCGTCAGCGGTGCGCGCGTAATACGCGAGGTCGCAGCAGGTAACAGTCTAATGAGCGCGGCAAAACCCGTTGTACGACCAAGAATTGCCCCCTTTGTTCGGTCCGACCAAGCCACCGGCCATTTTGCCTTCACTGCACTGAAATACTCCCACAAGATTTTGGCTACCTTTGCATCCTCACTGCCTATGAATAGATTGCGCAGCAACAGTCGCCGCTCGTCAAGACCTTGCGCGGGCTCCAGGCGCTTGCCTCGCTTCAACCGATCTTTGTCGCCCATTGGATCCCGAGTAATCAATTTCATCATCCGATCTACAAACGTCGCCTGGGTGATCGACTCAAGTTCCTTTCCAGTAGCCTTGCCTAAGATTTTGATGCAATCCTTCAGAGGACTTCCGCTTCGATAGTTGAGCAGCTTCGCTACGTTATGGCACGTCTTGTGTGGGCTCCTTGCCGCCGCGTATTCATAGAGATCGTAAGCAAGGGATTTCGAGACTTTCGTCTGTTTCAGGTTAATCGTTGCAAAGACCATTGCCTGATCCTCAATATCCATATCGATGAAGATCGTAACGTTCATTTCAAAATCTTCGCCCCTGTAGTCTTCGAGGCCGGCAATGCGATGTTGCCCGTCAATTATCTTTGCGACATTCTCCTCTCTCTGGATCTTCAAACGTCCGTTTCTCTCGTCGAAGGTTGCGTTGTCGGAATCGATAGCAAGGATAATGCTCGTCGGAAAGCATGCGTCAACCGTCGTCACGTACTTCTTCAGCTCCGCAACCCTTCCCTCAGAAAGATCGCGCTGAGTGCCGATGTACTGTTCAATATCGCGTCCATCCGGGCGTCTCACATCCGCGAACGAAATTGCGACAAGATCAGTCGCCGATATAGAACCGATAAAAAAATCCCCAATCGGTTGAACGACCTTGATGCAGGGGATTGAGATCGTGCTCATTGGCCCTCCCCAGGACCATCGCCTTCCTGCTCAAGTTTGGTGAACGCCGCCTCTAGTTTTGCCTCGTCTTTCTTCAAAGCCGCAGGCACATCGCGGCCAGCGCCTGAAGCATCCACCACGGTGACGATTAAACAAAGAAGAGTAGCCAAGCCAAAAACTAGTACGCTTATCCACGTTAACGCGCTCCTGCTTATATGGAGCGCGATAGGGCCTTGGCCCCCAGCTTGCTGCAGGCTCGTAATCGTTACGGCGGCAAACGTAAGCAGAGCTATTCCAAGTAATGCGTAAAAGCAGAGGTTGAGGAAATTTCTGTTTGGGAAAACATCCCGTCGTATAGTGAACAAGCTTCCACCGATGAACGAGGCTGCATATAAGACGAATTCGCCGTTTTTCAAAAGCCCATACGGCTCAACGTCCTTGCTGAGAAGAGTTAGCAGGAAAGCCGTTCCCCACAATGGAACCAGGCCACCGATGACGCCCCATGCCAGCCAGATGTAGCCAGCCATCCAGCCCTCTGAACGAAAACCCAGGCTCCATGCCCTTTTCAAGATCTCCATCGTTCCCCCGTCTCGATTCGCACTGCCAAACTTTCGCTTACTTGCTATAGCAACAAATAATCCTCTCGACTAGTTCCGTCCTGGCAGGCCGGTGTTCAGCCGTACCGTTGCCTCCCAACGTACTGAATACTGATTCGACCTCACGGTTCTCGACGCGCGAGAAGTACTTCTGGGCTTTAGCCGCAAACGTCCAGGCCGCCAGCCCGTTACTCTGCCGCGTGACGGGAAAGGTAATAACCAAGCGCAGCTCTCTTTCCGCTGCCTGACGCAACAATCCTTCAGCTTCATCTTTTGATTTTGACTTCCTACTGAACTCCGATACTGGCCGTTCCTCGAAAGGGGGATTACGTCCAGTTCCAGAGACTTCGACAACGTTTCCCCTGCTGAGCGTCTCTAGAACATGGTAGAAGCGGCTGTACTGCACGTCAGAATAAGGTGGATCGCAGAACACAACGTCCCCGGGCGAAAGGTGATCCAACAGTTTCTGCCAAGACGTAGTCTTAACCTCGCCCTGGACTTTCGCATACCGTGGGCCGATCTGAATTACCTCGTCTCGAACATAATCGAATACCAGCCGGTTCCAGGCTTCTATGACATGAGGCAGTGATTTTCGACCAATACCTAGCGGTTGCGCCGTGTGTCCCGGAGAGGCCGAGCATCGGCTAGCAGCGCCGATAAGCGCTGAAAGGGCAACTACTCGCTCGGCCGGTCCAGACGGCAACGTTTGCCTGAGGGCATCGAGCACCAAAGCTTGTTTTATCGAGTAATAGTAGCCAGCATACGCCAACGTGATGGGCCATCTGTGTCCGTTCGAACGAAGCACTCTGCGCAATGTCTGCGCAGCATAACCACGAGCCTTCTTGACGGCCTTCCGAGGCGCTATGAATTTCGTCTTTAGCTGGGCCTCCGGGGTAGCAGGGATTCGAAGATCCCCCGTAATCTCCTCGATTAGGTCCTCAGCGCGCTTGAACCATCGATCGACGAAAGCAAATTCCGTCACCGGTGCGGTCCGGCTGAGAACGCCGGCGGCTCTTGCAGTCGCGAAACTCTGCAAATCACCAGCCAATACAGGACGATCAAACTTCTCGGCGAGAGACCAAGCCACCACGCCAGAACCGCAGAAGGCATCACAAAGCGCGTGTGCGTCCCCTGCCACTCGTTCAATTTGCTTCTCTATAGCGCCAACTATTCGTCCCTTATGCCCCATGTATTTCATGTTGCATGTTCCAAATCGCCAATCCCCAAGGCGGCGTCCCGTCTTCTGTAAAACTCATACTTGATGTGTTTTAGGTCTTCGTAGTCCTGTTCCTCGTAAGGTCGAATGACGCTCGAATGAGCCGGCACTCTGCGAATTTCGTTAAACCGAGCTAACCACCCCACGTAATGGTGCTTCCCCTTAGCTTCACCCTTCATTGGAATATTGAAGAGAGGCTCAAAGAACGCCCAATTACTCTTCTGCGTTACGATTTCCTTTATGCCGAGAATATCGACGTAAGCTTCCATAGGCAGCTTCGAACCGTCTTGAAGCATCCGCGCGTAGGCTTCTTGCTTGATTTTTGAACTTTCAACACCTTTTTCCCAAAAGGCTGGCTGACCTGATTTCCCGGAAGTTGCGCCATACTTCTCCTTAAGAGTTTTAAAGACGTAGCCAGTTATGTCCTGGGTCAGCTGAATCACGTCTTGATTTGTCTGCTTCGCGCGTTCGTCGGAGCGCCTAGCGAGTCGTTGTTTGAAGTCCTCGGAGCCGAAATCAGAAGCCTTTGCGAGGATCAGCTCAAATAGATTGTCCGTGTATTCCCGAACCCCAGCCTCGCCAAACTTTCGCGAAAACTTGTCGTAGATCTCTGAATCTTCGGCATCGCGAACGAACCGTAACATTGGCTCGACAACTCGAAACACGTGCTTCAACAGCGTGTCCTCATCTAAAAGTTGGGGTTCCAGGTCATCCTTTCTAGCGATGTACTTGATCACTTCCGCGAAAAGAAGGAGATGCGCCCGAATTCCTGGGTTCGTTGATATATAAGCTGCTCTCGCGGCTTCCCAGCGCTGAGGATTCGCCTCGCGCAGCTTTCCGAAATATCCATTCAATATGCGACGTGCTCGGTCATTCGTTTTATCGTCTGTCGCACCCGACAACGGTCCAGGAGAAAGCGTTCCCTTGTGGATCATCTTGCCGAGCAGCCCAGACCTATTCAATCCGTTAACCATCTCCGGTACTGTCAGGCTCTGATTCTCTTTCGCAACGACCCCATGCGATGCAAAACGCTGGAACAGCGGACTTGTCGGATCTGAATTCAGTGTCTTGGTAAGCCGCGAGCACAAGGCGGACAAACGTTCTTTGGGGTCGTCGGAACCCCATTTGAGATCCGCCTGGAGAGAGACAATCACGCTTCGCGGAACACTCTTTTGTTTGTGATTTATGGTGACGAAAAGGTCCGCTTCATCCTTTGTATCCATTTCTTCGAAAGCGATGACGGCAATACTTTGGTCCCAGTACTTTTCATCGATATTTGAGTAACCATATAGTCGGTGCTGGCCGTCGATAATCCAGGCCGACTTATACCGATTCGGCAGATATAACCAACCGAATTTTGTGTTCGCATCCGAATTTTCTTTATTTGGCAGTAGATCGAAACGACACTTGCTCGTGAAATTGATAAGCAGGTTCGTCGGGAAAAAGCCGCCGCGTTTAATGTAGGCCCCAATTTCCTTTATTCGCGATGGCGTGATCATCCGTTGGTATGCAGGCCGACCATCGGGATGGTTAAGAGCAAGATGATTCACAAACGCAATCTTTAGAAGATGGCGAGGAGTCGTAAGGAAACTGTAAAACTTGTGCTTCCCAAGAGTGCCGCGAGTAGCAGGGACTCTGACATCGCTGAGGCCAGGTATGTCCTGCCCTTCCAGAAACTCGGCTAAGAACTGAAATCGGCCAGCTGGACCCATGTGACGAATAAACGAGTCGAAGTACTGCATCTCGTTTTCTGTCACTACGCGAACGTTAAAGGCCGCCGCGCGCTCCAGGTCCGGTTCGGACCAAATGATGTTGTGCGTGACATACATCCAAATGATCTTGGGCCGGTACTTGCCGCCATAGTGAGAGCGGATGCTATTGGCGAACGCCTTCTGCAGCGATTCCGTTTCGTGCAGATCTTTTTGAAGAGTGCGCTTTCCCCTCGTTTCCCGCGCCTTGCATTCGACGACAACAACCGTTTCGTCGTCCTTTGCGAATACATCAACCTGTTTTTCACCCTCTGACCCATCTTGCCGCACGTATCTTATCTTGAACTTCGGACCGCTTAGCTCGGCATAGCCCATACGGTAGAACAAGCACCACGTTTGATCTTCAAGCAAAACATCGGCGCTCTTGGTTTTCTTTATTCGAACTTTACGGCTACCCTCCTTGTGAACAACCCATCCGTCGGCCTCCAACTTCGGTACATCGGCTGCATGCACTGCTTGAAAGACGTGAGCGTCCTTCCTGCGCGTGAATTCCCGCTGTCGCGCCGCTTTTACAGTAACTAGCGAATTCAATCTTGATTGTGGCTCCCCACCCTTATCCGTCATCCAGCCTCCCCAACACTCAGTTTTCCGCCAGCATCTGTCGATGCCTCGCTGTGCCGACTTTGTACGGTGCGCGTAAATCTTTTGTTTTTTCTACAGGAGCGAATCGCGCCGCAACGCTCGCGCCAGCAAAAGCGCCTGTCACTCGGTCGCAACCCCTCGGCGTAGGACGCAACATCGCCTAAGAATTCCTCAACGCACAGCCCCAGCAGCTTAACTGCATCCCGCTCGCCCCTCAACTCTTAGTGAAGGGGACGAAAGCGTGAGCAGAAGGCAAGCCGCCAGACGCAGGGCGGCTAAAGCATTTCCAAAGGAAACCTTCCCCCTCCCGTCCCCAAGGGGAGGCGAAGAGAACTCCGCATGAGCAGCAGTTTTTTAACCGCTCATAGGAGGCGCAGTGCTACTCAGAAAAGAAGTTTCCCATGCAACCGACCTTGAATTGCTCACCGCCATCATTGGCAACCGCAGGACCGCTACGCAGTTATTTGAGAAGGCCAAGTTTTCCCTCTTCGCCTTGCTCCATTCAATGCCCCAGCAGAACGGAGACTTATTCTGTGCGGAAGGTTCAAGCGTCTACGCATCCGACCCGATGACCAAGCTAAGAGCAGTGCATGAGCTTGCCGCGCGAGCACTTGCGGAAGACTTGCGGACACGGGATTGCCTAACCAGCCCGGTGGCCGTGCGAGACCTTCTAAGGCACAAGCTTGCAGGACTGCCGCATGAAGTCTTTGTCTGCATCCAGCTCGACGCACAGCACCGCGTTATTGCCATCGAGGAGCTTTTTCGGGGGACGTTGACCCAAACAAGCGTCTATTTGTGGGATGCCCCCAAAAATGCCCCCAAACCTCCTGGATTCCAGGAAACCTCTTTGGACGCTGTTGGAACTACTCGGACAGATGGATTGGTGGAGTGGAGGAGGATCGAACTCCCGACCTTCGCATTGCGAACGCGACGCTCTCCCAGCTGAGCTACCACCCCGTACAGGGTGCGCATGTTACCGGATTTCCCTGCCGCTTCCCATCGCAGCCGGCGCGCCGCGCGTGCGCATTTGCCGGGGGCGCAGCCCGTCGCTATCATGGGCGCCCGCCAGGAGAAAGCATGCAGATCAATCCGCCGTTCGGTTACAAGGAAGTGGTTCCGCTGCACAAGAACCAGAAAGTGCGCCTGCTCGCGCAGGGCGAAGTGCCGGAGTTCGCCCGCAAGCTGAACGCCATACCCATCAGCCTGACCGAATTCGCGCTCGCCGCGCGGCATTATCCGATCGTGTTCAGCACGGGCGACAACGGCAAGTCCTTCGCCGCGGTCGCGGTGCTCGGCCTGAGCGCGGGGGAGAACCTGTTCTTTTCCGCGAATGCATGGCAGGAAAAGGTCTACGTTCCCGCCTACGTGCGGCGCTTTCCCTTCTGCATGGCGAAGGTGAAGCTCGACCAGGTCGAACAGCAGGACCGGCTTATCTGCGTCGAGCAAACCCATGTTGACGATGCCGGCGAGCCCATGTTCGATGGCAACGGACAGCCGCTGCAGAAATGGCAGACGATAGAAAGGCTGCTCACCGAGTACGAGGCTGATCTCGAGCGCTCGCGCGAGATGTGCTCCATCCTCGCCGATTACGGGCTGCTGGAGGGTTTCACTATGCAGGCGAACTTCAACCAGGGCGGGGCGCTGCATCTGACCGGCATGCACCGGGTGGACGAAAAGAAACTCGATTCGCTGAACGCCAGCCAGATCAAGAACCTGATGCGCAAGGGTCTGTTCGGCCGCATCTACCTGCACCTGCTGTCGCTGGATAATTTCAACGTCCTGCTGGAGCGGCGCGGCGTGGCGGCGCGCCAGGCGGCCGCCTAGCCCTGCCGGACGCGCGCCCGTGAACGGGGCGGAGCTTCAGGATGTACTGCTCGCGCACCTGAAGCAGAGCCTGCTCTGGCTGCCGGTTTACGGCCTGCTGTTCGGCGCGCTGGCGGCGGTGGCGCCCAATATCCCGGGCCAGAGGACATGGCGCGCCGGAATCGGCGCCGATCTTCTGTACTGGTTCCTGACGCCGCCGCTCTACGCGCTGCTTTATCTGCTGACGCTCTATGGGGTTCTGCGGGGTCTGGCCGGCTGGAGCGCGCAGCAGACCCGGGACTACCTGGCTGACGGGACAGACTGGATCGCCGGATTACCGCTTGCGATCCAGGCGATCGGCGTGCTGCTCCTGTCCGATTTTCTACAATACTGGCTTCATCGTCTGTTCCATCGCGGTGCAATGTGGCGCTTCCACGCCGTGCACCATTCGCCGCGCGAAGTGGACTGGCTGAGCGCCGCGCGCTTTCATCCGCTCAACTACTGCCTGTCGTTCACGCTGCCCGCCGTGCTCTGCGCGCTGCTCGGCGTTCCCGGCCAGACATTCCTGATCCTCGCCGGATTCAACGTCACCTATTCCTGCCTGGTACACGCGAACCTGAACTGGACTCTCGGCCCGGCGCGCTATCTCTTCGCAAGCCCGGTGTTCCACCGCTGGCACCACACCTCCCAGGCGGAAGGACTGAACAGGAACTTCGCGCCGACGTTTCCGTTTATCGATCTCCTGTTCGGCACCTTCTACATGCCGCCGCGCCTGCCGACCCGGTTCGGCATCGAGGATCCCGTACCCGCATCGTTTCTCGGACAGATGCTGTTTCCATTTCGAGCGCGCCGCAGCGACGCAGGGAGCATTGCAGAACTGAAGTAGGCTCCATCCGTGAAGACCCACCGCAACCCAGCGAGGAACTGATCATGAGTGCTACCGAGCAGAACTCCCAAAGCACAGTCGCCGCCGCAATCCGCCCGGGAACCGTGGAAGTCGCCCTGGCGCTTCTCTGGACCGCCGTAGCGTTGTATGCGCTGGGTCTTGGCGCCGAGATGTGGCGCGCCGCGAGCACCGGAGCATCCGGCTGGATCGTGTTTGTCGTGTCGAGCGTCATCCTCGCCGTGCTGGTGGAATTCATCAGGCGGCGCAGCAACACGGCGCGCATCATCTACACGGTGCTGTTCGTTTTCGGTTTGCTGCTGCAGGCGCGCGATTTGGGCGCCGTGTTCGCCAGTTCCCCCATGACCGCGAGCCTGAATGTGGCGATGTTCTCGCTTCAGCTCGCCGCGATTCTGCTGCTGTTCTCGCGCCAGGCCGCGGCCTGGTTCAGGCGCAGCGCGGGCAGCACGGATGGAGCGGGCTAAGGCGGGAGCGGAGCGCTATTTCTTCGGACTCGAACCAACGACCGGAAAATTGAACGTTCGGTCTCAGGGCGGGACAAATCCCGCCATGATTCTGAAGGCTACAAAGAGCGTCCGTGGGAGCGGAAATATCTATCGGGGCTTCGACGTGCCGGATGCCGACGTTCGCCAGTTGAAGGCGGCCTTGGCGGCAAAGTGCTCCCTCTTACAGGATTGCCGTGACGCTGGAGCGAGACAAACCAGCAACGTTGTCGATACTCAGTTGAGAAGGACGGGCTAGAGTCCCTGCTCTTTCACGCGGATGATGCGCTTGACGTCGGGCAGGCGGCGCAGCGAGCGCATGACCCGCGCCAGGTGCTGGCGGTTGGAGACTTCAACGACGAACTGCATGGTCGTATAGATTGCGCGGTCGTCGTCCATGCTGATCGAGTCGATATTCGATCCCGCCTGGCCGATCTCGGACGCAACCCGGGCCAGCACGCCGCGCTGGTTTGTCACCATTATTTTCAGCGCCGCCTGAAACAGCTTGGTCGTGTCGGGGTCCCAATCCACCTCCAGCCACTGATCGGGTTCGTTGCGTCGCGAGCGGCGTACCGCGCGGCAATCCTCCGCGTGCACCACCAGGCCCTGTCCCTTCTTGATCGAGCCGACGATGTGATCGCCCGGAATGGGCCGGCAGCAAGTCGCGAGCTGCACCGCAATGCCTTCGGTGCCGCGGATCAGCACGCTGCCGCCCTTGATCGGCGCTCGATGCTCGTCGCGCCCGCCCTCCGAATAGCGCACGAGCCGGCGCGCGATCACAGCCGGCAGCTGCTTGCCAAGCCCGACATCGGCGAGCAGCTCC
>JGI1357J11328_10001915_pt1 | contig 15499 bp, 11 predicted proteins | sample Subgrocontami54m_FD_11328 | JGI IMG/M metagenome (IMG submission 11328)
CCCGCGGGGCCGTGACCCGAATCCCGTTCCCGCGATCCGCCAGTGCCCGACGCCATCGACTTCGGGCACGGGGGACGGGCACGGGGGACGGGCACGGGGGACGGGCACGGGGGGACGGGCACGGGGGGACGGGCACGGCGCAACGTTTCGCGGGCGCGGGCGCGGGCGCGGAGCGCCATCGGCGAGGATCCTGCTGGTTTGGAGTTCCGAATTGCGGGATTCCCCCACGCCGGCCGGGCGCGATCTACGCCAAGAGGCAGACACTGGTGGCTGCCAACCATCGAAGCGGAGTGGATGGGGAACTCCTGCTGCCGTGTCGCCCACCCCATCCGCGCCCGAATCGGGCCCGTGCTCGTGCTCGAACTCGTTCTCGACAGCCTACCTTCCACCCCTGGATGCCAGCGCATCCTCGGCGGCCCGCCTCACGCCTTCCTCGGGGTCCTTCGACCCTGCCTCGATCAGCCCGACGGCCGTCTCGGTCCCCACCCTCCTCAGTCCGACCATGGCCGCCGCGCGCACCCGCGCGCTCGGGTCCTGGGCCGCGCCCGTCAGGAGCGGTTCCGTCGCCGGGTCGCCCGCGTTGCCAAGCGCCTCGATTACTGCCACGCGGTCCTCGACCGTGGCGCCCTGCGCGTAGCGGCCCTCCAGGTACTCGCGGATTCCCCCCGCGCGCTCCGGCTCGCCCGCGAGGAGCCGGTTCTGCATTTGCCCAAGCACGAGGAGCGCCTGGCGCGAGCGGTCCACGTCGCCGCTTGCCTCCGCGACGCGCCGCGCGGCCGCCTCGAGCTCCACCGACGGCGCCTGCACCTGCGTCATCGCCGTGAGCGTCGATCGACGGAGCGCGTCGGTCATCCTCCCATCCTCGATGGCCTCGACCAGGACCGACTGCGCCGCGGGCGTTCCCGCCATCCCGAGACAGCACAGGAGCTGCGAGCGGACGCGCTCCGACGTCAGGTCCCGCCCCGCCAGGTTCTGGGCCTCTCGCACCGCTGCGTCACTGTCCTTAAGCAGGTCGACGATGTCGCGGACGGCCTGGCACAGGGCGCTCGTGTCGCGCTCCTCGGGCAGGAAGAGGCGCTCCAGGTCGAGCGCGAGGGCGGTCACGGAGGTCGCGCGGACCGGCTTGCGGCCGCGCGACGCGGTCCCCTCCGGCTCACTGGCCGAGCGCCACTCGACTTCGCGCTGCGAACTCGCCGCGACCCCGACGTGGTCGAGCCTCGCGAGTTGGAACCGCGTCGAGCCGGTTGCGCGGACGGCGTAGCCGCTCCGGTCGTCGGCGCACGCGAAAATCTCCTCCCCCTCGAGGGCGACGACGACTCCCTCTCGGGGGGCGAACGCGGCGACGGTCGTGGCCGAGCCCGAGTCCTTCGCGCGTTCCAGGTTGGTGTAGGGTCCGCGGTGGCGGGTGATGCGGCGCGCCTCTCGGCCCGAAACGACGACGCCGCCGGGCTCCACGGAGTAGGTCGCGCAGGCGGCGCCCGTGAGGTCGACCTCGTCCGCGGTCCACTCCGCGCGCGCCTCGCGCGGCATGCGCAGGTGAAGGGCGAGCAGGAGTCCCTTCACGATGTCGCGCGCCTTGCCGGGCATGGACGCGCCGAAGCCGACCTCGAGGACTTCTCCGTCCGAGGCGACGCGGGCCAGGGTCTCGGTCGCGAGGGCGTCCTCGAGATCGCTCGCGTCCACCGCAGGCAGGTCGCGACCATCCGTCGCGCCGCGAAAGGAGACGTCCGTCAGTTGCGTCGAGAGGAGTGCGACGTCGCCCTCGCGGGAGAGCACGGTGATCGCGAGGGTCCCCTGGACGGCGATGGCGGCCTGGGTCTGGCGGGGGCCGCCGCAAGGGAGCGCGGGGAGCGTGCTCGTGGCCTGATAGGCGCGCTCGACGCTGTAGGTGAGACGAAGCCCCTGCGCGTATCCGTAACGAAGCATCGCATCGGCCTGGGTTGCGCCTTGAGAGGGTGCCATCGAGGCGATTGGCATTTCAGGAAGACCGAGGGAGGCTCGACGTCGAGGGGGCGGGCTGCCGCCGTCGCGGGCGAGGACGGCGATCGAGGCGGCGGTGACCAGGAGGACGCAGATCGTGGTGATGCGGCGCTTCATGGGGGCCTCCTGGGAAGGGGAACGGGAAAGGGAAGGGGAAGGGGGTGGGCGAGTCCCCGCTAGAACAGGATCTCGGTCGAGGTCGAGGTCTCCACGTCGACGATGATCAACGTCAGGGCGGGCAGGCCGACGATCTCGGCGAACAACTCCAGTCGCAGCGTCACGCCGCGGCCGCGGGACCGGGCGCCCCACCACTTGTGGTTCGGAGCGACCTCCTGCGTCATCGTGAGGGTGCGGTCGAAGAACCGGACGACGGCGCGCACTCCCGCGCTCGCGATTCCGCCCAGGATGTCGATGGAGACGCTGACCTCGGCCTCGGCGAACCCCGTGATGTGGCCGCGGATGCCGGACAGCGTCATGCCGGGCGACAGGGTCAGCGCCCACTCGTACCCCGCGGACGCGCCGAACTCCAGGCTGAAGGTGACGACGCCGCCGAGCGTGAACAGTGGGATGGGGGGCGTGGAGAAGGAGAGGACGGCCTCGTCGCGGAAGTGCTGGCGGGCCGCCTCTGTGGAACTGACGACCTGGATACCGGCCACGCGCAGGCCCGCGAAGCTCTGCCTGGACTCGCCGCCGGCGACGTGGCACTCGGCGGCGAACACCTCGAGCTCCTCGCCGAAGACCATCCCGGTCCCGAACATCGATCCCCAGGCGGCGGGGCGGACGTCGTTGGCGACGCCCGAGCGGACGTCCAGGCGGGCCCCGAGGTCCTCGTTGCCGATGGAGTAGGACCGATTCTCGTCGATGTGTCCGGTCCACAGCTCCCCGGACGCGGGGGACGCGATGAGCGAAACGGCGAAACACAAGGCGAGGATTCGGGCGTGTCCCATGGGCGAGTCCTCCAGGAGCGGGTCGAGAAACGCGGGGGAGGCGCGCTGCCTCCGTCTTCGACCTACTCCTGGTAGGGCGGCGGGCCGGCCTTTCCGCGGAACCGGGGGAGCTTCGGGAATGGAGTGAGGCGGGGGAGGAGCCTTCGCCCCTCCCCCGCCTTGTGGGCTACGCGCCCAGGCCGAGCTTCACCAGGAGCTCGGGCTTCCCGCGCACTGCCCCCTGGATGCGGTCCCTCCAGGGGAAGTACCAGTTCCGCACGCGCCGTTCGATGGCGCGGAGGTCGCTGGTGGCGGCCTGGCCGGACCCCTTCGCGGCCTCCTGGTCGCGGTCCTGCCGCTCCAGCTCGTCCAGCCTCGCGAGGAGCCCCTCGATGGACTCCTTCGTGAAGCCGTACGCCTCGACGGCGGCGAGGACCTCGGGCTCCTCGGCGGTGACCTGGATCATCGCGCGGCCTCCCGCGACGAGCCTCGGGACGGTCGACCACGGTTCCTTCGACCGCGCCGCCGCCTCCTCGGGCTTCACCGCCGCGGCGCCCCCGGTCGGCCCGCCGTTCGCGGCCGTTCCCTTGCGGGGCAGCCGGATGGAGATGCCGACCTTCGCGAGCAGGTCGCGCCGGTCGCGCAGCGCGGTCCTGAGCGCGAAGCGGAGCTGGCGCATCTCCTCGCGGACACCCACGAAGAACTCGTGAAGCATCCGCGTGAGCGTCATCTTCCGCCCGCGCGCGACCTCGCCGCGCACCACGGCTCCCTGTGCCTCGTCGAACAGCTTCTTCCCTTCCGAGAGGCGGTCCAGGGGGAACCGCTTCTCCTCGAGGAAGGCCTTGACCTCGGGATCGCCCAGCGCGTTCCCGACCAGGAGCTGCACCAGGTGGAGCAGCTTCGATAGAGAGGACATCATCGTAGTACCTCCTACTTGGTTGTCCTCCTGGGCGTCTCGGCCCCCGCGCAAGCGGGGAGAAGGCCTCGACGCCTCATGGTCCTCCTATGAGCGAGTTGCGTGCCAGATCGAGAGGGGCGCCGGGCCATTCGCGGTTTCGCGCAGGATCGAGTGCGTGCGCCGCGAGTTGCGCGTCGTGACGCGGTCAGGGGGATTCCGGGACGTCGAGGGTGCGGCTCAGAATCTGAGCGCGATCGGCTCAAATGCTGAGCCGCGGTTCACTTCTTGAGCCCGTTTCTCGTCGCATCGACGCTCGACGTGCTCCGATCGGGACGCGAATCTGTTGGCTGGACGACCGAATCGACTGCCTGCCGGATCGAATCGACTCGCTGCACGTTGTGATCGACTGCACCGGCGACGAAGTCGATTGTGTGGGCGAGGAACGCGATCGAATGGCCGGCGTGCCTCATCGGCTGCTCGACGGTTGCGACTGGATGCAGGACTGCAATCGCCGCGTGGGGGCTGAACATCTTCGAACGGGCGTCGAGTGTGTCTCGTTGCGCGCGTCACGTCTTAGAATGCTCGGCGCCATCGAGCGGATGGGGGCTCGACGCCCTCCGCTGGGGAGTGGATCTCATCGAATGGGCGTGGTGCGCCGCTGCGTGAGCGACCTGGCCCATCGGCTGGGCGACGATGGCGATCCGTCGGAGGTCCAGTGCTCCGCGGTGATCGTCGCACGCCATCGGATGCGGGACCGACGCGACTGCGTGGCGGTCGGAGGCCCACGAGGCGGCGAGGGAGCCTGTTCGACGGGCGACGCGGACGACTCGCTCTGCCTCCCCTGTCGTCCGTCCGTCTCCTTGCGTCTCGCGTCGTGGGTGCGCTGTTACGGCGCGGCCTTCGCGTACTTGTAGACGGTGTTCGTGCAGATGCGAAGTCGCCTCGCTGCGGTTGCGGCGTGGTCCCGCGACAGGCGGAGGGCGCGGAGGACGTACTGGCGCGTGACCTCCTCGAGTGGGAGGACCACCCCGTCGGCCTGTGCGGTCGGGTCAATGAGCGCGTCGGTCGCCGTTGAGAGCGAGCCGAGCTCGACGTCGGAGACTTGCACGACGGGCCCTTTGACATAGACGGCGAGGCGTCGCGCGGCGGTTCGAAGCTCGCGGATGTTCCCGGGCCACGGGTGGGATGCGAGGAGGCGCCAGGCGTCGGGGTGGAAGGCCTCCATACGGGCGAGGTCGGGTCGGCCTGCGGCGGCGAGGAACTGAAAGAGGAGGTCGGAGAGGTCTGCGGGGCGGCTCCGCAGGGGAGGGACCTGGAGAACGAACTCCTGGATGCGGAACCAGAGGTCCTCGCGGAAGGCCTTCGCGCGGACGAGTTGGGGGAGGTCCTGGTGGGTGGCGAAGAGGAGGCGGACATCGGCGTGGAGGTCTCGGCCGCCGAGGGGGGTGTAGGTGCGTTCGGCAACGGCGCGCAGAAGAAGCGGTTGGAGCGCGAGGGGGAGGTCGCCGATCTCGTCGAGGAAGAGGGTGCCGCCGTGGGCGGCGGCGAAGGCTCCTGCGTGATCGCCCTTGGCGCCGGTGAAGGCGTGGGCGGTGTGGCCGAAGAGCTCGGAGTAGGCGAGATCGCCGGGGAGGGCGGCGGCGTTGAGCTGGATGAAGGGCTTGTCGGCGCGGCTGCTGGCATGGTGGATGGCTCGGGCGAGGAAGTTCTTGCCGCAGCCGGACTCGCCGGTGAGGAGGACGGGTCGATCGGTGCGTGCGACGACTCGGGCGCGTTCGACGGTGCGTGCGAGGGCGGGGTCGTGGGTCTGGAAGTCGTCGAGGGTGATCTTCCCCTCGACGTAGCGCTGGGTATCTGGGCAGGTCCACGTGCCGGCGTTCATCGATTCACCCTCCTGCGTGCTGGAGTCGCGCACGCAATGGCGTCGCCTGGCGGTTTCATGACTCCCTTGTCACAACCAATACGAACGAGAAAAGGCGCCGGGCTGAAGATTCCGCAAAACTCCCCGATTCTCCTCGCTGTTCCCGCAGGGGGCCCCGCGCGCTAGAATCGCACTCGTGCGGGACGTTTACGGCTGGGACGATGGGTCGCTGAGCAGGCTGTGCGAGATCTCGACGGTCTGGAGCGACGTCCGTTCGGCGCAGGGGGAGGACGAGGAGGCGAGGCGGGCTCGGGGCGTGCTTGCGAACCGCTACGCGCGGGCGTTCTATCACGCGTGCAAGGCGGCGGGTCTGAACGAGCACGACGCGAAGGACGCGACGCAGGACTTCCTGGTGAAGCTGATCGACGGATCGCTGCTCGGGCGGGTACGGGCAAAAAAGGGGAGTTTCCGCGCGTTCCTGAAGGCGGCGTTGCGAAACCTGCTGACGGATCGCTGGCGGAGGGAGGCGCTGCATCGGACGGTGCCGCTCGATGCGGACTCGGCGGTGGACCCGTATGCGGGCCCCGAGGCGGTGCTGGAGGAGGGGTGGCTTCGGGAGCTGCTGCTCGAGGTGCACCGTCGGGTAGAGAAGCGGCTGGAGGAGGGCTCGCTGGCGTATCGCCTGAACGAGTGGGTGCGTCGGGACCGCGAGGGGTTCCACAGCCTGTCGCAGGTGGAGATGGCGGCGCGGCTGGGTGTGGAGCGTGGGAAGGTGCGCTACGCGCTGGAGAAGCTCTCGGCGGTGGTCACGGAGGAGCTCTCGCGCCTGGTGACGGCGGAGGTGGCCTCCTCCAGCGACTTCGCCGAGGAGGCGCGCTGGCTGCACGCGCGCCTGAACCCCAAGCCGCCCCAGCGCTGACCGTGCCGATCGGCCAACACCCACGATTCCAATGTCGCCAGGAACGACGCACTTCCGCAAGCTTGACGCATCCAGATCGGAGGCCTATCTTCCCATCGCGATCGCGCCAGGAAGACGGGGCAGGATCCACCGACTGGGAGGGAGTTCCACTCATGACGCCGAAGAACCCGAAGCGCTTCGTCCTCGAGTTCCTGACCGACAAGCGGGCGCGGGAGGTGTCCGAGCGGATCGGGTTCCCCGTCACGAACGGGACATGGGGCGTGAAGGCAATCGCGAGGGTGCTTTCCCGCAAGCGGAAGGTGACCGTCGAGCAGGTCTTGGGCGAGCTGAACCGCGAAGAGCTGGCGCTGATTTGCAAGCACATCGGCGTGGGAGCCGTCGGCGACGAGAAGGCGATTCGCGGGAAGCTCCGCGAGCCCCTGGAGTCGGGCGACTTCCTCAAGCTCCACACGAAGCAGCGGAGGCGGAAGCTCCCTCTGGTCGCGATGGAGGTGACGCTGCACGACGTCCAGGACGGCGACACGCTGAGCGTGCAGCTCCCGGGGTGCGAGAAGCCGACGTACGTGCGGGTCCGTGGCATCGACACGCCGGAGATGCACACGAGCGACAAGGCCGAGGCGGACCTCGACCGCTCGGATCTGGCGATTGCCGAGGCGCGTCCGCTCGGTTTGCGTGCGAAGGCGCGCGCGATGGAGCTCCTCGCCGGCAAGAAGGTCTTCCTCCATCTGGAGCCGCTCCCGCTCGCGGAGGGCAAGTTCCGCAACCATCGGGGGAGGATTCTCGCGTACGTCTCCATCGGTAGCTCGGACGGTCCCGATCTCGGCGAGATCCTCCTGCGAGAGGGCTACGCCTTGGTGTGGCCGCGGGAGCTTCCCATTCCCCGGTTCATGCACGCGAAGCGGCAGCAGTACGTCTTCCTCTGCAACGAGGCGCTCCACAAGAAGCCTGGGCTCTGGAACGAGGGGATGAAGAAGCTCTGCCCGGCCATCCAGCGGGGCATGGAGACCTGGACGGTCAAGGCCTGCAACATCAACTGCTGCATGTACGACATCCCGAAGAAGGCCGCCGCGCCCGCGTCATCGGAGGCGGAGCAGGCATCGAAACCAGCAAGCCCCGCCCCGCAGACTGCAGCGCCAAATCACCAGCCATAGGCGATACCGTCACCAATTGGCACGGACAGAGGCCGTGCGATTCTGATTCCCATGCCTCACAACTGACGCGACGATTGGATTCCCGCCGTAGCCCGGGACAAGACGAATGCTCCCTGAAGCCGGCCAAATCGTACGCGTCCGCTCGCGGCAGTACCTCGTCGAGGAGGTCGTCGAGCCTCCCCAGGCAGGCCAGGACACACTCGTCCGCCTTTCGTGCCTGGAGGACGACGCCCAGGGGACCGAAATCCAGGTCCTATGGGAGCGCGAGGTCGACTGTCAGGTGCGCTCAGAGTCCTCCTGGAAGGAGATCGCCAAGCGAGGCTTCGACCGGCCTTCCCTTTTCGCCGCCTACCTCAACGCCCTCCGCTGGAACTGCGTCACGGCCACCGAACCCAAGCTCTTCCAGGCCCCCTACCGCGCGGGCATCCAGATCCACGCCTACCAGCTCGAGCCGCTCCGAAAGGCCCTCCTGCTTCCACGCGTGAACCTCTTCATCGCCGACGATGTCGGCCTCGGGAAGACGATTGAGGCGGGCCTCATCCTGCGCGAGATGATCCTCCGCCAGAAGGTCCGCGAGGTCGTCGTCGCCTGCCCCCCGTCGGTCGTCCTGCAGTGGAAGGACGAGCTCGAGAGCCGCTTCGGCCTCACCTTCGTGGTCTTCGACCGCAAGTTCGTCCTCGCCCGCCGTCGCGAACGTGGCTACTCCGTCAACCCCTGGAAGACGCACACGCGGTTCATCGTTTCCCACTCCCTGCTCCGAGACGAGGCCTACGCCGGTCCGCTGCGAGACGCCCTCGGCGACTTCAAGAGCGGCAGCCTGCTCATCCTCGACGAGGCCCACAACGCCGCCCCGGCTACGGGGAGCCGGTACGCCATCGACTCGGAATTCACCAAGACGGTCCGGCAGATCGCGCCCCGCTTCGAGCACCGCCTGTTCCTTTCTGCGACCCCCCACAACGGCCACTCGAACAGCTTCGCCGCCCTCCTTGAGATCCTCGATCCGCAGCGCTTCTGCCGTGGGGTCGCGGTCCGCGGACAGGTGCACCTCGACGCGGTCATGGTGCGTAGGCTCAAGGAAGACCTGCGCGAGATCGAGGGCGGCTTTCCCAAGCGCATCCCAGTCCAGGTCGATATCGCGGGGCTGTCGGCCGACGCGCCGGAGCTCCTCCTCTCCCGGCTCCTCGACGAGTATGCCGAACTCCGCGAGCGACGCCTGGCCGACGCGACCCGTTCGCAGCAGGTCGCCTCCGCCCTCGTGCTCTCCTCGCTCCAGAAGCGCCTGCTCTCCTCGTTCGAGGCCTTCCACCGCACGCTTCGCGTCCACCGCCGCACCGTCGAGCGGCAGGCGCGCGAGGCGGAGACCCAGCGACCCGGGCCGTCCCCCGATCCTCGCCAGCTCACGCTCCTGGAAGAGGCGCCCGGGGGAGACGACGACCGCGCGGAGGTCCCCGAGGATCAGGTCCAGGATGAGGAAGATGCCCAGATGGAGGCCGCAACAGCCGCTACGCTCTCCCGTGGAAAGGGCCCGGCGTCACTCCTCACGCGAGAGCTCGACATTGTGGAGCGGATGTTCAAGGCCGCCGACGAGGCGCGGGGCGTTCCGGACCGGCGGATCGTGTGGATCGCGAACTGGGCGCGGGAAAACCTCTGTCCGCGCGGCCGCTGGAACGACCGCCGCCTCCTCATCTTCACCGAGTACGCGGACACGAAGCGCTACCTGGACCAGCAGCTCCGCGCCGCGATCGTGGGGACTGACCGCGCCGACCAGCGGATCCGGACGTTTCACGGCGGCATGGACGAGGAGAGCCGCGAGGAGGTCAAGCGCGCATTCAACTCCGATCCGCGGGAGCACCCCCTCCGCATCCTGATCGCGACAGACGCCGCGCGCGAGGGCGTCAATCTGCAGAACCACTGCGCCGACCTGATCCACTTCGACCTCCCGTGGAACCCCAGCCGCCTGGAGCAGCGGAACGGGCGCATCGACCGGAAGCTCCAGTCGGCGGCGGAGGTGCGCTGCTGCTACTTCTACTACCCGCAGCGCGCCGAGGACCGGGTTCTCCAGGCCCTCGTGAAGAAGACCGAGACGATCCGCAGGGAGCTGGGCAGCCTGTCGCACGTGCTGGAGCGACGCGTCTCGCGCGCCCTGTCGGGGGGGATCCGTCACCGCGAGACCGTGCGCATCGTCAAGGCCATCGAGGACGAGAGCCTCTCCGCGGAGGCCCGCGCGACCGTCGAGGAGGAACTGGAGTCGGCTCGCGAGCGACGGACGGAATTGAAGGGCGAGATCCAGGTCCTCCAGGGGATGCTGAAGAGCGCCGAGGAGCACATCGGCTTCGACGAGGACCACTTCCGAGACGCGATCAACCAGTCGCTCGGGATGCTCGGGTCGGAGGGACTCCAGCCACTCGAGTCCCACGAGATGTGGACTTTCCCCGCGTTGGACCAGCGCCCCGGAGCGGACCCAACCTGGATGGAGACGCTCGACACGCTGCGTGTCCCCCGCCGCCGCGACGAGAAGCCCTGGGAGTGGAGGAAGACCGCCCCGCTTCGCACCATCGTCTTCAAGGCCCCACAGCGGATGGACGAGGGGCTCGTCCACCTGCACTTGGAGCACCGCCTCGCACAGCGCCTGTTGGGCCGCTTCCTGGCCCAGGGCTTCATACACGAGGATCTTTCTCGAGCCTGCGTCAGCCTGACGAAGGACCCCCTCCCTCGCGTGGTCCTCTTCGGAAGGCTGTCGCTCTACGGCCCTGGCGCTGCGCGCCTGCACGACGAGGTCGTCGCCGTGGCCGCGCGTTGGATCGACCCCGAGGTTCGCAAAGGGGCGCTCCGCCCATTTGCGGCAGAGGACCGCAGCAGCACCCTCGACCTGCTCGCCGTCTCCTTGGGGAAGCCGTCCATACACAGGGTCCCCAAGGAGGCGCTCAAGGGCCTCGCCTCCTCGGTGGAGCGAGATGTTCGCGAGCTGGGGGAAGTCTTCTCCAGGCAGGGAGAAACGGTCGCAGAGCGTGCCATCGAGAAGCTGCGCTCTCGGGGCGAGAAAGAGGCCCGCGACATGGCGAAGATCCTCGATGCCCAGCGCGAGCGGATCGACAAAACGATCTCGAAGACCGACCAGCAGACCCTGATCGCGTTCAAGGACTACGACGCGGACGAGAAACGCCAGCTCGACGCCGACCGCAAGCATTGGCGCAAGCGGCTGGCCGCCCTTGCGAAGGAGCGCGAGGAGGAGCCCGCCCGCATCCGTTTGGCGTACGAGGTGAAGGCCCGTCGGGCCGAGATCGTCGGGATCGCGTATCTCTGGCCGGAGTCCGGATAGCGCATGCCCAAGCCCCCTGAAACCTGGCTGCACAAGGAATGGATCGGGTTCGTCCAGCCCGTCGGCCTCGTCGTGTCCCCGACTGCCCTCGTCGAGGCCGGGGCATTCGTCGATCGCAATGTCCTCCCGCAGTGGCAGGCCCTGACGCGGCTTCGCGTCGAGGAGAACGGGCGCGCATCGCTCCCCGACCTGGGGGCGTTCTTCGTGGAGGTCCTCGGGTGGCGGGAGGCCGACCTCGTCCCCTCTCCTTCAGGAGTCGAGGCGGCCCTCCCCGAATACGGGGAGACCCTGACGCCGACCTACGCCGTTCCGGACGGGGCGGCCGATGGAAAGTGGCTGCTCCTGGTCCAGTCGCTCCCGCTCGGGACCGACCTCGATGCGGCCGTCGCGCGCGACGATCGCGGATGGCACGCGCCGCCCGAGTCTCGGATCGAGAGGCTCCTTCGAGAGACGCAGGTCCCCATCGGTCTCTTGTTCAACGGCGTCGAGCTGCGTCTCGTGTACGCCCCGAGCGGCGAGTCGTCGGGCCACGTCACGTTCCGCGTGAGCGAGATGTGCGAGGTTGCGGGCAGGCCGATCCTCGGCGCGCTCTGCATGCTCCTTTCCTCGGAGAGGCTCTTCACTGGGCCAGAGAAGCAGCGCCTCCCTGCGATCCTGCGCGCGAGCCGCAGGCACCAGAGCCAGGTCTCGACGGCCCTCGCCGAGCAGGTCCACGACGCGCTGAACCACCTCCTGCGCGGCCTGCAGGCCGCGGACCACGTCACGAAGGGGCGCCTCCTGCAGGAGGTCCTCCGCGAGGCGCCCGACCAGGTCTACGGGGGCCTCCTCACGACGCTGATGCGCCTGGTCTTTCTTCTGTACGCCGAGGACCGGGACCTGATGCCCTCGGATGAAGTTTACGTCGAGCACTACTCGGTCACGGGCCTCTTCGAACGGCTCCGCGAGGACGCCGCGCGGTTTCCGGACACGATGGACCAGCGGTTCGGCGCGTGGGCGCGGCTGCTGGCGCTGTTCCGCCTCGTGTTCGACGGAGGGGGCCACGGCGGCTTCCACCTCCCACCGCGGTATGGTCGGCTTTTCGACCCGGACGTCTACCCCTTCCTGGAGGGGCGCACGCACGGGTCGCGCCGCGTCCTCGGCGAGTCGATCGAGCCGCCCCGCATCTCGGACGGGGGGNGATCGGGCGCGTGCTGGAGAACCTCCTCGTCCTGGACGGCGAGAGGCTCTCGTATCGCAGCCTGGACGTGGAGCAGATCGGTTCGGTGTACGAAGCGATGATGGGGTACTCGCTCGGCGTCGCGAAGGGGCGCTCGATCGCGGTGAAGCCCGATCACGTCGTCGTTGACCTGGACGAGCTGGTCCGCGAGAAGCCCGAGGAGCGGGTGAGGAGGCTCAAGCGGGAGGCCTCGTGCGAGCTGCCGGGCCAGGCGGCGGAGGGGTTCAAGGCGGCGACGACGGTGGAGGGGCTGACGGCGGCCTTGGGGAGCCGCGTGTCGCCCCGCACGCCGCAGGTCCTGCCCAAGGGGGCGATGTACCTGCAGCCGACCGAGGAGCGGCGTCGATCCGGGTCGCACTACACGCCGCGTTCCCTGACGGAGCCGATCGTCAAGACGACGCTGCGGCCGGTGCTGGAGGCGTTCGGCGCGAGGCCGACCCCGGAGCAGATCCTGGACCTCAAGGTATGCGACCCCGCGATGGGGTCGGGCGCATTCCTGGTGGAGGCATGTCGCCTGCTTGCGGACCGCCTCGTGGCGGCGTGGCAGGCGCACGGAAAATCGCCGCGGATCCCACCCGATCAGGACCCGGTCCTGCACGCGCGGAGGCTCGTGGCGCAGAGGTGCCTGTATGGCGTGGACAAGAACCCGTTCGCGGTCGACCTGGCGAAGTTGTCGCTCTGGCTGGTGACGCTCGCGAAGGAGCACCCGTTTACGTTTCTCGACCACGCGCTGCGGTGCGGGGACTCGCTGGTGGGACTGACGCGCGAGCAGATCGCGTCCTTCCACTGGGAGGCGCAGACGCAGCTCCCGATCGTGCGGCAGGTGATCGACCCAGCGGTGAAGCGCGCGGACGCGCTGCGGGCGGAGCTCCGCGCGATGGGCGACTCGACGGACACGCGGGAGAAGCGCCGACTCCTCGACGAGGCGGAGGACGCGACCGCGGACGTGCGGCTGATCGGCGACCTCGTGATCGCTGCATTCTTCGGCGCAGACAAGGCGAAGGCGCGCGAGGCGCTGCGGGCGCAGTACGCCCGACAGGTCCAGGACTGGCTCCCGCGAAGGGATCGGGCTGCCGAGCTTCAGGGCATCGCAGACGCCCTCCGCGATGGCGAAAAGCCCCTCTCCCCGTTCCACTGGGAGATCGAGTTCCCCGAGGTCTTCGCACGCGAGATGCGTGGATTCGATGCGATCGTCGGGAACCCTCCATTCCTCGGAGGGAAGCGGACCAGCACCGTCTTTGGAGATGCGTACTTGGCGTACCTCCTTGGACAGCACGACGGCTCACACGGAAATGCCGATCTCGTGGCACACTTCTTTTGTCGCGCTTTCGAGAAGCTCTGTCGCGACGGCTGTTTCGGTCTCATAGCGACGAAGACCATTCGCCAGGGAGACACTCGCACATCAAGCCTGCTGCCAATTCGCCGTGCTGGCGGGTCCATTTTCGCTGCAACAAGACGCGTGCGATGGCCGGGACAAGCCGCCGTGGTGGTGAGCGTGGTCCACGTTGCGCGCGGTAGTTTGGCTCCACCGTATCGGCTGGACGGACAGGAAGTCGACTTGATCACCGCGTTTCTCGTGAACACTGGTCCCGACGAGAGCCCCAGAGTGCTATCCAGCAATGCCGACCATGGATTTCTTGGGATCAAGGTATATGGTCAGGGCTTCTTGTTCGACGATGCCGATCCTGACGCGACGCCGACCGACCGTATGCGACTGCTCTTGGAGAAGGACCCGCGAAACAGGGCGCGGATCTTCCCATACATCGGCGGCGAGGAACTGAACGATAGTCCGACCCAGGTCCACCGCCGATACGTCATCAATTTTGGAGACATGAGCGAGAGCGAAGCGCGCGCTTGGCCTGACCTCTACCACATCGTCGAAGAAAAGGTGAAGCCCATGAGGCTTGCGCTCAAGCGAAAGGCTCTGCGAGCACGGTGGTGGCAGTTCGGTGAGAGACAGCCGGCCCTCCAGCGAGCCATCCGGGGGCTTCCCCGCGTGCTGGCGATCACCCAAACGAGCCAGACGTGCGCATTCGTCTTCTTGCTGCCAGGGGTGATACCCTCGCACAAAGTCGTCGTCTTTCCGATGGACTCCTTCTCCTCGTTTGCAGTGCTCCAATCACGGATTCACGAAATGTGGGCGCGTTTCTTCGCCTCTTCGATGAAGGACGACCTCTCCTACACCCCCTCAGACTGCTTCGAGACTTTTCCCTTCCCTCACGGGTGGGAGGGGGGCTCTCGTTTGGAGGATTCAGGCCGCGCCTACTACGAGCACCGCGCCGCGCTGATGGTGGCGAACAACGAGGGGCTGACGGCGACGTACAACCGCTTCCACGACCCGGACGAGCGGGACGGGGGAATCGTAAAGCTCCGTGAACTGCACGACGCGTGGACCGTGCGGTGCTGGACGCCTACGGATGGACGGACATCCGCCCGACGTGCGAGTTCCTGCTGGACTACGAAGAAGAGGAGGACGCGGAGAAGCCCTCGAAGAAGCGCAAGCCCTGGCGCTGCCGCTGGCCGGACGACCTCCGCGACGAGGTCCTGGCGCGCCTGCTCGCGCTGAACAAGGAGCGCGCCGAGGAGGAGGCCCGTGCGGCCGCCGCGCAGCCCCCCGCCCCGCCGAAGCCCAAGCGCCCTCGCAAGGGCAAGTCCGAGGACCAGCCCGGCCAAAGGCTCATCACTTGATACGGCACGATGTCCACTCCTGCGCGACGGCACGTCACCAGTGGTGCGCTTCTACCTCGCGACATGCGCAACGAGGTACTCGATGAGGCGTGCTGGATCACTCTCGCCGAACGGGAGTCTCCACTCCACAAAAGGAGGGGCGGAGGGCGGTGGACTTGAGGTGAACTGGATGTGGCGCTCCGGGTGATTCGGCCAGGACGCCGCCTTTCGGTCGAGGTGAAACATGAGTTGCCAGGTGATCCGCACGTTTGCGGACGGAGGGGCCGCATCCTCAATGGTCTCGGTCCAGGCGACGCCGATCTCGAAGCCGAGGAGATCCTCATGCTTGCCCCAGACCTGGAAGTTCATCGCGACTTCCGTATTCTTCCGGGAGTACGCCGCATTCCTCTGTTGCGCATCGAACCTCTGGTCGCCGCAATAGACCCTCCACCGCCCGTCGCGGAGCGTAAGCGTCCGGTCGACCACAGGGGGCGAGATTGGGCTCGGGCCGGCCCCCTGGCCGGCGCCTTGCACAGGGCGACCTGGGGTAGGGGCGTCGGCC
>JGI1357J11328_10001918_pt1 | contig 15482 bp, 18 predicted proteins | sample Subgrocontami54m_FD_11328 | JGI IMG/M metagenome (IMG submission 11328)
TTCGCGGCCACCTTCCGTCCGTCCAGGGCCACGCGCCCCATCGTGACAAGCCCCGCCTCCCGACAGAGCCGGAGCACCTGCACGAACAGCCCCTCCAACGCCGTGAGGTGCCGCTTCCTGAAATCGGCGATCGTGCGGAAATCGGGGGACTGGTTCGCCGAGAGATACCGACACGCCACTTGCTCCTCGAGGGCCTGGGCCAGCCGGCGGGAACTCGTGATCCCCACGCTATAGCCGTACACCAGGATCTTGACCATCATCAGGGGATGATACGCCGCGCTGCTCCAGCCATCCTCTCGGTACTGGGCATAGAACGACGCGAGCGTGCCGTCTCGATCCATCTCCTCGAGGATCTCCGACACACACCGAGCCAGACTGTCCTCTGCGACCCAGTCGGTGATCGCGGGAGGCATCAGGTACATCTGATCTTGTGCATATGGCAGAAAGTGATAGCTCATGCTCGCCCTCCATGCGTGAATGGTGTCGAGCGATTCTACGCGATGGGGCAGGCGATCGCCAGACCGAAGTGCGCGTATTTAGGTTAGAGGTTTGTCGGACAGGCTCCTTGGATGTAGCTTTGTGGCGTGTTGGCTAGCGGCGAATTTCTTGTACTGGCTGATCGATTGACGGTGTATGTTCCAGGAAAGGATGCTGACAATTGAAATTCACCGGTTGGCTCCTTGCTCCCCTCACCTTACTTACCCACTCTGTTCCCGGCTTCAATCCCCCTGTCGGCGGCGGAGGCTAGAGCATCACTGATCACACAAAGAGACGGGAAGGTGGGGAATTGTCGATGACCACACCCAGGACAAATTGGGTGATCCTTGACACTCAGGGGAGCAGTATACTGATGGTCCCTGGCATTAGTCGTGGATTTGCTCCTCTATCGTTATTATAGTTTTGCGAAGGGCTGACTTCGAGGAAGAGCGAGATGTTTTCGAAAACAAGAAGGGCGTTGGCGAACTTCTCACGGCCCTTTTATGCTGGAACCCGCCCCGAAAAGCCGATCACGAAATCAAGATGCTGAAGCGAGCCTATATATTCGCGTGGCGTCCCCAACGGGATTCGAACCCGTGTTTCAGCCTTGAAAGAGCGTTTCAGGGGAGTATAGCAGGAGTATATAGGAGTGACAAGCAGTGAGTTTAAGAAAGTGTTTTCACGGTGTTACAGCGTTCAGCAAGATGAGTGCCAGTAACAAGGAGAACGCAGGAAAGACACCCGTTATAGTCACTATTTGGACACCAGTCTTATGACTAATAGCTCATCGTTTCAAGAGTATTCGTCTCCGTCACCAGTAGATGCCTTGTGTAGTAACGCCGTTCTCCAATACCTACCAGAATCTACCATGAGATTCTGTGCTTGGTTCATGCTTCAATGAGGCTGCCAACGATGCTACCGTTGGTCTTACATCACTCTCCCCAGGCGTAACTTCCGCTGGAACTCGCCGTAGTTTCAACGCAACATCTTTGAGATTGCGTGCCGCCTCTCCTTGCGCAACGTCTGGCGAGAAAAGCCGCCTGCCTGGAGAGAGGAGGCTCCCAGGCTTTGACCGCTGCACGCGGACTGGCGGCATCATAGCTCTCGATGCTGAAACACAAACCCACGAGCCTCAAAGTCTTCTTCCCGCCCGTAGCGTGGGCCAAAATGGTGTAGCAGCGCCTCAAAGGCCCAGGAGTTCACGATCCGTTCCTCTGCACGGTAGAGGTCTTCGAACCATTGGATCGCGGGATTACCGGCGTCCCGGTGCTGGTGATAGAAGCGGATCGCGAGTTTGGCCAGGCGGTAGTCCTGGTCGTCAGCCATCTCCGCGTTCCTGACCTTGTGCCCGATCTCGTGCAAGACGGCCAGGAGGCGGGTCAACCAGTCTAGGTCCGGGCGCAGTTCGATGGTCTGCCTGCCGTCGGGCTCCGTTAGCAGTTGCGCCTTTGTCTTCGTTCCCAACAAGGCCGGGTTGACGAAGACGCCAGTGATCCCGTACTCGCGGGCGATCGACCGAAGCCGAGACTCTGCCGGGATCAGCGCCGGGACCGTCTCAGCCATGTTACGCACTCACACGCTGCACCGGCTCGGGACCGTTGGCCTTGGCCGCTGCGCGGGCTTCGTGTTCCTGGCGGATCAGCGCGAGCTCTCGCAGTTCTTCCTTGCTTGATAGATTGGTGATCCGAGCCGAAGTCAGCTTGCCGGTGGCCGTCTCGTAGCCCAGTTCAACCCGGCTGATTCGGCACCCCTCCCGCTGCTCCTGGGCTCGCCAGTCGGCCAGGACACGCGCGATCTCATCGGGCCGGATCCCGGCCTCAGGATTATGCGCGAGGGCGTTCAGATCGTCGAGTGAGCCATCCCAGGCATCGGCTCGTTGTTGCAGTCGGCTCCGTTCGTGTGTCGTCACAATCATCGCGTCCTGCACCCTGCTAAACTCCGCGAGGAGCGGTAACCGCTGCGCATCGAGGGCCGCCACCTGGCGCCTGATCTCCTCTTGGCGGGCTTGGGTCTTCGTGATCGCCTCGGTCTGTGCCTGAATCTTGGCCTGGCGGTGTGCATGACGGGCGGCATGGAGCCGCTCACAGAGAATCGGGCGAATCGCCTCTTTTTCGGCGAGCTGCGCCGTCACCGTTGCGAGCTCGGCTTTCGTCTTCATCACGGTGGGTCCCTGGTCGCCCGTGCCAGCGAGGAACGCATCGGCCAGGGCGACGGTCTGCTGAGCCGCGAGCCCGGTGATCGTGGCCTTCAGCCCGGTGATCTCTGCGGTGAGGTCTTCGAGCTTGCCGTGAAGTGTGCTGGTCTCAGCGTGTGGGTCAGATGGGGTAGCCTTTCTCTCTTCGGGCATCGCGGACTCCTTTCGTACAAATCGTTGTCGGACTCGTTCGATGAGCGTCATCGTGTGCGCCTCACAGGGCCGAGAAGGCCGCATCCCGGCTCGTCCAGGGTGTTTATCCGCAAGGGGTGACGTTGCTCGCCGGCCTCACGAAGGCGGATCGTCTCTTCAAGCTCCGCGAGGATCGCCTCCAGCAGACGCCGTTTCAGGACCTCGATCTCGGCGCGTAACTCCTCTAGCTCTTGGCTCATTCTCTCTCTCCTGTCGATCCCCGCGCCTTGTCCACCAGGGCTCTCAGTGTACGCAGCTCTCCGACGGCCAGCTTATCGAGAGTCCACACGTCAGCGCCCCCCTGTGCTTTCTCCGCCAGGACTTCGAGGGTTCGGAGTTCATCGCCATTCAATCGACTCAGGTCTACCGGGTCAACCTGTTGACGTTCCGTTATCACTGCTTCCAGCTTTTCAAGCCTCCGCTCCAGATTCATCGCTCTCCCCCGTATACGCGATACCGCCGCCCACAAGCTACGCACTCTTGAAGATCCGGGGTCTCCTGTCCACCCGGAGGGGTCCGGGGATCCGGGTCATCCACGCCGTAGACGATGGTACTGGTCCCCGGTCCCGGATCGCAGGCCGGGCAGGGCTCAGGTATCGACCGACCTTCCAACTTCGTCAATCGCTTTTCGAGGTTCACGCGCTTACCCTCCTTTTCGTTCACTTCGCCCCTTCCTGGGCCGCCTGGGGCCTCACAGTGACCTTCACGCCGCTGCTCGCCGTTCCAGTTCCTCAAGACGGCTCTCCAGTTCGCCCACTTCGATCGCCTTCAGGAAGCACGCCGCCACCTGGGACAAGCAATGTGCCGCCTTCAGTGTCAGGTAGTCATCCCCTCCGGTCTCCATCACCACTTCCGCTCTCAGAATGGCCGCCCAAAGCTTGCCTTGGAGCCGTTGCACGTCGCCGTTATACCGTTTCGCTCGCTTTGCCAGCCTGCCAGGTACCGGATTCAGGTTTGCCATTTCATACCCCCCCCGGGTCTAAAGCGCCTTGCGTAGTGTTCGGGTTCACCATCGGCGGCCGCGTCATGGTTCGCGCCCGTCCGGTCCGTGGTGGAGAGGTCCCGCCTTGCGACAGTGGGGACACGCGCCGGTCTCCCGATGGAATCTGCCTGCCGCCTCAGCCAAGATGTCGATCACCTGACCGGGATCACTCTGGGCTTCGAGCAGGGCAATCTCGGCCAGGATCGACTGGAAGGCCTCCATTGGCTTGCTCTCCGGGAGGGTCCAGTAACGTCGGTACGCATCGGCCAGGAGCTTGTCGGGTGGCGTGCTCAGCAGGTTCAAAATCTCGGCTTTGTTTTTCATCAATTTTGCCTTCAGCTCCGGCGGAACCTGGGGCCTCCCAGTTACCTGAAGCCTGCCGTTCGGAAGGGGGGTCAAGGTGACTCCAGACGTTTTTGCCTCTTGAATCAGTTCCATCGTATTCATAGGATAAACACCTCCTCCCGCGCGAAGGTGGTCAAGTTCCCCCGAAGGTGGTCATCATTATTTATATTGGCCACCTTCGGCATTTCTTGGCCATCTTCGGCGAGATTCCATTGCCAGCCGCTATGGAAACCCTCTTTCTTCGCCAGCACGCCGAGAGCGTTTTTTGCTCGGTGAAGGGTTTTGTCCGATATCCCAGCCCCTCGCGCCTGCCTCTGAATTGCCTTCGCCTCGACCGGGCCAGCGGCTAGAAGCTCGCGCAAAAAGTCCTTAGCTTCCCCCAGAGCAGTCTGCTCCTCTGGTGATCCAGCGGCGACAAGCAGCGCATCCGCACTAAGAGCTGAAAACCCTCCCCAGACGATTCGGGAATGTTCGCCCACGGCTTCGATGCTGTAGGCCAACGATGGAGGATCCTTGGCCAGGTTTGTCTTGACGCACGCCATCACCCGCCTGTTCGAGTCCTCAGGGTCTTTGGCAATCAATAAAGCTGCTCGCGCTGCACCGCTGATTCCGATGCTCCCGCCTCCTCGATAAATCGCTTGACCGCCTGCCGCCTTATTCAGATGCCGTATTAGCACGACGGCAACGCCCATCTCCTCGGCCAGCTTCGCCAGGGGGCCGAGAGCGGACCGCATATCTTGGTCACGCCAGGAGTTTTTCTTCGATGAAAGAAACCCCATAAGCGGGTCAATGATAACCAGCTTCGCACCGATCGCCTCACAGGACTCCCGGATCGCAACGATGTCTTCAATTGTCGGCAGTCGTTCCTTGCCATTCTCTCTGATTCCATCTAGCGATATGCACCGCGTCAGGTCCGCTCCGGCAGCTATCAGCCTTGGGACGATGGTGTCAGCAAGTCCATCTTCGAGGCTCAGAACGACCACGCCGCCGAGCTCGGTCGGTGTCCCGTCCGGCATTGCCGTGCCGGTGGACACTCTGGCCGCCAGGTCAAGAGACGCGGTCGATTTCCCGAGCCCGGGATCGCCCTCGATGATGGTGAGCTTTCCAACGGGGATATAACCGCGCCATAGCCACGTCACCTTTTCCGGTACTACGTCAGCCAGCAGGCTAATGACAGCGGATTGTCCAGACTCCCGCCCGCCACTCCCATTCCCTCGCCACTGCTCCCACCAGGCCGCCGCGTCAGCAAACGCCGGATGGTCAAGCGGGAGACTCGCCAGGCATGATAAGACATTGGTAGGTGAAACTCCGCTGCGGCCACGGCCTACCAGGAAGTCATCAATCCCGACTTTGTCGCCTCCGCTGCCGGGGATGATTGCAACGCTCACCGTCGCCCCTCGCCCCTCAAGTTCCTTGCCGAAGGCAAAGACCGCTTGCCGCAGATCGGACCGTCCCCATACGTCAGAGTCGGGGTAGACGGTAACAGGCCGCCCTCTCCAGGTCACCTTATCTAAGTCAGGGATCGGCTCCCCTTGCGCGAACCAATTCCACAAGCCGCCGATACCAAGGGAAAGCGTGCCCTCCTGGGTAAGCCTCAGCGCCTTTTTCTCCCCTTCTGTGACGGCAAGCGGGACTGATGCATCACGCAAGACCGCCGCACATCCTGGGGGGATGTACAACCGCGCGCCCGTTCCTTTCTTCTGAAGGTACTTAGCGGTACGCCCGTCTTTTCCTCGATACGGAGGGAACACCTTGTAGCGACTGAATCCGCCATCACCCGCGTAAGGGAATTCCAGCGCCGATGTGACACCTTGGGGGGCAAAGCCGATAATGCGCGACAGATCGCAAGGGCGCACGGAGTGGAGCCCCGCCGCGCGAACCATGTCATCGGCCAGGCCGGACTTTCGCAGATCGGCCAGATGGTCGGGATGGAGGGAAAGGGTCACTGCCCCGGTCATCCCTGCCTCGCCTCGGTACGATTCTCGGCGACGAACCGCTCGTAATCTTCCTCGCGCACCTTAATCAACCGCCCGAGCCGAACCGTTGCGATCCGCCCCTCGGCAATCCAGCGCCGCCATGTGTACCGGCTCGCTCCAGATCTCGCCTCAAGCTCATTTACGTTAAGCAATTTCGCCATTCCGTAGCCCTCCTCTATTCGCATCTTGGTTACATCTTTCCGCTCTAGAGAGATGATGTAGCATTCGGTCGGATCTGTCAATAACAATATAGCAATACATATTGATACGCACGATTGCTATTGACACAACGCGGGTTCTGTTGCATATTAGGGATACGATACACTCACACAGGAGGGATACCGCTATGGGAAAGACGAAATTGCTGACTCCTGCCGAAGCAGGCAAGGCGGAGCAGCAGATGCTTCACGCGCTCGAACGGCAGCAGGAAGAGATTGAGGCGGAACTGGGACAGACCGCGATAGATGAACTCACGTGGATTGTGGACCTCTCGCAGCGGAGCCTAAGCCATTTGGAAGCGCTCGATCAATGGCGCTGGCTCTATTTCTACGCTCAACCGGCTTTCCGGTATCTCCTGATAGAGACTCGCATCCCGACAAAATCGGACGCGCAAAAGAAGGTTGTCGCAGACATAGAGGACGCGATCAGCACCGTCAAGACGCTGACTGGTGGCCTCGCAGATGGGAAGGTGGTAAACCTATCCCCTGAGAGTGGGACCCTCACCCTCAACATTCGACAGGATGCCAAGGGCCGACTTTCGCGCGAGTATCGGGGGCCATTGGAGACTCAAGTCTTTTTCCGGACACTTGATCTCTTGGACAGGGTGGGGAACCGCCTTCGTAGATGTCCGTATCAGCCGGAGGGGGAGCCGGTATGTGGGCGCGTGTTCGTGAAGCGTAAGGGTCAACGGTTTTGCAAGCCAGATCATGCCCAAGCCGCAGCCTATGACGCCTGGGTCAAGCGGGGGATGCCACGGGGTAGGAAAGGAGGGAAGACTCGATGAGCGTCTTTAAGCGGGGTGACCATTGGTGGATCGACTTTTACGACGCGGGTGGACGCCGCCGCCGGCGGAAGGTCTCACCCGACAAACGGATCGCCACCGCCGCACTCCGGGATATTCAGGTCAAGATCACGAAGGGGGAATACCTGGGCCTCAAGGAAGAAAGCCTCGCCTTCCGGGCCTTCGCTGAGAAGTATTGGGCCGCCGTGTCACACACCTTCAGCGAGCAGGAACAGCTCCGGGCCAGGTCGATCCTTGACCTTCATCTCCTTCCTGCCTTCGGCTCTGAACGTGTGAGCCGGATCAGCCGCCAGCAGATCGAGGGGTACTTGGCGAGCAGAGCAGGTCAGGCAAAACCCGCGACGTGCAACAAGGAATTCACACGCCTCCGCCATCTCCTCAATCGGGCCGTCGCCTGGGGGTTTCTGAAGGTCAATCCTTGCAAAGGGATCGCACTCTTGAAAGAGCCGCCACCACGGGTCAAGTATCTTGTGCCTGAACAGATGGAGCGGTTGCTTGAAGCGTGCTCTCAGCACTCTGTGGGGCTGTGGGCCATCGTCCAGCTTGCCGCCCATACCGGCATGAGGCAAGGCGAGATATTGGGACTGACAGGGGCAGACATCGACCTTCAGGGTAAGACCGTCACGCTCCGTAAGACGAAGAACAACGAGCTTCGGATCGTGCCCTTGAATCTGGAAGCGTTGAAGGCACTTGCCACCATCCCACGGCCGTCTGACACCTTCATGCCAGTGTTTCCCGGGTGGACACGGCAACGGCTCACAGTCACCTTTCACCGGGTATGTCGCCGGGCCGGGATCGCCGACTTTCGGTTCCACGATCTCCGCCATCATGCCGCTTCGTGGTTGACGATGAAGGGGGTCAATCAGCGCACCATCGAAGCCTTGTGTGGATGGAAGGACCCTCGAACTGCGCGGAGGTATCAGCACCTCTCGATGCAAGCGCTCCATGACGCCGTAGCGCGCCTTGACACATCTTGTGAAACGAGGGATGCTCAGCCGGTGGCTGAGGCTCAACGGCCATAGGCTACAATCGAGCAAGTGCGAAATAGAACACAAAGATTACTCAGGAATTAAAGGTTTCTCGCTAGGTTCTTACGGATAGAGGCGAATGAATTGAGTGGGAGGAAAGGAGGCCAGCGATGACGCTAGCACCAGAGGAGCAGCAACGCATCTACGAAGAGGAGAAGGCTAGGAGTGAGGCACAAGACCGCATTACGCAGGAGAAGGCTCAGGAGCAGGCTCAGGTCAAGAAAGCCTTGGCGAGAAAAAATGGAAAGCGGATGGCGATCGCCGTGGGTATCTTTTCCGCTGTTGTGTGGCTGCTCAGCCTCCTCCCCGAACCACGCGAGAAGCAGAGCCTCCATCAGAAGCAGAGCATGACCCGTGACGTGAGCACGCTGAAAACCGGGAGGGCTGTGTGTGTATCCAAGGCGTTGCTCGAAGAACTCGCAGCCCACCAACAGGATGTACAGGCCGTAGAACGCCTCTTGCAATCCGGCTGCCTCTTCACGGAAGGCGCGATGCTGGTCTCTGTGCTGGCCGTCGAGCCCTCAGGAATCGCCAAAGTGCGGGTCTTTACTGGGAAGAAACAGGATGTAGAATTGTGGACGACACTTGAGAGCCTCCAGGATCAGAAGTAACCCTCTCGCACGAGTTGTCATGATCCTCGCGCTTGTCGTCGCCGCATGTGCTCCGCCCCTCTCAGCCGCACCCCGGCGGAGCAGTACCGTGCGAACCGCTTTCAAGTATTCCTCGCCCTGTCCGGCGACAGGCCGGTCAACCGGCCCCTGTCCTGGGTGGATCATTGACCACGTGATTCCGCTTGCGTGCGGGGGTGATGACGCCTCTGATAACATGCAGTGGCAGACGGTTGATGAGGCCAAAGCCAAAGACCGATGGGAGCGGAGGGGCTGCACACCGTCCAGCGTTTGCTGCAACGGAGTAGTCACTATTTGGACACCGGAAGGGGAGTGCAAGATGGGATACCGTGCTAACTGCTTGATTGCATTGGCGTCCCCAACGGGATTCGAACCCGTGTTTCAGCCTTGAAAGGGCCGCGTCCTGGGCCGGCTAGACGATGGGGACATTGAAGGGAAGACCGGCTCTTTATAGCATAGTTCCGGTGACATGGGAAGGGCTGGTTACGAGATCCTTTAACGGTGAACAATCACCTCTACCCGGCCACGGTCGTTAATGAACAGATTTAAGAGACCGCTGATCAGGCTTAACAGGATTGCCCCGAACACCGCAGACCAGAAGCCGTGCACCTCGAACCCCTGGATCATCAGCGAGACGAGTTTCAGGAGCGCTGCGTTGAGCAGCGGGATGAAAAGCCCCAGTGTTATGATCGTGAGTGGAAGCGTCAAGATCACGAGCACAGGTCGCACAACGGCGTTGACTACCCCGAGAAAAAAGGCGGCAGATAATGCAGGCAGGACCCCCCGCACCTCGATGCCAGGGATGACGGTTGACACGAGTAAGAGGGCTAGTGCATTGAGAAAAAGTCGGACGAGAAATCCCATCACTCGGACCTCATAATTTAACCGAACTCGCCCCGGAGAAACCGTTCCCTGGCATCGAGCCGCATCCGTTTGCCGCTGGTGGTCTTGCTCAGCGTTCCTGGTACGACCAGCAGCACCTGGTCGAGAACCGTCCCGCCTGCTGGTCGATAGACGTCATCCACTCGAGCACGGATCTCCCTCATCAAGGTTTCCCGACGCGGCTCAGGGCAGTGTGGCTCTGCAAACTCAGCAACTGCCACTACACGCTGGGTTCCGGCCCTGACGTCGGTTACGCCGAAGACGACGCTCCGGCCCGGCTTGACTCCCTCAACGGTTTCGATGACCTCTTCCAGGAGGGCCGGGGTATAGTTGCGGCCACCCTTGATCACCGTCTCTTTCAGTCTCCCGGTAATGTACAGCTCTCCTGCTGAGTCGATCATTCCCTCATCGCCGGTGTGCAGCCATCGTCGCCCGTCTCGTTCCCGAATGACCTGCGCGGTCGCCTCCTGGTCTCCAAAATAGCCATCCATAAGGCTTGGCCCCGCGATGGTCACCTCCCCGAGATGCCCTGCCGGGAGCTTGTTGCCTTCAGTATCAATGATTCGGATCGCAAAACCCTGGAGCGGCCGCCCTACAGATACCCACTCCTCACCCCGCTGGCGGCAGACCCGATAGGGCGCTGCGAGGTCTGGGAAGGAGACGGCGAGCGTCATCTCAGCCAGCCCATAGACCGGCGACAGCGCTTCCCGACGGAGACCGAACTGGCCGAACTCGCGTTGGAACGCTTCCATCGCCTGCACCGTCACCGGCTCAGCGCCGTTCATCAGGATCCGGAGTGGGGAGAGATCAAGACGGCTCCCTTGTCCATAGGTCGGATGCTGCTCAAACCGTCTGGGGGAAATCTGGCACATTCTTGCGAGCCGGCCGATGGCTGAGTTATTTGAGACCGAGATTGTCGCTCCGAACTGATGAAGCGCCCAGATCCAGCGGAGTGGGTCGCGGGTGAAGTCGGTGGGCGACATCAGGTAGGCTTCCAGACCGAGCGCAAAGGATCCCAGTGTGATCCCGATGAGCCCCATATCGTGGTAGAGCGGTAACCAGGACACGACCTTGTCGTCAGGCCTCGGCTGGACCATTTCCCCGAATGCCTGAATGTTGGCCAGGATCGCTCGATGGCTGAGCATCACACCCTTCTGGACGCCGGTTGACCCGGAGGTGAACTGTATCAGCGCCGTCGCGTTGCCGTCCGGGCTCGGCGTCTGAAACTGAGCGGTTCCTCGCAGGAGGTCGGACGCAGCCACAAACGCAGGCGCCTCAGGGAGAAACCGGGCAGCGGTGTGACACACGGGAGCGAAATCTTGTTCGGCGATTACCACGGCAGGCCGGGAGGTCTGGCAGATATGGACCTGCTGGTCCACGTAACGGCTGAGGCGCTGAAGCCTTTCTAGTATAACCATGAGAGGCCGCCCAGCCTTCTTCCCCTGTCGCCAGCGTTGGGCTAAGGGCTGTCGTAGGAGCCGGTCGATCATCCGCTTGGCGGGGGTATACGTGCGAGTCGCCGTCGCCGCAGCCAGGGTGCGCAGCAAGCCTTTCGGGAGAAGAAGGGGCGGGTAAGTCGGAACGGCCACAGCACCCGCCAGCCAGGTACCGAAGAGGGCTTGAAGGATCGGTCGCCCGGTGGGGAGCATGATGAGGACCCGGTCGCCAGGCCGAACCCCCAGTTCCTGAAGAAGCGCTGCCACCCGCTCGGCCTCATGGTACAGCATGCCGAACTGAACCGGCTTACCGGGATCGAGCCCATGGAGCAGATAGCACCAGGCCTCATCTATGCGGTGTTCCGCTTGGTAGCGAACGATCTCGCCGATCGTGTCCGAAACCCTAAGGGCAGCCAGCGAAGAGGCGTCGAAAAGGCCAGCCTTCAAGGAAGAGGTTGTCATGGTTACGTATCCACCCAGAGGCCTATTTGAATCCATCGCTGACAGGTAGCGTGATACTCTTTCTGAGGTGTTGAAATGAGGTTGACTAAGCTTGCATAGCATACTATCCTCGGCCTGGCAAGCACTTGTCACAAAAGAACACACCATGCGACCACATGGGAAGGGTGGTGATGGCCGCGTTCGGGTGTCGTGATTCGCGGCAGGGTCATGCGCTGATGCAGGAACTCGCCATAGTCCGAAAGATGCTTGGCCGGCTCGAAGCCAAACTGCTGGAGGACGATACTGATCATTTCCCAAAGGGGGATGATCAGGAACTTCGCCTCGCACTGCAGCGTATTGGTGATGACCGGTTGACTCAACTGATGCTGAGTTATGCCGTCTGTGTCCGGGGGCTCACTGCGCCGATGGCATCTCGTACCTGGAAACAGGAGCTGGCGGAGGAGGCGGAGGATCTCCACCGTCCCCTCGTGAGCCGCCTGCAGAGGCTAGAGCGTCTGGCCCGGTCCCACGCGGGACGTCTGTGGTTGCGGTTGCAGGCCCGTCTTTACCGTGTCTTTCATCAGTCTCCCCATCCACAGCGCCTGCCTTCACCCAAGGAGAATGGCAACCGTGGGCAGTTGCTTTGATGGGAAAACTGATCCGGTGGCTGATCGTTTTCCCGCTCCTTGGCCTTCTGCTCTACGTCGGACACCCATTTCTCCTGAGAGCCATGGGCCGCTACCTGATCACGGAGGATCGTCTACAAAAGGCCGGCGCGATCGCGGTTCTGGCAGGAGACGGAGGCGTCGGCCGCACGCTCGAGGCTGTCAGACTTTACCAGGACGGCTATGCCCCAAGGATCGTCCTGACCCATCAGCGCTTGCTGAAAGGGTACGAATCGCTGGCACGGCTGGGCATTACCGTCCCGGAAGAGCGGGATATCCAATGGATGGTCCTCAAGGCGATGCGGATCCCTGCTACTGTCGTTCTCCAAGTCGGTGAGCGGGCCGACAGCACCGAGAGAGAGATGATCTACCTCGCACGCCTTCTCAAGGAGCACCGGATAGGAACAGTCATCCTTGTCACGGATAGATCGCATTCAACGCGAGCAAGTAAGATTCTGGCCCGCGTCTCCGGCGGGAGGATTGCGATCATCAGCCGGCCCACCCGCTACGATACCTTTGATCCGGAAGGATGGTGGCATTCTCGCGCTGATGCGAAAGAGGTCTTGTTGGAATACGAGAAGCTGCTCAACTACCTCGTGCAGTCGGCGAGTGCCGGCCTCACCGGCTGGCGGAAAGACGGAAGTGATTCGGCCGTTCCGGCCGGGGGTACATTCTGACCATCAGGATCCAAGGTTCGGTCGCTGCGAGAGGGTTAAACCGTTCATGGATGGGGGGACACGCCATGCAAGAGAAGCGAGGGATGTTTGACAAGATTTGGGGGGCCCTGGAGCCGACCAGCCAGGAGCCGACACGGCCAGTTCCAACGATGGAAATGTCGACGGGCGCTTTTGTCGTCAGCGAGAAGATCCAGATTCGCGGGGATCTGACCGGCGAAGGCGACATTCAGCTCATGGGTGGATTTCACGGAACTATTGATCTTATGGGAACGGTTATGATCGGAGAGTCGGCTCAAGTAGAGGCCGATATCGCTGCGACCAACATCATTGTTGGCGGCCACGTGAAAGGCAATCTGGTCGCCAGCGGGCGAGTCGATCTCCTGCCGACCGGCAGCGTAACGGGTAACGTGAAGACCGGCAGTATAGCCGCCGCAGAGGGTGCCTCCTTGTATGGCGAGATAGAGATTAATCGCCGACAGGTCCAAGGCTAGATGGAGAAGGACCGGATCGGTTCAGCATAGCCTGAGAAGCCCAGTTGCGCTCAGCCCTTGGCAGCAGGCGTGAAGAGGAGGCATATGGCCTTTATGCGGTTTGATAAATTCACCTTTAAGGCGCAGGAGGCGATCCAGCAGGCCCGGAAGCTTGCCGAGGAGCGGGAGCATCAGGCGATTGATGTCGAGCACCTGTTGCTGGCGCTGATCGATCAGGCGGAAGGGGTAGTTCAACCAATCTTGAGGAAGATGGGGGCAACCCCTGGCCAGGTCACATCACGACTCATAGAGGAGTTGAGGCGACTCCCCAAGGTCTCCGGCGTGGCCCCGGGCCAGGTCCATATCACGCCGCGCCTGGAAAAGGTGTTGAACGCTGCGCTGTCCGAGGCGGAACGCCTGAAGGACGAGTATGTCAGCACCGAGCATCTGCTCCTGGCGATCTCCGACGAGGGCGGCGGAGCTGTCGGGAAGATCCTGCGCGAGGCCGGGATCACAAAAGACAGGATATACACGGCCTTGCAGGAGTTCCGCGGCAGCCAGCGCGTGACCGACCAGGCCCCGGAGGAGAAGTACCAGGCGCTGGAACGGTACGCCCGCGATCTGACCGATCTGGCCAGAAAAGGGAAGCTGGACCCGGTCATCGGTCGGGACGATGAAATCCGCCGGGTGATCCAGGTCCTGGCGCGCCGGACCAAGAACAACCCGGTTCTGATCGGCGAACCTGGTGTGGGCAAGACTGCCATCGTGGAAGGGTTGGCGCAGCGGATCGTTAACGGGGATGTGCCGGAGTCGCTGAAGAACAAGCGCGTCATGGCGCTGGACATCGGTGCGCTTGTGGCCGGGAGCAAGTACCGTGGAGAGTTCGAGGACCGGCTGAAGGCGGTCCTGCGCGAGGTCACTGAGCAGGAGGGGCAGATCGTCCTCTTCATCGACGAGTTGCATACCCTTGTTGGGGCCGGCGCTGCCGAAGGGGCCATGGATGCCTCAAACATGCTCAAGCCTGCGCTGGCGCGAGGTGAGCTTCGGTGCGTGGGAGCTACGACACTGGACGAATACCGCAAGCGGGTAGAGAAGGACGCTGCGCTTGAGCGACGCTTCCAACCGGTTCTGGTCGGTGAGCCGTCAGTCGAGGATACCATCTCGATCCTCCGTGGCCTGAAGGAGCGGTACGAGGTCCACCACGGCGTTCGGATCAAGGACTCGGCGCTGGTGTCTGCCGCGGTTCTCAGCAACCGGTACATCGCCGATCGGTTCCTGCCGGACAAGGCGATCGATCTGATCGATGAGGCGGCATCACGCCTCCGGATGGAGATCGACAGTATGCCGACAGAGCTGGATGAGCTCAGTCGGCGGGCCAGACAGCTCGAGATCGAACGCGAGGCCCTGAGGAAGGAGACCGATCCGGAGTCGCAGGAGCGTCTTGCGCGTCTCGCAGACGAGCTTACGGAGATTCGCACTAAAGAGGAAGGGCTCAAGGCCCGCTGGGAACAGGAGAAGGGATTCATCCAGCGGATCAGGGGTCTCAAGGAGCGGACTGAGGCGGCGAAACTCCAGGAGCAAATGGCCGAGCGGCAGGGAGAGCTGGGGAAGGTCGCCGAGCTCCGCTATGGCCTGATTGCGTCTCTCCAGCAGGAGATGGACGCCGAAAAGCGCGGCCTCGAACAGGTCCAGCAGGACGGCGCCATGCTCAAGGAGGAGGTCGATGAGGAAGACGTCGCTGAAGTCGTCTCCAAGTGGACCGGAATTCCGGTCACCAGGATGTTGGAGGGGGAGACGCAGAAGCTCCTGACCATGGAGGACAAGCTCAGGGAGCGCGTGGTGGGGCAGTACGAGGCGATCACTGCGGTAAGCGATGCCATCCGTCGCGCCCGCTCGGGGCTCCAGGACCCGAATCGGCCGATCGGCTCGTTCATTTTCCTGGGGCCGACTGGGGTGGGGAAGACCGAACTGGCCCGGGCGCTGGCTGAGTTCCTGTTCGACGACGAGCGCGCGATGGTCCGCCTGGACATGAGCGAGTACATGGAGAAACACACGGTCTCCCGCCTG
>JGI1357J11328_10001920_pt1 | contig 15481 bp, 15 predicted proteins | sample Subgrocontami54m_FD_11328 | JGI IMG/M metagenome (IMG submission 11328)
TCAATGGCTGCGGCCGGTTTGACGGCAGCGTTCGGGGGAAGCAATGAACAAATCGAGAACGCGGCGGAAATAGGCATGGAACATAACCTCGGCTTAACCTGTGATCCGGTCGGCGGCCTGGTGCAGATTCCATGCATCGAGCGCAACGCGATGGGGGCGGTGAAAGCAATTAATGCCGCTTACCTCGCCCTGTCCGGAGACGGTAGTCATCACGTGTCTTTGGACAAAGTAATCGAAACCATGCGCCAGACAGGGCATGATATGCAAACCAAGTACAAAGAAACTTCCCTCGGCGGTCTCGCGGTAAATGTCGTGGCGTGCTGACAATAAGATCTTGTCTTGGTCTCGGCTGACACGAAGTCGCAGCCGGAGAGCCGGGGAAGCGCGGGCGCGGCAACCCGCGTTTGTCTGGTCGCGATCCGGCCATCGTTTTCACCCCGGAATAGCTGGCGCTACGCGGGCTGGATGGCCATGCATGGCTCCGGAAAGGTTGACCGGCCGGAAGAAAAAGTCTATAAAGCAAACAGTCGTTTGTTTTTCTAATGGTCCGGACCCCATGGCCCAAACCCTACGCGTCCCGCGCAGCGACAACCGCCTGCCCCTGATCCTGGACGAGGCGGCGCGGTTGTTCCGCGAAAAAGGCTACGCCGCCACCTCGATGCGCGACATCGCGGCGGCCGTGGACATGCTGCCGGGGTCGCTGTATTACCATTTCGCCGCCAAGGAAGACCTGCTGGTCGCGGTGTACGAAGAGGGCGTGCGCCTGATCACCGAAAAGGTGCGCGCCGCAATCGCGCGGCATGCAGAACCCTGGCAGCGGCTGGAGGCGGCGGCGGTGGCGCATCTGCAGGCCCTGCTCAAGACCGGCGACTACGCCCTGGTGGTGATCCGCGTGTTGCCGCAGGATGTGCCCAAGGCGGCGGCGCGCCTGGTGAAACTGCGCGATGGCTACGACAGGGTGTTCTCCGAACTGGTGGCGGACCTGCCGCTGCCGCCCGGGACCGACCGGCAGAGCTTCCGCCTGCTGCTCCTGGGTGCGCTCAACTGGACCCAGCATTGGTTCCGCGAAGGCGGCAGGAACTCCCCGCGCAGCATTGCGCGCAGTTTTCTCCGGCTGCTGCGCGAGGCGCAGAAAACATGAAAATTCCGCAACCCCATCGAGACGTCGCAATATGACTTCGCCACCACCCAAGGTACTCGTCACCAAAATCGGCCTCGACGGCCACGACCGCGGCAGCCGCGTGGTCGCGTCCAACCTGCGCGATGCCGGTATGGAGGTGGTGTACACGCCGCCGTGGCAGGACATCGCCGCGGTGGTCAAGCTGGCGATGGAGGAGGACGTCGATTCTTCGCGAGGCGGTGCAACTGGCAGCCACGAATGCAGGAAGCAGGTCTTCATTTTGAGATGGCCATGCGCCCGGTGGTCAACGATAGCGCGGCACAAGGATTTTGGATTTGCCTGCGACCAGCACATCACTCCGTAAGGAGTGTCTGCGCAAGTGAAACCCAATAGCTGACGCCAGTCGCCAAGGCGTCGTCGTTAAAATCATAATGCGGGCTATGCAGGTTGCGTCCGTTGTCCGCGGGGCCATTGCCCAGCCAAACGTAACAGCCCGGTTTTTCCTGCAGCATGAAGGCAAAATCTTCCGCTCCCATGCTTGGCGTGGGATGCTCGTCGATGTTGCCGGCGCCGATTACCGCTGCTGCCGCCATCTGCGCCAAGCGCGTTTCCTGCGGCGTGTTGACGGTGACAGGATAGCGGCGTTCATAGCGTAAATCGCAGCGCACATCGAAGGCGGCGCAGAAATGATTTGCGATATCGCGCATGCGCTTTTCGATTAAGTTCCGCGTTTCATCACGAAAACTGCGCGTCGTACCGCGCAGTACTGCGGATGCGGGAATCACGTTCCAGGTGTCGCCGGCATGAATCTGGGTGACGCTGACCACTGAGGCATCGACCGGGTTCACGTTGCGGCTCGTGATCGTCTGCCAAGCATTGACGATCTGGGTCGCCACTACGATAGGATCGATCCCCAAGTGCGGCATGCCGGCATGCGCGCCCTTGCCGTGGACGGTCAGCTCGAAAATGTCGAGGGCAGCCATCAGCGGGCCGGAACAAATCGCCATCTTTCCCAGGGGCAGGCCGGGCCAGTTGTGCAAACCGTAGACGGACTGCATCGGGAACATTTCGAACAACCCTTCTTCGACCATCACGCGAGCTCCGCCTTCGCTTTCCTCCGCCGGCTGGAACACGAAAATGATGGTGCCGCGAAATGCGCGATCTTGCGACAACAGGCGCGCCGCGCCCAGCAGCATGGTGGTGTGCCCGTCGTGGCCGCATGCGTGCATGCGGCCCGGATGCTGCGAGCGATAAGGAACATTTCCCGCCTCCTCGACATGCAGCGCATCCATGTCGGCGCGCAGGCCTATCATCGGACCATCGCCATTGCCGAGTACCCCGATCACTCCGGTGCCGGCCAGGCCCCGATGTACTTCGATGCCGAATGAAGTCAGCTTCTCGGCAACGAAAGCCGAGGTTTGGTGCTCCTCAAACGCCGTCTCCGGATGCGCATGCAGCTCGTGACGCCAAGTCTTCATTTCATCCAGGATACCGGCTATGCCGTCAGCCAGATTGCTCATCGATCATTTTTCCACAAAAGGGGTTTCGCTGCGACATTGCTCACATCAGGCGGCCCAGCACAAAGCCGGCAACGCCGCCAAGGCCGGCAACGACAATGACCCACCAAAGCGGCACCGGTTTGCGGCCAAGCGCGGTAAAAGGTTCGGCGGTTCCCTCGTGTGCTCCCGAAGCATTGCCCGGCTCAACCGGCGTTGGTGCAGGCTGAGGGGCTGCTTCGGGGATGCCACTACCGCCCAATGTCCGGGCGAAAGCCGAGAAAAAATCGTCGGCATTCTTTTTGGCAACGGTTTGTACCAGCCGGCTGCCGATGCTGGCAAGTTTGCCGCCAATATCCGCTTTGGCACTGTAGCGCACCAAGGTATCGGCACCATCTTCATCGAGTGAGACTCGAGCGCTCATCTTGGCGAAACCGGCAGAACCACCCTGGCCTTGACCGGTAAGCGTATAAGCCCGGGGCGGATCGAGGTCGGAGAGGACGACGTTTCCCCTGAACAGGGCAGAAACCGGGCCGACTTTGGCGTGTACGACGGCCTTGAACTCGTTCTCGGAAGTACGCTCCAGACTCTTGCAACCGGCGATGCAGCCTTGCAGCACGGCCGGATCGTTCAGTGCCGCCCATACTCGCATCGGGCTGGCGGGGATACGGTATTCACCGGAAATATCCATTGCCGTCGTGCTTACTTGTCGTAGTACTTGAACAGCGCCTGGGTTCCGCTGCGACCGTAGCCCTGAGCCTTGAGCTGCTCGTAAAGCTTTTTCGCAAGCGCAAGGCCAGGCAGGTTGAGCTGCATACGTTCGGCTTCAGCCAGTGCGATGCTCATGTCCTTGATGAAGTGCTCCATGAAGAAACCCGGCGCATAGTCGCCCTTTATGATGCGCGGGCCCATTACCCTGAGCTGGGTTCCCGACGCGGCGCCGCCGCCGATCGACTGGAGCACCGATTCGGCATCGAGGCCGGCATGTTTGGCGTAGGCAAGGCCTTCGCACACACCCATGATCGTCGACGCGATCACGATTTGGTTGCACATTTTGGCGTGCTGGCCGGCCCCCGGGCCGCCCTGCAGCACGATGTTGGTGCCCATGCGCTGCAGGATCGGCAGGGCCGCCGCAAACGCGGCAGAATCACCGCCCACCATGATCGCAAGCTTGCCTTCGCGCGCGCCAATGTCGCCGCCCGAAACCGGGGCGTCGAGCGCCATGATGCCGCGCTCCGCCGCCTTGGCGCTGATGCGCGCGGCAAGCGCCGGGCTCGATGTGGTCATGTCGATCAGGATCGCGCCTGCCCGGACTTGGGCAAGGATACCGTTCGCGCCGAGGTACACCTCCTCGACATCGTGCGGATAGCCGACAATGGTGACGACAACATCGGCGTGCGCAGCCACCTTGCCCGGCGTATCGTGCCAGGTCGCGCCTTTAGCGACCAGGTCTTCGGCCTTTTCGCGTGATCGGTTATAGACATGCAGATCGTGTCCAGCCGCAAGCAGATGGCCGGCCATGCTGCGTCCCATGATGCCCAGGCCGATAAATCCGACTGCGGGCAGTTTCGCGTTCATACCGTGTTTCCTTAAGAGTCCATTTCAAAATGAGGGGATATCCCCCTCATGCTTCCCTATATTGGCCGTTGCAAAATTCATTTTGCAACGGGTTCTAAGTTTTACCGCGCAGCAATTCGCGGATGTACATGGGGGTGAGAGGGTGGCGGTTGGCCACGACCGCAAACGGTGCAAGCGCGTCGTTGACAGCGCCGGTGATGGCGCCGATCGCGCCCATGACACCGCCCTCGGCCATACCCTTGAGTCCTAATGGGGTCGAGCGGTTGGGCGTGTGCATCGACAGGATTTCGAAGCTCGGCAACTCGTGGGCCGTGGCGATCAGATAATCGGCAAAGCTGCCGGACAAATTCTGCCCGGTCTCATCGTACTCCACGTGCTCGAACAATGCGCCCGAAAGGCCCATCGCTATGGCGCCATGCTGCTGCCCTTCGACTATCGTCGGACTTAGCAGAGTGCCGCAATCTTCCGCGACGAGATAACGGCCGAGGTGAATGCCGCCGGTTGCCGCATCCACCTCCACCTCGCAGAAGTGCGTGGCGTTGGAGTAGGTCCTTGGCGGCGGATCGTAGGTCTTGTGGAATTCCAAGCCCGGACTCATATCGTCGGGCAGGGCTTGCGGGTCAAGGTAAGCGATACGCGCGACGTCGGTCAGCTCGACGTGTGTAGGATTCCACTCGCCCGCCGCCTCGCGCCGCTCGACCCTGCCATCGAGCAGGCGCAGCGAGGTGAAATCGGCAACGCCAAGCATTGTTGCGGCAATCTCAAGTACTTTTTTTCGGGCATCGAGCGCGCACAGATATAGGGTGCCGCCACCGGCTGTTCCGCCGCGAGAGCCGCGGCTGCCCATGCCGTAGGGGGCGACGTCGGTATGCCCGAGCTGAATGCGAATATGCTGCGGCGAAACCCCGAGGCCCTCGGCGACCGCATTGGCCATGGCAGTTTCGTAGCCCTGGCCCGTCGGCCCCAGCCCCACCGACGCATTGATCACGCCGGAAGGTTCGATGCGCACCCACGCTGCTTCATGGCCGGACCCGGGGATACCGGCAGCCTTGTAGAACTTCGACCCGGCCGTAGTGGGCTCGACGATCACGCAGATGCCAAGTCCGAGATATCGGCCCGCGCGCCTCGCTTCGGCCTGGCGGGTTCGGAATCCGGCGTAGTCAACGGCTGCAAGGCCGGCTTCGAGCGTTTCGCGCGGCGTAATGTCGGCGAGCACCTCTTTCGCTGCCGTGGTGTAGGGAAAATCGGCCGCAGTGAGCATGTTGAGGCGCCGGACATGGACCGGGTCGCGGCCAAGCTCACGCGCAATCGCGTCCATGGTTCCTTCCATGACCCAACTGGTAACGGACGTCGGCGCGCGCATCGGCGCGTTACCCACCTTGTTGGTCAGCACCACCTTCACATCGAAGGCATAGTCCTGCACCTTGTATGGTCCGGTCAGGCCGGTCGCGACGCCGCGCGCGAGGTAATTGCCCGGATAAAAGCAATAGGCTCCGAAATCCTCGAGGATTTCGAATTCCAGGCCGAGGATACGGCCCTGCGCGTCCACTGCGGCGCGGGTGCGGCAGAAATCTTCGCGCGCGTGGCTCGATGCAGTCAGATTTTCGAGCCGGTCCTCGCGCCAGCGCACCGGGCGCTTCAGGTGGCGCGCGAGCGCGGCCACCGTAAGTTCCTCCCGATAAAGGGTGATTTTCTGGCCGAACCCCCCTCCCACGTCAGGCGAGATCACCGTCACCTGGGTTTCGGGCAGACGCAGTCGCATGGCGAGTTGCGTGCGGTACGGATGCGGCGCCTGGCAGCCTACATGAAAAGTGAGGTGCTGCCGGCCTTCGTCCCAGAGCGCAATGCAGCCGCGTGTCTCGATCGGCGTGTGGGTCTGGCGATTTTGGGAAAACGTGCTTTCGATCACCCGGTGGGCTTCGCGTTTGCGTCCCGCCGGATCACCATGAACATAGCTTTGATGCAAGATCAGGTTGGATGCCAGGGATTCATCGACCTTGGGCGCATTGGGTTCCAGTGCCTGCCACATGTCGGTAACTGCATCAAGGGTCTCGTAATCGACCATGACCTGCTCGGCCGCGTCTTCCGCAAGATAGCGGTCGGTGGCGACGATGCACGCGACCGGATCGCCCTGAAAGCGCACGCTATCGACCGGCAATGTAGTCATTTCGACCGGATGCAGGCCCTCGATCGGCGGCGCCATGCGCAGCTTGTCGGTCCACGCCGACAGTTCGCGCCCGGTGACGATGCTTACCACCCCGGGCATCTGTTTGGCTGCGTCGATGTCGATCGCGGCGATGCGCGCACGCGCATGCGGGGAACGCACAAAACATGCATGCAGCGCGCCGGGTACCTCGATATCGTCGACGTAGAGCCCGTGACCGGTGAGGAAACGGTAGTCCTCCTTGCGCGGTCCCGCTTTGCCGATATAATGAAATTCAGGGTGCGACATAGCCGGCGCTCTCCTGCATTTGCGTGGCGGCCTTTTTGATCGCGGCCACGATGTTGTGATACCCGGTGCAGCGGCACAGGTTGCCCGAGAGCGCGTCACGGATCTGCTCTTCGCTCGGGTTCGGGTTTTCCTTGAGAAATGCCTCGAAGGTCATCACGATGCCGGGCGTGCAAAACCCGCACTGCAGGCCATGCTCCTCGTGCAGGGCCTGTTGCACGGGCGAGAGCTGCCCATCCTGCGCCACCGCCTCGATGGTGGTGATTTCATGCCCTGCCATCTGCACCGCGAAGCACAGACAGGCGCGGACCGGGCGGCCGTCAACCAGGACGGTACAGGCACCGCAAACCCCATGCTCGCAGCCGACATGCGTGCCGGTCAGGCGGCAGTCTTCGCGCACGGCGTCGGACAGCAGCTTCCTGGGCTCGATCAGGAGGTCATGGGATACGCCATTGACTCGTAAAGTCAGCGCAACCTTGTTCATGGTGCATTTCCTTGTGCCGTGTCGAGCGCACGCGTCAGCGCGCGCTCGGTGAGTATTTGCGCCAGCTCCCGGCGATACTCGGCGGGAATTCTGGGGTTGTCTTCGGGTTCCACCGCATCGCGGATGGCTTGCGCCAGTTGCTTGAAACGGCTGGCGTCGGCGGGCTGGCCGATGAACCGCCGGCACAGATCGGCGTATGCGACCGGAATTGGACCGACGCCACCGATGCCGATGCGCAGACCGGCAATGCGAGCTTTCTCCACCGTCATCGTGGCGGCAATGGCAACGATGGCGAAGTCGCCATGGCGGCGACTGAAAATCTCGAAGGCGGCGCCTTCCCCCGGCGCTGCCACGGGGACACGAATTGCAACGACGACTTCATCCTGCGCCAGTGCAGTGGTCATGACGGACAAAAAGAAATCGGCTGCGCTCAAGGTGCGTTGCCCGCGGGTGCTGGCGATGTCGATTTCGGCATTTAACGTCACGGTAACCAGCGGCAATTGCGCCGTCGGGTCTGCATGGGCAAGGCTTCCGCCCAGGGTTCCGCGCTGCCGGATGGCATAGTGGCCGATGGTTTCGGCAGCCTGCGCCAGCAAGGGGCAGAGACTGCGCACAACCTCCGACTCGACCAGTTGGTAATGCCTGGCCAATGCGCCCACTTCGACAAAAGCTCCCTTGGCGCCGATTCCGGCCAGGCCGGGCAAGTCATTGAGGTCGACGAGCTGCGCCGGTGCGGCAAGACGCATGTTCATCACGGGAACCAGGCTCTGCCCGCCGGCGATGATCTTGGCGTTGTCGCCATGGGCGCTAAGCAGTTCCAGTGCTTCGCCCAGCGTTTTCGGGCGATGGTAAGAAAAACCGGCCGGCTTCATGCTTGCACCTTCTGCCAGATCAGCGATTGACCTCCCTGCTTGTCGAAGACATGGAGGCGGCTCACGTTTACGGCGAGTACGACGCTGTCGCCGACCTTGTGATGCACTTCTTTGCCGACGCGGAAGAACAATTGTTTGCGATCGACTTCGATCTCTAGAAAATTGTCTGACCCGACCGGCAGTACCGACGTGATCTGCCCGGCGAGCGCCTGTCCCGCGGGCGGCGCGCCGTGCTCGGAGACGTCTTCCGCGCGGATGCCGATAGCGACTTCGCGGCCGGCGAATGCCGTCAGCTTCTGCGCAAGCTCCGGCGGAATGAGGAGCGCGAGCCCCCCGCGTCTGAAGGTGACGGCGCCGTTGCCAACCTCGAGTTGTCCATCGAGGTAGTTGATCGGCGGGTTGCCGAGGAACGACGCTACGAACATGTTGTGCGCCCGTTCGTAAATCTCGTCGGGCGAACCGATCTGCTGCACCACGCCTTCGCGCATGACGACGATCCGGTCTGCCAGCGTCAGGGCTTCGGCCTGGTCGTGCGTCACGTAGACGAACGTGGTATGCATGGCCTGATGCAACTGCTTGATCTCGGCGCGCATAGAAATGCGCAATGCCGCATCGAGATTGGACAAAGGCTCGTCCATCAGGAACACGGACGGCTGGCGCACCAGGGCGCGCCCGAGCGCGACTCGCTGGCGCTGACCGCCGGAGAGCTGGTTCGGGCGCCGTTCGAGCAGGGGCTCAATTTCGAGGCGCCTCGCCGCATCGCGAACGCGGCGGTCGATTTCGTCCTGGGGATGCTTGCGCATGCGCAGACCGAAGGCAATGTTTTCATATACCGATTTATGCGGGTAAAGCGCGTAGCTCTGGAACACCATGGCGACATCGCGCCGATGCGGCGGCACCGCATTCACGACGGCGCTGTCGAAAAAGAGATTGCCTTCAGTTACATCTTCAAGACCGGCGATCATGTTGAGTGTGGTCGATTTGCCGCAACCGGAAGGGCCGAGGAGAACCAGGAATTCCTTGTCCTGAATATCGAGATTGAGGTTTTCGAGAGCCTTAAATCCGTTGGGGTAGCGCTTGCTCACGCGTTCGAACTTGATGCGTGCCATTGTGAATTAGCTCCTTTAGCCCTTGACTGCGCCGGCGGTCAGGCCGGACACGATGTAGCGCTCGAACACGACGGCCAGGATCACGGGAGGGATGATCGCGACCACGCCTGCAGCATTGATAAACGAGAAACTGATGGTGAAATCCGAAGTAAAGGAAGCAACGATGATCGGCATCGTCTGCGCCGCGGGTGTCTGCGTGAACATCAGTGCCAGCAGGAATTCGTTCCAGCTCGTGAGGAAGGAAAACAGCATCACCGCAACGAGGGAGGGCATCGCCAGCGGCAGGAACACCCGGAGCAGGGTCTGCAGGCGCGAGCAACCATCGACGCGGGCTGCCTTGTCCAGTTCGTCCGGCAGAGATTCGAAATAGCTGAGCAGAACAAACACGCTGAACGGTATCGTAATCGCCAGATAGGTGATGATCAGCGACAGCAGATTGTCGAGCAGGCCGAGCTTACGGATGAAAAGAAAAAAAGGCACCACCAGGGCGATGTCCGGGATCACGCGCGTCACCAGCATGAAGTAGATCGACGAGGTGCGGCCGATGAAGCGTATCTTCGCCATCGCATACGCCGCCGGGATGCTGACCAGCAGATTGAGCACGACCACCGTGATGGCCACGACGAAACTGTTCCACATCGCGGGCAGGAGATACTTCGCCGTGGACGGGACGAAACCCGACGTGGCGGTGACACCCTCGCTGCGCGTTTCGTAGGTGACGACCCGATCGTTGGCCGTGAAAATCGTGGCAAAGTTCTCCAAGGTGGGCTGGTGCGGGATCCAATGCGGCGGTTTGGAGGTGAGCTCGGATTCGGACTGGAACGAGGAGGACACCAGCCATGCGATAGGCGCAAGAACATAAGCGAGAAACGCTATCGAAGCGATCAAAAGCAGGGCGCGCCTGCCGAGGTTGGCCATGGGCATGATCAGAGCTTGTTGCCTAGGGTTCGGATCACGGAGTACGCGATGACGAAGATCAGCAGCGCCATGATGTAGGCGAGCGCCGCGCCAGTGCCGAAGGAGAGCTTGCGGAAGGTCTCGGCATACACCTCCCATGAGAGCACATGCGAGGCGTCGGCCGGTCCGCCTTCGGTCAGGATGAAGAACAAGTCGAAGTGTCGCACCGCCATCATGGTCTCGTAGATCATGACCAGGATGAATGCGGGCTTCAGCGAAGGCAGGGTGATGTGGAAAAAACGCCGCCACACGTTGGCGCCATCGACCTTGGCCGCGCCATAGAGGTCGGACGGGATCGATTTCAAGGTGACGAGAAGCAGTATGGTGGGCAGCGGAACCGCCTTCCAGATGAAGGCGTTGGCAATCAATGGCAGCGTCTTGTCCGGGTCGCCCAGCCAGACCAGGTACTTATCGATAAAACCGAGCTGATAGAGGATGCCGTTCAGCGCGCCGTAGCCCGAATCGTAGATCCATTTCCACATCAGGCCGTTGGCCACAAAGGGTATCGCCCAGGGGACCAGCAGCATCGCGGAAAGAAAACGCCGACCGCGAAATTCCTCATTGAGCAGCAATGCCATGCAAAGCGCGACCAGCAGGATCGCCGCAACCGACATGACGGTGAAGGATACCGTGCGCGTGACGGAATCCCAGAACATATGGTCCTGGAACACACGCGCATAGTTGTCGAACCAGACAAACGGCGTGCGATGAGGCCGGCTCAGCTTGATGTCGAAGAGGCTGATCCAGAACGAGTACAGAACCGGAAAAACCGCAACCACGCCCAGCACCACCACCATCGGCGTGAGAAACAGCATGGCGGCCTTCTGATCGTAGGCGCCGACCGTATGATGGACCGATTTTCGTGCCGCGCGGGTCTGTGCATTCATTTCGGTGGTCGCTTGGGGATGAGGGGATGCGCCCGCCCGCTCTCCCCCATGCGCAGCCTCAGCTTTGCTTCTTGAGATCGTTCCAGGTTTGCGCGGATCTTTTCAGCGCATCGGCTACCGATGACTTGCCGAGGACGGCCGCCTGCCATGCGGTGCCATTGATCTCGTCCCATTCACCGAACCAGCGGCTGACCACGTCCTTCTTCCTGGCAAGATTTTGCTGTTTCTCGAACATGTCAAAGTCGGAGTACTTCTGGTACTCGGCGCGTATCTCCGGATCGCCAAACAGGGATTTGACACCGAAGGCGCTGCCGCCGTCGCTGAACAGCAATTTCTGGAATTTATATTGGCCGTCCGCTTTGCCGCCGAACCACTCAATGAGCTTGACTGCATTGGCGGCGCGCGTCTTGTCGGCAGCTGCCGGCGCAGTCATGCCATAAAAGCGCATCCAGCCTACCGTGGCGTTCGATCCATTGGGCCCGGCCGGCATCAGTGCCTGCTTGACACGTCCCCCGATTTGCGATTGCTTGGTGTCGCTGAGCGGGCGCACGCGGTACCGGGGCAGCAGGGCGAAGGCGTGATTGCCGGAGGAGAAGGCCTTGAATCCAAGGAGCTCGCCGAGTTCGACGCAGGCGGGCGAGATAATCTTGTGTTTCTGCACCGCATCGACGATCCACTGCAATGTCTGGTGCGCGCCCTTCTTGGGGTCATGCATCACGGCGTTGCCGGCGTCGTCCACGAAGTGACCGCCATGGGAGTACACCATCGCGGTGAGGAACTCAATCAGCCAGGTTTCGCGCGCCATCGACAGCATGAGCGGGTATTCCGACAGGCCGGCCTTCTTGATTTTGAGCGATTGCTGTACTACCTCGTCCCAGGTTTTTGGGGGTGCGCTGATGCCGGCCTTGGCGAGTTTCTCGCTATCGTATAAGAATGCCATGAAGTCGCTGTAGTAAGTGAGGCCATACTGGCGGCCCTTGTACTGCATCGACTTGTTGCAGAAGTCGTTGGTATCCGCGTTGTATTTCATCAGGTCGGCATAACCGTCGACCGGAGCCAGCCAGCCGGCGTCGGCCCACTCGGGCAGCCAGCTATCGGATACCCACATGACGTCGATCGGCGCCTTGCCTACGAACTTGGTGATCGAGGTGTCGCGGTACTGCGCCCATGGAGCCATGTTATGGGCGACCTGCAAGCCATACTTCTTTTCGAAGGCGGTCAAATGACTCTTGACCGTATCGACCGCAGCGGACCAGGTAAAGAAATTTATGCTATCCGCGGCTAGGGCCTGGCCGGCGAACGGCAGCATGCTGCTTCCTGCCAGGCTGCCCATGCGTTTGAGAAATTCGCGCCGTCCCGCCTGATTCGACCAGTTGATGCTCATTTGGTGTTCTCCTTGCAATTACGGCACGCCGCTTGACGGCGCTGCCGGTACCGCGCAAAACAAACAAAGACAGCTTCGATGGGGTGGTTCTCTGATCAGAGCCTTGGAAAGAAAGTTAGCATGCAGGGCAATAAGTCGTCAAGCGACGATGTGCGGGCCAGCTTGCTTGGGTATGGGTGCAAGGACACTTTGGAGACCTGCGAGAAAGACCCGAACGTACATGGGAATCACTGCTGTGATTTGGGACGGGTTTATGTTGCTGTAGATCCGGCGTCGGATCGCCAGATGGGAAATGGCGCCATGCAGCGCCCAGCCAAGTTCGTGACAAAGCGCTTTGTCCTGCGGCAATGCAAGACCGAGTTCATGTGCCGACTCCTGGAGAATGACCTCGATTATGTGTGTAACAATGGCCGAACTGTAGGCTGGCGCCATCCCGACGTCTGCCAGCGATGCATACAGAAACAGTCGCAACCAGCGCCGGGTCAAGACCTGTTCGTAGTACTCTCTGTAGAAGTCGTTCAGCCGCTCCTCTACCGGCCTGCTGCGATTGCACAGATCGGCAAACCAAACTGCTTTGAAAGGCCCAGCGATTTCGGTCTTGTAGATCTCTTCAATCAGCGCCGACTTGTTCGGGAAAAACCGGTAGAGCAGGCGTTGCGAAATGCCGCAAACGGCGGCCAATGCGCGCGTTTGCGCGGTGAGGCCGAATTCCGCAAAGAACTCGGCGGCATGGGAAAGAATCTGGGCACGACGGATCGCATGCGGCAGCCGCGGCGTAGCTCGATTTGTGCCGCGTTTCGTACTTACGGCACTTCGCCGGCGGCTTTCCCTGAGCAGAGTGGATTTTGCCTTCATATTCCCAGATTCCCATTGGTCTTCTACACGCATTTTATGGCATTATATCGTCAGTTGACGACATAAATATCAGTTGGATTTTTCAACAGCGTTTCACTCGGAGCGAGGAAGCAGATGATTCTGGAAATGCGTACGTATCAAGTACAGGCAGGCAAGGCAGCCGAGTTCCTCAAGGTCTATGAGCAGAACGGCCTGCACATTATCACGCGCTACACCAAACTCGTCGGTTGCTGGAACAAGGAATCGGGCACCCTCAATGCCATCGTATTCCTGTGGGCCTACGACGACTACGGCCATCGACAGGCGCAGCGGGCCAAGCTTGCGGCCGATGCCGAGTGGAAGGCATTCGTGCAGACCATTCTGCCTTATCTCGTGCACCAGGAGAGTGTTTTTCTTTCCCCGGCTGCGTTTTCACCCATCAAATAGACACCCTTTCGCGGCACCGGTATGCCACCAGCCTGCGAACGGGCTAAATAGGAAGCCCCCGAGACTATGCCCGTCAGCGTTTTCGAACTGTTCCGGATCGGGATCGGCCCTTCCAGTTCTCATACCGTCGGGCCCATGCGGGCCGTCCGGCGCTTTCTCGATGAAATGGTTTCAGCCGGTGCATTCGAGCAGATAGCCCGGCTGAAATGGTTTCAGCCGGTGCATTCGAGCAGATAGCCCGGCTTCATGTAGAGTTATATGGATCCTTGGCGCTGACCGGAAAGGGCCACGGAACAGACTGTGCCGTGCTCCTGGGCCTGTTAGGTGACCGCCCGGAGTCGATCGACGTTGACTCGATCGAGCTGCGTTTGCGGAAAGTGGCCGATGCCAAAGCGATTGCCCTGATGGGCAAACGTCGCATTCCATTCGACCCGGACGCGGATGTATCGTTTCGCAAGGACCGCATCCTTCCGCAGCACCCGAATGGGATGTGCTTCCGGGCGTATGCCCAGGGCGGGACGCTGCTCATGGAACGGGTGTATTTTTCAGTCGGGGGAGGCTTTGTTCTTGCGGCCGGGGAGTTGGGAGTCCGCCAGCCGGCTCCGGCATGGGTCTATGACTTCTGCTCTGGCGACGAGTTATTGTGCCTGGCGCGGCAAAGCGGTCTCACGATTGCGCAGCTTGCGCTGGCGAACGAAACGGTTCTGCGTGTCGAAACAGACGTGCGAAGCGGCCTGGACGCGATCTGGGAAGCCATGAACGGCTGCATCGAACGCGGGTTAAGGGCGGACGGCATGCTCCCGGGCGGGTCTAACGTGCGTCGACGGGCGAAACGCCTGTACGAGCGCCTGCTTGCCAACGAAGACCAACTTCAGCCACTGCGTCAACTTGACTGGGTGGATGCCTTCGCGATGGCAGTCAACGAGGAAAACGCCGCAGGCGGCCGCGTGGTCACCGCACCGACCAACGGTGCCGCCGGCATCATCCCTGCTGTGCTGCGCTTCTACGAACAGCTTTGTCCCAACGCGACTAAACAGGGCATACACGACTTTCTGCTGACTGCGGCAGCGATTGGTTCCCTCTACAAGGAAAATGCTTCCATTTCGGGGGCGGAAGTCGGCTGCCAGGGCGAAGTCGGCGTGGCTTCGTCAATGGCTGCGGCCGGTTTGACGGCAGCGTTCGGGGGAAGCAATGAACAAATCGAGAACGCGGCGGAAATAGGCATGGAACATAACCTCGGCTTAACCTGTGATCCGGTCGGCGGCCTGGTGCAGATTCCATGCATCGAGCGCAACGCGATGGGGGCGGTGAAAGCAATTAATGCCGCTTACCTCGCCCTGTCCGGAGACGGTAGTCATCACGTGTCTTTGGACAAAGTAATCGAAACCATGCGCCAGACAGGGCATGATATGCAAACCAAGTACAAAGAAACTTCCCTCGGCGGTCTCGCGGTAAATGTCGTGGCGTGCTGACAATAAGATCTTGTCTTGGTCTCGGCTGACACGAAGTCGCAGCCGGAGAGCCGGGGAAGCGCGGGCGCGGCAACCCGCGTTTGTCTGGTCGCGATCCGGCCATCGTTTTCACCCCGGAATAGCTGGCGCTACGCGGGCTGGATGGCCATGCATGGCTCCGGAAAGGTTGACCGGCCGGAAGAAAAAGTCTATAAAGCAAACAGTCGTTTGTTTTTCTAATGGTCCGGACCCCATGGCCCAAACCCTACGCGTCCCGCGCAGCGACAACCGCCTGCCCCTGATCCTGGACGAGGCGGCGCGGTTGTTCCGCGAAAAAGGCTACGCCGCCACCTCGATGCGCGACATCGCGGCGGCCGTGGACATGCTGCCGGGGTCGCTGTATTACCATTTCG
>JGI1357J11328_10001922_pt1 | contig 15477 bp, 14 predicted proteins | sample Subgrocontami54m_FD_11328 | JGI IMG/M metagenome (IMG submission 11328)
GTTCCGCCGGTGATTAAAACCCGCTGGCCGGACATCGCTTCAGCGCGGGTTTCCGGAGGCGGGGACCTGCAGCTTGGCGTGCAGCTCCTCCAGGCAGTCAATGAGGCCCTGCCCCATGTCCATGTAATGGGTGCCGACCAGCTTCTTCGCGATCCGCGGCTGGAACGAGTAGGGCGTGATCGTGTAGTGGGTGCGGGCGTCCACCGCCGGCTGGAACTCGATCTTCACGTCGGGCCCGATCATCTCCCGGATCATCTCCGCCAGGTCCCGCACCCGCAGCGGATGGTGCCCCGTTAAAACGACATGATGGTTTCGGAACTCCGGCCCAAGGATCTCCACGCTGGCGCGGGAGACGTCGGAGACATGCACGTATTCCCGCAGCTCGTCGCCGGTCCCTTTAATCACGATGCGGCGGTCTTTCAGCGCCTGGAGCAGGTACTGGGCCACCCCGTTGCTGCGGTCCGAGCGCCGGCCGTAGATGGAGCCGTAGCGCAGGATCGTGAAGTCCAGCCCGAACCAGCGCTGGTACTCCTCCACGTACAGCTCGCAGGCCTGCTTGCTGGCCCGGTAAAAACTGCCCGCGTGGCCGGCCACGTAGATGCTGCTGGCGAAAATGAACCGCTTGAGCTTCGCTTCGCGGGCGGCATCCAGCAGGATTGTGTTGCCCAGCACGTTGACCCGGACCGACTCGACCGGCTGCGTGTGCGCTTCATCCAGGTCGGCCAGCCCCGCGAAATTGTAAGCCACCTCCTGGCCGCGCAGGGCCCGGGCCACGGCGGCCGGGTCCAGGATATCTCCCCGGATGAATTTCTGCGAGCCGGTCAGGTGCGCCGACTCCTTCAGATCATAGATCGTCACCTCATGGCCGTGCTGCGTCAGGGCGTCCGCCACGTGGCTGCCCAGGAAACCGGAACCTCCGAAAACAACCGCCTTCATCGAGTCGCTCCTTCCATCGCTGGGATCCCGTGGGCCTTGAGCCAGAACTCCACTTGAGGGATCTGCCATTCATAATCCACATCCAAACCGCCCCATTGCTTGAGAGGATGGATCTTCCGCCCCATCCACCGCTGCGGCAGGAGCCCCTGGTGGAGGTTCTCCATGCAGCGGGGACGGACCATCGAGAGCCCCATGTCGGCGAAGTAAACAGCCCCCTGGGAGTCCCGGTCGCAGTTCAGGCTCGCCGGGTCTCCGAAGGTCTCGAACGGGACGAAGGGATCCAGCGTCCCGGCCGCGTTGAGCCGGCGGGCCCGCAAGGGGCTCCACATGTTGTAGACCGACACCGACACCGCGGAGTCGATCTCCGGCTGTTTCCGGAGGACCTCCGCGGCGGAATCGATCAGCGCCCCGGTGACCATGGGGGCGTTGCAGAACAGCAGGGCCAGCGCCTCGAGCCGCTTTCCCTCCCGGCCCAGCTCCTCCTTGATATGGCGGTACCCGTGGGCGAAGACCTCCTCGCCGAGGGCCGAAGAGGTGGCCAACTCCGCCGGCCGGTCGATGAGCCGGGCCCCGTATTCCAGCGCCACCGCCTTGATCTTGGCCGAATCGGTTGAGACGTAAGTCCGTTCGACCGATTTGGATTCCCGGGCCGCCAGCAGAGGATAAGCCATCAACGGTTTGCCCAGGACCGGGACGACGTTCTTTCCGGGGAAACCGATGCTGCCCTCCCGCCCGATCATCAGCGCGCAGATCATTTGCGCGCCCCCAGCTTTTCCAATTCCGCGGAACGGAAGGAGCAGCGGTCGCAGGCCTCCAGCTCGTGGGCCCGATTCGACTGGTGCAGCTGCCGGTACCGCGCGCTCTCCGGGCCGGACCACATCTCCTGGATGCTCTTCTCCCGGACGTTGCCCAGCGCCAGCAAACTGAAGTCGGCCAAGCCCGGCATCGGGCACGGCAGCGTGGTCCCGTCCCAGAGGATTGTCATCCGCTGCCAGAGATAGGGGCAAGCCCAGTCGCCGCGCAGGCCGCGGTGGTCGTCGGTCGGGCTTTCCCGGCGCATATCGAGGTAGGAGATCTCGTCGGCGTAGGGTTTCCAGAACTCCAGGTATTTCGGGAAGGCCTCCTTCAGCTCCGGGAGCAGCACCGACTGGATCCGGATCTGCGGGATCCCAAGCCCCCGCCCGTCCCGCAGCCCCTTCAGGCGGCGCACGTTCTCGATCACGCGGTCGTACTTGGCCCCCACGCGGTAGCTCTTTTCGTACGGCTCCTTCTCGATCCCCTCGAAGGAGATGGAGATCCGGTCGAGCCCGGCGTCAATCAACCGGTGGACCAGCTTCTCGGTCAGCAGGGTGCCGTTGGTGTTGAAGTAGACGTCCAGGATTCCTTTTTGCTTCGCGTAGGCCACCATTTCCGGCAGCTGCTGGTGGAGGGTCGGCTCCCCCCGGAAGCTCAGCTTGATGGCGAAGAGCTTCTCGGCCGCCCCCTCATCAATGATCTTCTTGAAGAGAGCCATCTCCATGTAGCCCCGCTCGTTGGGGCCCCAATTTTGGGTCCCGGTGGCGCAGAAGGGGCAGCGCAGGTTGCAGACGCCGGTGGACTCGATGTCGAGGTGCGTCGGGAACGGCGCCACGGTGAAAGCGCGCGGGTACTCGTTCCAGCGCCGGCGGTACTCCGCGAAGCGGGGCTCCGCTTCGCGGGCGTCGAAGACGCTCTTCGCGGTGACCTTGTGGAAGTTGGTGTTGGCCAGGGCTTCGGTCATGACCACTTCACCGTCTGGGCCGGCGCCGTTTGCTCGAAGGCGGTCAGCAGGCGCTGGGCCTGCTCCCGCGGGCCGGCGGTGATCCGCAGGTGGTTGGTCAGCGGCGGCTCCGACTCCGCCCTGACCAGGAACCCCTTCCGCTTGAGGGCCTGGGCGCACTCCGCGGCGGAAAGCCCCGCCGGAAGGGCCGCGAGGATCGAATTGCTCTGCCCCCCGAACGTCTGGATCCCCAGTTTGCCGAAGCCCTCTTTGAGCGCCGCGATCCCCTCGCGCGTTTGGCGGACGTAGTCCAGCATGATCTCCGGGTTCTCCAGCATGTAGAGCCCCGCCTCCACGGCCACCGAGTGGACGTCATACATGGGGCGCAGCTTGGCCAGGTTCCGGATGTTCTCCGGGCGGCTGACCATGAAACCGAGCCGCAGGCCGGCGAGGCCGAACGCCTTGGAGAAAGTGCGCGTGATGATGAGGTTGTCGTGATCTTTGAGGAGCGGCAGAGCGGTGGCGTCGCAGAAGTGGTGGTACGCCTCGTCCATCACCAGCATCGCCCCCGCCTTCTTGCAGGCCTCCAGCAGCGCGCGCGTCTCCCCCGGCGTGAAGACGCGTTCAATCGGCTGGTTCGGGTTGGCCAGCGCCACGACCCGCGTGCGGGGCGTGATCGCCTTTAAGATCTCTTCCAGCGGGAGAGAGAGGTCGTCGCGGAACGGGACCCGGACCGGCTCCGCGCCCGCGATCCCCGCGTAGACCGGGAAGAGGGCGAACGAGGGGGACAAACTCAGCGCCTCATCCCCTTCCCCCGNGTAGCACTCGTGGGCCATNCGCAGGGCGGCGTCGGAGCCCATCGTGAGCAGCAACATCTCGCGCGAGAGGCCCAGCCAGGCGGCCAAGCGTTCGTACANCGGCTCCGGCTCCGGGCTGGCNCGCAGCGTGAANGANGTGATCCGCTTCCGGANCTCCTCCACCACCTCCGGCGGGAACTCCACGGTCCGCTCGTTGCGGTCCATCAGCTCACAGCCCTTGCGCGTTTCGGCGGGCCGGGTGTGGCGGGTCACTTTGTCAAAACGGGGTTTGGGCGAAGGGGGAGGCATCGGTCCTTAGGCCTCGATCGGGGAGAGCTGCCCCGCGCCGAAGAAGTCCTTGAGGTACTTCTGCTGAAGCCGCGCGAACTCTCTGCTGCCTTCCTCGTCCATCTTCTCGGCCTTCCGGATCTGCGGCCAGTCCGACTCGGGGAAATCCACGTAGAAGCTGAAGGTCCGCTCGAGGCCGAGGATCTCCTCCTGGGGGAACTTCGGCATCCGCGTCAGCATGCTCCCCTCCAGCGAGTTGAGGGAGCAGATGGAGTCGGGGTCGAGGTAGCCCTTCTGAATCGCGAGCTCCCGCAGGGGGGTGCCGTGGTACGGCGCGAAGATGAAGGCCCCTGTGGTCTCGATCTCCTTGGGGAGAGACCGGTTGAACTTGACCGTGTCGAACGCGAGGTCCCGCGTCTCCTCGGGCATCCCGATGATGCTGTTCCCCACCGTGGTGAACTTTCTACCGGCCACGGCCTGGAATGCCTGGAGCATCCGCTCGTTGGGGAGCTTCCGGTGGAGGAACTTCTCGCGGTACTCGGCGTTGCCGTGCTCAATCCCCATGTTCATCCGGAGCATGTTCATCTTCTCCAGCCACTCGGCCCGCTCCTCGGTGACCGTCTCGGAGCGGGTGTTCATCCAGAACGGGATCTTGAAGTCCATGTACATGTTCGCCAGCTCGAAGAACTCCGGGTCCCCCATGGCCAGGAAGGTGTCCACCACGAAGTAGATCAGCTCCGGCCGGTACTTCTCGCAGAGGAACTTGAGCTCCGCGTGGGCTCGGGCCATGCTCTTCTTCCGGTAGAAGCGGCCGGCATTTTCGGCGCTGTACGTGGAGTTGTTGGAGGGGGAGTTGCAGTAGGCGCAGGTGTAGGGGCAGCCCCGCTGGGTCTCCATGCCGATCGTGCGCCAGACCTTCCCCTGCATGGCCCGGTAGATGCTCTGCGGCTCGAACAAATCAAAGTCGGGGTACGGCAGGGTGTTGATGTCCAGCGCCGCGCGCATCGGGTTGTGGTGGACTTGGGCCCCCTCCTTGACCCAGAAGTTCGGAGTCTCCTTCACCGGGAGCCCGCGGCAGAGACGCCAGCAGAGCTCCAGCATCGCTTCTTCCCCTTCGCCCCGGCAGACGAAGTCGATCCGCGGCTCCCGGATGCACTTGTCCGGCGCGTAGGTGGCGAAGACGCCGCCGAAGACGGTAGGGATCTTTTGCCGCAGCGAGTTCACCAGCTGAAGCCCGATAAAGTAGGTGTTCTCGACCACCGAAACGGCGATCAGGTCCGGCTTGTAGTCATCCACCTTCTTCTGGAAGTCGGCCAGCATGTCGGTCTCGTAGAAGGTGACGTGCTTCTCGTCCCAGTTCACGGGACGCAGGTTGGTCTGGTAGAAGGGGTAGTTGTTGGTGATCGGGTTCTTGTAGAAGGTGCAGTCGAAAATATCGACGGTGAATCCGGCTTCCTTCAGGACCGCGGAGAGCAGCGCCACCCCCGTCGGCATCAGGGCGCACATCTGGATGTTCGGGTAGAGAAAGAGCACCCGGAACTCTTGGGGCGGTCTGCCGTTGCCCTTAGGCAGCTGGCTCGACAAGAGCATGATCCTCCTTGAACAGCTCAAGCAGCCGGTCCGGATCCACCGGTTGGAATACGCTCCGGATCAACCGTTCCGTTTCCGCCGCGGAGTGAGCGGAGCGCCCCGCGTTCAGATGGGCCAAGAGCTCCGCGCGAAAGTTGGAATCTCTGACCACCGGCACCTGCGCGCCGTAGGGTTCATCCAGGTCCAGCAGGTGCGGCGGCTGGTAGCGGACCACGATTTTTCCCGCCGCCAGGGCCTCGAAACCGACCGTGCTGGCGGTGAAGAGGACCGCCTCGCAGGACCGCATCTCCTCCTGGAGGTTTGTGAAGGTGGTTTCCGACCAGCTGGCCGGGAACTCCACCCAGCTCCTTGGAATGGAATGGACCGGGTGCATCCGGATGACAAACTGCAGCCCCGCCTCTTCCCCGCCCTCCGGGAAAGCGAGGCGCAGCGCCTCCAGCAGATGGCGCGAAAAGACCGGGTCGATCGGCAGCACCACCAGCACCCTTAAGGGCCCTCTTTCGGAGACCGGACCCGGCTGGGTCCTCGCGAAACGTTCCAGCAAATCGGCGTACCGGACCGCGCCGCACAGGACCAGAGAGGAAGGGGGGACGCCGAACTCCAGCAGAAGCTGATGCATCGCCTGCCCGGAACTGCCGATCCGGTCCGGGACCGGCGGATGATCCTGCTCCGTCCCGCCCAGCCCGTAAGACAGGTAGAGCGGGGACAAGAGGTTTGCCTGGATGCCGACGGTTCTCACCCCGGCGGACCGGGCCGCGAGCACCTGCAATTTTTCCCACGGCTGATTTTCATAGAAGGAGACGAGCACGCGCCAGTCCCCCTGCGACAGCATCCCCTTCATGCACTCATAAAAGAGGCGGTAGGCGCAGAGGGAGGAACGCCCCACCTCCAGCCACCCTTCCCGCAGGCAAAGCCAGCGGACGGAGCGTCCCTGCAGCTCCAGCGGCTCCGGCCAGCGGGGCCGCCAGAAGGCCCAGAGGGAGATGAACAGCCGTTTGCCGGTCGCCCACAGGATGAGCGGGTACGCGGTGGAAGAGCGCTCCGCCAGCTCCTTTTCCCACCCGGAGCATTCCGGCGGGGTGAACCGCACGACGCGAAAACCGGATTCGGAAAGGAGCCGGTCCACCTCCGGCAGGTGGGTGTCGCGCCACGCGCCCGGCCGCTCAAAGGCGCTTTGGGACGGATAGGAAAAGATCCCCGCGATCGGGGCCTCCGGGACCGGCGGTTTTTGCCGCGGCCAGGACCGTTCCTGCCGCAGGCGGTTCCGGACCATCGTCAGGAGCCATTTGACCCTCCGGGCGAGCCCCATCAAAATTTGGCGGGAACGGAATCCCGCGAGGCCGGGTCCTTCGACTTTCACACCCGGCGGCAGAGGGATAGTCTCTTTGATTTGGCGCAGCAGCCAGGGATCCTCCACCGCCACGCGGAGGGCGAATTTCTTTTCGCGGGCTTCCCCTATGCAGTCCTCGGCCACCGCCAGATAACAGGCCAGCAAAAAGAGGTCGGAGGCGCCCCAGGTTTTCCAGGAGAAGCGGGTGGACCACCACGTGACCGGATCCGGCTGTTCCGCTCCGACCCGGGCCACGAAATCGACGAAGGGCCGGCGCAGGGACTCCGCTTTTTGGCGGAGTTTCTCATCGTAAGGCCACTCCTTCTCCGGTCCCAGGCGCCCGCGGGCACGATGGTAGGATTTCATCTCTTTCCCAAGGTAAATCCAGCGTTCCATAACTCTTAATTATATCGCAACATCCCGTCGGAAAAAGGGTTTTCATAAGCCGTGACGGCGCGATTCCGGTATAATGCCGTCTCATGGCCACTCGGATCCTGGCGGTCATCCCCGCCCGCGCGAACAGCAAACGCATCCGGGGCAAGAACCTCAAAAAGCTGGGAGACAAGCCCCTGGTCTGCTACACGATCGAAGCCGCTCTGCGGAGCCGGCTCCTGGACCGGATCGTGATTTCCACTGATATTGACGCGATGCCGCGCATCGCCGCGCGGTACCGGTCGCCGCGGCTGGAGGTCCTGCGCCGGGCCCCGGAGCTGTGCGGCGACCGGGTGACCACCGAGCAGGTCCTCATTGACGCGGTCGAGAAACTGGGGCTGCGCGGCGGCCTGGAGGCCGTGGTGACGCTGCTTCCCACCTCCCCTTTCAGGACGCCGGAGCTCATTGACGGCTGCATCCGGCTTTTCCGCTCAAGACAAGCCGACTCGGTCGTGACCATGATGCGGATGAAGCTCAAAATTGCCGATCTCGATGAGAAAAGCGGGCGTTTGCGCCTCCGCAAGGAGCACACATCGGCCGCCATGCACAAACTCCCGCCCACTTTTTGCGAGAACCCCGCCCTTCACATGACCCGCCTGGGAGTTCTCCTGCGCGACCGCTACACGCTGGGGAAAAAGAATTACGGCTACGAGATCGGGCGCGTGGAGGGGATGGATATCAACGATCCGGTGGACTGGGTCTTGGCCGAGGCGGTGCTTAAGAGTTCAGGTACCAGCCGTACTTGAAGAGCCCGTAACGGAAGCCGGCCCCCTTTAGGAAATCAAACCAGGCGTTGCAATGCTCCATTCTTTTCGCCAGGAACCCGGCGTAGTCCCCCGAGAATCCCCGGTCCCCCAGCAGCATTTCCACCGAAGGCCGGAAGGAGGCGCGCAGTTTCCGGCTCAGCGCCGCCTCCGGGCGCAGGTAGACCATGAAGTGATGGAGCAGCCGTTTGGGGACCGGGATCACGGGGCGCCCGCCGGCCGAAGGGAGTTCCTCCGGAAGCCGGTCCACAAAGCGAAGCGTCATGCCGTCCGGGAAGAGGAAATCAAAATCACCGGCCGGCCCCTCCCATCGCGGATAGGCCCCGCAGCCGTCAATAAAAGCATGGAGCTCCTTGAGGGTTTCCCACGCGTAGGCGCAGGTGCGGTTAAAAAGGGATTCGATGCGGTGTTGCTGCCCGGTCTCATCCAGCGACAGCCACGCGTTGCGCAGCTCCAACAGCTCGGTCTTCAGCCCGTTCGAACGGGACCCCTCCCGTTCCGGAGCCAGGGCTTTAAAGTTCTCGATGCAGTAGCCGTAGGATTTGAGCATCCCCAGCGAAAGCCGCCGGTTCTGAAGCCCGGTCTCGCGCATATGGAATAAGCGGTAGGTCCTCTCGAACGTCCAATCCACGAGCATCGCCAACCGCAGGGAGCGGGGGTCCAGCGTGGGAGGGGTGATTTTCTTCCCGGTCGCCATGTCCGAGACCCGCAGGTCGTCCCAGAGGAAGACGCCCTGCGCGCGGGATTCCGGAACCACGATCACGTTGGCGTGCGCCATCGCCGCCCGCGTGAGCTCCGGCAGGGCCTCCTTGCGCAGATGCTCGGCCACCCCCGGCCGCGGAGAATCCTTGACGACCACGATGACGTCCAGGTCCGAAACCCCGGGCTGGGAGATTTCCCCGTACTGCCAGCAGGCGGCGATGTCGTCACGGCGGGCCGCGTGCTCCACCAGCAAGCGCTTGGCCTTCTCGTAGTCTTCGCGGGTCAGGATCGCGGCGGCCGTTTCCATCAGATCCCCTTAGAGAGAAGCCCGCCGTCGATGTAGAGGTCTTGGCCGGTCATGTAGCGGGAGGCGTCGGAGGCCAGGAAGACGGCCGGGCCGGCAAGATCCCCGCCTTCGCCCCAGCGGCCCAGCATCATTCGGGCGGAGCGCAGTGCGCGCAGCCGGGGGTTGGCGTAGCTGCGCCGCGTCATCGCAGTCCGGAAGTAGCCGAGCCCGAGATTATTGACCCGGATGTTGTATTTGGCCCAGTCCAGCGCCAGTGATTTGGTCAGCTGCTTGAGGCCCCCTTTGGATGCGGCATAAGCCGGATTGTCCGAGCCGCCCAGCTCCGAGTGAATGCTGGTCAGGTTGATGATGACCCCTCCCCCGCTCCTGCGCAGGAACGGGAAAGCGAGCTGCGAGATCCGGAAAGGGGCCTCCAGGTTGACTGCCTGGGTGCGCGCCCACTTATCCGCGCTGTAGGTCCGGGCGGGTTCAGGCAGTGTGATCCCGGCGTTGTTGACGAGAATGTCCAGCCGTTTCTCCCGGGCAAAGATCTCTTTCAGCACCCGCCCCATGCCGGCCGTGTCGGTGACGTCGGCGACGGCGAAGCGGGCCCGGGGCGACTTGATCTTGCGGCGCAAGACCGAGAGCTCCTTCTCCAACAGATCGAGGAAATAGACCACGGCGCCGGCCTCCAGGAAGGCCCGGGCGATCGCTTCACCGTTCCCCCGGGCGGCGCCGGTGACGACCGCCACCTTGGCCCTGAGAGAAAAGAGTTTGTCAGGCACGGGCCGCGGCCAATTCTTGGACGAGCTCCAGGATGATGCCGTCGGAATCGTGGCAGTAAAGGACCTTCACCTTACCGTCAGGGGAGACCAGCGGCCCGCTGTTGCAGTGGATGCCGGCGGCGACCAGCTCCCGGTGGAGGGACTCCAGGTCGGAGACGGTGAAGGCGATGTGCGAGGCCCCGTGCCGGTTGGAGGGGTAAGGTTTTCCGGGGCCCTTTTCGGGGTGCGAGTGGTACTGCAGCAGCTCCACCAGAGTCCCGTCGCCGACCTGCAGCTTGGCGTATTCGACCTTCACGCCGGGGATACCGACCAAACTCTCGATGTAGGGGCCCGGCGCCTCGAATTCCCTGCGCCAGACTTTGAAACCCAGGATGTCGCGGTACAGTTTCAGAGCCCGGTCGATGTTTTCGACCACCAGGCCGGTATGCCTCGTGCGCGCGATCTTGGCGGTCATTGTTTCACCGGGACCGGGGCCCCCTTTTCCGCCAAAGTGACGGCCTCCTCCAGAAAACGGTGAGAGGCCTCGATGTAGCCGGGTCCGAGCAGCTCCTGCAGCCATTGCGGCACGGCGTTGCCGCGGTAATGGGTGGATTCCCGCCGGCCCCACTCTTCCCGGACCGCGGAGGACCGTTCAACGATTCCCCATGCCTCCGCCGAGAAAAGGGGCTTGGCCCGCGCGAAGGAGTCCCGCTTGTAGCAGGGGGAGCCCAGCGCGTCCAGCAGGAAGGCGGGCACCGTCATCACGTAGCCCAAGAGGGCGAAGAGCTGTCCCATGGCGTCGCCGGCGTTGCGGTAGCCCGCCTCCAGGTAAACGCCGTTCTTGGGATGGTGCCGCAGCACCCCGTCCTTCAGCGCGTCCCGCAGCGAATCCCGCCGCTCCCGGATGCTGCGCAGCGCCCCGCCCTCCCCCGGGCAAACGTGGAAACGGACCGCCCCCTGCTTGGGCAGCAGGGCGAGGGCCTCCTCCAGGACAGGCGGAGGCATGTAGTGGGAGGGGTAGCGCGACAGCTCGCTCCCGGTGGCTACGATGAAGCCGTGGTGTTGGAGCGGACAGATCCGCAGGAACAGCTCCCAGGAATCCATGCAGAGTTTGCGGAGCTCGAGCAGCCGCCCGCCGTCGGTCACAGTTTCATCCCGGATCACCATGAGGGTGTCCACGTCGCTCCAGCCCTTGGCATAGTCCGCGGTGGCCAAGCTGCCGTGAAGGAAGAAGTGGGTCAGATGGGGGGCCATGCGGCCCTGCACGAAATCCAGCAGCTCCGCGACCGGGAGGCGGTATTCCCGGTCCTCGGCGAGATAGTGGGAGCGGTCGTAGAGACGGCCCGTTTGGGAAACCGGTTCTCCCGCGGGTGAGGCCGGTTTCCCCAGTTCCCGGTAGCCGGCGGCGATGTGGGAGGCCAAGGCAGCCGGGCGGTGCGCCCCTTCCCCGTCCAGCGTCAAGGATCGGGGATCGAGGAACCACGTCAGCAGGCCATGAAGACTGTTTTGGAACGGGAGCCCAACCGGACTCAAGCGCCGACCCTTCTGAGTTTCTTGAGGATCGACAGCTCGCTGTCGTAGACCTTTTTGACGCCGTCGCCGAGTGCCTTCTCCACGGCCCGGATGTTCTTGACCAGCCGCTCGATCCCATGGGGCTCGACGGAGGCGGCCTGGTCCGTGCCCCACAGCGTGCGGTCCACCGTGATGTGGCGCTCCATGATGCAGGCCCCGAGTGCCACCGCGGCCAGCGAAACGTAGAGGGTGACCTCGTGGCCGGAGTAGCCCACCGGCACCTGGTAGCGCTGCTGAAGGGCCGGGATGACGCGGAGATTGAGCTCCTCGACATTCGAAGGGTAGGTGCTGGTGCAGTGCATGAGGATCAAGTCCTGGGCCCCGAGCACCTCCACGGCATGGTCAATCTGCTCGAGACTGCTCATGCCGGTTGAAAGGATCACGGGGCGTCCCTTGCCTCGGATGTGGCGCAGCAGGGCGTCGTCGGTGAGACTGGCGGAAGAGATCTTGTAGCAGGGTGGATCGAACTTCTCCAGGAAATCCGCCGACCCTTCGTCCCAGGCGGAGGCGAACCAGACGATCCCAACGGTCTTGCAGAAGAGGTCGATCTCGCCGTACTGCTCCCGGCTGAACTCCAGGCCGCGCTTCAAGTCCCCGTTGGTCGGGCCGAAGGGGTTCTCGCGCGGCTTCGCCAACTCCTCGGGCGTGTAGACGACCTCCACGGTCCGCTTCTGGAACTTGACGGCGTCGCAGCCGGCCCCCGAAGCCGCGGAGATCAGCCGTTTGGCGACTCCCAAGTTTCCGTTGTGGTTGATCCCGATCTCCGCCGTGAAATAGCACGGGTGTCCGGGACCCACGAACGCTTTTCCGATCTTGACGGGTTTTATCACTTTTTTAGTGTATCAGATGGGCCCGTATTGCTTCCAGAGCGTTTCGAAGAGCCGGCGCACCGCCTTGCGATGCGGATAGAAAGCTCCCAAATAGTGATACCGGCGGATGGAATCATGGTTCACGCCGAAGAAGTACCGCCACAGGAGCTTGGCCGTGGGCACCCCTACGGAGCCTGGAACATAGCGGTAGAAGAAGCGCTTGAACGACTCGGTGATGCTCTCGCGCGAAACCTCTTTCCCGGTTGCGTTCGTTTGGGAGGGGGCGTCCAGCAGACTGATCAGCAGTTCCGCGGTTTGGAAACTCGCGGGACGCTCTCCGGGCCAGCCGTAGGAGTCCCGCATGTACCGCTTGAAAGCGTCGAGGTCGGGGGAAACGGGCAGCTCGCCCCGCTCGGCCTTCAGGACCAGCTCCACCAGCTCCGCGATCTCCTTGGGCTGCCAGAAGAAATGCCGGTAGGGGGCGTTGAAGCGGGTGCCCTCCCCTCCTCCGGCATGCCGCTCCAGGCCCGGAACCAGGTGGACGATGGAGAGGACCGGCGTGCCGGCCAGCAGCGATTCGATGCCCAGCGTCGAGTAGCAGTCGATCGTGGCGAAACAGTCCTGCAGATATTCATGCTGGAGCATGAAGGGGGCCACGCGCAGCCCCGGGATCTCCTTGGGGAGGAAGTCGTACATCCGGTAGCGTTCCCAAGGCCCCGGCCGCGCCAACAGCGGGACCTGGCTTCTCTTCCGGATTTCCGAGATCACCTTGAACATAACGCGCGTGATCGCCATGATCTCCCAGACCCAGTCCTCATACTGGGCGCTGGCCGGAAGGGCCGGCCGGATCCCTTCGGCGGGATCGACGGCCCGGTAGCCGTAGATGTTCCGGAGGATGTTCGTGGGATCGGAGGTGATCGGGTCGGCCCGGAAGGTGAGGCCCAAATGGTTTGGCCGCGGTCTTGCTCCCTCTCCGGAGGCCATGTACGGATCCAGGCGGGCCGATCCGACGACCGCGATTCGTTCCTTGGGGATCCCCTCATCGGCGATCCAACGGGCTTGGGTTCCTTCCCAGGCCACGATCTTGTCGGCAAGCCCGGCCGTCCGGATTTGGGCGCTGTTGTTGAGCCGCAGCGCCCGCTTGAAGGAGGACTCACCGGAGCGCCGGCCCTCCTGGTCCACCAGGACGATCCGGGTGCGAGGCCGGATGCTCCGGAACAAGGGATCCGTTTCTCCACCCGAGCACCAGGAGGCGTAGAGCACGTCGGGCCGGAAGCGCTCGCACAGCCCCTTGAGGGTCATCTGGTTGCAATAGGCGACGCGATGCCCCCGGCGCTGAAGGTAAAAACCGGTCAGGAGCTGTCCGACGGCGTCCCGCGTGGCCTGATCAATCAGGATAAGGAACCGGCCCTTGCGCATGGTCAGAGGGAGGCCTCTTCCCTCAGGGTCTGTGACCAGACCCTGTCCCAGTCCCGGCGGCAGGAGGCGTACCGGGCGACAAAACCTCGCCGGGCTTCTTGGATTTTTGGACCGGCCCACCAGCCGGAGGGATCAGCGGCGATTTTCCCCAGATGGCCCGCCGCCGCTTCGGGGGAATCCCACAGGATGCCGGCCTCCCGCAGCGCCCTGAAGGAGGGCTCCGCTTCCGGCCGGATTTCCCATCTCTGGGGATCCCAAAACAGCAGCGTGGGCCGGTCGGCCGCCAGTGTCTCCAACAATGAGGTGCTCAAGTGGTCGATCACCGCCAGGGAGCAACGCCGCATCCCTTCCCGGAAGGGGATCCCCTCCTGCCAGCCCAGATCCGGGAACCGCCCGGTTAACCGCTCCTTGAGGCCATGCGCGTCCGGATGCAGATGGGGCCGGAAGAGGAGCCGTTTCCTTAACGGAGATGAGAGGGACTGCAGGAAGCGGAACTGCCACTGGAAATAATCCTCCATATGGCTTCCCTGCGGATGGGAATAGAACCGGTAGAAGTAGGGGGGGTTGGTGGTGGCGATGAAGAGGATCGGCTCCCCGCCCTGTGCGTTGGCCCGGCGCGGGACGCAGGACAGCTGCGGAGCGGGCACGTTCTTGGTGGGTCCCCCGTTTTCTCCTCCCCACCCCCAGACCAGGAAAGAATCGGAGATCCTCTTTTCATGCTGTTCCATGGAGGTGGAGCGGTACACCCCGTAACCGCCGCCGTGCTGCAGCGCCACCAACCGGCGTTTCTTCAGGATCGCCTCCGCGGCGATCCATTTGAACCGCTCGTGAAAATGCCAACCGATCCCGGAGAGGATCGCCGAGGGGTTCTCCGGGAGGGCTCTCAAGGCGCTCTCGCGCGCGGCCCGGTACCCTTCCAGGTAGAGAGAAGGAAAATCCTGGGGGAGCATCTTGATGAACAGCCGCTCAAACTCATCCCGGTGCGGCAGATCGGCCAGAGAGGTCCGCCGCTCGTCGAAGACCGGCCGGCTGAAACCGGACGGCCATTGGTCCTCCACCAGCGCCAGCGGCAGCGCCCGGAACCCGGTGCGCCAGGCGATGCGGAACAGCGCCGAACGGGGCAACGCCGTCTCGTACAGCGCGATCTCCCACCGGTGTTTCAACAGCCCGGTGAAAAACCCTTGGAGGCGTCTTGAAACCCGCGGTCCCGGCGGGGGCGGGACCTTCGGGAGGTCCGTTTCGGAGAGCCGGCGCAGCGGAAAGGAATAACCCATGTGGGTCAAGAGCATGGAGTAAAGCTGCAGATTGTAGGGATCCCCCTGGACCCACTCTTGGTGCTCCGCGACATCCTGCGGGACGCGGAAAGAGGCCGGGTCCAGGCAGAGGGTCTTCAAGGAACCCTCTTGCTTGAAAGCATGTTGAAGATGGACGTATCGGTCATAGAGAACGTGCAGATGGTGGACGAGCCAGGGGCCGATCAGGATCCTCCAGTAGCGCGTAGGAGCTTGAACGCCGTGGAGGGCGTTGAGGCGCTCCGACAGGAGCTCCAGCATCCGTTCCCCGCATCGGTCGAGGGTCTCGGCAGCCCGATAAAAACGCTCCCGGTCATTCCAGGGGCTGGGAAGAATCCGGTATCGCAGCCGGCTCCAGGCCTCCCGTTGGGTATGCCGGAGGCACCAGGAGCCGAGGAAGAGGATCTCTTCCCGGGGGTCCCAAAAGTCGGATAAAGCGGTCGTGGCTAGGAACATGGGTCAGGATGCTGCTAAGAAGCGAACGCGGTCTTTTTCTTCTCTGAGAACAGGACCGGCAGGACCGACTGCCGGAAGAGGGAGAGCCCCATCCGGGATTTCCTCTTGAGCTCGCCGAGGGTCGTGAGCTTCCCCATCTCCTTTAGGATAAAGCTCGGCCGGAAGTAGTACCGCCGGATCGCCTCGTCCCGGAGCTCGATCATCTCCTGCTTGGTAAGGTGGTCCTCGATGAGCTGGGGGACCCGGAAGCCGGGCACGGGATTGCGGGCGTATTCTCGCCAGTAGTCCTGTTTGATCTGCCC
>JGI1357J11328_10001926_pt1 | contig 15454 bp, 27 predicted proteins | sample Subgrocontami54m_FD_11328 | JGI IMG/M metagenome (IMG submission 11328)
TTCCGAACGCCTGGGCAGGCGCGGGCACGTTCGACGAAGCGCAAGACTTCATCGAGCAAGAAGCTGCGGAGAGACGAGCCAGTGTCGGCCGCCTGCGTCGTCATGTCTATGGTGCCCAACGTAGAAACAACTGGCGCGCAAGAACCCCCCTTGGCGTTACGCGGCGCTTCCCGCGCGTCCGGCGGGTTGCCAGGTTGGGCCGCATTTCGCGCCTAACGTTTTCGCATGGGAACGACATTCGGATGCTTCTCGCTCCCGGCATTTGCTTCCACAATGCGATGCAGTAGGCCAGGTGCGACATTCCAGCGTTCGCCGCTTCCGCTGATGACCGTAACGGTTTTCCTGTTGTACCGAGTGAGTACGCCAATCAACATGGGCCTGCCCTCTGGCTGAAACGAGACGCGGTCGCCGATCCTGAAGTCGAGCATGCGCGAGTGGGCGCGCGCCTGATGCAGGAACCGCAAGCGTTCAACGATGCGGTTGTTGAGATCAATCAGTTCCTCCTCAGAGAGGTTGTTGATGTTGATGCTCATGGTGATTCTGCTCCATACGAATGACGATTCCTGTGCGGCCCAACGAGGCTGTGCAAAAACCCCTTCGCGAGCGAAAGGGAGTGTTTTTCGGGGGTACTTCAACCCCTCCCGGGTAGGCGATCGTCAATTGTAGAGCGTTTGCGCGACGAACTGAGACGGCGCGTGCGTAGACGTCGCGGCCATTGACACTATGCATAAATGACAGCACCAACAATTACCGCCGTGTCCAGGCCAACCCATCCGACGCACGGCAAATAGATGTTCTTGTCGCGCTTCTGAAGTCCGTACCAGAACCAGAGAATAGCTGAGAAGAGGTATGCACTCCATGACACGACGGAAACTCCGGCGGCTTGATGGCCGACCCATATGGTGAGAACTTGCGGAACCGTCATAAGCATGGTGAAGACGGACATTGCACCCAACAGGCGACTCATAACCGTCTTGGATTGCGCAGCGTCACTGGCGGGAGTCGCGGGGTCTGGTGCCATGGTTCTCTCCTTGCTTACCGTGACGCCCTATATTCGCGCTAACCGGCGCGGCGCTTTTGGCCGCGTCCGCTTGAGCGCGAAGCTAGAGATTGCGCATGGTGCTCTGCGTAGGCATCGAGCAGGCGTCGGATCATCCGCTGATACTGTGTGTTGTGCTTCAGTGCCTGACTCTTGAAGAAGTCGACGCTGCGTTTGCTTAAGGCGAGCGTTACCTTGACTCCGTCATCCCGGAAGACGAGATCCTCCGGAAGAGGAAGAAAATCGGAAATAACCTTAAGATTTCCGAGTGGCTCGTTTGTGTACTTTATTTTCCCGCTCATAAACTTGCTTTCCTTTGCGCCAATAACCTGCCCCGAAAATACGGATTACGTCATCGCGATACACGAATCTGACAGTAAGGACTCCGCCTTCCACAAGGCCGAAGCAAAAGTGCCGCTTCTCACTTGAGCTATGCGAAAGATCTTCGGCTATCACGCGCTTCGGGTCGGCGAAAGCGAACTGCGCCACCCCGAACGCAACACCGTGCTTATCCTGGTTTTCCTGGTCCTACTTAGGATCCCATTCGAACCGCGTCTTTGCCATGAAAGAAGGCTAGCATGGATATGGGCGAATAGCCATATTATCGTATGGCGACTCGGTTACGGTTATCGCGACCTCTAACGACGGCGTGCAAAAACCCATATTACGACCAAGGAGCCGGGCTGGTTCGTCATGATCGTGCTCGGGGTGTTTGCGTTGATTCGCATGACTGTCGGCGTCATTTCGCGCTAAACGCTCGGCCCGTTCTCGCGACTGGAATGCCAGAATGCGACGACTTCAAGGTACTTGTCTCGCGGACGGTAGTAGACGAAGTAGATGGTTCTCGCCAAGTACAGACGGCGCGTTTCGGGATCGCGGGCATTTTCGACCAGGGTGCCGATGCCCGGCCGCTCAACCAGTGCTTCGAGTGCGGCCTTCAGGTCAGAGCGAATGGCTCCAGGCGCTGCAAGGCGGTTCTCGCTCCACTAAACCGCGGCCGCATCAATCTGCCGCTCAGCCCTTGGCTTGACACGAACGAGTAGCGCCAAGTTCAGTCGTATTTCCGCAACTTATCGAGGAGGTCATCTCCGGAGATTCCTTCCTCGCGGTCGGCCTCATCGAGAGCTTCCTCAAGCTCGGCCTGAAGGGCAGGTGGTAGACGCACCATTGCCTCCGAGTCCTTCGCCAATATCGTAACGACGGTCCCCTCTGGAAGGGATGCACCCTCCAAGATCACCTTGCCCCCGACAACTGTGCCTGTGACGACTTGCATGGCGCAATGGTACCCCGATGCGGACAACTCGTGCGGGCCAGCCTCTATGACGCCGAACGTCCGCCGTGAGACGCGTGCCGCTTGCGCCACGTCGCGCTCGACGGCGCGGTTGGGTGGCAAGGCATGACAGTCATAGATCCTCAGGCGTCAAGCCGGTGCGCTTTGCAATACGGGCAAGCATACGCGGACCAATTTCCTCGCCATCGTGAAACGCGAAGACCACATCGGGCCACTCGGGGCGGGAGAGCGTTTTGTGGGAACCGGATTGTCGCTTTAGCGTCCAGCCAATTCGGTAAAGCCTGTCTAGCCTTGGACGATGGCCAAGAAGTCATGCAGCCGCGAACCCGATAGAGATGGGTTGCGGTCCAGCCTCGTTGTTCTCAAGGCGCTCAGCCAGAACGCGTAGAGCGAGTACCTCTGCTTTCGCCATGGCTTCGTCAGCAGTGGCTCCATAGGCGAGAACTCCGGGAAGTTCGGGGACTTCGGCAAGCCAGCGCCCGTCTTCTTCACGTTCGTGTTCAATTGTGAATTTCATTTGTCACCTCGACGTTTTGTCGAATTCTACGCTCGTTCCCTTTTTGCCACCCAACGTAATGTTGTGCGGCGGGCCGGCACGCTGGTGGAAAATGGTACGACGCCTCCGGCCCGTCCGCACCAGCTAAAGTTGGGCAGCCTCATGGCGCCGGTGTGTTGATGCTGACTTCAAGATCACGGAGTAAGCCGTCGCGAAGGTCGTAAATCCAGCCGTGAACGGCAAGCTGCTGGCGGCGTTCCCATGCTCGAACAATGGTTGGGAGGCCGCTAAGCATACGCACCTGTGCGATAACATTGAGCTCGCAGAGACGGTGCCAGCGCATTTCGTCATCAGGAAGCGTCACAAGTTCTTCAGCGTATAGCTGGCGGATCGCACGCACGTGGGCAATCCATCCCTCCAGAGGGTCAGTTGTGGGAGGCCCGAAAGCAGCGTGGATTCCCCCACAACGATAGTGACCACACACGATAATGTGAGAAATGTGGAGCACGTCTACGGCGTACTGCAAGACTGCCAAACAGTTTTGATCGTCCGGGCGGACGATATTGCCGACGTTGCGGTGGACAAAGAGTTCACCCGGAGCGAGGCCGACAATTTCGTTTGCCGGGACGCGACTGTCGGCACAACCGATCCAGAGGTACGCTGGCGTTTGAATCGCGCAGAGACGGTCGAAAAAAGCGGGGTCCCGGCGGGTTTGCTGCGACGCCCATGCTCGGTTGTTGGCAAAAAGCTGCGGAAGCAGGCGCATGAATGATCAAGCCGCCCAACGTCGTCGTTCAACGGCGCGCCGCTTTTGGCGCGTCCGTTGCAACGGCTTGTTGGGCCACATGCGCGGACCAAGGCCTGATTTTCACCAGCTTGGGACCGATTGCGCGCTCAGCAACCTCAGTGTCATGAGCCGCCTGCGCGCGTAGCCAATAGCCGTTGGACAAACCGAAGAAGCGGCAAAGCCGCAAATCAGTATCAGCAGTGACCCCGCGCTTTCCCGCGACAATGTCTCCAATACGCTGGGCAGGAACACTGATTTCTTTTGCCAGGCGATACTTGCTAATACCCATGGGTTTAAGAAATTCCTCCAGGAGGAGTTCACCAGGGGTGACAGGTTTGAGTTTTCCCATATTTGCCTCTCTTCAGTGGTAATCCATTATCTCTACGCCTTCAGCGCCTGCTTCCGTCCAGCGAAAACAGACACGCCACCGATCATTGATGCGAATGCTGTGTTGCCCGAGGCGGCCGCCCTTTAATGCTTCAAGGCGATTGCCCGGGGGCACCCGCAAGTCATTCAATTTACCCGCGATTTGTAGCTGTCTAAGTTTTCGCTGCGCCACTGCAGCAATGTTTACAAATCGCCGGACGCGCTCGCCCTTGGACAGCGCCTCCGTTTCGGGGCACGCGAACGATCTGATCATGCGCTATAGTAATGCAACTCATGATTAACGTAAAGCGTGATTATGTGGCCCAACGTGGAAACCACCGGCGCGCGGTCATGGATCGACGAGTTGCGCGGTGGCTCACGCGCGTCCGGTGCGTTGCCGGGTTATGCCGCAATATCGACATACTCCACGCGACTTGCCGGCTGCGGAATCGCGATTCCGTCTTCACGCATGCCGTCGAGATGGAATTCGATCGCTTCGCGGATTTGCGACTCAGCTTCCTCCACGGTAGCACCGGTGGCGACACACCCGGGAAGATCAGGCACGTAAGCCGAGAAATTGCTCTCGGCCTTCTCGATTACGATGGCATAGCGCATGTGAGCCTCACGTCTTCAGACCAGACTGCTTCAGGATACTGTTTAGGGTACCCGGCGCCAAGTCGTCGCTTGGCTTCCCGGGGACGGTGACACGGCCAGGTTTCGAAGAATGCTTGAATTGCCGGTGGCTGCCGCGCGTTGCGCCAAATACCAGCCATCGTCATTCAGCATTCGCAGTATTTCGCTGACCTTCATGAAACTAGCATATCAAGGACCTGGTTCCTACGCTGGACCATACGGTCTTGCGGCATAACGTAGAGCCAACCGGCGCGCGCTGTGACGATGTCCGCAAAGCGCTGCCGCTTCGCGCGCGTCCGCGTTGGGCGCCACCGGCGCGCCAAGCGGAACGCTTGAAGAGGCGCCGATGCTCGCGGCGCGTCCGTGTGGGGCGCCAAGTTATGTGGCAAGCCTAGCCAAAGAAACACGCGTGATCATCCTTTTGCACGGTGGCCAAGAACTCCTCAATTGCGTTTACCTCGGGCTTGGGCAAGTAGCTATGCCACTTCAGATCCGCACGCATCCAGAATACCCTCCACTTGCCTTGGGTCCGCACATACGTAGCTTTGGCAAATGAGCGCTCTCGCTTTACTTCTGACCGATCCCACTGAGGCCGAATCTCGAACAGCTCGACGCTCTGACCTGAGACCCGGAACCCAAAATCGAGTTTGGGGCGAATATGCGGGGCCGGCCGGAACTTCTCGACAAATGCGCCAACTGCCCTCTCGACCCGCGTCCTCTCAATGTCATTCAGCGCCATGTTCTTGCCACATAACGTTCCCGGCCAGCGGCCGCCGGAAGCGCGCTGCGCTGGAGGCGGTCCGACTGCGCCGGGTTGTTATACCTCACTTTTTCACGCTGCAATCTTACGCAGCACCGATGGGTGAAGCTCTGCAACTTTAATCAGAGTCTTTGCAGCGGCATTTGGCTCGCGACGCCCTTGCTCCCAGTCTTGGATAGTCCGAATCGAGACACCCAGCAATTGGGCAAACTCCGCCTGCGACAGCCCTGACTTTTCTCTAGCGCGGACTATTGGATAGGACTCGGTCGTGTAGCGGCGGCCGATGCGACCGGCTTTGATGTCACGAATTCCTTGAAGGACTTCTTTCCCAATATCGCGGGATTGCTCCCATTTCTTCAATTGCTTTTCAGTCATTTTTCGCATCGTCAATTGCCTCTTTCATTGATTTCAGGACGTGTGGCGGGATGTTTTCACTTACGTTCTTGCCGTAAATCGTAAGCATCCAAATGTGCCCATGAGCCAGCCGTAGGTAATAGATTACCCGCAAGCCGCCGCGTTTTCCGCGCCCTTCGGCAGCCCAACGAAGTTTTCGTACGCCTCCGGATCCTGGAACCACTTTTCCGGACTCCGGATGTTTAACCAGATGACTCTGTAACTCGCGGTACTCGTCATCATCGAGATACCGATCAAGAGCCTTGGTGAAAAAGGGTGCCTCGATGAACTCGAACATGGGCCCATACTACGGCAATGCCGTAGCTATGTCTAGAGCCTTCGCGGTGCGAATGGTGAGGTATAACGTTCGCGGTGAGCGGCGCGCCGCCACGGACGCAGACCAAACGCGCGCTGCTTATCGGCGCGTCCGTTCTCGAACGCGGAGTTAGGCATCTTTGTCACGCTTTCTGAAGACAATTGCGAAATGAACCAATATGCCGGCAAATCCAACCAGGAAGGCGAACGCAACGACGGCGAAACCAGCAATTTGTGAGACGAAGACCCCTACGCTCCAGCCGAGCGCCCCTATCAGGACGCCCCAACGGCCGAGGTTTATACCCTGATGCGACCGGGAGTTGGCGGTCTTGGGTGTCGGGCCAATCGACCGATAGGCCGATGCAATAAGCATAATTGCAGCGCTTGCAAAGGAGCCAAATGCAGCGCCGATTACTACCCCAAACGAATCAAAACCTTTTTGATGTGCAACGGCAGCTCCCACTAGCGCGCATGCGACGATAACCGCGACAAACGGTGGACCTCTAATGATTCTCTCGTCCATGAAGATGCTTAACGTAGAAGTGAGGGGCGCGAGGGGCATCGCCGCGAAGCGTCCCTCTCGACTGCCGGGTTGGGCACCATTTTAACGGAGCAGCGCCATTGAGTAGGTGTCATAGAAATTGCCGTCGACGAAGAAAGCATTGCGGTTAACGCCCTCGAGAACGAAACCAAGGCGCTCGTAAAGTGCCTTGGCGTTTGCATTGTCGGTCCGTACAGTGAGTTCGACGCGAGAGAAGCCCTTGCGCCAAGCCTTCGCGAGTGCGGCCTCAATGAGCTTTGCACCAATGCCCATGCGACGGGCTTGAGGAATAAGCCCAATACCCAGGGTTCCGACGTGAGCGCGGGCCTCACCGTGAGTGGGAAGGACGTCACACCAGCCGACAACGACATCGTCTTCAAGCGCTACAAAATGGCAGAGGTCGTTTGTGACTATGTTCCGATAGAATGCGAGCCCTTGTTCCAGTGGAGGCGCTTGGAAAAACGCGAGATAACATTTCTCGCGTGCAATTGAATCAAAGGCACGTCGTAAGCCTTCGAAATGCGACTCAGCGAGTGGAACGATGGAGAGGCTCATGGGGCCCAACGTTCGCGGCCACCGGCGCGCAGGCGATAAAGCTTGTTATGGCGTGGTGCTCGCCGCGCGTCCGGGTGGGCTGCGGGGTTAGGCCACATCTAGATTTCACTCCACTTGACCCACTTCAAATCTGGGGGCCGCTCTGCATCATGAACATTAAACCGGTCATAGTGATCCACAACCGCCCGCATGGCTTCGGCAAATTCTTGCTTGGAGGGTGCGTCAACTATCTTGTGCGAAAGATTGATTAGCTTAACAAACGCCTCCCGATAGCCGTTGACCTCCTCCTCATGCGCTTCCGTCAGTTGATGAATCAGTTCTCTGCGTCCGGAATCACGGTGTTTCAAGAACGCGCGGGTGAGCGCCACGATATCGGCTTCCTCAATTTCTATCCCAATGCTTGTATGGCGTACACCGGTCTTGTCGATGGTGCCATCAAATACGATCGTCTCCCCAGGCGCCCAATTCTTTCCGATCTCGGCAGCATTCTTTTCGTCCGTGACGGAAGCTTCCTCGGTAGATTGTGGTCCGCGGTAGATTTTCACCTCATCCTCCGAATATTGTGTGGCCTAACGTTGTGCTCTGCGGCGGGCCAGCGCCGTTGCTCGCATTGGCACTGCGCTGGCAGCCCGTCCGCAGCAGCTAAATGTTAGGTTACTCATTGCGCACCATTGATAGCGTAGCCATAGCTTGAAGATCGGCGCTCTCGGACGATGCGGTGGTCAGGCCAAAGTGAAGCGAACCCTTAGCTTCTGCTTTCGAGTAGGTATAACTGACATACCTCGTCGGCCCATTCGGCGTCATCGAGGACTTGTCTTCCTCTTTCTTCACCGTCATGGGCGGTATAGCTAGCCCCTCGACTAATGTGGCAAAGAGCTTTTGGACCTCCGTGTCCTTTGCCCGCCGCGCAAAAACGGCGCATACACCATCTGCCCGAAGTGATATTACGTATTCACCCATTGGGTTTGTGGCCGACCAAGCGTGCCCTTCCTTTCCGTTGAGAAAGAATGACGCGTATTGAGCGGGGACCTGGGGTAAACGACGTTGGTCCAGATCCGCGCGCAATGCATCCGGCTTGCCGTAGTGCTTTAAGCATGTGGTCAAGAACACGTCGATAAACCCCTGCGCCTTTTGCTCCGAAGCATCTTGCGCATGGGTTCCCGCAGCCATAATGCATACCCCAATGAGTGCCGAGACGTGTAAGAAGTGTGCCATGGCTTGAGTAACCTAACGTCGTGCTGTGCGGCCGGCCAGCACGGACAGTTGATGTGGCGCGATGCTGGCGGCCGGTCCGCACCAGCTACGGGTTAAATTGCTAGCCATTGATAAACCACAGTGCCACAACGATTAGCGGTGCCGCAAATAGAGCGGAAACAATGGCTCCGTCGCGAAACTGCTGCCATGGACCCCACGAACGTGCGCGGAAGCCGACAAGCTGGGAAAAAAGGATAAGCGCTACGAATACGGCGCCGAAAGCGAACACCGACCACCAAGCGAGCGATGCGAGTACGGCCGAGCAAAGAACAAACCATGCCAACGTACGCACGGATGAGCCAGCGGGTGGCGGGCCGAATTTCGCGACGTGGCGGGAGCGCGAGACCCGAGCGGCGACAAATGCTCCGACGCCGAGCAAAACCACCGCGATCAATTCAAGTGTCGGGTGCATGCGCCTAGCAATTTAACGTGGAGGTAACCGGCGCTGCGCGGCTTTATCGCGCAGCGTCCGTGTTGACCGCCGGGTTAGGCCTGGCGCACTCATGCGGCGAGCAACGGCAAACACTAACGAAGCTGCCATATGAGTAGGAAAAGTGCGGTTAGAAACAGCACACCGAATAGCGCATAGTCTGCCTTGGACAACTTTCGATTTGGCGGGGCCGAGGCATTGAGCCTGGGCGCGGGTATGTAATCCACGGCATTGGTTTCGCGCTGAACCCACTTTTTCCGTTGTACTCTGAAAATGGCGCCGACCATACCAATGCCAACTACTACGAGCAACCCAACGGGTATTACCCCAAGACTGTAAAGCGCAATCCCGGCGCCAGCCGCGATGGCAAGCGAAGGCCCTGCTCTCAGTCCAAGCGCTCCGCAAAAGCCAAATGTGACTACAGCAGAAATTGCAGATGTGATTGCTACGGTCGAGCTATCAACAACTACGGGCACCATTGGCATATCTGGGCTCCAGGCCTAACGTGTTGTTCTGCGGCGGGCCAAGATGACCGCTGCGCTGGCACGACGCTGGCGGCCCGTCCGCAGCAACAAAGGGTTGGGCGACTTACTCTGCATATAGTGACAGCATAATCTTTGAGATCTGGCCGTTTTCTTCGCCGAACTCGACGCATTCATTCAGGCCACAGTATCTCAGTGGCTTGTCGCTTGGTGGCACCGGCATCTTGATCTTTGAAACCGGAACGCCGACCGCTAAGCCATTCGTTAACGGCCACGCGGAACTTAGTATTATGATGCCACTAAGGAGTGCCCTTTGTGGTTGTGCCTCCTGAACGAGTGCAACAATCGTTAGCCCGTCAAATTCGTACGTAGTAACCCGCCATTTACCCACTGCGTGCCCTGCCTCGTACGGGACAGACGATTCAGTAAGCAGTTTGCCAATGGCTCTAATTGACGATGCCGTACTTAGATCGGCTTTCGAGAACGCGGAGTGAACCCAGCTATCGAATGCTTCGAGTTCATGAAGCGACGGCTCCGACGTCGTTGCGCAACCGGCGCACAACGCGAATAGAAATGTCAGAGCGGCGCGGACCATTCTTAAGTCGCCCAACGTGGTGTTGTGCCGCGGGCCGGCAAGGCGGTTGATGGGACGCGACGCTCGCGGCCCGTCGGCACCAACACAGGGTTAGGGCTCAACGGCATTTTTCACCCTCGGTTTTGTACGCAACGATAAGGCGCTCCCGATTAAATTCCCAATGCACGATGCAGTCTTCTCGTTCCGCCGCGGCATAAACGCCGTTTCCGTTGGCGAGTTGATAAAAGCGCGCTTGCGAATGACTTCTCGAAGCATAACTTTCCGGGCGCTCTGTGGCCGCAACCAGACGATCGACGGGCTTTCCAATCCACGCGTCGGCGTACTCGGGGAACGGCGCAATAGCGGGAAAGCAGCCGGCGAGAAAAACGCCGCAGCAGCCGAGGAGAGTCAGGATACGCATGAGCCCTAACGTTCACAATGAGGGGCGCGCCGCTTGCGGCGCGTCCCTCTCGATTGTGGTGTTAGGTGGCTCTTGCAGAAAGCTAACGAATTGCTCGAACTCAGCGTGCAAGGCCTCCACACATGGTTTGGTTTTCTGTCGTATCGCTTCGAGCCGCAGGCACTCATTCTGAAGATACTGAACATCCTGCTGCTTTTCAAAGTGCAGCACCAGGGACTGATGCGCACAAAAGTTGCGGTCTTGAACAACAGCACGCAATTGCTTTACCAGAGTCTCATTGCGTGACACGTCCTCGTAGTTGTCAATCAGCCGACCCAGTGGCTTTTTCTCGAGGTCCCCGCGAGTTGGCCGGAAGCGGACAAGTGAAGGCGCCGAGCGCCGCAATGCCTCATAAGAGCAACCAACAACTATTTTCAGTAGTTCCTCGATGAACTGAAAGTCCAGCATTAAGAGCTGGACTGAGCGCATGTACTTTTCAAACGCTTGTTCGTGCTCGTTCATTTGCGACTACTTCCTTATTTTCCTTGACGGAGACTACTTGTACTTCCGTTTACCTGTGCAGTAGTCACTTGGCACGTCTTTTTCAATGCAGATTCTTAATGCAAGGTCGTAGTCTGCGCTTGATGGCTTCGATGCAGTTGCGAACTGCTTTCCACAAGAGCTTGAGTCTTCACTTTTCTTCGTGCAAAGCTCGGAAACCAGCCGCCTTTCTCCTACATCGTCTAGGCAGCGATCAGCACAGCGTTCGATTTCTACTTGCTTTTCGCTGCCCGGCTTGAATTTCGGCTTACAGCGGGCAGCACACCGTTCGACCAGGCTTTCATCCATGCAGCGTTTGAGAGAATCCAAGCTTGCATCCGTGCAGCGCTTGAGAGAATCCATCTGGGGCTGAAAGTCGCGTAAGTACGCAGCTTTCTCAGCCTCCACTTTCTCTATTGCGGCAATTTGGTCGGGAGTTAGCTTTGAGTCGCAACCGTAAAGCAGTACGACCATAGCGAGCAATGAAAGCGCGACGTGTGGGGAGAGTGCTCGAGCCGCCCCCGCCCCCGGAACGCAAGCCTCATTGCGAGTCGCATTTGTGCTCATTAGAGCCACCTAACGTGGAGTTGTGCGGCGCGCTGCGGCACACCGTTTGAATAAGCACGCCAGCTCGCGGCGCGTCCGCACCAACGCCATGTTAGGCATCGAGTTCCCTCACTGTTCCAGCTCCGCGCCGTATGAGCTCGAGTTTCTCAGCACCAAGCCCGACAAGATCCTTTTCAGTGATCCAGGCTTCGGCAAGTAGACGGGCGAATACGCCCGTGAGCACCGAGTAGCGGTAGTCGTACTTCCGTTCGATCTCGCGCTGCTTAGTTGCGAGGAATTCGAGAACGTCCCATACGGCGCTCGGCTCACTGGACCGTTGGAGCATATTCTCGACCTCCCGCCTAATGCTCGCATTCTCACGCGCCAGAGCGCTGTCAAAGGCAGCACGGGCAACGCCCTTTTCCTTATGAGACCAATGAAGCTCAAGTCTCGGGCTTGGATCTAGCGCCATGGGCGGCTCTATCGATGCCTAACGTGGAGGTTACCGGCGCGCGGCTACTGACACGTTACCAACGCGCGATGCCTCACGCGCGTCCGGGTACACCGCCATGTTATGCGGCAACGGCATATGTCACTCATAGTACTGGCTGTCCTGTTCGTGCTCAAAGCGGAGTAATAATTCCCCGACAGCAGGCATTCAACAGTCGAGTGGCGGCTTCTGTGCGACTACAGGCATCGACCGCGAAAAAGAAGATAGCCACCACCTTGTGCAAATGCACGAAAAGTGAGCTCATAACCTTTCGGACAATATTGACGCCTGTTCAATTCGGTATGAAGCACATCAGCAACGACTTTGTCTTCATCGCCGCCTAAGTCTTTGATGAGATCAACGCCTATAACGAAATCAAATTCATTCGCTCCACTACTCGAGGGCCTTGTTAATAGGTTATAGGTGGTATTCCGTAGTATTGCGCAACCTGAAACAGCCAATGTTGCTGACAACGCAAATGCAAGTGTCGTGACTGGTATACGGAGCTTCATCTTTGCCGCATAACGTCGTGCTGTGCGGCGGGCCCGCACGATGCTTACAAATGGTACGACGCTTCCGGCCCGTCCGCACCAGCTAAAGTTCGGCGTACAGATAGCGAGCCGCCGATTTCAACGATTCCGAGCATTGCCGATCCAGATGCCGTCGGCGGAAAACGTCTGCGCAGAACTGTACCCGGCTGTATTCCAGAGCGCATCGAAAGCCGGTTTCACTGCTCTATGGTACTCAGCGACTTCGCCGTATTCATTGACGACACACTCCGGCAGGAACACGACATCTCGTTCGATGACGGGTTCCTGGTCATCGAAAATGCTATTGCTCACTTTGTAGGCTGCGTCCTTTACTCCTTCTAAGGTGATCAGAACGATTAGGGGTGGAGGGACTCCAAGATCGCGCAGTCCATTGATGTAATACGGTAACGACTTGAATACGTGTGTCTCCAACGGGCCGGAGGGAATGTACTTTTTTCCGTCATACGGGCCGACAATGGAAGCCTTTGTTGCTTCAATAGAGCCATTTCTAAAAATCTGCGTGTAGCCATGGTTGTGCTCGCCACCTCGTTCGATTACGCAGCCGTCAAGATTGAAGCGGGGCATCCCCGTGCTACCAATCGGAGAAAAGGCCCGATGGAGTTCAGCAACCCTTGCAAGATCGACTTGCCAAGATGACGTAACAGCGGACAAAGGAACAATATGGAGAATCATTCGTCCATCGCCCATTAATGGCCGAGGCCCTTGACCAATGGTGATCTCGCGTAGCCTTTCATCGCGGAACTGCTGTACGCGATGTGACGCATCGGCTCCGATTGTGAATAAAGTTCTTAGCTCGTCCACGCTTGCCTCATGTGTTCCGCCGGAGTTACGAATCCAATAGCGGTTTGAATTTTGTGCGCTCACTCGATGAGGCGGATGCCAACTTCGAGGAATACGAAGCACAAAACAGGAAGCGCCGCTGGACAGTGGCACCGCCCGGGTACGAAGACCTTGAATTCGCGGTTCAAGCCCAGTTCTGGCAAGCTGCTCAAACCAGAGGACAACTTTGTCCGGATCGACATCCGGCACACCAGGAATACTGGTTGCGAGTCCATTTTGCTCTTCCATCCCGACAATGAGATGTCCACCGAAGGCATTGGCGAATCCCGAAATGTCTTTCAGAACTTCGCGCCTGTCGGCATCGGAATTTCCGTAGAGATCGCGCTTGTAGTCGATGCGTAGTCCTTCTGGGACTTGGCCAACGATCAGTTCCGTCAAGTCATTTTCCGAAAGATTATCGAAATCGAGTCGATCAATGGGCAACGCAATTCTCCCGAGCAATGTGCGCAACGAACGCCGAACGTGTAATCATTTGCCTAAACACAAATAAACCCATGGCCCCATGCTACACCGCGCGGCGAAGGCTTGCAAAAACACGGGGATAGGCGTACTGTATGAAAACACAGGTCGTGATAGGTCGATTGCGATGAACCAACCTGCTGTTAATAATGGAATTGAGACTCCGGCGCCGCATTCTCCTCGGTTGCTCGACCAAGTGCACGAGGCGATCCGGCGATTGCACTACAGCCGCCGCACGGAGGAGGCCTACGCGCACTGGATCAAGCGTTTCATCTTCTGGAGCGGAAAGCGCCACCCCGCGACGCTGGGCGAGCCGGATGTGAGCGCCTTTCTCAGCCATCTCGCAGTCGAGCGCAATGTGGCTGCCGCCACGCAGAATCAGGCTCTCGCCGCCTTGCTTTTCCTCTACAAGCAGGTGCTCGGCCGGGATCTCGCGTGGCTGGACGGCATGGTGCGCGCCAAGCGTCCGGTGCGCCTTCCCGTGGTGCTCTCACCGCTGGAAGCCGAGTCCCTGCTGGCGCAGTTGAGGGGCGTGCACGCGCTCATGGCGGGTCTGCTGTATGGATCGGGTTTGCGCCTGATGGAGTGCCTGCGGCTGCGGGTCAAGGACGTGGACTTTGCCTATCGCCAGATCCTGGTGCGCGACGGTAAGGGCGAGAAGGACCGGGTGACCATGCTGCCGGAACGCCTGGTGCAAACACTGCACGCGCAGCTCGGCGAGGCGAAACGCTTGCACGCGATCGATCTGCGCGAGGGGCACGGCGAGGTGCATCTGCCTTACGCGCTCGCGCGCAAGTACCCGCGCGCCGGTTACGAGTGGGCCTGGCAGTATGTGTTCCCTTCCGAAGCGCGCTCGGTCGATCCGGACGACGGCGTGATCCGCCGCCATCATCTCCATGATTCGGTGTTGCACCGGGCGCTGAAGCAGGCGGCGGCCAGCGCCGGGTTGACCAAGCCGGTGAGCGCGCACGTGCTGCGCCATTCCTTCGCCACGCACCTTTTGCAAAGCGGCTACGACATCCGCACCGTGCAGGAGCTGCTCGGGCACTCGGACGTGAGCACCACCATGATCTATACCCATGTCCTGAACAAGGGCGGGCGCGGCGTGAAAAGCCCGCTGGATCGCGTCGAGCAGTCGCGCCCCGTCTATGGCGCGTCAGTCCCTGCGTCCGCAGCCGCCTGACACGGCAGCGGGAGAACTCAGCCCCGGATTCTCTGTCGAACGGCGTAGAATGCGCGCTCTTGCCCAGGACCCGATGACCTCAATGCAGACTTCCACCATTTCCCACGCCCAGACGCAGCTTTTCACCACCGCCGAATCCTGCCTGCTCGCGCCCTACGACCTCGGCGCGGGCAAGCTCGAGCGGGTGTTCGGCTCGATCATGGCGCACAGAATCGACTATGCCGACCTGTACTTCCAGTACGTGCGCTCCGAGGGTTGGAGCCTGGAGGAGGGGATCGTCAAGTCGGGCAGTTTCAATATCGAGCAGGGCGTGGGCGTGCGCGCCATCTCCGGCGAGAAGACCGCCTTTGCCTTTTCCGACGATATCAGCCTGCTGGCGCTGGAAGATGCTGCGAAAGCCACGCGCGCGATCGGCAGCAGCGGCCAGGAGGGCCGTGTTCGCGTCGCCGGCGGCCGTGCGCATCGCCGTGGCGCGGCCGCGCGGCGCGGTGACGGGCGCGACCTGTATCGCCCGTCCGATCCGCTCGCC
>JGI1357J11328_10001935_pt1 | contig 15421 bp, 14 predicted proteins | sample Subgrocontami54m_FD_11328 | JGI IMG/M metagenome (IMG submission 11328)
GGCAGCAGATCGCCTTGACCGGCCGGAATTTCCGGCCGGGCTGGGCCGTCGGCATGAAACGGGGCTCATGGGAGGCATCCACCGAGCAGAAGGCCTTCTGAGAGCGGGCCACCCACCCGCACAGCCCTTCCCCCATCCTGAACTTCAAGCCCCCTTTTTTCGCGAGCTTCACGCGGGAGCCGTGCGCCCACCGGACCACCAGCTGTTCGGTGTCGCTGTCGAGCACCATGATGGAGCACCGGTCCGCTCCGGTGAGCTCCAACAGCGCCCGGCAGCAGCCCTCCATCAGCGGCTCCAGGTCCAACTGGGCCTCCAGACGGCGCAGCCAGCCGTCCACGGTTCCTTTAACAGCCATCGAGATGGGAACGGACCTGCTGCAGCAAGTTGTCGGCGCGGACCGGCTTCACAACCCAGCCGTCCGCCCCGCACTCCACCGCCAGCGCCCGGTCCTCCGCGTTGGCCCGGGCCGTGACCACGATGATGGGGATCTGTTTGTAGCGCTCGTCCGATTTGAGCAGCTTCAGCACCCGATAGCCGTCCAGCGTGGGCAGCATCAGATCCAGCAGGATCAGGTGGGGCCGTTCGGCACGGGCCGATTCAACCGCCTTCATGCCGTCAATCGCGGTGAGCACCTCATAGCCGCAGGCCTCCAGGCACTCTTTCAAGGAGCTCACCACCTCTTGCTCGTCGTCCACGACCAGGATCCTCGGGGGCTCGCCGCTCATCGGGGGGCCTTCCCGGCCGCCGCCAGCAACTCCTGGAGCTTGGAGAGCAGCACCTTGGCCTCGAACGGCTTCGTCAGGTAAGCGTCCGCCCCGCATTCGGTGGCCAGCGTCACATCCTCGACCTGCGCCCGCGCCGTGAAGATCAGGATCGGAATGGCCCGCGTCCGCTCGTCGAATTTCAGCAGCCGGCAAACCTTGTACCCGTCCAGCTTCGGAAGCATCAGATCCAGGATGATCAGATCGGGCTGGGACTCCCGGACCTTCTCCAGCGCCTCCTGGCCGTCATAGGCCGTCGAGATCTCATAGCCGGCCGCCTTCAGGCGGACCGAGACCATCTGGACCAGGTCCGGCTCATCGTCTACCAGCAGCAGGCGGATCTTTTTCTCTTCCATGGGCGCTCCTTAAGGCCCTTTCAGGTTCAGGCCAAGTTTTCGGTTTTCCGCTTCTAGCCGCGCCACCTGGGCGCGGTCCACCATCCAGTCCTCCAGCGCGCTCCGATGGAACCGCCAGCGGCCTCCCACCTTGAAACCGGGGAGTTTTCCTTCCTTGACCAGCCGGTAGACGGTCATCGCGTGAAGTTGGAGAACTTTGGCTACTTCTTCAACGTTAAGCAGCTCAGGCGACATTTTTGTTTAATCCGAATTAAGCATTATTGATTAATCCTCATTCTTCTTCACCATGACTAAGCATGGCTGATTTGGGCATAGAAAAGCAAGGGGGCGTAAGATAAATTTAATGGAAACAAAAATTCAGTTAAAACGAGGGTTTTGTGCGCTGAAGGCGAACGAGGAGGGTCAGGAGGATTGCCAGGATTAGGAAGCCGATCGGGGTGGGCGTCCAGACACCCGCTAAAAGGGTTTTGGCGCCGGAAATCCCGGTGACGATCCAGAGAAAAACGAGAAATAACCGGCGCAGGTGCCGGGGCATCCAGGAGGTGACGAAGAGCCGGCCGCGGCGGATCTCCAGCCAGCCCCAGACCGCCAGGCCAACCACGCAGGCGAACAACAAACCCCAGACCAGACTACCCGCCCCCAACGGGAGCAGGGTCTTCTCCGAGATCCAGTAGTCCAAGTTGTTGGCCATCAGCCAGGTGGGCAACAGCCAGAGGAACCAGGCCGTGGCGGACCAGCGCTCCCACGGGCGGACCGCGCGCGGCAGGCGCCAGGAGCTTTCGATGGAGAGGGCCGCGGCGCCGAGGGCCAACCCGCCGCAGAGCCCGATCACATGCTCCGCGGTCTTCCACCAATCCAGCCGGATGCCGCTGGCCTGACCGGCCCCCTGAACCCAAGCCGCCAGAGGGAAACCCAGACCGAACCCGACGGCCCCCGCCAGCGCCAGCTTCAGCGCCGAAACATCCCGCCGCGCGATCCCCACATAACCCGTCAGGAGGGCCCAGACCCCGAGCAGGATCGCCACCATCCGTTCACGCGTCCGCAGATCCTCCGGACCGCTCATCCCTCCCCACAGCATCCGGTCCACCAGGAACCAAATGGAGAAGAGCCCGAACACGACCCCCACCCGCTCCGGGCGGCGGTACCGGGGGAAAGAAAGGCCCAGACCGAGCCCCAGCCCCCCCAACCCTCCCCAGGCCGCTCCGACCATCGCCAACGTCCCGGCCGCCTCCCAAGAACCCTGATAGGCCGCTCCGATGAAGCGCCCATAGCTCAAAGAGCCGCCGATGGCGAAGGCCAGCGAACCGATCACGGCAGCGCCCATCCAAGCCGGCCCGCCGGTGACCGCGGCGATTGACAGACCGATCAATGCCCCCGCGACGGCGCCGCCCCGCTCATGCCCGTGCTGGCCCCGCACCCCCCAGGCCAGAGAGCCGGCCAGGGCGATCGTCGCTAACTCCAACCAGCGAAAAGAGATCCTGCGCATGGCTTCACCCTAGCAAACCGCCCCGCCGGGGTCAATGGATTCCCTTTGACGGTGAAGGGGCCAAAATGGTATCGTAACTCCATGTCTACGTCTATACGCTGGAAGCGGGATAGTGTGGTTGCGTTCGCCTTGATGCATGTGGCGGCCCTCGGGGCTTTCTTCTTCTTTAACTGGAAGGCCTTCTGGCTGTTCGTGCTGATGCAGTGGCTGACCGGCGGGCTCGGCATTTGCCTCTGTTATCACCGCCTGCTCACGCACCGTTCCTTCCAGATCCCGAAACCTATCGAGTACCTTTTCGCTTTCTTCGGCTGCCTGGCCTGGCAGAACGGCCCCATCAAGTGGGTGGCCGTCCACCGGATCCACCACGCCCGGTCGGATGAACCCGGCGACCCTCACAGTCCCGGGCGGGGGTTCTGGTGGGCGCACATGGGATGGCTGTTCACCTTTACTGAAGAGCTGGATAACTATGAGCAGTACAAGGAGTTCGCCCCCGATCTGGCCCGGGACCCGGTCTACCGGTTCCTGAACCGGACCTTCGGTTTTTACCAGTTCCCGCTGGCCATCCTTTTCTACGCGCTGGGCGGCTGGCCGTTTGTTTTCTGGGGCGTCATCTTCCGGACCGTCTTCATGTGGCACGCCACCTGGCTGGTGAACTCGGCCGCGCACACCTGGGGCTACCGAACCTGGGCCGTCGGGGACCGCTCCACGAACAACGGGTGGGTGGCCCTCTTCACCTACGGCGAGGGATGGCACAACAACCATCACGCGTTCCCTAAGTCGGCCGCGCACGGCCTCAAATGGTGGGAGGTGGATTTGACATACCTCACCATCCGCTTCCTGGCCGCGCTGCAGCTGGCATGGGACATCCATCTGCCGACGCTCCAACAGAAGGAACGCCTGACACGCCAGCCGGAGGCCGTCGCCGCGTAGGCGGGGCCCTTACCTCGGCGTTCGCCGGGGGTCTTCCAGCAGCTCTTCAATTTCCCGGTCCTTCGCGCCGAATTCCTTCGCCACCGCCACAAACTGGGCGCACTCCTCGTACCGCTCCCTCCGCAGGGCTTCCCTCAGGTACAGCAGCGCCGTCAGCTTGACGGGATCCCTTTGGACCCTCAGCACCGTCGGCGCCCTCGCGTTCTCGGCAACTTTTGGCATTCCCTTTGAACCTCCTTTTTTGACTGCCCTTTCCGGGAAATAAAAAAGCCCATGATCTCTTCGATCATGGGCTTGAAAATTTGGGTGTTCGGCTGTTACTTACTCGTGACGATCCCCCCTATCCCTAAGCCCATGACCCGGCCATGGCGAATAAAGCAGGCCACGGCCTTTAGCCACCGCGCGCAAACACGCGGCGCCACCGTCATAGTCATCTGCTTGGAATAATCGTGGGTGTGTTCCATTACAAGGAAAATTATGGCACGAGAGGCCCGCCGCTGTCAAGGACAAGCCGCTCCCCCTGCGGCGTCAGCTGCCTGAAGAAACCTTAGGCCATTTCCCGCTTTTTATGGTATATACTATTGGTATATATGGAGGGTTGCCATGAAAGTGCTGTCGCTGAAACTGCGGGAAGATATTTTTGAAGATGTGGAGCGGGTCGTCCACGCGATTCGGATTCCCCGCAACACCTACATCAACCAGGCGCTTGATTTCTACACCCGCTTAAGCCGGCGTAAACTGTTGAAGCAGCAGCTTCAGAAGGAGTCTCGCGCCGTTCGGATGAATTCCCTGCAGGTCCTCAAGGAGTTTGAGCGGCTGGAGGATGACCTTCCGGCATGAAGATCCGGAAATTCCACCTCTACCTGGCCGACCTCAACCCTCGCATGGGCACAGAACCCGGCAAAGTGAGGCCGGTTGTGGTTATCCAGACCGATCTGCTCAACGACACCCATCCCAGCACGCTGATCTGCCCCATCACAACCCAGGTAACCGAAAAAGCTAGAGTCCTTCGAGTTCATTTGCCTAAAGGAACGCCGGGCCTGCGGAATGAATCCGACGTGCTGGTTGATCAGGTCCGAGCGATCGACAACCGGCGCTTTAAGAAACATCTCGGCCGGTTGACCGACCGGCAACAAGAAACCCTGCTCGAAAACCTGCGGATTGTCGTTCTGGAATAAGAGCTAGATGGAGCTTTTCCATGCTCATGCATCTCACGCGAAGACCAAGACCGATTCCTTTGACAGCTCGTACAATAAGATAACCGTACCGGCCTTCAGCCGGCCGCCTACTTGCAGCCCTTGCAGCAGATGCTCGGTCACCTGGGAGACCGTCTGATCGCTGATGCGCAACAGCACCTGGCCCAAATGGGTGCGTAAATCGCCGATCACCAGGAAGGCCTGATCTTTCTGTGGGACAAACCGAATGCTCCCCGCATCCTTCAGCCGGGCAAGATTCTTCTCAACCTCATCCCTCCACCTCGGATCAACCCAGACCGGTATCCCCTCCGCATATTCAGCCGGCACACCGACAACCGCCTCCCCTTCCCCAACGGTCCTCATGATCTCTGCGATCCCCTCATACCCCGCATCCCGAACCAGGTCCCAAAGCGCCGGAAAATCGCTGGTGACGTCGCCCGTTTTACCGCTCTCGGCAAGTAAAGCCAGCGTATCGGACACATCCGGCTGGGCCACATAATTCAACAGCATCCTTAACCCGACTTCTTCGAAACTTTCGACGGGTATGGGCGCGGACACCGCTTCCGCTTCCATCCTCACCTCAGGCATCTGCTCCCGGTTCAGAAACCGGCGGACCGCTGACAGGATGGCCTGACCCTCCGCCGGTGGAGAGGAGTCTTCATACAAACGCCCAAGTACAGACAACATCTCCCAAAGGGGACGTTCCGCAACGAGAAGCCATAATGCCTCCTCGTCCTCGCTCGGCTTACCGGAAGCGGACAAGGTTCCTAAGCTCTCTTTGATTTCGGTCCCTGCAGTGCCGTGGTCTCCTTCCGGTGTTCCATCCAACAAGCGGAAAAGCTGCGCTGCAGGATTGGAAGCGAACAGAACCGAAGACAGATACGCCAGCCGTTCGCTGACAACGCCGCTGGCTGGGCGAAGCCCCTGCGCCCCAGCCAGGGCGTGTTGCGCCTCATGCAGGACAACCCACTCCAGAGCGTCCCGCACAACGGCCTGCCGGAGGCCTGCCTCATCTCCCTTCTCCGCCTCAGGATAAGCCTTCGCAAGCACAGCCTGGGCCGGCGTCCTGACCGACCCCGCGAGATACCGCAAGCGGAACAGAGTGTCGTTGATCTGGCTCAGAAGCGCGGGGATCACGATGAAGATTCCGGCTCGATTCCAGTATCCTCCCGAGTCTCCTAAAACCTGTTTCCCGCTCTCATCCCGGGTATCCTGGATGAGAAAGACGGGCACATCCCGATCACCGATCCTGATCGCGGCTCTCATCGCCAGAGAAGCCGCATACTTCTTTCCATCCGCCTCGAATCTGAGCTTGGAGCCTACGTCCTCATAAGAGGGGTCTTGTAGGTAATGCCCGGCAATCCATTGCTGGAGATCATATTCCGTCACCAGGTCGAATCCCGTCAGGAAAGTCGCCTGCTTCTGCCGTGGCTCCTCCGGCGCAGGTTTCGAAACTGCCTCAGTTTCCCGCGATTTCTCCTCCTGTTGGCGAAGCATCTCCTCCTTCTGCCGAAGCATCTCTGCGGCTTTCTCCGAGTTCTGCGCGCGAACCCACTCGTAGATCTCCCGTACCCTTTTCCTCTCTTTCTCCAATTCCGCGTCGTTCAGCTTCCGGGTGGACCCCTCGGGTACCTCATCAGACAAGGTCAACCGCAAGTAATCAGCCACCTCCTGGGCCAGCAATTCCAACTGCTCCTTTGTGAGGCCGCCCAGGTTCAAACCCTTCGGAATCCATTTGCTGATCGGTGTTGTCTGCCCTTCGACCGAAATGCGCTCGGGCACCCCTTCTTTGCCCGGACTCGGTCTCGGCTTCTTCCTCTGATACAGCGCTCTGTTGAGACGAACCATAAAATCGGATATTGCGTCCGGCCCCTCCCCCCCAACAACAACCGGGGCAGGGGTGTCCAACCGCCGCTCCCGGCGCTCCTCCACCTTGAGAAGGATTTCTTCATCCAACGGATACTGGCTTCCCGCCGATTTCGGGAACCGCTCCGCCCATCGCTGAAACGACTGGGCAAGATGGTATTCGATATCCGGCCTGGGAAGAAACGAGCCCTCAGCGATGAGCCCGGCGGTTGTGTCGACGAAGTCTGATTTCAGAATGACTCGCTCTTCTCGAGCTTCCAGATCCCCTGCTTGCTTCGTCTCTCCCCCTTTTCTCTTCCCTATTCCAATCCACCTCCTTTTCGAAGTTTTTTCCCAGTATTCAGGAAAGGTGAATTGCGACTTTTTTTCTTCAGGAGAGAACACCCCGCTCACGATCGATAGGAGAGAAAGCGCATACCCGCCTGTGACACTTAACCATACAGCTGAAATAAAAATCGCCGTCTCAACAAGGTGCCTATCCCGAGGATTACCTCCAAAAAGGTTTGCCAAGAATTGGGGACTTTCACTGTCCATGATGATCCCGCTCAAGAAAAACGCGGGTAAACTCAACAACGTAGACAAGAGCACCGGAATAAAAAATAAGAACATCCCGATTTTATGCGGGGCTCTAAGGAGCTCTCCCTCTGGTAACGTTCTCGCCAGCCAACTTTTTACAGAGAGACGCAGTCGGTCCGCGATCTTTCTGATCCAGGATCGGGGCTTCAGCTCCTCCCGGATCAGTTGCGCGATCGGAAGATCGGAGTTCCCCTTGTATGCTCCGTACTCGTTCAGAGGATGCCGGTCATACAAATCCAGCAGCTCGCTCGTCTCCGCGGGCTCAAGGGCGGCCAGCCAGGACCTTGCCTGCTCCCTCCTTTCCTGCACAGGACGCTCTTTCTGCGAGGCCAGCCGGACAAGGCGATGCAAGATCCCCTCCACCCCCTCCGTCCCGTCCCACGCGTTGGAGCGCAAACGCTTCATCATAACCTCCAACAAAGCGGCCAGATCCCGCTGATCCTCCGCATTGCTCCGTATGCCATACAAGGTCTTGTAATAGTCCCCGACGCGGCCTTTTTCGAGTTCACCTCTGACGCGACGCAATTCGTCAAACCTCGAGCTGAAATCGCGATATAACGCCAGAAGTTGCCTGTAGGTCAGAGTGCGAATCGCCTTCTCGAACGCTCCGAGTCTGGCTTCGAGCGAACCGCGCCGGCTGCTCATAAAAAACCCGTATGCTTCCCCTACACCATAAAGCGTGCGCTCCTCCTCCATCCCGGCGGAGGCCAGTGCGGGAGCTTGTTTACGTTCTTCCTCACTCCACCAGGAATCTTGATCGTAAATTGATTGAAGCAAGCTTCTCGCCCGCTGGGCATGGGCAAGATGGTTGCCGGGCTCGGTATCCATTTCAATATAAGAGATAAGACCAGAAGGGCTGGGCTCGATGCCCCCGGAAGCCAGCTCAGACCACATATATTGAGCGGCTGCGACGGGTGGGGTCAAAGATTTTTCTTTTTTCGAATATAGCGCCACGTCATTCAAATCGCGCATCACGAGTGCCGAAAGGAATCGGGCGTAAGCAAGGATAGCACCGGGATAGGTTGGGTCGCGCCGTGCAAGCTCTAAATGGGCATCCATTTCCGACATCAATGCGCCTACTCTACCCACGTATTCCACAACGGATCCCCCCCAGAACGACGGATCCCAGTTCCGATAATTCTCGCTGAGAGATCGGAGGGGTGCTTCGGGCTTAAGAAGGGCTTCCGCTTTCTTAGCATGCAAGTCGAAATCTCTATGGATATGGCTGCCTTGCCGATACCTCTGCTCAGCGAAGAAAGCGTCTTGTGCATGCCGAAATTCCTCATGCCGGACCTCCCACTCCCCAAAATACAATCCGAAGGCCTCCTTCTCGATTCGGGCTTCGTTGAGCAAAGACTTTAGTTTCATAGTCGTCATATGGGCGGCCTTCATGATCTTGGGATACTCGAACCGGATGGCATCTTGCCGCATAGCTTCCGGATCGCTGAACGCAAAGTGGCCGAATTGCAATCCATTTGCCCCGCTGCTTCGGGCTGGGCCTTCCACTTGCCTGAAATCGGCAGTCCAGATGGCGGATTTGACGCCAAGGTAATCGTGAGGTCTCCAAGTCTCCTCACGAACATCCCATTGGGTAAACTCGATTTCACCTTGGTCGTTCAAGGAGGTATCCACCATATAACCCGCCGGCAAAAAGATCTGATGAGTAAGTTCCATTTGGAGTCCCGCCTGCTGTTCATCCCACGAGAGCTGCCGATCGGGCCGGACGATGGAGAAAGACGGCTTGATCTGACGGGCAATCCGTATTACGTTTTCAAAACGATTGGAGAGATATCCCTCTGCTTGATCTTTCTGCACAGCCAAGAATTCCGCCGTGAGCTGTCGGAATAATTCGGACATTCCAGGCGCATCGGCTCTAATGATCTCTCCCAATTCGGAAGGCCGCTCCTCCACCCCGGCGAGAGCCGGTCCGGCGGTTGTTACCCGAGAGGAGGGTGCTACGTCCTGTCCGCCATCGGGATAGATCACGGCAACCACCAGTGCCGCGTCGCTGGAATTAAAATGAACAAGTTTTGGTCTGCCGTCGGCGTGGGACTCCAACCTCTCTTCTCTTCCCTTGAAATGAGTAATTCTTAATATGCCTGTCTCAGGGTCAAATTGTATCCTCTCTACGTTTTCGAACAAAACCTCACCTTCCCTTCCCACCGGCCCCTTTCCTGCCGGATGATTCCCCAATATCAGTCTTATGCCCCTGCGCTCGCCTTGATAAGGAGGCGCGTATTCCTTGGGAATCAAAAGCTCGAAGGAAGCGCCTCCGGGCAATCGCGCATTCGAGCTTAGATCCCCTCTCTGATCACGTTGAAAAGGAGGAATCCCGATAATCTCCTGCCCTTCCAATGTGCGCATGCCGGGGCGCGCAAGATCGCCGATGGATTCAAATTCCACACGATCGAATAAAGGACCTTGAATGGGTTGCCCCGATGCCAGCCCGAACAGATCGATGATGCTTTGCGGTTCAATCCGATTAGGGACGTTGCCTTCATAAAATCCATAGGCATTTATGTAATGTGGAACCAGCAGGGAAAACTTGATGGATCTGCCCGTCTCATCATCGGTAACGGTGAAATCACCCTGAGCTCTCAAACCATCATTAAAAAGCGATTCTTGGTAACTAAGGTAGCCTTGGTACCCTACAGAAAACATCTTTCCGTTAACCATAAATTGTTGGTTACCGTTCGAAGTATTTATTGCCCTTAGGAGCGGCGCCGCAAGTTGCTGGTGGGTTAGCCCCATCGAGAGAACAGCGGTGTTGTCTCTTTTTAACACCTCTTTAAAGTTCTCGTCCAAGCTAATGAATCCGGTAATCGAGCCGCCGAATCCGTCAGGACCCACGGTCGAGGCGGTTTTTTGGGTGGGACGCGCGCGCGCTTCAATTCGCGCGATGGGGAGGCCTGTGATTTCAGACAGTCGATCAATCGCGGCATTCGTGTTGACCCCGCCAATAACAAACTCCTCCATCCCAGCGGAAACCGAAGGAGTAGGAGTTGAAGGAACCCATACCTGTCCGCGGAGTCCCCAGAGAGTTTTTCCTGCGGGAGATACCGGTTGCTCAGCATTATTTCTGGAAACAGGAACCGGCTGCGCCGCGCGGCGCAGTTCTTGCTCCAAACCGGCGAGGGTGGGGTTGTTTTTGGGGTCATCCTGGACTTGCGTGGAGCGGAGGTGGTTTTGGCCCCCGGCAAACGCGCCAGGAGGAAACGCCAGCGAAACCGCCAGAACCAGGCAGACGGAGTTTCTGGCCGGCCGGAAAACGTTAACCCATCGCATGGTTGACTTGGATCATTTTATTTCAGCAGATTGGGTAGCACGATGGCCACAACGATAAGAATAATGATTGGAACCCCTACGATGGCCCATCCGAGCAGAACGTTTGCCACGGCCTTCCAAATGGAGAACTTCTGGACCTCTGCCAGGCATAGTACGATCACCACCTTATGCCAGACGTAAGCCGTCCACTGCACAAAACTCAGCGTGAGCAGAGCAAATATAAGAAGAGGGTTGGCAGTTGTCGGCAGCGCCCCCCTTACGAAGAGTTCCTTTCCTTCCAAGACCAGGAGGGGCAAATACAAGATCGCCGACCAGATCAAGGGGACGAAGGCCCAGACCATCGCAATCCGGATCTGCTGCAGCGAGGCCAGGCCGCCTAGCCACCTTCCTGATCGCCACAACAGGTAACTTCCTACATAGATCCCAATCACTCCTCCCAATACGGCTCCGCCAATTACGCAGAAGAGCAGTATCACCCAGAGGTTGTTCCAACGGCCTATATGCTGAGCGACTGCAGCATGGAATGCCCAGGCGATCCCGGCGAGGATAGCCAACAGCAGGACCCTCTGCTCAGGATAGGCCTCCAGGATCTCCCTGAGAGTCTCCCTCGGCGCCGTCCACATAGTCAACCAAGGATTCCGACCGCTAGGCAGCATATGCATTTTCGGACTCTCTCCTTCATCCTTTTGTGAAGACCGTGGAAACCGCGGAAAAGAAGAACCGATCCGGATTGGACTTCCGGTTCGGCCCTTTAAAGCAAGCATACCCGGGGGGAGGGCTGTTTGTCAAATATATAACCTAGATTTTATTACTGCTTACTACTACGGCTGCTCTTCGGGGGGGTGCTCCTGCCGGCCGAGGAAACATTCGGGGCAGGCATAGAGGATCTGCCCGTCCTCCTCGACGATCTGGAGCATTGTGTCGTCCACCGCTTTGCCGCAGACGTCGCAGGCGATCTTCACGAGCCGTATTCTCCGAAGCGGGCGGTCTGGAAGCAGGCCGCCGCGAACCCCTCCCAGGGCCCCAGATCAGAGCCGGTGGCCCGGAAAGAAAGGACGTGGATGCGGTCCCTGACCGGCTCATAATAAGCCAGGACGCGCAACGCCCTGCGGCGGGAATCCTGCGTGTAGGCGTATCCCGCCGTTGTGTAGAAATCGGCGCCGCGGCGGAAGAGCGGGCTCAGCTGCTGCCACACCTTCTGCGGGTCCTGCAGATGATCGTACGTTTGACGCAGGAATCCATCCACGACCTCTTCGGGCTTCGCGTACTCCCTCAATTTTCCGATCCGGCTGGAGGCCGAGTCGTACCGGACGTAGATCATGCCGGTGTCGAACTCTTCGGACGGGATGGCATCGCCGCTGAAAAAAATCTGATAGCGGTCCTTCTCCTGCGCCTCCATCTCGTGCTTTTTCCAGCCGGACGGAACGAAAAAAAGTTTCTCCCCGGCCATCTGAAACCATTCCACCCGGCGCGAGGCCTCCGGCTGTTGAAAAGCGCGGGCGGCTTCCAGCAGGTATTGAGCCATCTCCGACTGGGGGGCCGCCTGCGCGGCCCGCTCAAAATAGCCGACGGCGGCCGCCAGATCGCCGCGCCGGTAGGAGGAAAGACCGCGGCCGGCCAGCGCTTCGGAGGCGTCGGGCTTAAACTTGAGCGCCTCGGAGAAGGCCTCCTCCGCGAGATCCCACCGGCCCAACCCTTGCCTTAAAAACCCCAGATCCATCTCCAACTTGAAGTCGGAAGGCCCAAGCCGCCTCGCCTTCTCATAGGCGGTGACTGCTTCCAATTTGAAGTCGGAAGGCCCGAGCCGCCTCGCCTTCTCATAGGCGGCGACCGCTTCCTCGGCGTGGCCGAGCGCCGCCTCGCATTCGCCCAACAGCGCGTGCAAGCCGGCGTGGTCCGGATAGGCCCCCAGCCCTTTCTTCACCTCGGTCAACGCCCGCCCCACCTGGCCCGCCTGTTGGAATCCACGCGTCCGCGCCTGATACTCTTCGGCCGGAATCAAGGTTTCGGGAAGGGGGGGAACCCCCGGCACGCCGCCGAACAGGGCCAGGTTGAAGATCGCTTCGGAGAGCTGCTCCACGTCCCGCTTCACTTCCATCGGCCCGTAAAGCACGAGGAACCCGAAGATGTCCGTGGAGGAATCGTAAATCCCCACGCTGCGTCCCACCCAAACCGTTCCCTGAGCGTTTTCCCCCACCGCCTCCCCGAAACAGTACGTGGCATGGCCGCGAAGACCGTGCCACGCGGAGGCAGTCACGTCCCGCACCGACAGCTCCTGCTTTGGAAGCACGTTGCGGAGCGAATCCCCGCTGAGATATCGCGATGCTGGCCGGATCGCGGGGCAACCCCGCGTAACTTGCCGTCGCGCCGGGCCGGGTGGCGTAGTAAAACTGCCCTTCCTCCGTCTCTTCTCCCTTTCGGAAGGATCCCTTGAGGATCTCGGGCAGCGGATGGTGTGAGGCGTTCTGGTACACCACCAGCAGCAGGGCTTCCCCGGGCAGGAAAAGGGTCTCCCGCGTCTCGGTGGGCCCCCCGAAAGCCGTCACGGACAGTTTCCCGACGGGGCTCAAGATCTCCTTCTCCTCGCGCTCCCAGCTGCCGGGGTGGCAAAATTGGATCCCGCTGCCCCGATCCGTATACCAAACCATGGCGGATGCCGGCCAGAGACCGGTCAGGGCCATGAGGGCATCGTGAGCGAGCTCCGCTTCCAGATCGTTCCGGTTGAGCTTTTTCAACCGGTTGAAGTAGTCGATCGCGCTTGCGCCTTCGGACAGGTAGTAACTGAGATAACCCAGCTTTCGAAGACTCTCCCGGTCCGTCGGCTCCAACGAGACCACCTTCTCCAGCAAGCGCTGCGCTTCCCGCCATTGGCCGAGATAAAAATGGCTGACCCCCATCGTCCGGTAAACCGACAGGCCTCCCCACCCTTCCTCCAGCGCCGGGTTCAGCGCATCCACGGCCTGCCGGAAATTCCCCAACTCAAATTCCGCCTGTCCCAACAGGATCCGCAGCCGGGCGGAGCGGGGATATTGCTTCAGCGCGTTTTCGGCCAAAGCCACGGCGCTCCGAAAACCGCCCCCGTCAATCAAAACATTGAGCTCCCGGAAGAACGATTGCGGGGGGTCTTTAGGGCGGGCGCAAGATAAACTCAGGCAGCAAAGAACAAGGACCGCTCCCCTTGAAAAAATCTTCATCGTTCCTGCTGGAACTCCACCAGCTCGATCACCGCTTCCGGCGAGCCGGGCCCGCCGACCGGGCCCTGGTAGCGGACCCAGTAGTTGGGCGGATCGGTGCGGCACCAGACGGACATGCGGGGGGCCAGCGCTTTGAGCGGCCCCGGCAGCTGCGGGACCAGACTGATCCGGTAGCAGGAGAAAACCCCCGCCGGCGTGGTCACGATCTCGGTCCCCTGGACCTGGGCCTTGATCCGGAATTGGCGCGTCGGGGAAACCACCAGCGTGAACTCGGAGGAGGGCTTGTCCCGGCCCGTCACCGCTTCTTGGAATGGAAGATTCCGGACCCAGTGAAACAGCATCTCATCCGGAATGCTCTGCGGGGTCCACGGCAGAACGGTATTCTGAGACCTCTTCCCGGTTTCGGTGTTGCTGTAGGAAATCCGCCCCAAGGCGGGATCCATCTGGATGTCCATTTCGTTGAACGGGCGCCCATCCCGCGTCCAGCCGGCGCCGGTCACCGATTGCACCTGAAGGGCCGGCTGGAGCGGCCCCTCTTCAAAACGAAGCTCCTTCTTCCACACTAAGGTTTCCTTGACACGCCAGGGGGTGCCTTGCCCCTGCTCGACGATTTCCACCAACGATCGGCCCTGATCCTTGGTCACTTTGGTCTCCCAATCTACCCTCCAGAGCAGCTTCCCGGTCGAGGCGATCTTGGCTTGATACGTGCCCCGTTCCCGCTCGTTCGGCCAGCGGCTTTCCCGGTCCTGGGTGTGGGCGCAAAGGGTGCCGGCCGGAAAAAGGAACAGGGCCGTCAAGAGGAGTGTTGTTAATTGAGAATTAGCGTGGCTCATCTTTCTATTGTAGCACCGTTCGCCGGCAGCCGTCCGATCCCTTCTTGGAAAAGGGCCGGGGGCGGCAGCAGGCTGACGACGGCTATTCCCGGCCGCTCGAAATCATAAAAATAGCCCGGGTGCGCCAGGACCCGGCGGCGTTCGAGGAGCTCCAGCGCCCAGGACTCCTCCTCCCGCGCGCCGGGCATCTCCAGCACGCCGCTCCATCCACCGTCGGACGGAAGCAGCCGGATCGGAGACGGGAGGGCGCTTTTCAGCCAATCCCGATTCCCCTGCACCCGCTCCCGGATCTGCCGCTGGATGGCCGGCGCAAAACCGGCCCAGCGCGGAAAGGCGGCTTGGACCGGGGTGTTCACGGAGAGGGCGGTGTCGGCAATCATCTCCAGCCGATTCAGCGCGCCGGAGACCTGGGAGGCCGGACCGGCGCAGCATATCCAGGAGAGCTTCATCTGCGGCAGCCCCATCCATTTGGACAGCCCGCCCAGCGCGAAGGTCAGGGGGCCTCCTTCCTTTAATAGGGTCGCCGGGACCGGCCGGCCGGCGGGATGGAGATATTCGGCGAACACCTCGTCGCAGATCAGGACCACGCCCCGGCGCGCGCAGAGGGCAACGATCTTGTCCCGCTCCTCGGCGGTCACACAAGAACCGGTGGGGTTGTTGGGGTGGACAAGGATGAGCGCCCGGGTGCGGGAGGTCATCGCCTCTTCCAGTTCCTTCAATCCAACGCGCCAATGGCCGTCACTGCCCAGATGAAGCGGGTAAGAAACGGTCTCCAGGTCATTCAAGCCGGCCAGGTAGCCGAAGAGAGGGTAGCTCGGGCGGGGCACCAGGATCTGTTCCCACGGGTCGGCCAGCAGCCGGAACAGCATGCCGTACGCTTCGCTGGTGCTGGCGGTGAGGAAGATCCTTTCCGGGTCCACCGACACCCCTTTGGAGGC
>JGI1357J11328_10001953_pt1 | contig 15327 bp, 14 predicted proteins | sample Subgrocontami54m_FD_11328 | JGI IMG/M metagenome (IMG submission 11328)
CCTTTCTTTGCCGGCAGACCGACCTGCTCGTTTCGGCGGGAAAAACGGGGAAAGGGGTGAACGTCAAAAAAGGACAATTCCTCGCCCCGTGGGACATGGCCAACGTCGTTGAAAAGCTGGAATCCACCGGAAATAAAAAAATATTTTTAACTGAAAGAGGAACGACCTTCGGATATAATAACCTCGTGAGCGACATGCGCTCTCTGGTCATTATGAGGCAGTGGGGGTATCCTGTTATTTTCGATGGAACCCACAGCGTTCAGTTGCCGGGCGCAGGCGGAAAGGTTTCATCCGGACAGCGGGAATTCGTCACGCCATTGACGCGGTCGGCCGTGGCCGCTGGATGCGACGGACTTTTTTTGGAGGTGCACCCCTATCCCGACCAGGCGCTTTCCGACGGACCGAATATGATCGACCTGGCGGAGTTGAATCGCCTCCTGACGCAGGTAAAACGAATCCGGAACGCCCTGGATGAAAAATCGACGCAATGACGCAATAAGGAACGCCGTAATCTTTCGCTTAAGAACTTACTTTAAAGGAATGAGAGAGCCATGAAAGAAGATCAGGGAAACAATAAGGGAAAAGCAAATCGGGCCTCCAGCAGCCCCGTCGGAGGGGTCGGCCGCGTAGAACCGGACGGGCCGTCGAATATCCTCACGGAGGGAATCCGCGTTCTCAAGATAGAGGCCCAAGCCCTGAATGAGTTAATCGCGAAAATGGATCACCGTTTCGTAAAGGCGGTAGAACTGTGCTCCGCCTGCCGGGGGCGGGTCGTCGTCATCGGCATGGGAAAATCGGGACTGATTGGGAAGAAGATGGCTGCCACGCTGTCGAGCACCGGAACGCCCGCCTTTTTTCTCCATCCGGCCGAAGGAATCCACGGCGATTTGGGAATGGTCTCCAAGGAAGATGTGGCGATTGCAATCTCGAACAGCGGTGAGACCGAAGAGATCCTTCGAATCCTCCCCTCGATAAAGCGGCTCAATTTAAAACTGATCACCTTAACCGGCTCTATGAAATCGACGCTGGCAAAGATGGCCGATGTGGTCCTCGATGTTTCGGTTCGGGAGGAGGCCTGTCCGCTCGGGCTCGCTCCGACGGCAAGCACCACCGTGACATTGGCGATGGGGGATGCCCTCGCCATTGCCCTGCTCCAAAAAAAGGGATTTCGGAAGGAGGACTTCGCCTCTTTCCATCCGGGGGGCACATTGGGACGAAACCTTCTTTTAAAAGTACGGGACGCCATGCATACAGGAGAGGCCGTTCCCAAAGTCATGGAAGAGGCCCCCATGAAGGAAGTTGTCCTGGAGATGACCGGTAAAAAGTTGGGAATGACCACCGTTTTAAATCGGGAAGGAAAGTTATCGGGGGTCATCACCGACGGCGACTTAAGACGGCTGATCAGAAAAATAGATGACGAGAAACGAGATATTTTCTCCCTGCCAGCCAAAGAGGTGATGAACCGGACGCCGAGAACCATTGCGAAATCGGCATTGGCGGCCCAGGCGATCCATCTGATGGAGACCCACTCGATCACCGCATTGGTCGTCGTCGAGGAGAGCGGATTTATCGAGGGAATCATCCACCTGCACGATCTCCTTAGAAAAGGGGCGGTCTGATTGAATGGCAAAACCGACCCTCAACGGACTCATAAAAAAAGCAAGGAAAATCCGATATCTTTTGCTCGATGTCGATGGCGTGATGACCGATGGAACCCTTTTTTTCGACGAAAACGGGAGAGAACTGAAGGGATTTTCCATTTATGACGGACATGGCCTCGTCTTGCTGAGAACCGCCGGTGTGGGGATCGGAATCCTCTCCGGGCGGACCTCGCCCGTTGTCTCGTGGCGCGCGAAAGAACTCCGGATCGAAGATGTCTATCAGGGCGTTCATGACAAAATAACCGCGTACGAAGCCCTCTTGAGGAAACGGCAACTGCAGGATGAAGAGGTGGCCTATATCGGCGATGATCTGATTGATCTTCCCGTCCTCCGGAAGGTCGGCTTATCCGTTGCCGTTGCAAATGCGATGGATCCGGTTAAAAAAGAGGTCGATTGGGTGACCCGACGCCGGGGCGGGGAAGGGGCGGTCAGAGAAGTCATCGATTTTCTCCTTTCGTCGAAAAATGAGCGCCGTTAAAATAGGTCTCCTGAAGCTAAATTTATCACGGCCATGCTTCCAGGGCCGACCTACCCGGCGGCGTTCAATTAACTTTTCGCGCTAGAACTTATTTTAAATGGAAAAGACCTGAAAACTTTAAAACAGAGAAGTCCCCGATTGAACGCCGTAATTTTTCGCTTGAAGGCTTATTTTAATTGAACGCGAAGACCATTCCTCTATGAAGGTGTATAAAAAAACACTCCGCGCTTTAATTTTCTTTTGCCTGAGGGTCGTGGCTTTTTTAAGCCGGTCTCTTTCATGGCAGGTCGGCATCCGTCTTGGAGGATTTATCGGGACCCTTTTCTTTCATTTGCTTCGCCGCGAAAGGGCCCGATCCCTTGAAAGCTTACAGATTGCATTCGGCGCCAGCAAACCGAAGCGGGATCTCAATGAGATCATGAAAAAAAGCTTTCAAAATCTGGGAAAGGGATTGATCGAAATTTTAAACTTTCAAAACCTCAGCGAAGAGGAGATTAACACGCTGGTTGCGATTGAAGGGGAGGAGCATCTAAAGGAAGCCGAAATCGAAGGGAACGGGACGATCCTCATCACAGGGCATATCGGCAACTGGGAACTGATGGCGGCGGTCCTGTCTCTCCGGGGATATCCGCTCCATGTCATCGCCGCTCCGCTCTATGACCCTCGGATCGATGAATGGATTGTCCGCCTTCGGGCGCGGTTTAATATTGAAACCATCAGCCGTGGAAGCCCTTCGTCTTCTAAAAAGATCTTGGGGGTCTTACGAAAAAAGGAGATCCTCGGATTATTAATTGACCAGGATACTCAAACGAACGGCGTTTTTGTCAACTTCTTTAATAAAAAAGCGTATACACCGGGCGGCGCAGCCCAGTTGGCGCTGAAAAGCGGGGCGACGACCTTAATATGTTTTATAACCCGCCTTCCGAATAACCGGCATCGGATTACAATAGAAAAACCGATGGCGCTCACACAGACGGACAATCCTAAAAAAGATGTGGAGGTAAATACGGCGCGATTTACAACCCGCATCGAAGAGCATATTAAGCAATACCCCGATCAGTGGGTCTGGATGCATCGTCGTTGGAAAACGAAACCCGATGATCGAACCGAATGACCCCCCGAATACAGGTCGATCTTTTTCTCATCACGGGTTCAAGGTCCCTGCCGCTCGGGAAGAAAAACCTCAAGCATCGATGGACTGAGAATGAATCTTCCTAATTTTCTGACCGTACTGCGAATCCTGATGATTCCGTTTTTTACTTTCTTTTTCTATCCCACTGCCTCACGGAGTTCGATTACAGCGGCTGCGATCTTTTTACTTGCTTCGTTGACCGATATTCTGGACGGCTATTTTGCCCGCCGTAGGTCTGAGGTAACCCAATTTGGAAAATTTTTGGATCCCGTCGCGGATAAACTCCTCATCGTCTCCGCTTTGATTCTTTTGGTGGGAAACGGCCGCGTTCCGGCGTGGATGGCGATCGTGATTATCGGGCGGGAATTTGCAGTCACCGGATTCCGCGCCATTGCTTCATCGGAAGGAATCGTCATTGCTTCTGAGGGAACGGGAAAATACAAGATGTTCCTGCAGATCGTGGCGATCACATTTTTAATCATTGAACTGCCCTCTTTTTATTTTCATCAAATCGGCCTTCTTCTTCTTTTGCTTTCAATGTTCCTTGCCCTCTATTCAGCAGGACAATACTTCTTCAAGTTTGGACGAAGGATCAATTTACTAAAAGTAAAGTGATTGAACTTTCTTTAGGGCGAGGGCGGGGCATGTCCGAAATCGGAATGATTCTGGCAAGCTATCTGATCGGATCGATTCCATTCGGCCTTTTAATTTCGAAAGTTCTGGGGGCCGATCCGCGTCTCGCCGGAAGCGGTAATATCGGCGCAACCAATGTCTTACGGGTCGTCGGTAAAAAAGCGGCCGTTTTAACCTTCATTTTTGACACGCTGAAGGGTCTCGTCCCCATTTTTTCCGCCGGTCTGCTAGAATTAAGAGAGCAGGCCATTTTCTTCGTCGCGCTTGCCGTTATTTTAGGTCATATCTTTCCCATTTTTTTAAAGTTTAAAGGGGGAAAAGGGGTGGCCACCAGTTTCGGCGCTTTTCTGGCCCTGACCCCCAAAATTGCACTACTTGCGCTCGTTTTATGGATGATGGGAATCTATTTTGGAAAGTACTCATCCATCGGCGCTTTGATCGCTTTCGGGGCCCTTCCATTTCTGGCCTTTCTTTTAAAGCCCGAACCCGGTTTTGTTCTGCTTGCATCGGTTGTTTCTATCTTGGTTTATATCCGCCACTGGGAAAACATTCACCGCCTCATAAAAGGGACGGAGGGGCAAGCGCAACGGCCATGAAACCGATCTACTCTCTCTACCTGATTTTTCTTCTATTCGCCGGTTCTTTTTCATGGGCCCAAGAACCGGTATCCGCGCCCGAGGTCGTCGAACCGCCGGCCGAATCCACCACAAAACAACCCCATCCCTCTTTTGAAGCGTTATTTCGAAACGGTCAACTTGGTTTATTAAAAATAGATCGGCGTCTGGAACGTTCCGACCTCTCTGCGGCGTATCTTCTGTCGAAAGCGGAAGAAGCGATGAAAAGAGATGACCTCAATGAAGCGGTGACTTTGGGAGAAAAAGCCGCGAATCTGTCCCCCACCTCCCCCCTTCCCCACTTTTTTTTATCGAGGGTTTACTGGATAAAAAATAAAGCCGATCTCCCGAATATGTTGTCGGAATATTTTCTTGCGGCGAGCCTTGCCGTTCAAGACTTCTGGTTTCTGGTCTCCATCGTCGGGACGCTCTTGCTTCTCGCTCTTTCATCTGCTTTCTTAACCTTCGCCGGCTTTATTTTATATTCCCTTTTTTCGTATGTTCCGCTTTGGGTTCACCAGATTTCGGAAAGCTCCCGCGGGTATCTCCATCTCATTTCAGCGGGGGGCATCTTTATCAGTATTTTGTCGCTGCCGTTGGTTATGAAAATACCGATCGCCTGGTTTTTCTTTTTTTTCTTTCTGCTCTTTTGGGGTTTTTATAATCGAGCGGAAAAGTGGATTGTCGCTATATTCCTCGTCGGGTTCGGGGCTGCTGTTTGGCTCCTTCCTTTTTTTCTGACCTTTTTCACGGCAAAAAGCTCGATCCTCCTGAACGAAATGGTCAAAAATCACCAGGCCGACTTTTACTGGTCTCCCCCTCAGGTGGGACCGGGTCCTCTCAGATGGGAAGAAAAGGTTGTTTTAGCGTCCTATCATGCTCAGGAAGGGGATTACAAGAAAGCAAAATTGCTTTACGAAGAAGCCCTCTCTGCAAATCCTCAATCGGCTCTGGTTTTAAATAACATCGGAAATCTCTCATTTTATGTAAAGGATTACCCAAAGGCGGTCGAACGTTACCGCCAGGCGATTGATGTTTCTCCCACCTTAATTTCCGCCCACTACAACCTGAGCCAGGCCTATCGGGAAATGCTGGTTTTTGATGAGGGGAATAACATCTACCTTCGCGCGATCGCCATCGATCAAAAAAAGGTGGAACAGTACGCCCAAACAGCAGCGCTTTATCCGGCTTTTCCAATGGTTGAAGAACGTTTTACGAAGGTCGATCTTTGGCAGACTTTGTTGAAGGAAAAATCCAATCATGCCGATCTCAGTGAAAAAATCTGGAAAGGGTGGGTCGGCTCCATTTCGCTGAAGCAAGCGCCGATTGTGGCTGTTTTTGGACTTATTGTGCTGGTCTTCTCCTCCATCCTTTTTAACAGGTTTTATGTTGCAAGACCTTGCGTCACTTGTTACAAGGCCATTTGTAAGCGATGCCGGCAGAGCATCTTCAGCTATAAAGTGTGCGGGGAGTGCGGCCTTCGGTTCAAGTCGATCCGAAAAAAAAGTGACTTTATCTTAATCGAAGAAGAAGCCCAAAAAATTCCGCTGAAGTTTTATCCTTTTTTTATTTTCCCGGGCGGAGGCCATCTGGCCATACGTAAGACCGGAAGGGGGTTCCTGATATTCGGTTTTTTCTGTTTTCTGATCAGCTATTTTTGGCTGGGAGAAATCTTCTTTTCTTCGACCCAATGGCACATGAATAGCGCAAAATGGGTTTGGGTTCCGTTTTTGCTGCTCATGTTGTATCTGGTTTCTATCATCGATTTAGCGCGTTGCTGGAGTCGCCGCTCATGGCCTTAGAAGGCTCAATACAAGAATTCGGCTTGACTGAAATTTTCCAATTGATCCTCATCCAAAAAAAGGAGGGGCTTCTGACCTTAAGCAAGGAAAAGGTCATCGTCTGCGTCGATTTCAAAGACGGGCAGATCATCAGAGCCGCGGAAGAGAATGAAGATGTAAGCTTCGGGAACACCCTCATTAAAAACAAAAAAATTACAACCGATCAGCTCAAAAAGGGTTTACTGGAACACAAAAGCAAGAAGCAGCCGCTCGCATCGATACTCGTTGCGCTCGGGTATATCTCTCCGGCTGAAATTAAAAAACTACACCGGCTCATTGCAGAGGAAACGATCTTTCAACTTTTCAATTGGAAGACCGGGCGATATAAGTTTGAACAGAAAGAAATTTTATACGATCCGGACCTGATTGAACCCTTGAGCACAGAATTTACACTCATGGAGGCGATGCGCCAGATCGATGAATGGCCAATTCTTCTCAAAAAAATTCCTTCCAGAGAAAACGTTTTTGAATTGATTCAGACAGAGACTTCCGTTTCAGGAAATACCGGATCGGAGCAGGAAAAGAATGGCGCATCAGGAATTGAGTCGCTTGGAGATCCGGATGGCTCCGGAAATGAAGTCAATCCGCTGATTCAATGGATTGATGGGGAACGATCGGTTCAGCAGATCATTGATATCTCCGAAATGGGCGCTTTTTCAGTCTACAAAGGGATGGTCGATCTTCTCTCTGCGGTAAAAGTCAAGATTAAAACAGGACGGGAAGGTCAGGGAGCCACCGGACATCTGACCATTAAAAAACTGACGCGAAACCAAACAATTTTAAAAATTCTATTTGGCAGCATGGCCCTCGCAGCGTCCGCCGTGCTTTTTGTCTCTTCTTATCCCGCGATCAGCTTTACGTTGCATACGGCGGCCGCGCCGATCAAAGAAGTCAGCCGCCTTTCCATTTGGAACGAACGGGACATCATTCGTTTTGCTTTAGATTTTTACTACTTGAAGCACGGCCGGTTTCCAGCATTGCTTCATGAATTGGAAACGGATGGATTCTTAAAAACCGAAAAGGAAAGAAAGATCGACCTGGAGAAATGGACCTATCTGGCGGAAGAGAGATCGTTTACCCTGAATCCTAAATAGTTTACATAATATATCTTATCAGACATAATTGATTGTAAATCACTTCGGCCCATCTTTCAAAGGGAATAAAAAGACATGGGAATCTGGCGCAGAATGAAACGCAACTTCATCGTGGCTTTTGCGGGGCTCCAGGAAGCGACCGTGGCTGTTGCAGACCGGGTCCACCGGCGGGTTCAGGAAGTGAAAACGTCTGTCGACGCCGGCCTACTGGAAAAACAGATCGAAATGGATCATGCCCTCTTGGGAGAGAAGGTTTACCGCAAAGGTCAATCGGATTTGGGCCTTCTGTATAAAGATCCGGAATTATATCAACTTTTTGATCGAATTCAGCAGCAGCAGAAAAAACTCACTGCAATGGAAAACATCACCCTTCCTGATGAATCTCTCATTGAATTTGAACGCATTTTCTTACAATCCGATTTCCTTATCCATCAGGTTGTTGTCTTGGAGAAATTTTCCGGGGTTGGAAAACAGATACGAGAACTGACGCTTCCCCCTGAAATGCGTGTTATCTTCGTGAGGAAAAGAAATCGTTTTAAAATAGGCCCTAGCGCGAAAAATTACGACCTAAAAGGAAGTGGTTGCAGGTGGAACGTAAACCACGGCGTTCCGCTAGAGATGGCGAATGGAAATACACCAATCGAGGCCTACGATGAGGTTACATTTTTATGTTCCAGAGAAAATCTTCGGCGATCTATAGACTACTGGGAAGGTCATTAATTGGGTCAATGCTCGTCTTTCATCTTTTTAATCTGCTCCAGCTCCGAGAGGAGTTCTTCTTCCGAGATAACCCCTTTTTTAATTAAAAGAGAGAGCAGACCTTCTTCAAGGGCCGATTTATCGTAAAGCGGTTTTTTTGAATGTCGGTCCCCTCCATTCTGATATCCGGCCGCCCCCCCCGGCGCTGAAAGCCGCTCCTCTTTAGGGCGTGTTTTAGAGGCCAACCTTGCGATTAAAATAATGGCGCAGATCCCGACTAAGAATATAAATAAAAGTCCCACTTTATGTCCTGAAAAAGCCTTTTAAGGAAACTTCATCCAACAGATTCAATTTTAAGAGATCTCTTGCGCTCCCGCAGGGGACGAATATTTCCAGGCGGTCGGAGCTATGGGAGGCGATAATCTCTCTCCGGTCCGTTCCGACCCCGGAATCCACGACCACCATATGGGTCGAACCGGAAGGAAAATACCGGAACGCCTCGTTGATGACGAAAGCAGCGCTGACGATATCGTGGCGTAGGTAGAGCGCCGTAATCTCTCGCGCTAGGGCCTACTTTAAATGTGGTGGGTAATATCAACCAACCGGGTTTCCGGCGCGCCGGCTAAGATTGCCTCGCGCAGGAGAACCCCTTTTACGCTTCCGACGAAGTAATCGCCCGGACCGAAATCGGTCGTGAGGGTAATAATCGGCGATGCGGGTCCGGGAGCCGTGTTCGGCGTTTCATTCAAAGGTGATCTTGAGGATTTCATACTCGACTGTTTTCGCCGGGGTGGTTATTTTAACGGAATCCCCGACGCGGTGTCCGATCAGGGCCTTGCCGACCGGCGAATGAACCGATATCTTCCCCTCCTTCAAATCAGCCTCATCCTGCCCGACCAGCATATATTTTCTTTCCTCATCCGTATCGACATCCAGAAGATAAACCGTGACGCCAAAGACGACCTTTTCCGTCGAAAGATTGCCGGTCTCGATGACCTGGGCATTGGCCAGCTTGTCTTCCAGCTCCCGGATCCGTCCCTCCACGAAACTCTGTTTTTCCTTGGCGGCGGAGAACTCCGCGTTTTCGGAAATATCCCCGTGCGCCCGCGCCTCTGCGATATCTGCAATCACCTTGGGACGCTCCACTCTCTTAAGTCGCTCCAGTTCTTCTCGAAGCTGCTCATACCCGTTTTGGGTCATGGGTACCTTCACGTTCTCCTCCATATCGTATGTGGGGACCCGTGCGGAGAAAAGCGAAGAAAGTTCCTCCGATGCCCCCACGCCCCGAACGCTCGGACAGGCAAAGCCTGATCCTCGCTATTTCTCAATTAAAGCCTCTTCCTCAAATCCCACTCCCCACGCCCGGACCGGCAAAGCCGGATGCTTGTTTTGTTTAATATAGCACCTTCTGATGGAACGCCGCCGAGTTAAAATAGGTCACCATAAGCAAAATTTATGGCGTTCAATGTAGGTCGGCCATCGATATATGGCCCTGATAATCTTCCGCTTAAGGGCTTATTTTAATGGGGTTCGAACTAAGGTTGTTTTACTCCTTGATGGTACTCCTGAAGCGATTTGACCTTCATCCCCTCTTTCAATAACGACTCAATCCCTCGAACCGCCGCCCTCGCGCCGGCAATCGTTGTAAAATACGGAATGCTGCTATGCAGAACGGTTTGCCGAATGGAATAAGAATCGATCTGCGAAACCTTATCCCCTACGGTATTGATGACGAGATGCACTTCCTTGTTTTTCAGGATGTCGACGATATGCGGTCTCCCCTGTTTGACTTTGTTGATCCTCTCCACCGCCATGCCGTTCTGGTTTAAATAATCGGCGGTGCCGGCCGTGGCCACCAGGCTGAAGCCCAGTTCGGAAAGCCGCCTCGCGATCGGCAGTACCGCCTCCTTGTCTTTGTCTTTCACGCTCACAAAAACTTTTCCAGACAACGGAAGAAAGTTCTCGGCGCCGGCCTCGGCCTTGGCAAAAGCGCGGCCGAAATCATGATCGATGCCCATGACCTCTCCGGTCGACTTCATTTCGGGTCCCAGAATCGAATCGACGTTCAGCCGTTTAAACGGAAAGACCGCTTCTTTAACCGCAATATGATTGATCTCTCTCTCTTTAAGGAGGTCCTGTTCCCGCAACGTCGTTCCCATGATGACTTTCATTGCGATCTTTGCCAAGGGAAGGCCGATTGTTTTGCTGACGAAAGGAATCGTTCGCGAGGCCCTGGGGTTGACCTCCAAAATATAGACCTCTCCTTCTTTAACGGCAAATTGGATGTTCATCAGTCCGATCACCGACAGCTCCTTTGCCAGAACGAGGGTCTGCTCTCGAATGATGTTCAGGACCGATTCCTCCAACGAAAAAGGAGGAAGCGAACAGGCCGAATCACCCGAATGAACACCCGCTTCTTCGATGTGTTCCATGATTCCGCCGATAAAGACATCGGTTCCATCTGAAACGGCATCGACATCAATCTCGACCGCATCTTCCAAATATTTGTCGATCAGCACGGGACGTCTGGTGGCCGCCCCATTCCCTGGGCTATTCGGAGATGCCTTCACTGCATGGGTCATATAATGCTTCAGGCCGGTCGTGTCGTAGATGATCTCCATCGCGCGGCCTCCCAGGACATACGAAGGACGGACCAGAACCGGATAGCCGATCTCTTCCGCCGCCTTTTCCGCCTCCTCAACCGATCGGGCGATCCCGCTTTGCGGCTGTTTGAGTCCGACCTTTTCCAACAAGGCTTTGAACCGCTCGCGGTCTTCCGCCCGGTCGATGGCGTCCGGGGAGGTCCCTAAAATTCGCACCCCCTCTTCCTCCAGGGGGACCGCCAGCTTTAAGGGGGTTTGCCCGCCGAATTGAACGACGACCCCCATCGCCTTCTCCCGCTCGATGATATGCAGGACATCCTCCAGGGTCAGCGGCTCGAAATAAAGCCGATCGGAAGTATCATAATCGGTGCTGACCGTTTCCGGATTGCAGTTGATCATGATACTCTCGAAGCCGATCTCCTTGAGCGCCGCCACTGCATGAACGCAGCAATAATCAAATTCAATTCCCTGCCCGATTCGGTTTGGGCCGCTTCCCAGGATCACCACTTTTTTCCGGTCGGTCGGCGCCGCCTCACATTCGCTCTCATACGTGGAATAAAAATAAGGGGTATACGCCTCAAACTCCGCGCCGCAGGTATCGATCCGCTTGTAAACAGGGACGATCCCTTCCTTTTTGCGCCACTGCGCCATCTCCCGCTCGGAGAGGCCGATCAGCGCGCCGATCCGCCGGTCGGAGTAACCCGCCCCCTTTGCCTCACGAATCAACTCCGGCGCCGGCCCTTTTTCAACGTCCCGGTTTTTCAATCGCTGCTCGATCTCGATGATCTGCTGAATCTGATGGATAAACCAGGGATCGACCTTGGTGCACTCATGGATTTCTTCGATGGAGAGACCCAGCCGGATCGCGTCGGCCATCTGCCAGATACGATTGAATGTAGGGCGTGAGAGCATCTCCTTGAGATTATATCCGTTCTGTTCGAGCGCCGTATAACGGGGCTCCAGGCTGTCGCGGTGGATCTCCAACGATCGGAAGGCCTTTAAAAGGGCCTCTTTGAAATTTCGGCCGATCGCCATCACCTCCCCTACCGACTTCATCTGCAGCGTGAGGGTCGGGTCGGCATTCGGAAATTTTTCAAACGCAAAACGGGGGATTTTCACGACGACATAATCGAGGGTCGGCTCAAACGAGGCCGGCGTCACGCGGGTAATGTCGTTTCGAATTTCATCCAGCGTCAGGCCGACCGAAAGTTTGGCGGCGATTTTCGCAATCGGAAACCCGGTTGCCTTGGAAGCCAGCGCCGAGCTGCGGGAAACGCGCGGGTTCATTTCAATCACGACCATCTCCCCGTTTTTCGGGTTGAGGGCGAATTGAATGTTGGACCCGCCGGTATCGACTCCGACCTCCCGGATGACGCGAATCGCCGCATCGCGCATCCGCTGGTACTCCTTGTCGGTCAGTGTTTGCGCGGGAGCCACCGTAATCGAATCTCCCGTGTGGATTCCCATCGGATCGAAATTTTCAATCGAGCAGACGATCACGACATTGTCGTTTTTATCCCGCATCACCTCCAGCTCGAACTCTTTCCAACCCAACACCGACTGCTCGATCAGGATCTCGTGAATCGGGCTGCTGGAGAGTCCCGCCTCGACGCATTTTTCAAACTCTTCCCGGTTGTAGGCGATGCTCCCGCCGGCGCCGCCGAGGGTAAAGGACGAGCGGATAATGGCCGGAAAACCGACCATCTCGACGATCGCCAGCGCCTCTTCCCGGTTATGGGCGCAACCGCTCTGCGGATAGGACAACCCCGCCTTGTCGATGACTTTCTTAAAGGCCCCGCGGTCTTCTGCCCGTTTGATCGATTCATACTTCGCGCCGATCAGTTCCACCCCATACCGCTCCAGGATCCCCTGCTCCGTCAGGGCGACCGCCATATTCAGCGCCGTCTGCCCCCCCATCGTCGGCAACAGGGCATCGGGCCGCTCCCGGATGATGATTTCTTTCAACACATCGACCGTGATCGGCTCGATATACGTCCGGTCGGCAATTTCGGGATCGGTCATGATCGTCGCCGGATTGCTGTTGACCAGGACCACCTGATAGCCTTCTTCGCGAAGGGCCTTGCATGCCTGCGTCCCGGAGTAGTCAAACTCACACCCCTGCCCGATCACAATCGGCCCGGGCCCGATCAGCAAAATCTTATGAATGTCGGTTCGTTTCGGCATAAAGATTTTAGCTCTTTTTGTTTCCCAATTGTTTTAGTTTTTCTTCTAAAAAGGCGCGATCCATCACATCTTTGGGACGGATACTTCGCTTCATCTCCAGGAGGGACTGAATGCCGGCAAACGGCACTTTCACCCCTCTGATGTCGGAAAAATCAACGTCCTTCACCTGATCCAGCGTCACCTCACATGCCTTTCCCAGCAAATCGATCACAACCTCGTCGGCAATCCTTACAACGGAATAGCGCTGTATGTCGGTCGGCTTTACCTCCAGAACGGCCTTATCCGGCAGATAGGATAACGCCTTCCTGATTTTTTCGACATTATCGGTTGAGGCGTCGATCAAGAGATCAATGTCTCCCGTCGCCCGAAGGTAGCCATGATGTGCAACCGCAAATCCTCCAATCACAACATACCGCGCGCCTGCTTCGTTCAGGGCATTACAAAGTTTAGCCAGATCATCTATGGTTGGATTTCGACTGAACTCTTTGCGATCATCCGGATCATCCATTGATTCGCTTCCTCAAACGTAGTGAAACGGTAAATCCCTTTCGGGCAAATGCCATGATTCCCGCGAAGACTCTGCAAGGTCTTTAACAAGACATCGTAGTCATTCTCTGTTTCCGTTTCCCGCTGCCGTCTTTTTCCAATCGTTTTGATCCGATCCATTAGATCACTCTACGGCATCCAGAGATAAAGAAATTTCGCCGACCCTCCCTGTAAAAGGCCTCTCGGATCGATCCCCCATACTTCCAGGGGATTCGCCGATTTTTGAAATGCCTCGGAGTAAATATTGTTCTTATACTGATGAGGCCGTTTGTAAATAACCACCTGCGCCTCTTGAAGGCCCGCTTCGGACTTGGCCAGATCGATGGCCTGATCGAGATAGCCGATCTGATCGATCAGGCCGGATTCCTTTGCTTCCACTGAAGTATAGACCCGTCCATCCGCCAGCTCTTTGATTCCCTCCGGTGAAAGAGCGGGGCGTCCTTCCACGATCACTTCCAAAAACCGGCCGTACATGCTGTTAATGATCCCCTGCAGAATGCGGCGGTCTCCCGGGGAAAGCGGTTTCAATGGAGAACCTAAATCTTTATTCTCTCCCGATTTGATCGACTCTGCCCCCACGCCGACTTTTTCCAAAAGGCCCTGCAGATTCACATGAAGCATGATGACCCCGATGCTGCCGGTCACCGACGTCGGGTGGGCCACGATCCTGTCGGCCGCCATGGAGATGTAATAAGCGCCCGATGCGCCGACATCGATAATCGATGCGATCACCTTGATTCCGGTCCGCTCTTTGAAGCCCTTGAGCTCATGGTAAATCAGGTCGGACGCGGTTACCGTTCCGCCGGGGCTGTTCACTCGCAGGAGGATCGCTTTAATTGACTTGTCCGCCGACGCCCGCTTCAGCTCTTCCTTGACGCGGGAGACCATATCGGGCCCGCCCGCCATCCCCCCTTCTTTTTCCTCGGAGATCACCCCGGTAATATCGATCATCAGGATTTTCTCCGGCCCCCTCCCTTCCAGGACCTGTTCCTGAAGCGGCTCCATTTTCGGAAAAAGAGAAATGCCGGCGTTGACATAGATGCAGCCGGACATCAAAAGGGAAAAGGCCAAACCAAGACCGGCGAAGCGCCGTTTTTTCATGGGGTGCTCTGCTCCTTCACCTGAGCGCCATTAAAATAGGTCTCCTGAAGCTAAATTTATCACGGCCATGCTTCCAGGGCCGACCTACATTGAACGCCATAAATTTTGCTTATGGTGACCTATTTTAACTCGGCGGCGTTCCTTTAATCTTCCGCGCTAGGGCCTATTTTAAAATGAGCGCCGTAATCTTCCGCGCTAGGGCCTATTTTAAGGTGATCGATAAATTCCCTAAAGAGAAAATGCGCATCGTGAGGGCCGGGAGACGCTTCCGGATGGTACTGAACGGAGAAAGCGGGTAGAGAGCGGTGCCGCACCCCTTCCGTCGTCCCATCGTTGAGGTTGACATGGGTCCGCTCAACCTCTTTTTCTATCCCCGAAAAATCAATTGCAAAACCATGGTTCTGAGAGGTGATCTGGACCTGCTTTGTCGCCAGATCGATCACCGGCTGATTTCCCCCATGGTGGCCGAATTTGAGTTTAAAGCATTTCCCGCCCAAAGCCAAACCTAAAATCTGATGCCCCAGGCAAATCCCGAAGACCGGCTTCTTTCCGAGGAGCTTCTCCGTATTCCGGATCGCGTAAGAGAGCGCTTCCGGATCGCCCGGACCGTTGGAGAGAAGGACCCCGTCCGGCGCCATATCCAATACCCGCTCGGCCGGCGTCTGGGCCGGGACGACGGTGACGCGGCATTCCATCCGGGTCAGCATCCTTAAAATATTCTGTTTGATTCCGAAATCGTAT
>JGI1357J11328_10001960_pt1 | contig 15300 bp, 17 predicted proteins | sample Subgrocontami54m_FD_11328 | JGI IMG/M metagenome (IMG submission 11328)
CAGGGCACTTTAGGTAGCCCTGGCCTTACTTCACCGTCTTTTCCCAACCACCCCAGGGAAAACAAGCCTATCAGGCCTCTTACCCTTACTAAACCACCAAAACAGCTTTATCCACCTAAGACCTCACAATGAAAAGCCCAAATTGGCCCCTTAAAACGCAAAGACGTATTCTAATACCTTTCTCTTAATCCTCGATACCAGGAAAAAGGGCTTGCAGCCCTCTGGGTCAAGGCCAAGCAGCGTGAGCATAAAAATTTATCCCTCCCGCCATCCAGCATAGCTGGACCCTGGACCGATTCACCTGCTTTTTCGGACCTTCGTGTCCTCATTCCAGAGGGGAATGAGTCTTTTTTATTTTGGGGAGAAGGAGCAAGTTATGAATTAGTCTAAGAATGAGCCTAGCCAGTCAGTATGGGTATTTATTCACATCGACATAGTATCTCGATACGTATAGACTTTTAGGTGTAAAATACAACTATATGTTATTAAATTGTTTGGAAAAATATCTAGTTTGTCCCGTATGCGATTCGTTTCTTAAACTCACGGATAACACGCTGAAGTGCTCCCACTCTCATTCATTTGATGTTGCCCGTGAGGGATACGTGAACCTATTGCCTGTGACCCATCGACGCTCAAGTCATCCTGGTGATTCAAAAGAGATGTTGATAAGCCGTAAGCAGTTTCTTGACCGGGGGCATTATCTTCAATTATCCGACTTGATTAATGAGCTCGTTGAGAACTATCTCCGCGAGGAAATTATCTGTCAGACCGACGCTACCAGAATAGTATTAGATGCCGGATCTGGAACAGGTTACTATTTGTCTAAAATTAGTGATCATATTGCCAAATACAGCACTGACAAGTGCGTTTGTTATGTTGGTGTTGACATCTCAAAGACGGCGTGCAGAATAGCGTCAAAGAGCGATCCAGGCTCTTGCTATATTGTTGCAAACATTTTCCGAAAGTTACCCCTAGTTGAGCATTCGGTTGACGTTCTTCTGACCGTTTTTGCGCCATGGAATAAAGTTGAGTTCGAGCGGTTGTTGAAGGTAGGTGGTCTTTTGATAATGGTAACTCCAGGGGCTCGACACTTAGAGGAACTACGGGCACTAGCGAATATAGCTAGTGAAATTGGGCAAACAGCAGAATTAAGAAAGCAAGAACTATCCCATGAATTCGACTATGTGAACTCCGTCGCCATCGAGTCTATGTTAGACCTACGTCAGCCAGACATCACTAATCTCTTTAGAATGACACCTTACTATTGGCAAACATCCATGGAAACGCGAACGACAATCGAGCATATTCCACAACTTATTGTATCGGTAGACTTTCGAATATCCATTTATCGATTGATTTCATAAATAATAAATAGTAAGTCTCGCTGATTTTAATAATCAATATGTCATCGTCTTCCATCAAGGGTCTTTTTAATAACTTTTGCATATTGGTAAGATAGGGGCATGGAGAAGGAAGATTTGGGACGAAGTCTGCTTGCAGCCTTTGCCAAAGTCCCTGATCCCCGGTCCCGTCACGGACATCGCCATCCACTGCCGGCTCTACCCATCAATCGTCGAGTGACACGGCACTAGGTTGATATTCCGAACCGCGCGCAGCTTGGTCATCGCTAATGAGTCCTCAACAACTATTTTTTCAATTCGATCACCTGTGTTCCTCCTACACCATCTCGGACTTCACAGGCGATTAACCGTTCTTCGCCAGTCAATGGTAGGTTCAATAATCTGTGGATCGACCCTGTCTCGATTCTCCAGAGCCAGCGTTATTAGAGATTCGATACAATCGTCTGTTAGAAGATGAGGTTTCAGCCCTAGTTCTATAAGACTTCTGTGATGCACTTTATAGTAATGCTCCTCGGTCTCTACGCGTGGGTTAGCTATATAGCTAATTTCGGTTCGCTGCCCTAGTCTTGCCGCAACCCTAACTACCTTTTCCGCTATTTCCAAAATCGAGAATTGCTCTGTAAGCTGATTGAAGACACGATATTCTCCTGGCTTGGCTGGGGATTGTAAGGCTAGTTCTATGCAACGTACCGTGTCTCTAATATTTATGTAGCCTCGCGCTTGACCACCACTTCCATAGATGGTAAGAGGATGCCCAATTGCAGCTTGAACGCAAAAACGATTGAGTGCTGTTCCATAAATCTGATCGTAATCGAAGCGCGTGGCGAGCACCGGATCCAACTGGGTCTCGTCTGTTTCTACTCCATAAACAATTCCCTGATTCAGGTCTGTCGCCCTAATTCCCCACGCCTTACAACAGAACATAATATTGTGACTGTCATGAACCTTACTAAGGTGATAAAAGGAGCCAGGCTGCTTAGGATACGGCATTAAATCTCGACGCCCTTTGTGGGTTATCTCAATAAACCCTTCTTCGATATCTATATTTGGTGTCCCATATTCTCCCATCGTGCCGAGCTTTACGAGATGACAATTAGGCACATATTCTTTTATTGCATAAAGAATATTCAGAGTTCCAACAAGGTTATTCACCTGAGTGAAGACTGCGTGCTGTCTATCGATCATCGAATATGGAGCTGAACGCTGCTCTGCGAAGTGCACCACGGCGTCCGGCACAAATTCTCGAAATGCTGACGATAGAGCCTCGTAATCAGTCGCGTCACCAATATACAGGTTCATGTCATGACCAGAGAGCCTCCTCCACACAGCCGTTCGTTGATGAAGGGTCTTTATTGGAATGACGCCGTCGAAACCATATTGTAGATCAAACTGACGCCTGATGAAATTATCAAAAATTCCTATCTCATGTCCTTTTTTGGATAGGAACAGAGCTTGAGGCCAGCCAAGATAGCCGTCTCCACCGAGAATCAGAATTCGCATTTATTGGCTCCACCAGGTATAAGACTAGAAAAACTAAAATCGAATATACGCGAAGATTGTTGTAAAGCCTCACTTAAGGGACATGAAGGCTCAGACAAGCCCTACTCTAATCTTAGGGCCTTCTAATTATACATGGATTGAGGCTGCTGCGCCAACGAACTAACTTAACTGAAAGTTTAGTCTTATCCGTCATTATAGATAAAGCATTACTGAGCAATAAACGCAAACCTTGCTCTAAGTCTATGTTCGGATTCCACTGCAATAGTCTTCTTGATTTTTCCATTCCCGCGCGAAGATGCATCCTGTCTGTGTGCCTTCGACGACCAGCTAAAGATTGTGCTGTGAGTTCTCTACCGACAATATTCTGAGTTATTTCTATTATATCTAAGACAGAATATTCTCGTCTTGACCCTAGATTTATCACTTCTGCGTTATTATTTTGCACTTGAATTAGCTTGACCATTCCCTCGGCGATATCTTTACACCAAATGTAGTCGCGCATAGAACTTAAATTCCCTAAGCGAAGTTTCGACTTGCCTAGCATAATCTGGTGCAAGATCTCAGGAATGACATGGGGATTCGTCTCGCCTGAGCCATAACCGTTAAACAATCGAAGTATCCATGCAGGTAGAGACAACCGCTTAGCATATGCAGCAACGAACTGCTCCCCTAGATATTTAGTTAAACCATAGATATCTACCGGCTCAACTGGGTCTGTTGCATTACAAATCTCTACCGTCGGAGCATACACTGCTGCTGTCGATGCGAATAGGAACGTAGGAGGTTTAGCTAAATGCCAGACTGCCTCCAATACGTTCGATATTCCAAAGACATTAACTCGAATATGTACATCTTTTCTCCTAGGTATTTTAGCACCTACTAGCTTTACCTAGCTCGCCGTCTGAAAACAAGATCCGCCATCAAATATGCTTTATATGTTTCGGCGGCTGTAAACGTCCACTGATAAGAGCTAGCCTTCGCGCGAACTTCTGATGAAATTGTCGAACTACGTAGCATATCCAGCATTGCATCCGTTACTGCTTCGGTGTCGAATTGGTTTACAAATCTGGTACTGGGCCCGAGTGTTTCATGGAAAACAGGAGCATCTGCTACCACAACATTCGTTCCTAGTGAAGCAGCCTCAAGCGGCGTAAAGCCAAACCCCTCATCCGACGCAAGATGAATCAGTGCCGCTGCATGTTCATACAACCTCATCAATGTAGAATCGCTTACCTGGCCAATGATCCTAGTCCGTGCACTTAAACTATGTGTTTTGACAAACCACTTAACGTAATCATTGTTTTCAAAATCTGCTCCTACTAATATTAAAGAAGGACGGAGATCTACCAGAGCACATTGCCTGAATGCTTCGAGCAAGAGCCTCACATTTTTGTGAGGTCTGTCATGTCCAACATATAGGAAATAAGAGCGTTCTAGATCCAGGTTTACTGACTCATTCGCCCTGGAATCTTCAAAGTGAGCACGGGGGCCCCATGCTTCATGATCAACACCATAAGGAATGATTTCTATGGGGCAACGCACATCAAAGGTGTCTACTATCTGATCTCGTACTACCTGCGTAGGAGTCAAGATGACATCAGCTCGATATATTGCCCACCAGAGCATTGCAGCGTAATACTTACCATGATTCGAACTTACGGGTGATTGTCGTTTCGGACTAGGCAGATTGGTCCTAACAATTTTTTCTACATATTTCAAATCTTCTAGCAGACCTGCTGAATACTTTCTTATAAAAGATTTATCGTCATAACAATAATCTTCATTATAGTACCTGTGTATATCATGAATCGAGACTACCACTGCCGATTTAAGATATGTAAGTGGGATTCGATAATCAGTACAGTGAATGACTGAGGATTGCACCCTTTCAGATACTTTACTTAGGGTCTCAAGCTCGTCGAGGGAGTATGGGAACCATTCACTGATAACTTCCTGAGGTATCACTAGATTTGACCTTAGTTCATGAGTCAACAAAACGATGCTATCGTTGTCTGCCCGCTGAAGTCTTGCAAGCGCTGTTGTCAATTCGCTAACGTATCGCCCAATTCCGTAAGGGGAGTCATTTCTGGAATCAATAAGGACCTTCATAATGCTACTCAGCTTGAGAATTTGTAATCAAATAATGTCTTCAAGGCTTCAGGCACTTAATGCTCTAATCCAGTCCATATATTCTCTAAAACTGCCAACAAGTCTTGAGCGGATTGATCCCAATCTGGACGATAAACGGACCCCACAGCTTTCCTTTCCAAACGGCCAGTTAATGCATGGACAATCATATCCCCTAGACGCTCTCTATCATTCACACTATAGAAATGAGCGTCTCGACCTAACGGTTCTAGAAATGACGGGATTGCCGGCGCAATCACTTCACAACCACAATTCAATGCTTCCAGCGGGGGCAAATTGTTCCCCTCGTTCAGAGAGGCAGTTACATAAGCTGAGGCACCTGAATAAAGAGCAGCAAGTTGCTCATCCGTGACACGCCCGGTAAAATACACGAAATTAGCTAAATCCGATTGCTCCACATATTCCGCTACATCTTCGTAGAGAATTGTATCCCCACCCACCACGATAAACCTCCATTTTATAGGTAGACGAGATTTCACTTGCTCTAAAGTTTCGGTGAGCCAACGTAAGCGCTTATGTGGATAGCCTAAACCAACATAGAGGCAGTAAGGACCTTCTATCGCAAATTGCTGCTGAACCTTCCTGACATCCTCAGCATCTCTCCTGTAAAACACCTCTCTAGAGACTCCAGGGAGCACAATAGAAATCTTAGATTCGTTTATCCCAAGGTAATGAGTAATATCAGACTTTGATGTCTGGGATACTGTAACTATGTGTGCTGCTTTTGTTGCTAAACATCGATTGACAGCTGCAAAATATTGGAAAAAAAGGGAGTCGTTGGATAGAACGGCATCAGCGCTTCTACGGTATTCACTAAGAGAGGATAAGCTTTCCTGCAGTATATCAAGTTCTGCAACCCCAAATCGTTCACTGAATGTTGAATTTGAAGGAGCCAATTCTGGATACTTAAAATAAAGTAGGTCGTGTATTGTATATACGAATGGAACTGGACTCAGAGGGTCCAACAAATAATGAGTCGTATACAGAAGGTCGATCTTTTCTTCTAGTAGAAATGACCTAACCCACTGCGACCTCCGTACATACTGTTCATCTTCCACTATCTCTATCAAATGCACATATTCCCTATCCCTATCGCTCACAATATCGCGCAACGTGGCAGCTTGTCTTGGCCGGTGCAAAACATATAATTGCAATCTTGCTCCCGAAAAATGTAATGGAAAATGCTTCAATATAGAAAGCCCATAACGAGAAATACCAGTCTCATGTGTAGTTCGAACGTCAAAAGCTAGTCGGAGACTCATGTTTCGACCTTCCTCTTTCTTAAAGATCGTTTCTGTATTGTAGTATGAAAGCTGCCGTTCGAGTTGTACACTGATGATGATAAGTGGCAATCCCAAGTCTACCTGCAGCTGCGAGATTCTCAATGTGATCATCAATAAATAGTGTTTCACTTGGTTTGCAATGGAGTCCACTAAGAAGGTTCAAGTAGAATGCCTTATTAGGTTTCCGAACCCCTACTTCAAAAGATAACCAGGCAAAATAAGGCAGGTCATATTTTGCTAGGCGCTTCTCTATTTCTCTCCAGTGAATCTCACAAGTATTTGATGCTAACACTATTGATTTGCGCTCATTCTTAATAGAAAGAATAAGCATTTCGTTAACGTCGCCTAAAACTTGAAGCCATGATTGACGTATCAGGCTTGTAGGAATTTCAACGCATAACAACTGTGATACTGATCTCGCAAAATCATCGGTGCTTAAATGTCCAGTCTCTAGTAACTCAATTAGGTTCGTTTGCCCAATAACCTGCTTTATGTATCCAGGGCAGTGACCCGTCACGGACGCTAGAGCATAATATTGCTCGTCAGGATAAGTACTTATTATCACGTCACCGACATCTAAAACTAACCAATTGTGAGGGTGTTCTCTCCTTGAGGAGATATTCGTTGTCATGGTAGCTTTTAACGGCTGATTGAATCTATCTTTGTACCTCAAGTTAATCGCTCCGCCGCAATTCCTACATCCTGGGCGAGATTTAATTCTTCAATGCTAACGCTTTCTACGTCACAATTCAGACAAAATCCTAGCCGTTCTATCCATGTAGCTGATGGCAACCGCAACCTACGATTTCCAACGGAGTTGAACGCCCAAAATGTATCACCTAGTGACCGGACACGCCCACCTCTCTCTTTCTGATAGTGTGCCCAGTAGCCCCATTGTATTTCTCCGTCTAAAACGTTATTTGAGCCATGCTTTCGTATTACATAGTCCAAATTAGCTTGGTTCTCCGTCAACCTCGCTAGTGGGTCCTGCTTCGCGTGCCAGGCATGTAGTGACCAGATTTGTGGAAATAACAGGCATTGAATCCCTTTACGCTCTGCTCTTACTCCAAACTCAATATCCTGAAAACCATATCCAATCATAGCCTCATCAAATCCACCTATGTCCCAAAAGAGGTGTAGCGGATACCCTGCAGTACTAGGTAGTGCCCATTCTGACTTTATCGGCTGGAGGACACCGGATTGTCGCTCAAACAAACCTGGACGAACTGTAGTTCGAAGCTCTTCTCCTACGAACGTTCCATCTACACGCTCGGGACGCCCATCTGGTACCAAAGTACGCAATGCCTCTATTCCTTTGGTCCTAAGCACTTCTACGACTTGCCCAATATCCATGGGAGGTAACCAGTCCATCCTCCCAATAATTACCGCATCTGGATACTGTTTGTGGACATCGAAAAAGAACTCAATCGCCTTGGGATGTAGAATCACCTCGGTATCTAACATTACCATCAAATCACAGTCTCTAGGTAGATTAGCCGCGCCTATATTCCGAGCTCGTCCGGTTCTTACCCCTATATTAGGACCGCAGCCAACCCAAGAAAGGCGCCCCGACCATTGAGGAGATATAATCATTTCCTTTATAGTCTCTCCTGTGCCATCCGTCGAGCCATCATCTGCAATAACTACAGTAAAATCTCTAAAGGTTTGCCTTTGCAATGCTTCTAAAGTGAGTTTAAGTCCCTCTTGTCGATTGTATGTAGGAATAACGACGCCAACAGACATGTCTTAGCCCTCATTATTTTTACTTAAATCCAGCTTCCAAATAGGACTTCCAAAGTTTCTTGATTTCGTGAAAGTAATTCTCCGGGATAGGCTGCCCTGTCGTGTCCAAATGAGTCGCGTAGTAAAGACTGGGCACACCATATTCTGGTTGGATTTCCATATAGTCTCGAAACGCTTTTAAACTAGGCATCGGCCAGCTATCCATGTCAATAAGCCAATTGGGATCCGAAATGTTAACCATGTTTCGTCTAAACAGCATTTGTTCATTAATGTTCTCATGCCCAGAGTAAACATCCCCTAACCTTTGCATGTCTATACAGTCAGCAAAATAGGGGTTAGGCGATTGCCCTGTTATTAGCGCGTCAGGCTTGATCTGTTTAGCCGTCCTGTAAAGGAAACCCAAATGATACTTTAGAAGTTCTATTCCATACAACCGCCTAGACCCTTCAGGAAATTCCATTCCATATAGACCTGGCGTCGCTGCAGCGTGGTCAATCTTAAGGCCGTCGATATTTAGGCAGCCTTCTCCACTGCCAAGCAGATTGCGGAGACGATTCTTTATCAGGTACCGGAAAGATTCCAAAGTTGGGTCTGGTGCTATTTTCTTTCCGTCGAATACTTCCCCAAATTTAGCGAATCGCCCTGGGCGATTCATATTAGACCCAGCAACCTTGCTGGAAAAAGTGATACATTCCTCTGATTCTAATCCTTCTGTTTCCCAAAGACCCCACCATAGCAAGACTTTCTTACCGCGCTCGTGTAAATGAGCGACAAACTCTTTCAAATTTGGCCAACGGCCTTCATCCACTTCCTTTCGGCCTCCATTTATAGACCATTTGCTGTCTATCATGAGTATTTTCCATTCCAGACCTCGCCTGTCTATAGCTGAAACGAAATCTTCGTAGTTTGCTTGAGTACACATATAGTACGTGGCCACATCCCTTGGTCTGTCCTTAGGGCTGCGAGTCCGAAACAAGTCGGCCATGTAGGACTGGTGTCCCCACCCACAGATAATGGGCCCCAACCACCATCGTTCCGGCTTGGACATATACCTGGGCAATGTACCCTTATCGCGGAGTATCTCTACATATTTCTTTAATGCCTCTAAGTACGAGGAACTGCTCGTCATAATAACACTTGGACTCTTGAACTTTTCGTTTATCTGCTGCGCTCCCCAATAGTTCAAATTAAGTCCAAACTGGGTGCCTCCGAAATATTCATATTCTGAGAATAAATATTTTCCTGGTTCGACGGCAATGCCTAAAGTTAGCCATTCATTACTTGGATCGTTGCAAATAGCAAAGCAGAGTAATCCAGGATTAAATATGAAGTTACCGCCACAATAATCTAGATCACCATTAACACTGATTTGTGAGTATTCAAAGTGTTCGAATAAATGTTTCCCAAAATTGTTCGGCTCTGGGTTAAGAACCTTCTTGAAGCTGACTGGAGAGGCGCAACTATTGTCTCTATACGGACTAACTCCTCGATCGTTGAAATGTCTGGTTAATTCTAGAGGCGGATTATATGAATCTGCGAATGTCCCTTCAAAAAACCGTAGGGTTGTAATCAGTTCGCTGCCAATCAACTCATAATAAAGTTCAACATGATCTGAGTGGACCACTAGATGATATATCTTCTCCCATAAATTGCTTCTATAGGAAAAAACGAATTCTACTTCCGAGAGGCGTCGCGACCATTGGAATCCTAGTTCGGCCTCTGTAACATCCCTATAATTCACTGAATCACAAGAAGCTGGAATCAGAAAATCTTGGCTGAAGGTTTCTAATTCGAGTCTAAAGTATCGAGGTCTACGACGGCTGTAGTGGACTGTGAATTTTTCGGCGTGAACGGTCCAATTTTCTCCATCAGTATCAACGAGCACAGTGTCAATCTCCGCTAGCTAATTCTTAACTCGTTTGGGATTTTGGGATATTGCAGTAAAGTATATAGTATGTTTTAACCAAAGGCTATATAAATCCAAGTCCTTAAGTACGTGTTAGGTTTTCCTCGAAAAGAGAAAGGGCTGTCACCATGCCCGGCTAGAAAGGCATCGTGACAGCTTGGAAATTCCACCCCTCCAAAAACACAGCTTGGTAAGGCTTTTCAGGGCATCATTAGCAGCCCTGGCCTTACAAGCTGTCTTTTCCACCACCCGGGAAAAAGGGATTACACACTCTTGTGTGCTTATGGTAAGAACCCTTTAACCCAAACTGTCTGAATCATGGCTCCCTGGGTCAGACCAAGCTCCGCTGGTGCAGGTAGTGGCTCAGATACCTTCGTAACTTTTCCTGACGCGAAGGTCGAGTCTACTAACACTGGCTCCTCATTGTTTACTTCCTTTCCAAAATCAAGCTGTTGATTCGTAGTAGCATCCAGAACAATAAAAACTAGCGTCATACAATATCTCCTTTCATCACAGTCAGAATACGATGGTTGCACCCTCTTATGCAAGGCCAAGCAGCGTGAGCATAAACCGCTACGCTATTTATCCCTCCCACTGTGCCTGAGATAGGCTCAGTCAGCCTTGCATAATTCACCTGCTTCTTCGGACCCTTGTGTCCTTCATTCGGGGGGAATGAAGGCATTTTTATTTTGGGGAGAAGGAGCTAGAAATGAGTACAAGAAGTAGCCAACAGCCAGAGTCTATACACTCTATGGTTGATTTCTATAAAGACGTCATCATCTTTAGGAAGAATCAAGGCATGTGGTATGTGAAAGGTGAGCATGTAAAAATGTTGTGCTCTATTTTAAACCTGTCTTATGAAGGTAATCTAATTGGCTTGGATGAAGCCCTTAGCAGTAAGTATGCAATGGAGCTTATGAGAAAAGGGGCTAAGGTTGGATACAGCATAGGTGGGGATGAAGACCCTAATGTCATTCGTATGCTTAAAGCTACTATTTCTAAGCCTCAGACTAAACCCAAGCCAAAGATTCAGAGCGCCACCATAGGGATATCCCCTGTGCTTTTGGTAGGACAGAACGAGCTTGCAAGGTGGATGCGTTCCAAGCAGATGAACAAGCCACATACTAAAGAGCTCATAGATACTATCAAGGAGTATCTTGTAACCAATAACACTAGGGCAATCGCAGACTATGGCACTTTGTATGTGTACCAGGTCTATGACATGTATGAGATAGATGAGCTAACATCTATGCCTTGGAATGTTATAGAGGCATTGCTTGTGGCTGCCTATCAGACAGGAAGGATGATTAGGGCAGAGCTTGTTGAGCCTAAAGGCAGAAGGAGGAAAGGTATAAAGCCACAAAGACAGATAACAGTGAGTAAGCCTATTACCTTTGGACAGATAAGGTTTGAGCTTTAATCCAAACAAATTATTAAGGAAGGAACTAATGGATAACTACAGTAGCTACCAAGTGGATAATGACATAGCCAGAGATTTGGCTTACCTGAAGGCGACCGCATCCTATACGTATTAACTTTGGCTGACTTGGCTCAAGTGTATGGAGAAGTTATAGATGAGCCAGAGGATTCCCAAGAGGGCGACCCGATGCACTTCTGGAATTTACCAGAGGACAGGCGTGAGGAGCTTATCGAGATTACTAAGAAGTACATAGATTTCTGGACTGGTAATAGTGGATACAACTGGTATGATGCACTAGGGGATGCTATTAGGGATAACATGAGAGAGACAGACAAGCAGGAGAGCCCGGCAAGCTAAATGCTCGGTTGTTGAACGAAATTGCAAAAAGAGCCTGAATAAACAGGCTCTTTTTGTTTTGGCCTGTCAACCCTCAAGAAGCCTGTCCTATCAGTCCATTCTAATGACCTCTCCCATCTCGATGAGATAATAGCTTATATATGGCAGACCCAGAGAGAAGGTTTGGACAACCTGAACCCAACCAGCTACCACCAGACCTTGTAGACTTCTTAAAAGACCGTCCTGTAGCTTGCCTTCTAGTTCCAACTGACCAGGGCACAGTGATGGCCATCAAGATACCTAGACGGGACATCGAAAGCGTTAGCGGAACTGTTCCCATCAGAGTTCGCCATGAGCTTATCACCCATCCAGCAGCCCCTGTTATCAGGATAGTGACAACCATCTATGACAAACCACGAAACCCTTTAGCCCTCGAAATGTTCGTTAACGTTGAGGACCCCGAGCAGAAGGCAGACTATGAGGCACTAGCAGAGCAAGATAATCTATATATGCTCTTTTATGATGAGGCCGTTACACACCGTTTGACCAAAGAGGTACAGAACGCAGCCAAAGACCAGATAAGGACTATTGTAAATAAAGCAGATGAACTCTTTGCTGCTATACCCAAAGAGAGCTTTGACTTCGATAAGGCCAAAGCAGAGGTGATGGAAAGAGTAAGATTGTCAGACCCTTCACCCAAAGCTGACCAGGAAATACACCCTCTTCAGGAGAGACACCTGAAACGTCTTGGTAAAGAGGTCAACCAGCAACTGTTACCACTTGCTCAAAGACTCACTGGCAAAAGGCCACTAATAATACGTAGAGACACCTTAGACAATGATGTAAAGGGCTTATTGATTGCGCCAGAGACACCTAATAAACCCTGGGAGATACACTATCTTAAAGGCCAGGAACGTTTCTTAGAGCACATCATTGCTCATGAGGTAGGCCACATAGTGAGGCTATTCCAAGTGTCACAAGAGGAGAGGTTACAACCAGCAGTTAGTAGAGAGACTGGTATATATGTTGTGGAGCAGCTTGCTCCGGAACTGGACCAGCTTATCGAACAAGGATTCCCGGATGAAGTTATGCCAGAGATGTTTAACATCTGGTACAACAGCTTAGGCTCTCAGCTCGCTAGCTTCCCTGCTGACCTTCGGATTGAGGAGTGGATTTACTCAAACTATCCAGGGCTAAGGGCAGTGCAAGAGCGTTCCCTAACCCAGGAAGTGCAAAGAGCCTTTCCCTTATTCCAAACTGAAAACAGACTCCTTACTCCACCCACTATTTTTAGGGCACAAATGGCCATGAATGCTGCTCAGGCCTGGCAGGTGGCTAACTTATACAAAAGGCCAGACATTCTACTGCCATTTCGGGAGCATGGGTTTTTAGACGCCGGCAGACACTTGGCTAACCTGGTATTTGATGCTCCTGATGAGGAGCATAGGTCTGATATGGAGGCAGTCAAGACATGGGCAAGAGAACTTAACCTGGAAGGGTGGTTTGAGTGGATTCCTTATGAAGGGAGCAGATAGATAGGCAAGTATAAAGATTAAGACACTATATAGAACGAATCTTCTAAATATGCTATAGTTTTTATATTAATCAGTTAATTATACTTAGACCACTCACAGTCAAGGAGTACAAAAATGCCTCTGAATTTAAAAGACTTAGATGAACAAACGCGTGAATTTATGATTGAAGAGATAGAGCACGATATAAATAATGGAACACTTTATATTAGCCCACGCTTAACTGAGGGAGGAGTAAATGAGTATCCAACTTTATTGAGAACTGCGATTGAAAATGGTAATGATGATTCTCTCGCAACCAACTTACGTTCACATGGCCTTCTAAAAGAAACGGAACAAAGAAATACACGAGGCGGGATTACCATAGCTAAAGTACCGATAACCGCCGCAGACACTCTAGCAGAAGGCGAATTTAATCGCTTTTATATCCGTGGCTTATGTCGCAGAGCCATCAAAAATGGGATTCAAGAGCTAATTATTTACCGAGCTAAAGAAGTTAGCAACCCACGACCTGAGTCTGAGGCCAGACTTGGGAAAAGCATTGACTCTGAGACACTACTGCAAGACTTAAGAAAGAACCCTGGTGTTGAGCCTGCTCTTGGCTTACCGTCGGGTCCAAATTCAGGTCTAAGCGTTAGGCTTCCTTAGACCGGATAGCTGGTTCGAGTGGGAACTCTACAGAGTATATATTTTAGACCACACATTGGTGTCTTTGGTAGCCTAGAACACACATTTCTCGGTTGACAATACCTATATTAACCTGCTTATACTTTACCTAAGAACCGGATTTTAATGGGGTTCTCGGATATATTTCCGATGCCCTATTTTTATTTGCACGGCTCTTGCTAAAGCATCTATTCTTAGGGCACAGTCCTAAGAATTAACAATGACAACCTTAACTGCCACTACCATTACTATAGACGAAGCAATAACCAAGTTTCGCGACCACCTCACCAGCTTACGTCATCCCATACTCACCATTACCACTTACCTCAAAGATGTCAGCTACTGGAGGGCGTGGCTCACAAACAACTCCATTATAACAAAGGTATCAGAGCTAACCAGAGATGACCTAATAGAGTACCTTACCCATCTTTCAAAAGAGGCTCCTGGCAGACCATATATAAATAGCAATGAAGTTGGGATTAGCGCTAATACTCTGAAAAAGAAGCTGGCAGCCTTAAAGAAATTCGCCATCTTTTTGGTTGAAGCAGAATACCACGCCATCAATATCACGGCCGGTATCAAAAGCCCAAGGGTGCCCAAGAAAGAACCAGCCTTCCTAAACCAGCAGGAATATAAGGCTCTACTTTATGAGGCACAAAGAAGAGAGAAACCCAGAGATTATGCTCTGCTAATGACCTTTTTACAGTGCGGTCTTAGAGAGAGCGAGATAGTTAGACTGACTTTGCCTAACGTAGACCTACTAGATAAGAGGGAGTTACACCTTACAGGGAGAAAAGGCGGAGTGGATACAGACATTCCACTTTCTACTCCCGTACTTGAGGCCCTCAGCAAGTGGTTGGCTGTTAGACCACAGGTGGACCATGATAGGGTTTTTATTTCAAAGACCGGTAGACCTTTGGATGAGCGAGCTATCCGCTACATAGTCAGGTATTATATGAACAAGGCAGGAATAAGAAAGCAGGCATCAACACATACACTCAGGCATAGCTTCGCTGCCTGGAAGTCTGCAAAGAATGTAGACCTCAAGACCCTACAATACTGGATGGGACATAAACGGCCTGAGACTACTTTGCAATATTTACATCTGGTTAAGAAAAGGGCGCCGGAGCTAATGGAGGCCACTAGCCTATGACGGCAAGAAAGAAGGCTACTTACAATCGTAGAGGCAGGCCAAAAAGACAAACCCTTGTAGAATTTGATGCCGGTGTTTTGAAACTTCTGGACTGGGCAACAAAACCCCGTAACCCTGTTGACAATGCCTGAGATAAACAAGATATACAACGGTGATTGCATTGACCTGATGAGGCAGTGGCCTGATCGCTCTTTTGACCATTGCATCACAGACCCACCTTTTAATATCTCCAAGACACGCGGGCTAAGCTGG
>JGI1357J11328_10001972_pt1 | contig 15244 bp, 15 predicted proteins | sample Subgrocontami54m_FD_11328 | JGI IMG/M metagenome (IMG submission 11328)
GGCGACTAAATCGGTGAGCCCTTCTCAAAAGACCATTGTCGTTGGTTTAAGCGGAGGTATTGATTCGGCGGTTGTCGCGGCTCATCTCGTAGATGTCTTGGGCCCCGGTCGAGTGCGTGCGGTAAATATGCCGTTTGGCGATTTGAACAGCCGAAAAACCAGAGACCTAGCCGAAACTGTGGCTAAAAATCTCGGTATTTCTTATGAAGTTATTCCGATTACCGATATTGTGGAATCGGTTTGCCGAGCGACTGGTATCGAGTCTGGCACTTTGGCCCATGAAAATGTGCAGGCGCGGGCTAGAAAAGATATCTTGGCGGCGCTGGCGCAAAAAGTAGGCGGGAGTTATACCTGCAACACTAATAAAGTCGAAATGGCTTTTGGCTACGGCACGCTTTACGGAGATGTGGCTGGCTACTACGCGCCGCTCGGCGATCTCGTGAAGCGCGAAGTTCGGCAGATCGCTGACTACTTGAATCGCGCCCGGTTTAGTCGCGAGGTGATACCCCCGGAATGCATTGCGCAGATTCCGACGGCGGAGCTAGCGCTCGGCCAGTTCGATCCTTTTGATTACGGCGGACTTGACCGGCGTGGCTATCACGATGAGATGGTCCGCGCTTTTACCGAATTCAGAAAAAATCCGGAATGGTTCGCGGAGCTTTATGCTCGCGGAACGCTCGAACGGGAGCTGATGCTCGAGACTGGCACGCTCGCGCGCCTCTTTCCGACTCCCGACGCATTTGTGCGGGACTTGGAAAAGCGTTGGCGTGATTTTCAAGGCGCTTTTTTCAAGCGCATCCAGTGTCCGCCATTTCCGGTTTTCAGCAAACGCGCTTTTGGTCGTGATCTCGAAGAATCTTTTATGCCCGCACATTTCACCGATCAATACCGCTATCATGCCGGCAAGCTGATTGAAAATCGGATTTTTGCGAAACAAGGTGTCGCGATTTATGGCGGAAGTTTCAATCCGCCCGGCCGACATCACGAAGCGATCGTGAAAAGACTCGCGGACATTTTTGATAAAGTTATTATTGCGCCGTGCGGTATTCGATCCGATAAGTCGTCTACCGCGATCGTCTCTGCCCAGCACAGGAAAGCGATGATCGGACCGGCTTTTAACGGAATGAAAGATGTGGAGCTGGATTTCTCCGATCTTGATTCCGGCAAATTTACCGCCACTTATTTTTTGAATGAAAAATACGCGAAGATGTTTCCCGGTGCCGATCTTTGGTTTGTCGTAGGGAATGACCTCATCGAAGGCGGTCGCAGCGCCGACTCGGAGATTCAGCGCACCTGGGTGCGTGGCGAGGAGATTTGGCGCGATTTGAATTTCGCGGTGGTAGAACACACTGGTGCATCGGTGGCGCGCGTTGACTTGCCACCTCGCACTCGGATTATTAGTCTGCCGGATGCAGTTCTTGGCCGAAGCACGATTATTAGAGAGCGGATTGGTCGTGGCGAGTCGATTAATAAGATGGTCAGTCCCGAAGTGGTAGACTATATTAAGAAAAATAATTTGTATAAAGCTTAATTTATAACCGGTCGCGGATAATGTCCACGGCCGGTTTTTTGTTACTATTCTTAAATTTGGGCGGTTCTATATGGCGGATTAGGACAGTCCGCCAGTTCTTTTTTTGAAAGGGTAACAGCATGGGCGGATCATATTGGGACGACGACAAGTTTAATAAACGGACAGCTGATCGCGCGAAGAAAAAAGAAGATGCTTTCAAGTTTGACTCGGACATCCGAAGCGGTGCAGCCGCGGCGGGCACGCATCCCAAGATGAATCCGAAAGGCGTTACGCGCGAAAGTCGCGACAGCGCCGCTCATCCGGAGTCGTTGGCTATTATGGTGATGATGGATGTTACTGGTAGTATGCGGAGCACACCCCGTATTTTTCAGCAGAACTTGAAGAAGTTGATGAATCTTTTGATTAACAAAGAATATGTGGCTCATCCGCAAATTCTTTTCGGAGCTATTGGCGACGCTTATTCTGATTCTGCCTCGTCTCAGGTCGGTCAATTCGAATCCGGAATTGAAATGGATGAGGATTTGGGGCGGCTATATCTTGAGGGCAGAGGAGGTGGTAGTGGGGAAGAATCTTACGACCTCGCACTATACTTTGCCGCTCGTCATACTTTGATTGATTGTTTGGAGAAGCGTGGCAAAAAGGGTTATCTCTTTATCATTGGCGATGAGAGGCATTATCCTAAGGTGAGCGCCGATCAAGCTAAACAGATCTTTGGTGATCGGGAAGTCAAATCTGATATCCCGATTGAATACATCGCGAAGGATGCGATGGCAAAATATGAAGTCTTTTTTGTTATGCCGAAGCAGACCCACAACTGGGGTCGTCAAACGACGCTTGATATGTGGGCAAAGCTTCTAGGCCAAGACCGTGTTTTGACTCTCGAAGAGCCCTCGGCCATCTCTGAGTTGATCGCTCTAACTATTGGCGTCACCGAAGGTAAGACTACGCTCGCGGATGGCCTGAAAGACCTTGCCGAAGTTACGTCCGAAGCTTCCGAGGCAATAGCCAAAAGCCTTGCCAAAGTCAGAGCGAATAAAACGACCGAAAAGCCTGTCGCTGGATCCAAGCCCAAGAAGGGCAAGAAGTATCGCATCTAGAGTAGAGTTTATTATCTCAAAAACCTCAGCCGCTGGCTGGGGTTGCTTTATTTTTAGTAAAGTGGTATACTTTGCGCAGTATCTTGAAAACCTAAAAATTCACGATGGAGAAAGGAGAGAGCTATGCCCTGCGACATCGGTTATCGGAGCTATGTGTCGGTTCCACTGCCCGTGCCGAAACCTCTTCAATTTAGAAAAAAGGCTCAAGCGCCAAAAATTGATGTTGACCTCCTGCGAAATATCGGCGAGGAAGACAATGAATTTGTCGAATGGCTTCGGGATTTGGACATTGATCGGTTGCTGAAGAAGGCTCTTGCTAATTCGGTCGCTAGTGTTTCCGGCTCGAGTCGAGTGAGGTTTGAAATTAAGGACGGCAATGTCGTTGCTAAAGCCACTTACACCAATATCACCGAACAGCGTGATGTCGAAGGCATCGCGGGGGCGGTGATGGAACGCTTTCAGATGGAGTCACTGGCATTGATTGCCCAGCTTTTGGATTATGAAACGAGACTAGTTAAGAAGAAAAACGGTTGGTTTCTAGAATGCGAAAAACATGATCCAAACTCAAGTGTTCATAAATATATCAGCGTGAGTCGCAAGAGCGGTGAGAACGCCGAGATTCGGTTTGAGCATTTTGCTTCCGCGAAAGAACGGGATCTGGAGTCGCGGAAGTTTAGCGCTTTGGCGCAGAAATTCGGTCTTCCGATTTCGTTCAAGTCGGCGACCAAAGCCGGTCGGCCTATCCCTGAGGGGACGGAACATCGTGGCTTCCTGAAAGAGGAGGAGTAGACAATGTCAAAGGATGAGACCAGTGAAAGCGTTCCTGATGTGCCCCGATGGCTTATAGAGGAAATCGTTGAGCCGTTTTCTGCCGGTGTCTGTAGGATTTTTATACTACATGGCGATGTGGGCGGTCTTTTTCGGAACTGCGATGAAGCCACTGCCAAGGATTGGCCATACGGCCGGTTGGATGATTTTTTACGGAATGTATTTCAGGAAAGAGAGCTTACGCTAAACTATGACATTGCCTCGGGTTTTAGTTTCCTTGAGGAAAAGATGGAGGAAAAGTTCCGCAAAATAAATGGCCTGTCTGATGATGAGGACGGGGCCGATGCGGGTGATCCGGTTGCTTCAGCCAAAGCTTCACTCAAGGCTAAGCGCGCTATCCCCTCCGATCTCGATTCGGCCTTGCTGATGATCGAGAAGGCTTTGCGGACAAAGGGTCTCAAGGTGTCCGTGGTGATTAAGTCGGCTCACTTACTCGTTCCGTCTGGTGGCGCCGGCGCTTCCGCGCAGAGATCCGAAAGAATTATTATTCAGAGAATTCTAAATTGGGCCAGTGATCGCCGGATCAAATCCAACGGTAATATTGTCATTATGATTACTAACCAGATTGGCAATGTTTCTCCCGAGCTTCGCCAGACTGGAAGCGGTATCAGAAGCGTCTTTATTCCGAAGCCGACCTATGCCGAGCGTTTGCTTTATTGGCGGACCACGATCCGTGCTCTGAAGGATGTAAAGTTGACGGCCGGTTTGGACGAGAAAAAAGTGGCTGTCGCGACTCAAGGTATGCATCTCGTTCAGATTTTGGATATCTTGCGTCTCGCGAAGGAGACTGGTAATCCGATCGAGCTCAAGTCGTTGAAAAAGGAAAAAGTCCGTATGCTGAACAACGAATACGGTGATGTGATGGAGGTGGTTGAGCCCGAGAAGGGTCTCGATGATATCGGTGGCCTCGCGCACATCAAGGCGTATTTGAACGAAGTCTTGTCCGCGATTGGGTCTGGTGAAAAAGCACTCGTGCCGATGGGCATCTTACTTATGGGTCCGCCGGGGACAGGCAAGACCGCCATCGTTGAATCGTTGGCCAAAGAAGCCGGTTTTAACTTTGTGAAAATTAAAAATCTTCGCTCGATGTGGGTGGGCGAGTCTGAAGCCAAGGCCGAGCGGATGATGCGAGGCTTGCGCGATCTGGCGCCGGTCGTCGTAATGAATGACGAAGCCGACTTAGCCGAAGCCGGCCGCGACGCGCCCAAAGGCGACTCCGGCGTTTCGGAACGCCTAATGAAGATGTGGATGGAATTTTTGTCTGATCCGAGGATCAGGGGGCAAGTGATTGTTATTTCCTGTACCAACCGACCCGATAGAATCGACGCGGCTCTGAAGCGCAGCGGCCGAAGCGATGAACGCATCATCGTTCCGATGCCCTCGAGCGAGGAGCGCGTGGCGATCTTCGCGGTTATGTTTAAACGGCACAAGATCGAGACCGACATCAAAGACTTTGCGCCTTTCGCGGGTGAGATGACGGACGGCCGGTCGGGAGCCGATTTGGAAAAAATCGCGATTGACGCCAACCGCGCTCGCGCTCGCGAAGGTGAAAAAGTTGTGACGAGTAAGATTCTCGAATCGGCGATCGGTGATTTTATCTCGAGCGCCAGCCAGGCCGACATCGATCGGATGACCATTATGGCTATCCTCGAATCTTCTTCGCGCCGACTCCTGCCGCCGACCGCGCGGGAGATGGTCAAGGGCGTTATTGAGCGAAATCTGGTCCCGGGCCTCGATGTTATGGTTGCCCAAATTATCAGCAGAAAGATCATTGATCTGGATGAGCCTAAAGACTCGTCCAAGAAAACAAAGAAAAACTAATCAACCCAACGGCTCATCGGATATATTCCGCTGAGTCGTTTTAATTTTGTCTGAAGTCCTCCCCCTTCAGCAGAAGGGGGAGGATTAAGGTGGGGGATCGTTATCGTTATAGCTCTTAAATTCCTAAGTTTTTAAGTTTTTTGTTTCTCTAGTTCTCATTTTATCTAGTTGTATTTGCCTTTATTTCAAGCATTTGCTAAAGTATAGGCAGAAGTTTGACAAAGGTATTTGCCCAACAAAGGTGGCCTTTTCAAGAAAGGAGGCCGAAGATGGGCGGCGGAGGAAGTTATTATGATCGAGATGTTACGCCAAGGCGGGAAGTTCGATCTTCCGGATACAGCGATCGGGCTGATAAGGTTTTCCGAAAACCAAAGGCCGAGCGTCGATGCGATCCTGCTATGAAGCCTAATAGGCGGATAGTTTGTCCGCCATGCAGTGGTGCGTTGGCTATCGCGCTGGATGTGACGAGTTCGATGGGCGGCTTGCCCAGAATCTTGTATGACAAGATGCCGGTTGTGGCCGGTGAGCTTTTGCGTCAGAAGTATCTCGGCGTTGATCCGCAAATCAGTATTGCGGCCGTTGGCGATGTGAATAGCGATATCGCTCCCATCCAGGTCGCTGATTTCTCGAGTCCCCGCGAGCTGGATAGCTGGTTAAAGAGAATGTTGCTCGAACGCGGCGGTGGAGGCACCGGACAGGAATCCTATGAATTTGCTGCTTACGCATATGCGGAAATCTGTGATTTGAACGCCGCGCCCCAGAAGGTTTTTATCATTACTGGCGATGAAGATTACTATGATGTGTTGGAGGAGTCTAAGCTCCGCCAGCATTTTGGTGGAAATCCGCTCGCGGCTTTTGCGCCAACAGTTTTCGATAAATTGAAGTCGCAGTTCAGCGGTAATGTCTTTCATATTCATCGCAAACATCGTGGCCGGAAAGAAGAAAAAATCCTGAGGCGATGGCAGAATATTCTCGGCGAATCGCGCGTGATAATGCTTCCCGAGGATATGGCTATTGCCGATGTGGTTCTCGGTATCTTGGCTCTCGCGACCGGTGGCCGGACGCTATCCCAATATTGCGCGGAGATGAAAAACCGTGATCAGACTGCCGAGCGTATCGCGGAAGTGGAGAAATCTTTGAGTGTTCTTGGCCCGTTTAAAAAGAAAGCCAAGACCGGCGGGACGACAGCTACTTCCGATGGGCCTCCTGATGATAAGTCCGCCAAAACTAATCCTACGAAGAATACCAAAAACAAGCCTTATCAAATCTAAAACCCAACGGCTCAACGGATATATTCCGCTGAGCCGTTTTAATATTTTCTTCTTTCCTCCCCCTTCCGCTGAAGGGGGAGGACTAAGGTGGGGGATCGTTTTTGTCACAGTCATCGTCATGGTTACCGCCCCAAAATTTGACTTTTTGATCAGGTCTTGGTAAATTGATATAGCTCTATTTTGGCTATGTGGCCAGATCGAGTCGCGTCGCTCTTTGATAAAAGGAGTATTTATTATGGCGGGTCTGACTAAATCGGTAGTTTTTCAAAAGGCGATTAAAGCCAATTTAATTAAGGAAGCGCTTGAGTTTGTCTTGAGGGAGGAATCGGGGCCCGATTTTGAAAAGTTGCTAGGTCAAAAAATCAAGGAATTGGCAAAGCTCGAGGCGCGCGGCGCAGAGGTTAAGAAAGGGTTGAGCGCGCTTTTGCCTTGTGAAAAAGCCGCTCGCGAAGTCTCTGAATGCCAACTTCGTAATCTGCAACCGTTTAACTGGTATGGCCGGTTGATCGTTCAGAGGGCTGAGGAGGAATATAAGGAATTTGGACAGAGATGTAATAGATTCGACCCCTCGCCCCTTTCTCGGGTTGATGAAAATGGCTTGCCGTTTTTGGCGGTCTTTACGCCCAACGAGGGGGAGGATAAGCTGGTTATTCGTTCGAGGCTTGGAAGCGATTCCTACACTGGTTTTGGGCGTGCATGGTTAGAGGATTTGTCCAAACTTGATTTGTCGAAAAAACTGAAGCTTGATTATGCCACTGCTTACTGGACTGAAGAATATCCGGTTATTGCTGCGAGCCAGCTTTTCAAATTACCGAATTCGAAGTCTGTGCTAAAACGGTTAGATCTTGAAGCTCTATCGGGTTATACTCGAGAAGAGACATGGACAGTTGATTCATCAAACGAGGAGGCTAGATCATACATTGCGTCGGGCCGAGTGTTTAGGGCCAAAACTTGTGTCGGCGTTATTGCGCAAGAAACAAGAGATAGGGTCGTGGAAGCCCAAAAAGCGTTCGGTAAAGATAGTGTTTTTATTATTGCTCCAGCCAACTGGAAACCGGGCAAGGATTGGGACGCGGTAGGTGGTCAGTGTCCGTCGAGCTCGATGGTCATCGGCAAGAGCGGACTTCTTTTCTGGGTCATTGAGTCTCCGGGCATGAGTCCTAGTCGGAAGCCTCAACTTGTGGTTGAGGCCGGATTCGAAAGTCCCAAGAAGCGGTGGAGGATTTAAGCAATGAACTACGAGCAAGGAGATCTGGATGACTTCATTGTCAAACTTGGTAGTCATCCCCGTAATTGGCTAAAACGATTGCCGCCGGATAGGCGGGCAATAGCCAAACAGTTTGAGTCGATGAATACGGGTTTGCAAAATAGATTCGAGAGTTTTATCGAGGATAAGATTTGGAATCGGGAAGATTTTGTAGAGGCTCTGGAGAATTACGGCGTAACTGACACTGCGGAGTTCGTTGATGCGTTCTGGGATCCTGAGATGGGCAAAAAGTTGTTAACCATCGCCGTTGCTAATGTAGGAATCAAGGATGCCGAGAAGGTCATCGAGGAAGTGATGCCTCCGCTACTTAGGTATCATGCTTTTTGGATGTGCTTTAAGTCCTTGAGTAGAGACTTGCCGGATTCAATTTATTCATTGGAAGAATGTCGGAAGCAATGGGAGAGAGGGGATAAAAAGGAACGGGAGGCGAGCTTCAAATTACAACAAGAAAAACTGGAAGAGGCCAAAGAGCTTCACGCTTTAATCCTCAAACTGATTGGAGTGGAGAATAAAGAAACTCGAATCGCCGATGTCGGGGTGGCCGAAGGTGAGAGCGATGACGCTCCTCCGAAGTCCAACAGGATCAAGGCGAGCAAAAGCAAACCCTGGCAGATTTAAAAACCCAACGGCTCAACGGATATATTCCGCTGAGCCGTTTTGATTTTGTCTGAAATCCTCCCTCTTCAGCAGAAGGGGGAGGAAGTAGGTGGGGGATTACAATCGTCATAGTCATAGTTCTTAAATTTTTTAAGTTTTTTATTTTTCCAGTTCTCATTTTATTCATTTACTTGCAACTTTATCATATATATATTAAAATATGTTTAGAACTTTGGCAGTCGATTTTGGAGGCTGGGATTATGTCTCGAAAAATTAAGGTGATCTCGACCGTCGCGCCTTATGTGCGTCACCGAGAATTCATTGCTCAGAATGTCGTCGTGGATGAATTGCGATTAAATACTATCCAGCCTATTGCCGAGGAGCCTATTGAGGTCCTCGCAGAACTGAAGAAGACATGCGCAGGTAAGCGCTTGTGGATAGACCTGAAGACTCGCCAGCTTCGCATCGTCAAATTTGCTTACATACCATTCGCGTTTGTGGAATTGAGCCATAAGATCAAAGTAGATCTTCCGACTGAGATTTTTTTCAAAGGATTTTCCACTAGGGTCGTGAGAATCGTTGATGGCAACCGGCTCATCCTCGAGGATCGTCCGGAGGAAATCGTCGGCGACGGCCAGCCGGTGAATATTCTCGATCCCTCGCTCGAGGTGGAGGGCTTCTTAACTGATAAGGATATAGCCTATATCGAAGCCGCGAAGAAGCTGGGCTTGCACTGCTACATGTTGTCGTTTACCGAAAAAGGCTCGGACATCGAAGCGGTGCTGAAACTGGACCCGCGGGCGCAAATTGTCGCGAAAATAGAATCAATGCGTGGACTCGAATTCGTCCGCGGAAATTATCGCAAATTTCGCAAAAAGGGTGTGCACTTGATGGCGGCTCGTGACGATCTCTTTGTCAATATGGGTATGAATAGTGAAAAAATCATCGGTGTTTTGGAAGAAATTCTGGATGCCGATCCGCAGGCTATCGTCGCTTCGCGCATCCTTACCTCGCTTGAAGAACAGAGTGAAGTTTCGATGGGAGACATTTCGGATTTGGAGCTTATGCTTCGGATGGGCTATAAAAATGTGATGCTTAGCGACGGCTTATGTTTCTGTGAAAATTCCTGTCGCGCCGCGCTCGCATTCTTGGGCCGATTTTTGGAGGATCGCAGATGAAGTCGAAAGTCTTTATCACCTGCGGACTTGGCTTTGGCGATGAGGGCAAAGGCGCTATCACCGATTTTCTGGCTTCCGTTCATAAGATCAAATCGGTAGTTCGCTATAACGGTGGCGGCCAAGCTGGACACAATGTCGTAACTCCGAAAGGAGTTTGGCATTGTTTCTCGCAGTTTGGCGCGCATAGTTTTTGCGCCAGTGCCGAAACTTTTCTCTCGCGCGAGATGCTCGTCGATCCCACGACGATGATGGTCGAAGAAGTTGCGCTTCGCGCCAAGGGGCATTCGGATCAGTTTCGGATGGTGGCTATTGATGCCCGCGCTACCGTCGTCACGCCGGGACACAAGATGATCGGCCGAATGAAGGAAGTCGCGCGTGGCGGTAGTCGTTTCGGGTCTTGCGGTATGGGCATCGGCGAAGCCATTCGTGGTCGCGCCGGTTTGAGTTTGGTGGTCGGAGATCTCCGAGATTCGGACTTGTCCGCTAAACTCAAAAAGCTGATGGATGGTAAGTTCGACGAAGCATCGGATTTGATCGAGCTTCATCGGGATATCCCAGAGCTTGTGGGTATCCGTGATTACTTTCTCGAGAAATATCCGGATTCCGGCGCGCTTGTCGATATGTATAAGTATTTTGTCGCTCGTTCGGGCGTAAGAGTCAAAGATCGACCAACTTATCTTTATGATTGCCTGCGAAGAGGCGAGGGTATTATTTTCGAGGGGGCGCAGGGTGCGCTTCTTGATCGAGATTGGGGCTTCAAGCCCCATGTTACTCAATCGAAAACGACCTTTCATAATGCCATGGAATTACTCTCTGATGGCGATGGCGATTTCGAGGCCCGTGCCGATATCCGCAAGATCGGCATCATGCGTGCTTATAGTCATCGTCATGGCGCTGGACCTTTTGTCACAGAGTGCGGATGGTTCAGTCCGCGTTGGGCTGATCAATATAATAGAGAGAACCCGTGGCAAGGCAGGTTTCGGGTTGGATTATTGGATCTTCCCGCGCTTCGTTATGGTATGCAGATCAATGATGGCGTGGATGAGATCGCGCTCACCAGTCTCGACGCGTATTCCGGAATGCCGGAAATTCCGGTTTGCGTTTCATATCAGTATAAGGGTGATCTGAATCTTTTGGATTCCTGCGCTATTTGGCAAAAAACTGGCAAGGACCGCGCGACGATAATAGCTTTGAAAAAACCGGAAAAAGATTGCGCCTGTGCGTCGACTAAAGTTTTGTTGAATTGTTTGCCCGGGACCGTCATCCGGCTTCCGAGCTGGTCCGTGGATATCAGCTCTGCGAAGTGTCGCAAAGACCTACCGCCCGAAGCCGGAAAGTTCATTGATTTTCTGGAGGGGCCGTCTGGACTCGGTTGTCCTATCCGCATTATCTCGGTCGGTCCGCGCCGAGATCAAAAGTTCTTTGTGTGAACAGGCCACTTCAATATCAATTGGAGTGGTTTTTTATTTGCAAAAAAGCCTATAATTAGGGCATTTTATGAGGGTTTTACGGCTATTGACAAATCACCTTTTAGTATGATATAATATAAGCAGTAGATTCGAGAACTAGGCGAAAGCCATTTGCCCCTATGGGGCGGTTATCGGACCTATATAAAGGTCAAAATAATAACCAAATAAATAAAAAAATGGCTTTTCAAAATGATGGTGGTTTCGAACGCCCGAAATTCCAGGGTAACTGGAAATGTGGAAAGTGTGGTACGGCTATAACCGAACTTCCTTTTCAGCCGGACGAGGCGAGACTCGCGAGCCTTCTTTGCCGTGATTGTCACAAAGCGAAGAAAGCTGAGTTTGGCGGTAACCGCTAAACCAATTCAAAAAACCCCGCAAGGGGTTTTTTGAATTTTAGCAGTAAAAATTTTTGCGTAGCAGGTCTAGCTATTAACTCGATTCCAGATCAAGCCCAGCACCCAGCCGAAAATATAGCCCAGAAAGAAAGTAGCGGCGAGAAGTGCTAGGGCCGTGCCAAAGGCGAAACTGCCGATCACGGGCCGGTTGCCTAGAAAGTGCAGGCCCAAAATCCAATTTATAAAAGTTTGCGCCGCGCCGGAAGCGACCATGATGCTCCAGATAAGATGCCAGAAAGCTGCTAAGGAACCAATAGTTAATCCGAGTTTGTTTTTATTTACCATAGTTCAAATAATAATCAGCGACCTTTGTTTACTTTTTTATATTTATATTATATCATATTACCCGCCCGCGCCTCGGGTGGTTTTTTTATATAAAAAAACCGCCCCGGACTAAGTCTTGGGCGGATATCTTTGCTATCTGCGGGATATTCGTCTTTTCTTTTTAGACAGATTTTGGCATTCTTCGACCACATCCATAGTTTCGATCTGAAAATCCAAATCCCTTAATAGAAGCAATAGTTGAGCTTCGCGTTTCATCATTTCGGTGAATTGACAACTCGTGAATCTTTCTAGAGAGCCTATTACTTCCAGGAACATATTCGCCTCTGATTCAACTAAGTATCCTAAAAAATTCTTTTTCTCTTCCATTAGCCGCTTGCGATCCGCGCTTTTTCGCAAATCATACCAGCCGTTAGTGTTGACTCGGCCGTCATCAGCCCACATCTGATTTTTCCACGGGTCAGGAGGAAAAAACGGTTTGATTCTGGCAAAAATCTTTTTGGCACTCGAACTAAGCGCTCCACAATCCGTATTCATCATTCCTTCTCCTAAAAGGTCCTGTCTAAGACTCTAAAGGTTCGCGCCGTGTCTTGCAATGGCCTAGTGACAACAGCCGATTTTTAGGTTAGAATGGGGTTGTAGTTCTTTGACACTCCATTTAGGAGGTTCGCCATGGGTCAGCCTGAACACAGTCATTTTGTCCTGATCGCTTCTCCGGCCATGTCTGAACTAGCCGAGTCCATCCGTCAAAAGTTGGCCGTTCGCGCCGTGAATATGCCGCTCTATATAATCGAATATACCGCCTTTGCGAACGGGGAATTCCGGGCTAAGATTCCGCATTCGGTGCGTGGCCAGCATATTTTCTTTCTGCACGATCTCCAGCATCCCGATCCGAACATCGCTATTATGAAAATGCTGTTGGTAATGGATGCGATGCGTCGCGCTTCGGTTTCCGGCATCACGCTCGTTACGCCTTACTTGCCTTATCTTCGTCAGGATCGCAAAGATCAGGCGCGGGTGCCTATCTCAGCGCGTCTCATTGCTGATTTGATTGAAGCTAATAAATCCGTGAAACAGCTTATCACGATTGATATGCATGCCGAACAAGAACAGGGTTTCTTTTCAATTCCGGTCGATAACTTGACCGGAGTCCGTCTCTTTACCGAGCATATTCTCGCCCGTTTTGGGAGCGATATGAGTAGTGTGGTCGCGGTCGCGGCCGATTTCGGTGCCGCGGTCCGGACGCGTCGGCTGGCCAAAGCTCTAGGAGACATTCCGGTCTCGATTTTTGAAAAGCGCCGTCCGGCGGCGAATCAGGCCGAGATCGTTTCGGTCATCGGCGCCGATATGAAGGGCAAGCGCGCGGTTATCTACGAAGACATCATCGATTCCGGTCATACGATCCGGGAGGTCGCGAAAGCTCTGAAGAGCATGGGCGCGCTCGAAGTGTATATCTACGCCATGCACGGGATTTTTAGCGGTGATGCCGAGCGGGCTTTTGCCGCCGATAACTTTTCTATTCATTGTTCGGACTCGATCCCTCGTTCGGAGGAATATTACGCCCAACATAAATGGCTAACGCGGGTTTCGATTGATGATTATTTTGCCGAAGCGATTTTCGAAGCGACCCAGGCCGGCGGTAGTATCAGCAAGCTGTCGATGTAGATTGTGGCTGAAGCCAGAAAGGAGGGCGCCCATGGACTTGAAACAATACATCCGCAGCGTGCCGAACTTCCCAAAGCCGGGCATTATGTTCCGGGACATTACCTCTAAGGAGAAGCCTGATGGAAAAGAATAGCGGGATTGTATATTGCGCCGATGTTGTGGCGCTCTACAAGGGATCGATTGTTATTGTTGAACGATTAGGCTCGGTCAAGGGCTGGGCACTTCCGGGTGGGAAACAAAATCCGGGTGAGATGCTCACGGAGACCGCCAAACGCGAGTTCAAGGAAGAGACTGGTTTGGATCTCGTTATCAAGGAAACGCTTTTCACACGCGCCGAAGTAGATCGCGATCCGCGCGGTAGATATGTCTCGACTGTTTTTTGGGGCAGAGCTCACGGTAAATCCCGTGATGAACCGGGGAAAACGAAAGTCATCTTTCTCCGCCCGGCCGAATTAGCTGAACTAATCAAATCGAAGGATCGCTTTATCTTCGACCACGCGAGTATCCTCGAAGAATCTCTCGGCATGCTCGGTCTAATATAAAAACCCAAAACCCGATCACGCACGATCGGGTTTTTTCGTTGTAATAAATATTATATAATAGATATATGAAAGGAATTATTTTTTGGTTAAAAATTGCCTTGAGCGCGGTCTTCCTGTGGTTCGGCGCTTTGAAGATGGCGGGTTTTAATCCGGTTTATAACTTGGTGATGAATAGTTTTCCGTTTTTCGCCGACGGCATCGGCTTATTTAGCTTGGGTCTAGTGGAGGTTCTGATCGGCGCGGGTTTGCTTTTTAACTTTTATCCAAAAGCGATCTTGGTGATTCTTGTTGCCCATCTTCTTGGCACCTTCTCAGTTTTTTTAATCTCGCCTAGCGTCCTTTTCGAGCCCTATTTTCCGATCCTTAATTTGGAAGGAGAATTTGTTTTCAAAAATATCGTTTTGCTTTTGGCTGGTCTCGCCGTCCTCCATCACCGCGCCTCCCACGAAAAATAATTCCATTGGGCATTTTTTCCTCTGGGTATTTTTCCTCCTCCCACTTTTTCCGAAGTAGAAACTATTCTTTCCGTCATTGCGAGGCTTGGCGTGGCAATCTTACCCTAATGTTATAAAAATACCCCTTATTTTATAATTTGACTCCACTAACTTTTTATTATAAACTATCATAGTCGTTGTTTGACAATCCGGTTAGCATCTTTCGAAAAGGAGGCGAGCTATGCAGGTGGTCTATGCCAATCAGGCGGTTCCGTCTAGTTATAAGAAAGCCATTTTCCTCGCCGGTCCCACTTCGCGTTTGTTTGTGGTGCCTTCCTGGCGTCCCCGGGCGTTGGAGATTCTGGAGGAACTGGGCTATGACGGAGTGGTGTTTGTTCCGGAAACGAGCAATGGTGAATGGCAAAATAATTATGTCGCCCAAATCGAATGGGAAGAAAAGTGCCTGAATCTGGCGGACTGCATTCTCTTTTGGGTTCCGCGTAATATGCTGACCATGCCGGCCTTGACGACCAATACTGAATGGGGCGTGTGGCAGGACAGCGGCAAAGTTGTCTTCGGCGCTCCTGAGGAAGCCGAGAAAGTTCGCTACCAACTGTTTTACGCTAAAAAACTGGTCGTGCCGATTAGCAATACTCTTCGCGATACCGCGAAAGCCGCTATGGAGATGGTGGGCGCGGGCGCCCTTCGCTCCGACGGCGAGAGGGAAGTGCCACTCTATATCTGGAAGACGCCCCATTTTCAAAGTTGGTATCAGGCGCAGAGAGGGGCGGGTAATAGGCTCGATGGCGCGAGAGTCTTGTGGACTTTCCGCGTGGGACCGCAGAAAAAGTTTGTATTTTTCTACGC
>JGI1357J11328_10001979_pt1 | contig 15214 bp, 10 predicted proteins | sample Subgrocontami54m_FD_11328 | JGI IMG/M metagenome (IMG submission 11328)
CGATCCATGTGCCGAAACTGCTGCGGCTTGCCGATGAACTGGTGTTCTGCTTCGACGGCGATGCCGCGGGCCGCAAGGCTGCGTGGCGCGCGCTGGAAGTCAGCCTGCCCTTTGCGAGCGATCACAAGCCGATACGTTTTCTGTTCCTGCCGGACGGGCACGACCCGGACAGCATCATCCGCGAGTCGGGCCGCGAGGCCTTTGAGCAGAGAATCCGCGGAGCGGTACCGCTTTCGGGTTTCCTGATCGGCGAGTTGCGCGCCGCGCAAGACCTCGCGAGCGCCGAGGGGCGCTCCCAGTTCCTGATGTCGGCCAAGCCGCATCTGCAGAAAATCGATGCCCCCGCGCTCAAGCTGCAGTTGACCAAGGAAGTCGCCGAGCTCGCGCAGCTGACCCTGGGCGAAGCCGAGCGCGTGCTGCAGATGAATGCGGGGAAAAGCTATTCCAGGCCTGCACCCGCGCGTCCTCGTTTCGCCGCACCCTCCACTTTGGAGTGGAAGCTGCTTACCTGCGTGATGGGCTCGCCCGTGCTCGCCTCGAAGCTGGATTTGACGGCCCTCGATCCGGCCCTGCCGGAGTCCTCCGCCCTGTTTGAGCTGCAACGTTGGAGCGAGCGCATACTTGAGGCGAAAGGCGCGCTGGACGCTCTTTTGATCGAGCATTTTCAGGAGCGGCCGGAGTCCGCGCTGCTATTCAACGCGCAGGCCGCCGCAAGCGACGCCAGACTGAGCGTGGAGGAGCTTGCACAGCGGTTCGAACAGATCCAGGACAGGTTGAAGCTGGCGCGGCGCAAGGACGCGCTCTCCGAGATGCAGAAGCGGCTCGCCCAGGGGCGCCTGTCAAAGGATGAATTTGCACACTACGGACGCGAGCTGATGGAAGTGAAGAGCCTGGAACTGGCCCTGCGCCAGGAGGCCGGTTAGTCTATACTTAAGGGTTCCCCGGAGGCCTGCCGCCTCGTACCGCATCCGTAAGCGACAGTCGAATCAGTGCAACCTCAGGATTAGTGCAACCTCAGCGACGAGGAGACAGCATGGCCCCAACCAAGCGCAAGACCAAGCCGAGCCCCGTGCGGGCCGATAAGAAAAAGGTAAATAAAATCAGTAAATTGAATAAGGTCAAGGCCGCGCGTCCGCTGCTGAAGAAGAATGCAAGCCGCAGCGCAAGGCCGAGCTTGCGCCGCGCGGCGAGCCTGAAGGCGGTGAAGGCGCGGCCCGGAAAAATCGCCAAGAAGCCGCTTGCGCAGAAGATCGTTGCCAAGAAGCCGATCCTCAAGAAAGCGAGCACCCTGAAGGAGCGCCCGCTCAAGCCGGTCGCGCGCCCGGTTGCCGCCGCCAAGCTGTCCGCCGGCGCCAAAGCGGACCGGGAAAAGGCGATTGCCGCTGCCAGGAAAGCGTTGCGCAGGCCAGAGGCCGTGGCGGCGGAAAAGGGCGGCAAGAAGGCCGCCATCAAGAGCACCAAGCAGGCGCTGGAACTGCTTGAGGCGAAGGTCGCGGAGGCCAAGGGCGCCAAGACCAAGGCCGGACGCAGCGGCAGAAGGCGCAAGGAAGACTGGCTCATCCCGGCCGAGCTGCCGAAGGAGGATGCCGAGACCCGTCGCACGCGTCTCAAAAACCTCATCAAACTCGGCAAGGAACGCGGCTTCCTGACCTACTCCGAGATCAACGACCACCTGCCGGACGATCTGGTCGATGCCGAGCAGATCGAGGCGATCATCTCGACTTTCGGCGACATGGGGATCCAGGTCTACGACCAGGCCCCCGACCAGGAAACGCTGCTCATCACGTCGGATGTGACCCAGGTCGTTTCCAGCGACGAGGACGTCGAAGAGCAGGCGGAAGCCGCCCTCTCCACGGTCGACGCGGAATTCGGCCGCACCACCGACCCGGTACGCATGTACATGCGCGAGATGGGCTCGGTCGAACTGCTTACGCGCGAGGGCGAAATCGAGATCGCGAAGCGCATCGAGGAAGGTCTGCGCCACATGATCCAGGCCATCTCCGCCTGCCCGACCACGGTGCGCGAGATCCTCGATCTTGCCGCCAAGGTCGAGAAGGAGGAATCGCGCATCGATGAACTCGTCGACGGCCTGATCGATCCGAACGCGAAGGACAACTTCGATCCGAAGAAGGTCGAAGCGGCAGCGGTCGAGGAAGAAGAGGACGACCTCGAAGACGATGCGGGCGATGCCGAGGACGACGAGGGCGCCGCGCAGACCGCTAGTCTGCTTCAGCTGCGCAACGAGTCGCTTGCGAAATTCGCCCGCATACGCAAGCTGTACGAGAAGCTGCAGCGCGTGCTGGAAGCCAAGGGGTCGAAGGACAAGGACTATCTGCGCGTGCGCGCCCAGGTTTCCGCGGAGCTGATGGCATTTCGCTTCACCGCGAGGACGGTCGAGCGCCTGTGCGACCGGGTGCGCGGCCTGGTGGACGAAATCCGCCGCTACGAGCGCGAGATCCACAACATCTGCGTGGAGAAGGCGCAGATGCCACGCCCGCATTTCCTCAAGATCTTCGCCGGTACCGAGGGCTCCAGGCGCTGGCTGACGACCGAGATAAACGCCGGCCAGTACTGGAGCGAGCCGCTGGTTCGCCTCGAGCCGGCCGTCATCGAACTGCTCGGCAAGATGCAAAGCGTGCAGACGCGCACCGGCATCCCGATCAAGGATCTGAAGGACATCAACAAGCAGATGTCCACCGGCGAGGCCAAGGCGCGCCGCGCCAAGCGCGAGATGACGGAGGCCAACCTGCGCCTCGTGATCTCGATCGCGAAGAAATACACCAACCGCGGACTACAGTTCCTGGATCTGATCCAGGAAGGCAACATCGGCCTCATGAAGGCGGTCGACAAGTTCGAGTACCGGCGTGGCTACAAGTTCTCGACCTATGCCACCTGGTGGATCCGGCAGGCGATCACGCGCTCGATCGCGGATCAGGCGCGCACCATCCGGATTCCGGTGCACATGATCGAGACCATCAACAAGATGAACCGTATCAGCCGCCAGATCCTGCAGGAGACCGGGCAGGAACCCGATCCTGCCACGCTGGCGCAGAAAATGGAGATGCCGGAGGACAAGATCCGCAAAATCCTCAAGATCTCCAAAGAGCCGATCTCCATGGAAACGCCGATCGGCGACGACGACGACTCGCACCTCGGCGATTTCATCGAGGACCAGTCCACGCTGGCGCCGAACGACGCGGCGATGTACGCCAGCCTGCGCGATGTCACCAAGGAAGTCCTGGATACGCTCACCCCGCGCGAGGCCAAGGTGCTGCGCATGCGCTTCGGCATCGAGATGAACACCGACCACACGCTGGAGGAGGTCGGCAAGCAGTTCGACGTCACGCGCGAGCGCATCCGGCAGATCGAGGCCAAGGCCTTGCGCAAGCTGCGCCATCCCTCGCGTTCGGAGCGGCTGAAGAGCTTCCTCGACCAGGAAGGCTGATCGTTCAGAGTTGGATAACGACGGGCCGCAACCGCGGCCCGTCGCATTTCCGGTTCGACCCCTCGCCCGTCTCCAGCGGCGGCGGCGTAAAATGCGCGCTTCCCCGCAGGGCCGTTAGCTCAGTTGGTTAGAGCAGGGGACTCATAATCCCTTGGTCGTTGGTTCGAGTCCAACACGGCCCACCATAAAATAAGTATATTTATCGGTAGTAAACGCTAACATATAGCGATAAAGTCCCCGGACTAGTCCCCCTATATGCACCGACACCCCTCCGATTCTGGTTTGGCGGGGGCAAATGGAATCCCAGGGCCATTCCATCAAACCATGCGATATTTCGTAAGAGACCGCTAGCACCGAAGCTCGGTCCCTGAAAGCACCGGTGTATTCCGTTGGGGGTATGGCGGCTGGGCAATTCGACAATACGCGAGAACAACGCATCGTCGTCGTTGAGCTAGAAAATAGGCGGCTATTTCGCGTCGTACAGCGGGTACTGCACTACTTCGGCGAGTAACTGAGCCACCACTTCGTGGTCCATTTCTGATGGGCCCCATATACCACTATACGAAATATCAGCGCGGTGTCCGATGTGCTTGACTGACAGTGCAAGTGCCACAACGTCCGCTGCGATGGTCTTTGCCGTCCCAACATTGAGGACTGCGATCTTTGCAGAGTTATTCAAATGTGGCAATTTCGCTTTCAAAGACGGCTTTAGTGCTGCAATTTGCTCAAGCCGGTCTGTCGCATGAAGATGTTCGAGCCAATTTACTGAGAGGTAGTCCTCCGGCGGGGTCCTGCTTATCTTCAAATGAAAAGCAGTCGCTTGAATCTTGCCTTTCCCTATTTTGCTAGGAGAGCAATAGCGGGCCACGTGATCAGTATCCGGAATGGTCGTCACGGCTTTATAACCCACGCCAGAGCAGGGCGAGTCTCTTCTATAGACAGCAATGTCTTACTAGACGTAATTCCCCATATCCGAACTTTGTCGTTGTTAATGGTGGTCCTGAACATGATGAATCGCACATGGCCACTATTCAAAAAATTGGCGCTAAATAGCTTTCCTTGCTCGTTCCATGTTGCGTAGACATTGCCGTCTGGGGTAGATGACAACATCGGTTCAGCCACTCTTGGAAATACCTCTAGGAATGAGCGGAAACATGCGAGCGAGCGTGGAGATAAATCTTCATGATCCGGCTCAACTGACAGCTGGCGCCTAATTTCTCTCAACCTCGATGCTACGGCTGGCCATGCAGGTAAAAATTGATCTATTTGCTGTTCTTGTTCGTCCTGTATCGCCCAAACATTTCCTCCTAGCGTGATCAATTGAACTAACGCAGCCATTGCACTCCCAATGCCGCCAACGCCAGAAAGAGTTATGTTTGTGGGAGATGCAATCTGAGAAGAGATAGCCGAATTCCAAGAGACAGTGGCATTCCCTAAGTAAATCGGAACAATGGCTCCACTTGACGAAACGTCGGTTAGCTTTCGATACGCCGATGCACGGAGGTAATTCCTCATTTGCAGTTGTGAGTGGCGCTCATCTCCAATCAAAGTCAATTGACCCTGCGGCAGCCCCACCAACTCCTTCTCATCGAGAGTGTGAGTGTCAAGCTGGACTACTTCACTATGGGCATATACGTTCTTTGGACCGCTAGTGGTGGTCGCCGAGCTACTGGCATCGAACGTTTCTTCGTCTGCGATCCGTCGCCAATACGGGTCTTGGGAACGCGTGGGAAAGAGTCCGGGATGAAAGGCTGTCTGGGTCATTGCCTGCCCCACAAATCGCGTTGAACATCTTCGGACGTTAAATCGACGAAGGCGTTAACAATCCATTCGTGTGCTAAGCGAAACCACGCATGTAACTCATCGTGCGATTCTGGGCTCTCATTACAAGTCGCGGTTAGTTGAAAAGTAAGAATTGACTCGCCGCTTTCCTTCCTCATGGCGGGCATTAGCCTAGCCTCTAGGTTGCCCCGTCCCTCGGGCAAAGCAAATCGTCCTTGCCAGGAGACGCTTGTGGGAATTGGCAAGAATCGCGTTCGTGCTGTCGTATTGGCGAGATGTGGGAACAACTTGCCGAGGTCAGAGAATTCCTTCCAAGCTTCGCCTTGAGGAATCTGGTTGATGTACGTAAGTTCCTGTCCTGCGATAACGACTGGCGCGATTTCTTGTTCTTGAACCAGCTCGTTCAGCTTTTCAAAGGCCATATTGAATCCGTCGAAGACGCGACCGATACGTGGATATTCGTCTCCCCGCCTTCGCCAGTTGAAGTACAGCAGATCGCGCTGCACCTGAATTAGCTCATCATCCGTTTTATTGATAAACCAGAGCCTTGGAATAGGAAGACCCGTGGTCGTGTCAGTAACCAACGCGCCGCCCGGTGCGATTGGTGGTTGTTGTTCAATTGTGGGGTGAGTGCGTCGGACCTTTTCCCATAGAAGTCCTAGCAAGGGAATTTTCAGGTCCAGCGGAGGGTTAAAGCGCACGCCGCAAACCACTTCGTCGAGCGGAGGGTGTTTGAACGATATGGCGCCGCTTGATTTGCTCGCGGCTCTTTTTTTACGACGAGCCAACACTCGTCTTCCCATGAGTACCCACTCCAACCACTAAAGATAGCACAATGCGAAGCCCCAAGGAGCGCCCCGTAGCCCGTCGCCAGCAAGTGCTACGCCCACTTAACTCGCGTCTACAAAAGTACAGAATGTTAGCGCTTACTTTGTATATTAATAAATAAAAATAACCCTTACTGGGTCGATGGCTAACGCTACGGATAGGCTACGAGCATCCAGAATGCGTTGGACGCCGTGCGCTTGCCCCGCGTGAATACTTCGCCGTCCATTCATCGACAGCCAATACGTCCGGCAAGACTGCGAGGTAGCGTGAATATGTAACGTCAAACGACTGAAAGCTGACGCGAACGCCAAGCATCTGGCACTTGTCCAAGCAGAGCTAGACCAAGAGAATGTTGCGGCACAAAATGAGGTGCTGAGGTTGACATTGGCTGAACGAGCCAACGTAGAAAATAATCGACAGGCTTCGATTCTCATCGCTGGATTGGCAGCTGGCGTAGCCTCTTACGAATTCTTGCGTTGGTCAGTTGCAGCGCTCTTCGGCATTGCCTTGGGTTGTGCTACGTTATTTGCGACAGACAATCCAATCGGTTCTGCAGTAGCAACCGTTATCCTCGGATTTTTGGGGTTTTGGTTTGTCCCAGAATTGTTGCATCGACCGCTTCATTGGTGTGCAATTGGACGATTGAAATCGGTAGTTGCACAAAAAGATGCACATCTCAATCTACCAAAGGAGCCCCCTGACTTCCGCAATGGGACTTGGGCCGGTTTGCGGACGGGCAAGCAATCGCAAACGGAAAAGCGGCAGACCGAAAACTGAAAAGCCAGAAACTTTCTTCCGCGAACTATTGTTACAGAGGTAGATTGGCGCGCAATTGAGACGGTTCGAAGCAGTACGATAACGTGACGAAAACGCGCCGTTGTTGGCGAGCTTCGGCACGTTTTCGCGAGTGAGGGCGGGCCTAAAAACAAACAGTTAGCGAAAAGGCTTCAACTCATAATTCCTTGGTCGTTGGTTCGAGTCCAACACGGCCCACCAACCATTTAAAAAGGCTGAGCCACCGGGCGTAGCACGTTCCCTTACAGGCTATAAGCTGTTTGCATCGCGTCTAACCAGGGACTGCGAGCGCACGACGCCAGCGTTTGGGGGCTGGGAAACAGGAATCTCCTGCTTCAGGATATGCCGGAGCACATAGTCCAACGTGTTCGCCCCATAGGGCTTGGTGATGTATCCATCCGCGCCAAGAAGTAGGCCCTTCGAAATATCCTCGCGCGCGGTCTTGGCCGTGAGCATGATGATCGGCAAATGAGTATTGGACGGATGTCGTCGGAGCGTGCTCAGAACTTCAAAGCCATCACCATCGGGCAGTCCAATATCTAGAAATATCGCGTCTGGAATACCACCCTGTAGGCTACGGAAGAGTGACTGCACTCCGTCGGCTGTCCGCACAGGATATCCTGCGGAAGTCAGGCGCAGGACGGCAAGCGCGAGTTGATCCGAATCATCCTCGACGACCAACGCTGTCGTTTCTCCTGGCGATTTCTGCGTTGGTGTTCGGTGCCTTATGCGGTCGAATGCGATGTAGACACCGAGTCGAGTGAGTGAAATGTCCGCGAACGAGACTTCCGGCTCGAATTTCTCGAAGTCCTCTGGCTCGATCGGTGGGGGCTCAGTCTTCTTCGCAATTTCGTAGAGGCTCTGCTCGGGAACCGCGATAGCCTCGATAAGGCGCAGTGCCTCAAACTCTGTCAGCCACTCCTCGACAACGAGATCAGGATATTGAGCGAGATAGCTGTGTATTACCTGCGAGTATCCGGAAAAATCCACCAAGCCGAGAATTCTGCGGTAGTCAAGCGGCAGCCGCAGGCTTTCGCGGCGCGTCCACAGCGATCGACCCTCAGAAGTCAAACGGAAATACCGCGTTGTAACTCCCACGAATCCACCCCGCCGAACCTAAAATGTTTTTGGGACTGATGCGACTAGCAGCCGCCGTACTTGCGATGCAGTTTGCGATCAGTTTTTATTGGTTCAATCATGACTTTTGTAACAGGAATTATCAGAAGTCGCCGTGAATTATTTATCGGTCGCGCGCGCAGATGAGCCTTAATGAGCTTATGCGTAGACATGCCGTGTAAGGCTTCCCTTACAAAACTGGATGTCGAGATAAATTGGATCGTTGCGCTGCTATCGCGGAAGTCCAGTCTTCACATTCGTCGGAGTAGTTTTGCAAAGAGTAAATTTCCCAAGAGGAATGGATACAAAAATGCGCTTCGTGCTCTTTCTCGCTTTAACGGTACTGACCGGCTTAGCACTAATCTCCTGCGCTCCAGAAGTTGGGAGCGAGAGATGGTGCGCGAATATGAAAGAGAAACCAAAGGACAACTGGACGATGAGCGAGGCGGCTGATTACGCGAAGCACTGCATTCTCAAGTAACGCTGCAGCGAGCTAAAACGTGACGAAAACGTGCCGTGATTGGCGAGCTTCTGCACGTTTTGGCGAGTGAGGGCGGGCCTAAAAACAACTAGTTAGCGAAAAAGCTTCAACTCATAATCCCTTGGTCGTTGGTTCGAGTCCAACACGGCCCACCATTAAATCAATGGCTTAGTCCGAAGTTCCTGTGGTCGTTGAGCGAATTTCTCTTGTAGCGCGGGGGCTTGAGTTCATTTCGGGTGTGTTGCTTCTGGCTACACGCGGATGGTTTCGAGCATTTGGAGTGCGCGCTGCTGAGTCTGATTTGGGCGCGTCACGATCGTGAACGTGGGCGCATCTGAGCTGAGCTTCATTCTGAGATAATGAATCGATGAACAAGCGGGCCGAAGCTGCAGAGGTGCTTTTCGATCCAACCGAGCACCTTCCCGACTGCATCGGCGAGATCCGCAACCACCAGACGGACCTTCCCCGGATCGCTAGAGATAAAAAGCTCACTGCGGCGATTGAAGCCAAGCTCGAGCAGCTCCCCACGCATCACGATCTGTACCGCCGCGACTCGCGCAAGATCAATTTCCTTGCGCCCGAAAGCGTGCACCTGGTCGTAACGTCGCCGCCCTACTGGACGCTGAAGGACTACAACGTCAGCGAAGGGCAGATGGGCTACATAGAGGACTACGACAAATTCGTGGGCGAACTGGACAAGGTCTGGAAGGCCTGCTTTGACGCTCTGGTTCCGGGTGGTCGCTTGGTATGCGTAGTTGGGGATGTTTGCCTTTCACGCCGCAAGAACAAGGGCGAGCACCTTGTAATGCCCCTCCATGCATCCATCCAGGAGCACTGCCGGGCTTTGGGCTTCAACAATCTGTCGCCGATTATCTGGCACAAGATCGCCAATGCCGTCTATGAGGCGACAGGAAACGGCGGCGGGTTCCTCGGCAAGCCATATGAGCCCAACGCGGTCGTAAAGAACGACATTGAATTTATCCTCATGGAGCGGAAGCCCGGCGGATACCGCAGCCCGAGCGTGGCCACGCGGATTCTGAGCGTGATTCCCGGCGATCAGCACAAGGCCTGGTTTCAGCAAATCTGGACTGGCGTAACTGGCGCGTCAACCAAGGAGCATCCTGCTCCCTATCCGCTGCAGCTCGCGGAACGCCTCATCAGGATGTTCAGTTTCGTGGGCGACACGGTGCTTGATCCCTTCATGGGGACCGGAACAACGAACATCGCTGCAGCCAAGTGGGGCCGAAACAGTGTCGGTGTTGAGATCGACCCACACTACTTTGAAATGGCTGCAAAGCGCCTCGACAGAGAAACGCCGAGAATTCTTGCTACCGACAGAATGATCCGTCACCACTGAGCAATGCTCGACTTCAAGAAAGAGCTTGCCAAGGCCGTCCAGCACTTTTGGCAAGTGCGGGGGAAGCAAAAGAAACGCCAAGGCAGTAAGGGTGGCAAGAAGGACGCAGGAAATCGTGGCGCAGTTACAGGCGGGAAGCATGCCGATGGGTTTGTTCGGCTCATCGCGGCCATCGTGAAGGATGCTGGCCTGCGAAATGTGGCAATCCACGTTTCCGAGAAGAAGCAGCGAACGCTTCCGGGTTTCTATCGACCGTCCAAGGAGTGGGATCTCGTAGTCCTGTCTGACAGCAACCTGGTTGCCGCGGTCGAAGTCAAGTCCCAGGTCGGCAGCTTCGGCAACAACTTCAACAACCGAGTCGAAGAAGCGCTCGGCAACGCGACCGACTTTTGGGCAGCGTACAGAGAGGGCATCTTCAAGCCCTCGCAAAAGCCCTGGCTTGGTTATCTTTTCATGCTGGAAGCCAGCCCGGAATCAACTCGCGCCACGCAGCGAATCAATTTGAATCCGTATGCGGTAGATGAGGCATTTCAGGAACGCAGCTACGCGAAGCGTTACGAGCTAGTGTGCGAACGTTTCGTTCGGGACAGGCTCTACGACTCTGCGTGCTTTTTTTACGTCAAACTCGGATACTGGTAAGCGCGGCGAATTCCACGAGCCAAATGACGAGCTAAGTATTAAGAATTTCGCGATTTCTCTTCACGCCCGAGCTGCTGCATTCGCACGTGTTAGCAAGGATGTGAAGGTTCTGGAAGCGAAAAGCAATCAGCATGGCTAATGGCTGTAAAGCGTCGGCGACGCTTTGCAGGTAGCTCGCAGTGTTTGATGCCCGGGTGATATGTCTTCTGACCCCATAAAGAAGATCGACTATCCGCTGATCGTGAGCGCGTAGCAGCGCGTTAACGATGGGAAGACACGGCCCTGCCCGCTAGTGCGCCTCGTCCCAGTTGTTGCCGACGCCGATGTCGACGATGAGCGGCACCTCCAGCCGGGCCACATCCTGCATGCGCGTGCGCACGCCCTCGCGGACGGTCTCGATCTCCGCTTCCGGCACTTCCAGCACCAGCTCGTCGTGCACCTGCATGATGAGCTTCGTTTTCAGGGCGCTCTCGTCCAGCCATTGCTGAACCGCGATCATGGCGAGCTTGATCAGGTCGGCCGCGGTGCCCTGCATCGGCGCGTTGATCGCCGCGCGCTCGGCGCCCGCGCGGCGCGCCGGGGAGCCGCTCTTCATCTCAGGCAGCCAGAGCCGCCGGCCGAGCACGGTTTCCACGTAGCCGAGCTTGCGCGCGCGCTCGCGAGTTTCCTCCATGTAGCGCCTGACGCCGGGGTAGCGCGAGAAATAGCTTTCCATGTAGGCCTGCGCCGTGGCGCGCTCGATGCCGAGATTTTGCGCCAGCCCGAACGCGCTCATGCCGTAGATGAGCCCGAAGTTGATCATCTTCGCGGTGCGGCGCTCATCGCTCGTGACCTCCTCCAGCTTGCGGCCGAACACCTCGGCCGCGGTGGCGCTGTGCACATCGTGACCCAGGGCAAAGGCATGGCGCAGCCCGGCATCGCCCGAAAGGTGGGCCATGATGCGCAGCTCCACCTGGGAATAGTCCGCGGAGAGTATCCGGCACCCGGGCGGCGCAATGAACGCCTCGCGCACGCGCCTGCCCTGCGCGGTGCGGATCGGAATGTTCTGCAGGTTGGGCTCGTTGGAGGACAGGCGGCCGGTGACCGCGACTGCCTGCGCATAAGTGGTGTGCACGCGCCCGGTGACCGGGTGAACCATGCGCGGCAGCTTGTCGGTATAGGTCGATTTCAGCTTGGCCAGCGCGCGGTACTCGAGCAGCAGGCGCGGCAGCGGGTAGTCGAGCGCAAGCTCGGCCAGCACATCCTCGTCGGTCGATGGCTGACCCGAGGGCGTCTTCTTTTTGACCGGCAGCCCCTGGCGCTCGAACAGAATCTCCTGGATCTGCTTGGGCGAGTTCAGATTGAAGGGCTGGCCGGCGGCCTGATAGGCCTTCTGCTCGATCTCGAGCATCTCTGCGCCGAGCTGGTGGCTCTGCGCAACCAGCTTCGCGGCATCCAGCAGCACGCCGTCGGTCTCCATGCGGTAGAGCACGTGCAGCACCGGCATCTCGATCGCTTCGTATATGTGCAGCAGTTGCGGTTCTGCGGCAAGCCGCGGGTGCAGCAGCTCGTGCACCGCCAGCGCATGATCCGCGTGCTGCGCGGCGTACTGCGCGGCACGCTCGATCTCGACCGAGGCAAAGGCAATCCGCCCGGCGCCCTTGCCGGTGATATCGTCGTAGCGCAATGGCCGGCGCCCAAGGTGGCGTTCCGCAAGCGAATCCAGGTCATGCCGCTCGTGCACTTCCAGCACATAGGATTCGAGCAGCGTGTCATGCGCGATGCCGGCCAGCCGGATGCCATGCCGCGCCAGCACGTGGGCGCCGAACTTCATGTTGTGCCCGATCTTGCGGTGCTGTGCGCTCTCCAGCCACGGCCGCAGAAGATCCAGCGCGTCGCCGAGCGCGACTTGCGCCGTCGCGCCCGCGTAATCGTGGCCGAGCGGCAGATAAGCGCTCCGCTCGCGCAGTGCAAACGACATTCCAACCAGCCGCGCCAGCATCGGCTCGCTGCTGTCCGCCTGGGTCGCGAAGCCGGCCTCCTTGGCCGAGCTCAGCGCGCTCACCCATTCGCGCAACGCGTCTTCTCGCGCCAGCACGGCATGCGACCGGGTCGCCTCACCGCGCAGCGGCGACAACGCTGCGCTGGCTGTCACATTTGTGGGCTTTATTGCGTTTGCCGCGTCCGAGGCCCCGGAAGCCTCCTCTTTTCCCTCCTGCAGGGCGCGCTCCAGTTCGCGCAGCCAGGTCTTGAACCCGAATCCCGCCACCAGGTCGCGCAGCCGCTGCTGATTCACGTGCTGCAACTCCGCATCAGCATCGTCTTGCTCGAGCTGCTCCAGCGTGCAATCGAGCGGGACGTCGCGCTTCACGGTCAGGAGCCGCCGCCCGGTCGGCAGCCAGGACAGGGCAGCGCGCAGATTTTCGCCGATTGCGCCGCCGATCTCGCTCGCGCGCGCCATCACGGCGTCGAGCGAGCCATATTGCGCGATCCATTTGACCGCGGTCTTCGGCCCCACTTTGGCGACGCCCGGAACGTTGTCGACGGTGTCGCCCACCAGGGCGAGGTAATCGACGATTCGATCCGCCGGCACGCCGAACTTGCGGATCACCCCTTCTTCATCGAGGGTCTCGTTCGACATGGTGTTGACCAGCCTCACCTGCGGATTCACCAGCTGCGCGAGATCCTTGTCGCCGGTGGAGATCACGCACTGCCAGCCGCGCTTTCTCGCCTGCTCGGTGAGCGTCGCGATGACATCGTCCGCCTCCACCCCTTCGACCGACAGCACCGGCCAACCCAATGCCTTCACCGTTTCGATCAAGGGCTCGATCTGGCGCGCCAGATCGTCCGGCATGGGCGCGCGGGTCGCCTTGTACTCCGGGTATGCGTCGTCGCGGAAGGTCCTGCCCTTGGCGTCAAACACGCACACGCGCGCATTTGCCCGGTAGTCGGCGGAGAGTCTGCGCAGCATGTTGGCCACGCCATAGATGGCGCCGGTCGGCTCGCCCTTGCCGTTCTTCAGCTCCGGCAGGGCGTGAAACGCCCGGTACAGATAGGATGAGCCGTCGACCAGCAACAGCGTCTTCTTTGGAGAATCTGGCGAAATTTGCGCCACGGTTTGGGTCGGCAGGAGGTTGCGCCCGTTTCGGAATCCCTGTACGCGCGATGCGCCGCGTGCACAGGCTGGCGAGCGGCAGCGGGGAATTATGTCAGAGATCCCTCTGGCGACAGGGCGCGGCGCGGCGCTCTGATATAAACTTTGCCCTCTGAGGCAATGACATGCGTACACGACTCCGGGCCTTTCTGAGCGCCTTGCTGCTGATGGTCTCGTTCGCCGCGGCGGCCCAGGTGCCGCTGCCGCCGAAACTCGAGCCTCTGCCCGAACCCCCGCCCATGCCTTCAGGGGCCGGCAACGTGGACGAGCCGAGGGTGCGCATTCCGGTGCAGCAGGGCGACCGGGTCGAGGAACTGCGCGACGCCGGTGGAAATCTCATGATGCTCAAGGTGACGCCGCCGGGCGGTACTCCCTACTATCTCGTGGATACATCAGGCAACGGCACCTGGATACGCCGCAACCCGCTGGACGACGGCGTCCGCGTGCCCATGTGGTCGATCAAGACTTTCGAATAACGATTCGACGTCCCTGCCCGGGACGTCGCCAGACTGGAAGTCCCCAACTACCGCTCGCCGATCCATGTCGGTATTCACGCCGGTTTCCGAACCCGAACTTACAGGCTGGCTCAGGCGCTACTCGGTAGGCGAGCTGGTGTGCCTCGCGCCGATCGCCGCGGGCATTGAAAACACCAACTATTTCGTCGATACGACGCAGGGCCGTTATGTCCTCACCCTGTTCGAGCGATTGTCGGCGCAGGAGCTTCCCTTCTATCTCAACCTGATGTCGCATCTGGCCCGGCATGGCATCCCCGCGCCGGCGCCGCTCGCGGACCTGAGCGACGGCCTGCTGTCGAATCTGAACGGCAAACCTGCCGCGCTCGTTACACGGCTTTCCGGGCAATCGATCGAGCGTCCCGACGCCGCCGCCTGCGCCAACCTCGGCGCCCTTCTGGCGCGCATGCACCTTGCCGCAAGGTCCTTCCCCGCGTACGCGGAGAATCCGCGCGGCGCGCGCTGGTGGCGTCATGCCGCTCAGGCGGTGCGTCCGCATTTGGGCGCCGCGCAGCGCGCGGAACTCGAGGCGGAACTTGCGTTCCAGTCGGAGCAGCGCTTCCCCGACCTGCCGCGCGCCGCGGTTCACGCGGACTTGTTCCGCGACAATGCGCTGTTCGATCAGGGCAGAATCACCGGCGTCATCGATTTCTACTTTGCGGGCGTCGATTGCCTGATGTTCGATGTCGCGGTGTGCGCGAATGACTGGTGCCTGCGCGATCCGAAGGAGGACAGCGCTTTCGACGAACGCCGCCTGGCCGCGTTCCTCGGTGCCTATGCGGAGATCCGGGCGCCGGACAAGGGTGAATGGGAGGCCTGGCCGGCCATGCTGCGCGCCGCGGCGCTGCGCTTCTGGCTCTCCAGACTGTACGACCTGCACCTGCCTCGGCCCGGGATGCTCGTGCACGCGCACGACCCGGAGCACTTCCGTCGCATCCTGAGCATGCGTGCCTCAAAGGACGGCGCGCCATGGCCGCGGCAGGCCTTGCGATCACACCCATCGTGAGCGCGCCGATGCGGGCCAGGGTCGTTTCCGCGCGCGGCGGGGCGCGCTGGATCGCGCGCGGCGGGCGGCTGTTCATAGCGGCCCCGTTCGGCTGGATCGGACTTGTAATGACCTATTGGC
>JGI1357J11328_10001984_pt1 | contig 15195 bp, 9 predicted proteins | sample Subgrocontami54m_FD_11328 | JGI IMG/M metagenome (IMG submission 11328)
TGGCCATTGTCGATGAGCAGCACCGCTTCGGCGTGCATCAGCGCCTCGCCTTGGCACGCAAAGGCGAAGCCGTGGACGTGCTGGTGCTCACCGCCACGCCGATTCCGCGCACGCTGGTGCTTACCTATTTCGGCGACATGGACCTGTCCGAGCTGCGCGAGAAACCGGCCGGCCGCCAGCCTATCGATACACGCACCGTTCCGCTCGACCGGCTGGAGGAAGTTGCGGACGCCGTCGGCCGCGGCCTCGCCGCCGGCCAGCGCGTTTATTGGGTCTGTCCGCTGGTCGATGAGTCCGAAAAAATCGACCTCGCGGCTGCCGAAGAGCGTTTCGCCATGCTCAAGAGCCGCTTCGGCGACACCGTCGATCTCGTCCATGGCCGCATGAAAGGCGCCGACAAGGATCGCGCCATGCAACGCTTCGCCGCCGGCGAGACCCGGCTGCTGGTGGCCACCACCGTCATCGAAGTCGGCGTCGATGTGCCGGAGGCCACCGTCATGGTGGTCGAGCATGCCGAGCGTTTTGGCTTGGCGCAGCTGCATCAATTGCGCGGGCGCATCGGCCGCGGCTCCGAGCATTCCACTTGCCTGCTGCTCTACAAGGCGCCGCTCGGCGAAACCGCCAAGGCGCGGCTCGCGATCCTGCGCGAGACCGAAGACGGCTTCCGCATCGCTGAGGAGGATTTGAAGCTGCGCGGCGAAGGCGACGTATTAGGAACGCGGCAAAGCGGCATGCCGGGCTTTCGCCTCGCCCGCATGGAATTTCACAGCCAGCTTCTCGGTCCCGCCCGCGACGACGCTGCGCTCATCCTCGCGCGTGATCCAAAACTCGCCAGCCCGCGCGGCCAGGCGCTGCGGCATCTGCTCTATCTGTTCGAGAAGGATGAGGCGGTCCGGCTCATTCAGGCGGGATAAACAGAAGCGCACGCGCACCAGGTTCCTCCGTCACCCTGAGGTGCCCGCGCGCAGCGCGGGCCTCGAAGGGCGGCGGTCCTGGCCATTCATCCTTCGAGGCTCGCTCCGCTCGCACCTCAGGATGACGGATAACGTTGTGATCCCTACGCAAGGATCACACCGGCGAAGCCCGCGCTGCCTGCGCGGCCTGCGCCGCAACTGCCAGCGCGGCGAGTTTCTTTTGCGCATCGCCATTCGGCTGCACCATGCCGGCGGACATCAACAGGGTCATCGCGCTCTCCACGGTAAAGTCGAGCTCGATGATATCCTTGCGCAGCACATAGAAGAAAAAGCCCGTGGTCGGGTTTGGCGTGCAGGGCATGAAAGCCGACACATAATCGGCGCCCGGCAGCTTCGCCGAGACGTCCGCGCTTGGCGGCTGTGAGAGAAAAACCAGCGACCACATGCCGGGCGAAGGAAACTCAACCAGCGCCACCGTGCGGAAACTCGAACCGGTTTTCGAGAACAAGGTCTCAAAAATCTGCTTCATGGTCTTATAGATCGGCCGCACGATCGGCATGCGGTTGAGAAGGCTTTCGCCGAACTCAACCAGCGTGCGCCCGACCAGGTTGGCGGTCAGGAAGCCTAGGAAAGTCAGCGCAAGGAACGCAATGATCAATCCATAGCCGGGGATATAGAAATGCAGATAGGTTTCCGGCCGGTAGATGACCGGGATGAACGGGCGCACCAGATCGTCCACCCAGGTGACGAAGGACCAGGTCAAATAAACCGTGACAGCCACCGGGCCAACGAGGACGAGGCCGGTCAGGAAATAGGTTCGTATCCGCGCCCACGGATGCCGTTCGTCCACTACCGGGGTCACGGTCAACGCCTCCGGCGCAGAATTGTGCGGGTCGGACTTCATTCGGCTTTCAAGGTTCATCTGCTCGCCGCAACCTTACCACACTCATTCCACCGTCACCGACTTTGCGAGATTGCGCGGCTGGTCAACGTCGGTCCCGATGGTGACGGCGGTGTGATAGGCGATGAGCTGGGCAGGGATCGCATAGACCAGCGGAGTGACCGCCTCCGGGACATCCGGCAGCGTCAGCGTGACCAGCGAGTCGATCGTGGCCTCGCGCGCGCCCTTGGCGTCGGTCATCAGGATGATGCGCCCGCCGCGCGCCGCGACTTCTTGCATATTGGATACCGTTTTCTCGAAGACGTGATCGTAAGGCGCGATCACGATCACCGGCATGGTTTCGTCGATCAGGGCGATCGGCCCATGCTTCAGCTCACCAGCCGCATAGCCTTCCGCGTGGATATAGGAGATTTCCTTCAGCTTCAGCGCGCCTTCCAGCGCCAGCGGATAGCTGGTGCCGCGCCCGAGATAGAGCACGTCGCGGCTTTTCGCCAGATCGCGGGCGATCTGCTCGATTTCCGGCTCCAGCGCCAAAGCCGCTGCCATATGCCTTGGAACCTCGATCAGGCCGCGCACCAGCTTGCGCTCCTCGCTCTCCGACAGCACGCCGCGTGCGCGTCCGGCGGCGATGGCGAGGCACGCCAGCACCGCCAATTGGCAGGTAAAGGCTTTGGTTGAAGCGACGCCGATCTCCGGCCCGGCCAGCGTCGGCAAGACCACGTCGCTTTCCCGCGCAATGGTCGAGCCCGCCACGTTGACGATGGAAACCACATGCTGCTTGCGCGCACGGGCATAGCGCAGCGAAGCAAGGGTGTCCGCAGTCTCCCCTGATTGCGAAACGAACAGCGCAAGTTCGCCCGCCTCGATCGGCGCTTCGCGGTAGCGGAACTCCGACGCGATGTCGATTTCCACCGGCAGCCGCGCGTAGCGCTCGAACCAGTATTTCGCGATCAGCCCTGCGTAGTAAGCGGTGCCGCAGGCGGAGATGGAGAGGCGCCTGAGCTTCTTCCAATCGAAAGGCAGCGCGGGCAGCGCCACGTGTTCCGCCGCCATGTCGATATAATGCGCGAGCGTATGGCCCACGACTTCCGGCTGCTCGTGGATTTCTTTCGCCATGAAATGGCGGTGGTTGCCCTTGTCGATAAGCACCGAGGAGGCGGACGATTTCATGATCGGCCGTTCGACCACGCGGCCTTTGGCGTCGTGGAACTCGACGCCCTTGCGGGTCACCGCCACCCAATCGCCGTCCTCAAGATAGCTGATGGTGTCGGTGAAGGGCGCAAGCGCAATGGCATCGGAGCCGAGATACATCTCACCGTCGCCATAGCCGATGGCGAGCGGAGAGCCCTTGCGCGCGCCGACCAGAAGATCGTCCTTGCCGGCAAAAAGGAAGGCCAGCGCGAAGGCGCCGCGCAGCCGCGGCAAGGCCGCCGCCACCGCCTCGGCGGGCGAGCGGCCCTTTTTCATCTCCCCGGCCACGAGATGCGCTACCACCTCGGTGTCCGTCTGGGTGACGAATTTGGCTCCATCTTTTTCCAGTTGCTCGCGCAACTCGCGGAAATTCTCGATGATGCCATTGTGCACCACCGCCACTTCGTCGGTCGCGTGCGGATGCGCGTTGTTCTCAGTCGGCCGGCCATGCGTCGCCCAGCGGGTATGCCCGATGCCGATGCTGCCGGTGAGCGGCTCGCGGCGTAGCTTCGTTTCAAGATTTTTGAGCTTGCCTTCCGCGCGCCGGCGCGTCAGCCGCCCGGATTCCAGAGTGGCGACGCCCGCGGAATCATAGCCGCGGTATTCGAGGCGCTTGAGCGCATCGACCAATTGCCCGGCGACGGGCTGGCGGCCGAGAATCCCGACAATGCCGCACATTCGATTGGGCTTTGCTCCTACCCTAGCGCGAGGCGCTTTCCGGTCCGGTGATTTGCCGCAGCAGACGCTGCTGCGGAAATCAAAAAGCATTGCGGCTTGTGTCAATGGGCGCCTGGCGCCCCGCCGCGTTAACCCGGCGGCTTCGTCTTCTTCTTGCCTGCCGCGGCCTTCTTGCGCAAGCTCTTGGCCCGATTTTCCTTAACCACTTGCCGCGCCCGGCCGAAGACCAACGCATCGGCGGGCACGTCCTCGGTGATGACGCTGCCGGTCGCCACATAGGCGCCATCGCCGATTTTGACGGGAGAAACCAGCGCGGAATTCGAACCGATGAAAGCCCCCTTGCCGATCTCGGTGTGGTGCTTGGCCACCCCGTCGTAATTACAGACGATGGTGCCGGCGCCGATATTGGCGTCCGCACCGACGCTGGCGTCGCCGATATAGGAAAGGTGGTTGGCCTTGGCGCCTTCGCCGATGGCAGCTTCCTTCACCTCGACAAAATTACCGATGCGCGAGCCCGCGCCGAGCCGTGTGCCCGGCCGCAGCCGCGCGAAGGGCCCGACCGAGGCGCCCTTGCCCACATGCGCGCCTTCCAGATGCGAAAAGGCGTGAATGACCGCTTCGTCTTCGACCACGACGCCGGGGCCGAACACCACATAGGGCTCGATCACCACGTTACGGCCGAGCCTGGTGTCGGCTGAGAGAAAGACCGTATCCGGAGCGGCCATGGTCACGCCGGCGTCGAGCGCCGCCTGGCGCAGACGCTTTTGCAGCACCGCTTCCGCATCCGCCAATTGCGCCTTGGTGTTGATGCCGCGCACTTCGTCCTCCTCGACCTCGATCGCCGCCGCCTTCAGCCCCATTTCGCGGGCAATGGACACGGCGTCGGTAAGATAGAATTCCCGCTTGCTGTTGTCGTCGCCAATCCGTTCCAGAATATCAAGGGCGTGTTTGCCCGCCAGCGCCATCAGCCCGCCGTTGCATAATCCGACGGAACGCTCCGCGGGCGTGGCATCCTTGTCTTCGCGGATCGCCGCGAGTTCTCCTCGCTCCATTATCAGCCGTCCATAGCCCGTAGGATCAGCGGGGCGAAAACCCAGCACCGCCACGGCGGCGCCGTCCGCCAGCGCCCCGCGCAGCCGTTGCAAAGTTTGCGCGCGGATCAGCGGCGTGTCGCCGAAAATGACAACGACATCGTCGGCCCCGCGTCCGATCGCCGCCTTCGCCGTCAGAACGGCGTCGGCGGTGCCGCGTCTTTCCATCTGAACGAAAATTTCCGCATCAGGAATCGCCCGGCGCGCTTCGGCCGCGACCGCGTCGTGACCGGGCCCGGGCCCGACCACGACCGCGGTACCGCTTCCTCCGGCCGCGCGCACCACATCAAGCACATGGGCGAGCAGGGGGCGGCCGGCGATCCGGTGAAGAACCTTCGGTTCCGCCGACCGCATGCGCGTGCCCTCCCCGGCGGCGAGCACGATCGACAGGCAAGTCCTCCCCTTCATCGGCATCTCCACGCGCCCTTAAAGGGGCCAACTCCGTTCTAGCGAATCATACACCGCTAAGTGAAGGCCGAAAGCAGCGGCGGCGGCGCGAATCGGCTAATGGTTTCAAACTGATTCGCCTTTCCACCCGGCGGCAGGGGCCAAGCGACAGACAGGCGATGGCTACGCGCAGAAACAAACGGTTCGACAAACGGGCCCTGGTACGGCTGACGAGCTGGGGCACAGGCGCCGCCGTGGCGCTGATGGTGGCGGTCTTGACCAGTTTTTCTAGCACCGGCTCACAGCGGATGGGCTTTGCCGTGGCCGCGTTAACCCAAGGCGCCGAGCCGCAGCCGGTCACCGTCGCGCGGCTCACCCCGCGTCCCTCCGACACGGACGGCGAAAGACGGCGCCTCAACGAAGCGATCCGTCTGCTGGCGGCAGACCGGGATCGGCTGCTCACGCGCGTCGCCTCGATCGAGCGCAATCTCGACGACATGACCGGCTCGATCAAACGCCAAGCCGAGCAGCCGCCGCTGCCGCAGATTTCCGGTCCGCGGACCGAGACCACGGCGTCTTTGCCCGAGATACCAGCGACAGCTCCTCCCGCAACGGCGGCGGCTCGCCCAACGGCAGCGACTGTTTCGCCGTTCCCGCAAGATGTGCCGGAATGGATCGCCAACCGGCCGGACCCCTGGCCGAACACATCTGTGGCCTTTGAGATGGCGCCGGCGGCGTTCGATGCTCCTACCCAAGTGGCTTCCGCACCGACAGCGCCCGCAACCGCCGAACCGCCGCCCGCCGCTCCGGCCGCCACCAGGACCGAATTCGGGGTTGATATCGGCGGCGGTTCCAACCTCGATGAAGTCAGAGCATTATGGAACGCGGCCAGGGCTCAGCACACGCGGCTGCTCGGAGGGCTGCGCCCCATCGTCTCCATCCGCGGGGCCCGCACGGGCGCGGTCGACATGCGGCTGATCGTCGGGCCGCTGGCCAATGCCAGCGCGGCGGCCAAGCTTTGCGCCAGCCTCGGTGCCGCCGACGTTATGTGCTCGACCAGGCCGTTCGAAGGAGAGCGCCTCGCCGTGCGCTGATGCGCTGGCACGGCCAGAATGCCCGGACGTCGGCCGCCCCGTAGTTGCGGGTATGTGGACCGGCATTCCTAGCCCACCACCAAGCCGCGAGAATGGCAGCCGCGGAAACCGAAAAAAGCCCGAAAAGGAAGGCACATCCAAACTCCCGCTGATTAACGACCTGAACGTGTAGGAGCTTCCCCCCGTGGGACGGTGAGTGCCAAGCGCCCAACCCTTAATCAAGAGTCTGAACTGTGCTGGACAAGGTTAGGAGGTTCCGCCATGTCACTGCAACAGAAGCGGGACAGCCTACGCCCCATTGCTGACGGATTTCGGTGCGCAGGTGGGAAAAGCCGTCCTGGGGTGGCGACGAATAAGTAAGCCATGGTCCTTTTCAGTCCGCGTCTGTTAACTGCCGTGCTATGCGCGGCAGTGCTGATTTCCTCGGCTCAAGTGGCCAGCGCCCAAAGCGGTGAGGTCAGGCCTGCCGAACCGCGTCCGCAGGCCGGCCAGCCAAGCGACGCCGCCAAAGACCGTCAAAAAGACGAACTCGCTGAGGCGGATCGGATTCTGAATGGCCCGGCGGGAAACCCGGAGTGCGTCTGGCTTGGGCGGCGGGTAGTCAGCCTGCTCTGGCGTGACGACCTGGATACCGCCTTACGCCATCTCAAACTTTACGACCGGTTCGGCTGCCCGGCCAGCCAAATCCAATCAACCTTCCGCTGCGTGTTGCGCCAAGGCCCCTTCGACCCCAAAAACCCTGAAAGTCTGGCCAGCCGGGTTCATGCCTGTTGGCTTACGCCGGCCCCGGCTCCGGCCGCCCCGGCTCCGGCCGCCCCGGCGCCGGCCGCCCGCGGCGGCAAACGATGAACAGCTAGTCACCTGGTTGGAGAATACTTAACGCCCGGACCTTTTTCTACGCCCTGAATTTGCCATCCACAGTAGCTAGCTTGCTTACACGTCATACGTTGAGATAATCTGCGTATTGGCAGCCTTTTTCGGTCGAGCCCAGGGGACGGGTTCGGGGCCTCTGCTTCCTGCCCCACTCGGTTGCTAAGTCCATGCGCACCGTCGTTGCTGTCATCGCGCTCGTTGCGTGCGTGCATGCTGGCGTTTGGGCATTGACTGAAAGTCGAGCTACGGCGCCGAATTTCGCGGGCGGGCAGCTCGCCAGCATTTCCTACGCTCCCTACGATAAGTCGGCGCGGCCCGACCAGAGTGGCAGCGTCAATGTCAATCAGATCCGCTCCGACCTGAAAGTGCTCGCGCCTTACACGCGCGCGCTGCGCACCTATTCATCCACCGGCGGCGTCGAGCTCGTCCCTTCGGTGGCCGCCGGGTTCGGATTGAAGGTGACAGTCGGCGCGTGGATTGACCGCGACGCGGAGCGCAATGAGCGCGAGGTGCGCTCCACCATCGAGCTGGCGCGCGGGCATGGCAACATCAACGCAATCGTCGTCGGCAACGAAACGATTTTCCGCGGCGACCTGATGCCTGCCGGCAATGAAACCCTTGATCCCGCGGAGCGGGAAAAGATCAAAGCGGCGCGTGACGCGGGCGACCTGAAAAAGATCAAGGAAGAAATCGCTGTTTCCAGACTCATCAAGCTCATTCAGCGGGTCAAACGCTCAAGCCCGGTTCCGGTGACCACCGGCGAAATTTGGCACGTCTGGCTCGAGCATCCCGAGCTTGCCTCGGCGGTGGACTTCATCGCCGCCCACGTGCTGCCCTACTGGGAAGGCTTTTCCGAGCAGCAGGCCGTCGATCAGGCTATCCTGATCTACGACAAGCTGCGCCAGGCCTACCCCGGCAAGCGGATCGTCATCGCCGAGTTCGGCTGGCCGAGCGCGGGTTACAATTTGAAGAATGCCAATCCCGGCCGCGTCGAGCAGGCCACGGTGCTGCGCACCTTCGCCTCCCGGGCCGAGGCCTACGGCATCGACTACAATATTGTCGAAGCGATCGACCAGCCGTGGAAAATCTTTGAAGGCGGCGTCGGCCCTTATTGGGGCGTGTTCGACGCGGCGCGCGAGCCTAAGTTCCCGTGGTCCGGTGCGATTGTGGACCCCGACCATTGGAAGCTCGCCGGTCTCGCTGTCCTGCTGGCCGTGCTTTTTTCCCTGCCCATGCTGGCGCTCACCGGTCCAACCCTTGCGCAAACGGTCGTGCTTGCCGTTTTCGCCAATGTTGTCGGCGCATGGTTCGCCACCGTCTTCGCCTATTGGGACAAGCATTATTTCGTGCCGGGGGCGGCTTTCGCGCTCTGGCTCGGGCTCACCTTGCTGATCCCGCTGGTCACCATCGCCTTCGCTCGCGTGGATGAGATCGCCGCGATTGCTTTCGGCCGCAAGCCGCGCCGTCTGGCGGTCATCGCCGCGCCTTCCATCGCGCCCGAACAGACGGCCGCCGCGCCGAAAGTGTCGATCCACATTCCGGCGCAATTCGAGCCGCCCGACATGCTCAAGGCGACGCTCGATTCCGTCGCCCGGCTCAATTACCCGAATTTCGAATGCGTCGTCGTGGTCAACAACACGCCGGAGCCGGCTTTCTGGCAGCCGATCCAGGAGCACTGCCTGGCGCTCGGCGAGCGCTTCAAATTCGTCAATGAGCAGAACGTGCCGGGCTTCAAGGCCGGCGCTTTGCGGCTCGCGCTGGCGCACGCCGCCGGCGACGCCGAGATCGTCGGCGTCATCGATGCCGACTATGTGGTGCATCCCGACTGGCTGAAGGATCTGGCGCCGCTGTTCGCCGATCCGAAGGTCGGCTTGGTGCAGGCGCCGCAGGATCATCGCGACGGCAGCCGTAGCGTCATGCACCATGCCATGAACGGCGAATATGCCGGCTTCTTCGACATCGGCATGGTCCAGCGCAACGAGGTCAACGCCATCGTCACGCATGGCACTATGTGCCTCGTGCGCCGCGCCGCGCTCGATCAAGCAGGCGGCTGGTCCAGTGACACCATCTGCGAAGACACCGATCTTGGCCTGACCATTCTGGAACTCGGCTGGCTCGCTCATTATACCAACCGCCGCTACGGCTTCGGGCTCTTGCCGGACACCTTCGAAGCCTACAAGAAGCAGCGCCACCGCTGGGCCTATGGCGGATTCCAAATCCTGAAGAAGCATTGGCGCCGCTTCCTGCCCGGCGCCAGCATGNTCACGCGNGAGCAGAAGCGCCAATTCGCGCTCGGCTGGCTCAACTGGCTCGGCGCCGAATGCCTCGGCGTCGGCGTCGCCATCCTGAATCTTTTGTGGGTGCCGTTCGTCGCCTTTGTCGGCATCGCCATCCCGGACCAGATCCTCACCATTCCGATCCTGGCCGCCTTCGCCGTCTCGCTGTTGCATTTCACCGCGCTCTACCGGCTGCGGGTGGTGATCCCGGCCAGCCAGCTTTTGGGCGCGCTGTTGACGGCCATGTCGCTGCAATGGACGGTGGCGCGCGCCGTCACGCACGGCGTGGTCAGAGACCACCTGCCCTTCGTGCGCACGGCCAAGGGCGGCCGCGCTCCGCAAGCGTCAAACTTCTCGGCGTTCTGGGAAACGGTGCTCGGCACGCTCCTGCTGATCAGCGCCGCGGCGCTGATCGCCACCAACGACAAGGAGATCCGCGAGATCAACATTTTCGCGGCGGTGCTTGTCGTGCAAAGCCTGCCCTTCCTGGCCGCTGTCGCATTTGCATCAATCGAGGCCACCCGGCTGAACGATTTCGCCTATTGGCGCGGCATCGAGGCGCGCTTGGCCGAGTTGCTCCCCTGGCGTACCGCCGTCGCCAAGGTTCAGGCCCGCACCGATAATCGCATCGAACCCACGCCATAACCGTCGCGCGCGGTATTGGCATTCCCATTATCAACGCGATGGCTGCTGCCACCCCGGCAGCGGCCATGATTGTCATGCCCGCCGCCCCGACGTAACATCGCGCCATAACAGCAGCACAACGGGAGGATGACATGACGGTTGCAGCGCTTCGCGAGTCCACGGACGCCAAGACCCGGTCGCCTTTGCCCACTCATCGCGATCTTTATTACGGCGGCGCCTGGCACAAGCCGCAGGGCGGTTATGAGCCCACCTGGAATCCGGCGACCGGCGAGAGCCTGGGCGACGTCCCCAAGGCCAATGCCGCCGACGTGGGCGCCGCCGCCCAAGCCGCGCATAAAGCGTTTCTCGAATGGAAAAAGATCAAGCCGACCGACCGCGCCGCGCTGATGCGCAAGGTGTCGGCGGTGATCCGCGCCAATGCCGAGGAATTTGCGCTCATTGATTCCCTCAACTGCGGCAATCCGCTGTGGGCTTTGCGCCGCGACATCACCAATGCCGCCGCGTCCATCGACTTCTTCGCCGGGCTGGTACTGCAAGTGCAAGGCGCCACCATCCCGCTCGGCGAAGACGTGGTGAACATGACCGTGCGCGAACCGCTCGGCGTCATCGGCCGCATCGTCGCCTACAACCATCCCTTCTCCTTCGCCGCCGCCAAATTCGGTGCTGTCCTCGGGGCCGGCTGCACCATGGTCGTCAAAGCGGCGCAGCAGGCGCCACTCTCCGCTTATCGGCTTATGGAATTGATCGAGGGCATTCTGCCGCCCGGCGTGGTCAACGTCGTCAGCGGCGGCGTCGAATGCGGCCAGGCCATGGTGGCGCATCCGCTCATCGCCAAGCTGAGCCTGGTCGGCAGCGCGGCCACCGGGCGCGCGGTGGCGTGCGGCGCGGCCGACCGGCTCAAGCATGTGGAGCTGGAGCTTGGCGGCAAGAACGCGCTGATCGTTTATCCCGATGCGGATGTGAAGCGCGCTATTGCCGGCGCCATCAGCGGCATGAACTTCGCCTGGTGCGGACAATCCTGCGGGTCGATGTCGCGCTTGTTCATTCATGAGTCCCTTCACGATGAGGTGCTAAAGGGCGTCGTCGTCGGCATTGAGAAGATCAAGCCGGGCAATCCGCAGGACGACAACACCAAGATGGGCGCGCTGATCTCCAAGGCGCAGTTCGACAAGGTGATGTCCTATATCGAGATCGGCAAGAAAGAAGGCGCCAAGCTGCTCACCGGCGGCCGCGTGCCGGACGATCCGAAGCTCAAGGGCGGCTTCTTCATCGAGCCGACCGTCTTCGGCGACGTGAACATGAGCATGCGCATTGCCAAGGAAGAAATCTTCGGCCCGGTCCTGTCCGTCTTCAAATGGTCGGACGAGGAAAAAATGTTCGCCGACGTCAACGCGGTCGAATACGGCCTCACCGGCGCGGTCTATACCAGCAACATCACCACCGCGCACCGCGCCGCGCGCCGCATCGAGGCCGGTTATGTCTGGGTGAACGGCTCCGGCGGCCAGGCGCTCGGCACGCCCTATGGCGGCATCAAGCAATCCGGCTACGGGCGCGACAAGGTTTTGGAGGAAATGCTCTCCAACACCCACGTGAAGAACATCGCGATCAGTCTCTAATGATCCGTCATCCTGAGGTGGCCGCGCAGCGGCCCTCGAAGGATGCGGCCCAGGCCGTCGCCCTTCGAGGCTCGGCTGCTGTCGCAGCCTCGCACCTCAGGGTGACGGCTCTTGTTCCCGTCACCCCTCCAGCGCCGTCTCCACTAGCCGCACCCAATAGGATGTGCCGAGCGGAATGATCTCGTCGTTGAAGTCATAGGCCGGATGGTGCAGACCGGCGCTGTTGCCGTTGCCGACGAAGATGAAGGCGCCCGGCCGCGCTTCCAGCATGTAGGAGAAATCCTCCCCGCCCATCACCGGCGTCATGTTGGCGTCCACGCGGTCATGGCCCACGATCTGCGCCGCGACCGACGCGGCAAAAGCCGTCTGCCGCTCGTGGTTGCGCGTGACCGGATAGCCGCGCGTATAGGTGAACTTGACCGTGACGCCATGCGCCCGCGCGGTGCCTTCCACGATCTCGTGCAGCCGCTTTTCCAGCAGATCGCGCACCTCGGGCGTCAGGCTGCGCGCAGTGCCGCGCAACTGCGCCGTCTGCGGAATGATGTTTTCCGCCGTGCCCGCATGAAACATGCAGATAGAAACCACCGCCGCTTGCAGCGGATCGACACTGCGCGACACCACCGACTGCGCCTGGTTGATGATCTGCGCGCCGACCAGAATCGGATCGATCGCCATGTGCGGACGCGCTGCATGGCCGCCCTTGCCTTCGATGTCGATCACCAATTGATCCGCCGCCGCCATCATCGGCCCCGGCCGGATCGCGAACTCGCCGACCGGCAAGCCGGGGAAATTATGCATGCCGAAAACTTCCTCGATGCCGAAGCGCGTCATCAGCCCGTCATCAATCATCGCCTTGGCGCCGGCACCGCCCTCCTCCGCCGGCTGGAAGATCACGACCGCTAAGCCTGCGAAGTTGCGCGTCTCCGCCAGATATTTCGCTGCGCCGAGCAGCATCGCCGTATGCCCGTCGTGACCGCAGGCATGCATCTTGCCGGGATTGGCCGAGGTATAAGCCGCGTTGGTCGCTTCCTCGATCGGCAGCGCGTCCATGTCGGCGCGCAGCCCGATCACCCGGTTGCGCCCCGCAGGCGCCTGCCGCCGCCCGCGGATCACGCCGACCACGCCGGTGCGGCCGATCCCGGTCGCCACCTCGTCGCAGCCGAAGGCCCTGAGCTTTTCCGCCACGCCCGCGGCGGTGCGATGCACGTCGTAAAGCAGCTCCGGATGCGCATGGATATCGCGCCGCCAGGCGGTGATTTCGCCATGCATGTCGGCGACGCGGTTGATGATGGGCATTGGCAATCCTCGCGCCCGGCGGCGGGCATCGGGCATCGGTAAAGCCGCGCAGGGATTGTAGCAAATCGGCCTTGTCTAGCGAGGGCCGTGCCTAGGCGTTCACTATTGACCCCACCCCAAGCCGCCCCTAAACACGCCCTCCAAGAGCGCGTAGCTCAGATGGTAGAGCACTTGACTTTTAATCAAGTGGTCCTGGGTTCGAGTCCCAGCGCGCTCACCACCATTGCGATCACGTTAGCGCGAGCTAATCCCCCCTCTGCTCCAGGGCCGATACCGCTATCTCTCGGCAGGCTTGAGATAAATCAATGTTATCCCCGGAAAAAGCAGTTAACTTTTACGCCATAAGAGTTTCATGATCGCGTCGCCTCGCTGCCACACTGCACGCCTAGCGTCGGCGCGTTGCAAAGAAACCGACAGAGGAGCTAAGCCATGAGTCTTCATAGCCCGGCGCCCCTCGACTTCGAGTTCCGCCGCTATTTTGGCGGCCCGAGCTGCCCGCGTTGCGGCAACTCGCTGTTGGTCGCTGAGGCGTCTGAATTCCTCAGCGATGGACAAGTCCGCCACTTTTGGGCCTGCGAATCCTGCGGGCAGGAGTTCCATACGGCGGTCAAGTTTGCAGTGCGTCATGAGTTGCCGGATTCCCGCTGTCCTGCGTAATCGCTGTCCCCCGGTTGTTGCGTAACGCGTTGGCGCAGATTCGCGGCTGGGTCCACAAGACCCGGCCGCAGCCATGCTGCGCGCCCGCCCGTAGACGGCGGCTTTTTGTTCACGCTAGATTAGCCCGGTCATTTCGCGGCCCTCGTCCCTTCGATGAGATTTGGGATCGTTGCGCCGGCGCGTCGAGGACGCGCGGGCGAGCCGCGAGCATAGGGGGACGGACAGTGGCACAAACCAACGGTCATGATCTGCCGATCCTGATCGCCGGCGGCGGCATCGGCGGCCTGGCGGCGGCCTATGCGCTCGCGCTCAAGGGCTTTCCGGTGCGCGTTCTGGAGCAATCGGCCGAGTTCCGCGAGGTTGGCGCCGGCATCCAGCTCGGCCCCAACATCTTCAGCGCCATGGAGCGCATCGGGCTTAAGGATGCGCTCTTGGCCGACGCCTGGCGGCCCACCGGCCAGGAGATGCGCTGCGCGCTGTCCGGCGAACTCGTCACCCGCATGCCGCTGGGCGAGGAATTTTTCGCGCGCTTCAAGCAGCCTTACGCCGTGATCCACCGCGCCGACATCCACGGCGTATTCCTCAAAGCCTGCCAGGGCAGCAACCTCATCACTCTGGAAACCAGGCAGCGGGTCGAGAATTTCGTGGACGACGGCAAGATTGTCACCGCCACGCTGCTATCGGGCGAGCGCATCAAGGGCCGCGCGCTGATCGGCTGCGACGGCATGTGGTCGAAGACGCGGGAAGAAATCGTTGGCGACGGAGCGCCGCGCGTTTCCGGCCACATCGCCTATCGCGCGGTGCTCAAGCGCGCCGATGTGCCCGACGATCTGTGGCGTCCCGACGTGGTGCTCTGGGCCGGGCCGCGCACCCACTTCGTGCATTACCCGCTGCGCCGCGGCGAACTCTACAACCTCGTCGCTGTCTTTCACTCCGACCGCTACGAGGAAGGCTGGAATACCGAGGTTGACCCCAGCGAGCTATGGACGCATTTCAAGGGCCAGCGTCCGGAGGTGCTGCGCCTGCTCGAACGCATCGAGACCTGGCGCATGTGGGTGCTGTGCGACCGCGAGCCGGTGAAGAATTGGTCGAAGGGTCGCGTCACCCTGCTCGGCGACGCCGCCCATCCCATGCTGCAATACCTCGCCCAGGGCGCCTGCATGGCGGCCGAGGACGGGGTGACGCTTGCGGAAAAGGTGGCTGAACAGCCGACCGATCTCGCTTCCGCGTTCCAAAGTTATCAGCAGAGCCGTTATCTGCGCACCGCGCGCGTGCAGATCATGGCCCGCGTCTATGGCGAATTCTATCACGCGCGCGGCGTCGCCGCTGAATTGCGCCAGATCATGCTGGCCGGCCGCACGCCGCAACAGGCTTATGACGGCATCGCCTGGCTTTATGGCGGGGGGCCTTGAGGCGTGCGTCCCCTCCCACCCGAACTCGGGTTTACCCGAGTTCGGCAATCATACTGCCGAAGTCGGATATATCCGACTTCGGATAAAGGGGGAGGGTCAGGGAGGGGGTCATTGGTCGCCCGGATCGACCCCCACCCGCTCGCCTTCGGCGAGCGACCTCCCCC